>Ga0207684_10002947_pt1 | contig 16859 bp, 13 predicted proteins | sample KBSK5501metaG_FD_184342 | JGI IMG/M metagenome (GOLD analysis project Ga0207684, IMG submission 184342) | Corn, switchgrass and miscanthus rhizosphere microbial communities from Kellogg Biological Station, Michigan, USA - KBS K5-50-1 metaG... | ecosystem: Host-associated > Plants > Roots >...
AGCTCATCAGAGACGCGAAACCCGGAGGTAGTCCGATGATTGGGTGTGCGTACCCGCTCGCGCTTGGGTCGCTGGGGGTCTTTCTCTTTCATGCCCCAGAGTATACCAGGTTATTCGGATAGGCACTAAGTGCGACCTCTCGTAGCAGGTCAGGCAGGCTTGCGGCGCAGGTGTAGCATAGATCCATGGTGACCATTTAGGTCGGTCCAGACGCGAGGAGCGCCGCGTGAGCATCCTGAACATCATTGAGGGTGTCGCCCTCGCCTTTCTCCTGACGAGTATCCTCTTTACTCCGGCTATCCTGACGTGGGCTTCTCAGCGGCGGCGCACCCAGGTTTTGATCGCGCTTGGCTTCACTGCGCTGTTTGCTGCGTTCAGCGTCTTGACTCTTTACTCGTGGTCACAGGAGGATTGGTCGACTGCCAAGCCAAAGTCGCTCGAAGATGAACTGGGCGCGATTGGGATCTATCTGGTCGTCAGCCTCGGGTACTTCCTCCTGCGCAAATGGCAGATTGCGCGCCAGCCAATAATGAGCGTGCAAGAAGTCGATCTCATCCGCCGAGACTATCGCCTGAGGATCACACTTTTTACTGCCTTCCTGCTGCTTGCGCTTGTCTCACCTCACCTTGTCCCGTCGATTCCGGGAGGCTCTCCGGTCCCCCTTGAGGTTTCCTCATCCGCCACAGCGCCTCCTGCGCTTCCCACACCGGTCGTACGCCGTGCAACAGCGAGCGTCACACCCCACCCCGGAGACGTGCTCTATCGCGCTGACTGGTCGGGTGGTCTCGGCGCATGGAGCGCATCGGCGGACTGGAGCGTGATGGAGGGGATGCTGGTAAACTCAGGAGCGCTTCCTGCCTACACTTGGGAGGCCACCGAGTCGGAGGCGCCCACCCTGCTCGCTCCCTTTCAGCTGGGGCAGGTCACTGACTACGCGGTGATCGCTCACATTCAGGTGACGCTGAACCCGTTCGCGCTCGTATCGAACGTCGAGCCGTCGTTTGGCTTCCTGACGGCAGGCTCGGTGTCTGGTCCTCTTCTCCCCGTGTGGAGCGGCGATCGGATCGGCGTGTTTGTGTCGAACGTCGACCCTCAGAGGGTCGCGATTTGGACGAATGGCCAGATCTCCACCCCGCTCAGTTCAGCCCCGATTGATCTCGGCGCGACACAGCACTCCTATCGTATTGAGGTTCGCGGGAAGAGCCTCACCCTCCTCGTGGATGGGACGGTGATGTGCCAGGCCATCGGGAGCGGAGCGACAAGGGGCGACGAGTGGATTGGTCTGTGGAGCGCGCACGTACCACTCACGCTCCGCGACTTCACCATCGTGGCGCTCTGAGGATCATGTCCAGTCTTGGAGCTATGGGAACAGGTGGTGGTCGCAGTCCATTGTGAGAGTCAGCGACAGTTTGCGCAGCGTGCCGGTCTCGTCATTGCACGGGTGCTACGACAGGCTCAACAATGGATGAGCGGCCGTCAACCTCACCGCCCAGCAGTGTTACCTCGCCAGCAGCGAGATTTCGCGCTATAGTCTGTGAGGCGCGGGAGCGGGCCGCTCGCCGCACTCAGCGCCCCATGAGGCGTGACCTTGTATCTACCTATCGACGGGACCACTACCTATCTCAGCGAGTCCGGCGCTGGCGCTTCAACGCTCTTCTTGCATGGCGTCCCGGATTCAGCTGAGATGTGGCAGCCGATCATCCAGCATATGCAGGGGCAGTATCACTGCTATGCGCCGGACCTGCCAGGATTGGGCCGTTCGACCGCGCCAGATGACTTCCGCCTGACGCTCGACCACATGGCGAACTACATCGCCGCGCTGGTGGAGGACGCCGCCATCGCGACGCCGCTCAACCTCGTGGTGACGGATTTTGGCGCGCCGTATGGGCTATCCTGGGCGGTGACGCATCCCGATCAGGTGCGGCGGATTGCGCTGGTGGGGGGAGTGAATTACTTTTCGGACTATCGCTGGCATGGCAACGCGCAGTTGCTGCGCCATCCAGTGGTGGGCGATCTGCTCACGGCGCTGTCGGGCAACTACAGTGTCTTCGCGCGCTCGCTAAAGCCAGCGGCCCCATCCCTCAGCGACGAACACTGGCGCGCCACGCACGCGCTCTCGTTCGCCAGGCCCTCCGTGCGCAAGATGACGTTGCGCCTCTATCGCAGTCTGAACCCGGAAAACTTTAAGGGATGGGAAGACAAGCTGGTCGCGCTGACGCAACAGGTCCCAACGCTAGTGTTATGGGGTGATCGCGACCCGTTCATCGCGCCGGCGTTCGCCGATCGTTACGGTGCGGCGCAGGTGGAACACTTCGCCGAGTACGATCACTGGCTGGCCATCGAGGCGCCCGAGATGGTCACGGATCGCCTGACCACGTTCTTCGCCTGATCAGATATTAACTCGCTGCCTCACGAACAGGAGTAAGGTGGTCCCTGCATGTCTACACGCCGCCCAAGACCGACTCACTCGACAGCGCTCCCTGAACGCCGCCCGAGTTGCGTGTCGCCCGTGACAGTTTTGAGATGCTGTGAGAGCGAACGGTGAAGACGCGCGTATAATCTTCATCAGGGCGCCGAGCGCCCACTACGCCGCTGGTCCGATCAGGGAGGTCAGCGTTTGACCAGGCGCCACCCTCTGGCGAAGGAAACGCAGTCATGTCACCGCCTGTCCCAGACTCCCCGCCGCTCGCCGTGCTCTTCGTCGATCCTGATACCGGTGGCGCGCAGTTGCTCGCCGACACCATTCGGGATCGCTATGCGACGGCGGTCGTCGGCTCCGCGCGCGAGGCGTATGAAGCGATGCGCTATCAACTGCCCACGCTCATCGTCTGCGAGCTGCGCCTGCCAGATATCAGCGGACCCGATTTTCTCGCGCGCCTGCGCGGCCATCCTAATACCCGCCACGTCCTGCTCATGGTCGTCTCCTCGACGCGCTCGCTACAGGATAAGGTGCGCGCGTTTCAGGCCGGCGCGGATGATTTCCTGGTCAAGCCAGTGGAGCCGGCCGCGTTCCTCAGCCATCTCCTCTCGGTGATGCGCTTCCGCCAGATCATGGGGTCTGGCTATGGCTCCTACCGAACCGACGACTCAAGCGCACCCTGAGTCGAGCCTGGCGCCTCTTGCGCCACGTCTGGTATTTTTTCACACTCCCACGCGCACGCCTCGTCACCAATTGACACCGCACGCCTACCCTTCTACACTTGCGAGTGTCGAGCAGTGTTCCCCTATGAAACGCGAGGCGCCGCATGTCTGGTCTGCGTGGCATCATCTACACAGCGTTCGGTTTCCTCCTGCTCTCCGCGCTCTGGGTCACCTCGCTGACCTTCCTCTCCGCCCGGCCAGCCGCCACCGATCTGCTCACGGAAGCTGGCGCCTCGGTGCTGAATCCCTTCCTCGTCGGACGGGACCTCGGCGTGACGGCGACAGGCTACGCCGATCTACAGAACACGGCCAAAGCGCATCCCGATCAGCCGCTGACCCTCTCGGTGCTCAAAGTGGCGGTTCCCGGACGCGAGATCGTCGGTCGCTCCTATCAGGATGGCGTGCGGGCGATCTACGCGCATGTCGCCGCAACGTACTATGAGAGCGGCCCCGGCGCCGTCTTCAACGTGCCGGCGGAGTTGCAGCAGGTCCTGCCAAACTTCGCGCTGTTCAACCCCGACAACCTCCCTGTCCTGCCCGGTGGGCCGACGGTTGCGCAGTTGCCGCCGTTTCTCCAGCCACTCTTCGTCTTCACCGGCCTCACCCCCACCACCTTCACGATCTCGGGTCACCAGCGGCTGCTAGATCTGCTGCCCTGGTTCTGGGTCGCGGCGCTGGTACTGGGCGCGCTAACATTCGTCTTCAACCGCAGCGAGAAGAAGATCGCCGGGCTGGCGGGAAGCGTCATCCACAGCACATGGCCGGTGGTCGCCGTGCTCGTCGGTCTCCTGATCGCCGCCAACTTCTTCTTCAAGCAGCAGATCGGCTCCTATAACGGCATACTTGGTGTGGTGGGCCGCGCCTTTCTGCCCACCTATGGGATCGCGCTGGCGGTGGGTCTCGCCGTCTACTTCTTCACCGCGCTCCTGCCACGCCTACAGAGTCGTGGCGCCCAAACGGCCGTCGCCCCCCCTCCAGCCGCTTTTTCCGCCGATCCGCCGCTCGGCGCGCGCGCAGCCGGGTCGCCATTCGATGCGCCAACACAGCCCGAAGTCTGGGCGGCAAACGCTCCGCCCGCCACGCCCACCTCCCGTTACGAGCCGCCAGCGGAGACAGTAGCGGGTGATCCGCCGCAGGCCTAGAGCGTCAACTTAATGGATAAGCGCCCATATACTCGACCTTCAAGGCCTCTGTGGCGTCGCTTCTCGATCAGCGCAAGAGGCCTTGCGTTCGTCGTGTACGGGCGCGCCAGAGCCTGTTTTGCGCTTGTGGCCGCCAGGGGAGGACGCCGAGTGGACTTCGGTGCGAGCCTGCAGGCCACCAAACGACTGGTGTCATCATCTGCGTTCCTGACAAAGACTCTTCCGGCGCTCCTCCTGGGGGGGCTCCTGCTCGCGGGCCTCGTCATGGTCATCGCGCAGGCTGGGCGGTATGGTATCGCATGGGACGAGACGGTACAGGATCCCTATGGGCGCCTGGCGCTAGCGTGGTATGGCACACTGGGCAGAAATACTGGCTTCCTGACAACGTCCTCACCCGAAACGCATGTGCCGGAACATGGGGTCATCTTTGAGGTCGTGGTCGCGGTGGGACAGCACATCTTCTCGGGCGCGGACCACTGGTACGTCCGTCATCTCATCACGGCGCTGGCCGGGCTGGCCGGAGTCGGAGCCATCGCGCTCTGTGGCTTCGAGTTGGGCGGCTACTGGGTCGCGTTCCTGGCTGCGCTTGGTCTCTGGCTCTACCCACGTTACTATGGGGCCATCTACACCAATTCCAAGGATGTCCCCGCGGCCGTCACGCTGACGCTCGTTCTGTGGGCCGCGCTCCTGCTCATCCGGAAGTGGGACGACCAGGACCATCCGCAGCGCTACCTGCGCAATAGCATCCTGCTGGGGGCGCTCATCGGGCTAGCGGCGGCGATCAGAGTCAACGCGCTGATCTGGTATCTAATCCTCACAGTCTTTCTGGCAGGATGGTGGCTGACGCAGGGGCGGCTGGTATGGCGTGAAGAGCGCGTGCGCGCGGAGGTGCTGAAGCAGGGGAGCGCGGCCGGCGTGATTGGCGCCACATCGCTTGTCATCATGATCGTCCTGTGGCCCTACGTCCTGCTGAACCCCATTGTCAATCTCCCCCACGCGGTACAGGTGATCAGCCACTATACGTGGGACGGTCTCGTGCTGTACAACGGAAGGCAGTATCCGGCGACACACCTTCCCGCCGACTATGTTGTTACCTGGCTGATCATTGGCTCATCCCTCACGCTGGTGGCGCTGGCGGCGCTTGGTCTGGGCGTGGTCGGCGTCTCGTCGGCGCGCGCACGGCGTATTGATCCCAGGCTGGCGCTGGTTCTTCTCTCATTCGCCGTTCCCCTCATAGCAATACTGGCCCTGCGCTCCGTCGTGTATGATGGACTGCGGCAATTCCTCTTCCTGATCCCGCCGCTGAGCCTGATCGGGGCCTATGGCCTCGTCCGCGTCATGACCTTGCTCGCGCGGGCGGATCGGCTCGCGCTGAAGGTCGTCGCGGCGGTGCTCATCGTCCTAGCGGTGGTCAGTTATAGTCTCGACGTGCGGGATATGCTCGTTCTCTCGCCCTTCGAATACACCTACTTCAGCCCCCTCATTGGCGGGATCGCCGGCGCGCAGGGGAGATATGATACGGACTACTGGGCGACCTGTAGCAAACAGTCCGCTGAGTGGCTCGCCGGTCATTATCGACGGTACACCAGCGCATCATCACCGTCGGCGCAGGCGCAGCCGGTTCAGAGTCTGGCGTCGCACTACCTGCCAGCCGCGTTTCGCCAAGACGACACGCACCCAGACTTCTATATTGCCTCCACTCGTTTCGGCGATGACCTACGCTATCCTTCTTATACCGTCGTGCATCTCGTCGCCGCCGCTGGAGTTCCTGTATGCGTCATCAAAGTCAACCCCGCAATCGTGACAACTTGAGACGAATGCGAGAGAGCAGACGAGCATGACGCAACAGCTAGCCCGCCGACGAGACGGACAAGCCGGTGGAGACCTCTGTGGAGACGTCGGCAATAGGCGCGCCAGCATAGGGATGGACAAGCGCGCCGCTGACGACACGCGGTCTCTCGATCGTGCCGCCAGCGGCAACCTTTCTCGAAAATCCGCCGCAGAGTTAGGGCGTCGACTTGATTGACAGGCGCTCGTATACTCGACCTGTATTGGCCACTGCGTGGCGTTTGTCGCCGAGGTTGAGCGTCGCGCGACGGTGTGGTGAGATAGACATTTGCGCCAGAGCCTCCGCATTGGCATAGCGCCACGAGATGAGGGCGCGGCGTCTCGGAGCTAGCCGCCAGGTCATCAGACGGGCGCTGTCCTCGCACGCATCGCCTCGTCCTCTCGTTTGAGCCCCTGAACTGATCGATCAGCGACAAGCGAGGACAGAGTGCGGAGAGCAGGGGAAGGGTGGCGGATGCAATGAGCGCGAAGCATGTTGTGGTGCTGGGGGCAGGGCCAGCGGGACTCACGGCGGCATACGAGTTGATGCGCCACGGGGTCGCGGTGACAGTGCTCGAGAAGGATCCGGCCTATGTCGGAGGAATCTCCCGAACTGTGGAGCACCGCGGCTATCGCTTCGACATCGGCGGCCACCGTTTCTTCAGCAAGAGCGAGGAGATCGAGGCCCTGTGGAACGAGGTGCTTGGCGCAGAACTGCTAACACGGAGCCGCCTTTCGCGCATCTACTTTAAGGGCAAATATTTCGCGTATCCGCTCAAGGCCACAAATGCGCTTCTCAACATGGGTCCGCTTGAGACGATCCGCTGCATGACCAGCTATACCTGGGCGCGCATACGCCCTGTCAAGAATCCGCAGACGTTTGAGGACTGGGTGAGCAATCAGTTCGGCCACCGGCTCTTCAGTATTTTCTTCAAGACCTATACGGAGAAGGTCTGGGGTATCAGCACCAGCGAGCTTTCGGCCGACTGGGCCGCACAGCGCATCAAGGGCTTAGATCTCTCCAAGGCGACCCGGAGCGCGCTGCTGCCAGGGTGGGGGAGGAAGAAGAACCGTGGGGCGGTCATCAAGACGCTCATAGACGAGTTTCGCTACCCGCGCCATGGTCCTGGCCAGATGTGGGAGCGAGTACAGAGCGCCCTCACAGCGGGCGGCAATGACGTGGCGCTCGGCCAGGAGGTGGTAGCGATTCGCATAGCGGATGGCGCGGTGATGAGCGTTGTCGTGCGTGGTCCTATGGGAACTACGCGCGAGGTGGCAGGCACGCATTTCATCTCGACGCTGCCCATCCGCGACCTGGTGGCGCGTTGTGAGCCGGCGTTACCTCCGACAATTCAGGTGGCGGCGAATAGCTTGAAGTACCGTGACTTTCTCACGGTGGCGGTGGTGGTGAACCGCGAGAAGGTGTTCCCCGACAATTGGATCTATATTCACGATCCCAAGGCGGTCGTCGGGCGCATCCAGAACTTCAAGAACTGGAGCCCCGACATGGTTCCTGATCCGAAGACGACGTGCCTGGGGATGGAATATTTCTGCTTCGAAGGCGATGGTCTCTGGGACTCTTCGGATGAGCAGCTGGTCGACCTGGCCACGCGGGACCTCGCGCGCCTGCATATTTGCAAGCCGGAGGAGGTAGCGTGGGGCGTCGTCGTGCGCCAGATCAAGGCGTATCCTGTCTATGATGAGTCCTATAAACGGCACGTAGCAAACCTTGCTGACTATTTCGGCGAGCATCTACCAAATCTGCAACTGGTAGGTCGAAATGGCATGCACCATTACAACAACCAGGATCACTCGATGATGACCGCGCTGCTTGCCGCGCGCAATATTGCGCTGGGCGCCCACTTCGACCCGTGGAAGGTCAATACCGACGCCGAATACCAGGAAGGGGCGCTTATCGAAGACGACGACCGGTCAGGGCGGCTGGTCCCCACGCTGGTCGGTGGCGACGATGGCAAGATCTAGTCGCGCCGCTGAAGTGGGTCATCCCTCGTCTGGCGCCGTGGGAGCAGGAGTGGCAAAATTGGCTGGTCGCGCATCTTGGCCCTGCAATGCAAGCGCTGGACGCCGATCGTGGTTTCAACAGGGCACATTGCAGGGATGAAAAGGTACGATGTGGTAGGCAAGCCACGCCGATGGGGGTCGCGACATGCTACATGACGAGGCGGCAGTGAATGAGCGGGCGCAGACCCGAAGCGAACGCGCAACGACGCGTGTCCGCCAGTTTGTCGCCGCACTGAGGCGCCACCGCTGGCCGCTGCTCACCGTGACGTCTGGCGTGGCGCTCGCCCACGTGTTTCTGCTCATCCATCACCCTGCGATGCTGGCCGCCACGGATAGCGATGAGTACCTGGCGGTAGCGAACTCCATCCTCACCAAAGGGAACTTCTTCGACCCACTCCGGACTCCTGGCTATCCGGCGTTGCTGGCGCTGGTCTTCCTGATACGGGGCGCCCGTGACATCACCGCCGTGTTCGTGGCGCAGATGGCGCTCATGATTGTGGCGACGTACGAAATCTATCTCCTGGTCGCTCGCCTGACCAAGCGCCGCTATCTTGCGAGCGTCGTCGCGCTGCTGGTCGGCTGTAATTATTTCGTCCTCCAGTGGGAATTTGCGCTTCGTCCCGAAGCGCTGTCCTTTTGGACATTGATCACGCTGTTCCTTGTGGCGGAGCGGCTGTTGCACGGTCTGCGCCCTGTGACGTTGACTATCTTCGGCGCCCTGCTCTTCTTTGCCATCATGGTGCGCCCCTTTGATGTCCTTCTTCCCGCCGTCCTCGTGGCCGCGTTGGCCCTGCGTGGTGTATGGATGGGGGAATGGCGCACGCATGTGCTGCGCCTGGGGCTGGTGTTATTGGTCGTGTATGGGGCGATTCTGGGCTACATTCAACTCAATGGCCTGGTCACGGGGTACGCCGGACTCTCGTATGCGAGCAACGTCAATCTCCTCGGGAAAGTCATGGAATACCGGCTGCAGGATCTACCAGTCAGTCCGCAACTGACGCCGGTGCAGCGAGACACCGCCCAGTATGTTCGTGACCAGGGATCGGAGCCATGGCGTCTGACCGGGCGCCCATGGGCGTTCGCACGCCAGTATGGCTATGATCGGGATTTCTACGAGCCTGTGGGAGCCTATGGACGCTACGTGATTCTGCATTACCCACAGTACTTCGTTCCCGCCACCCTGCGTGAAACGGTCACGGTTTGGTCAGCTCTTCCGCTGCCTTACATCTCATTTGAGTACGCACGCGGTGGTCACATTTTTGTCGACCTATCACTCCGGGTCTTCTGGCTGGCCTATCTTGCGCTGCCGATAGCGGCTCTCTTGGCGCTGGTCCGTCTGCGGAAGGATCCGCATAATCCGCTGACATTCATGCTCCTGCTGATGGCCGCCGCCAGCCTGATCACCATTGTTGTGGCTGCGGCGGGATCCTACGACGAGCCTGTCCGCTCGCGCTTTCCGACGGATTGGATACCGATCATTCTGCTGATACTCACCGGCTGGTGGGTGTGGACACTCCTGCGCGCCTGGATAGGGGGAATGAGGGCGCGATGATTTGGGGTGTCAAAATGGGAGTTCGCCATGGCGTCGCGATTGATGAGACGAGCAGGAGATCTCTCGTGTGCGGCGGTCTGCCACGGGTCTGGTCATGCTGACGGTCGCGGAGGATAGGATAAGCCCAAACTATTCCATCGTTCCCTGCATGGCGACGATGGATTACCCTATCCTTTCTCATACCCTTATCCAGCCTGGCGCCACCGACGGGGTTCCCATATGCGTAAATAAGGGTGAACCCCACGATCACGATACCATGAGATTGGATGAGATGACCGCGATGGAGCCGACGAGTATGACGCAACGCCAGCCCGCCGACGAGATGGAGGAGCCCGTGGAGACGCTGGCGCAGCGCCCGCCAGAAGCGACGGAAGCGACTGCTGGCGCAGCGACGACGATCCAGACCGGCGCGCCGCTGACGACACGCGGCCTCTCGGTTGTGCTGCCGGCGTACAACGAGGAGACGGTCATCGCGGACACCGTGCAACACTGTGTTGAGACGCTCTCCGCGCTCGCGCCGGACTATGAGATCATCATCGTAGACGATGGCTCGCGCGACCGCACCGGGCAGATCGCCGACGAGCTGGCGGCGGCCAATCCACGTGTGCGCGTGATCCAAAACCGGCGGAATCGCGGCTACGGCGGCGCGCTGATCGCGGGTTTCCAGGCCGTCACGAAGCAGCTGACCTTCTTCATGGACTCCGATGGCCAGTTCGACATCGCCGACATCGCGCAGCTGCTGGTCTACCGCGAGCAGGGCTATCGCGCCGTGCTGGGCTACCGCGAGCGCCGGCGCGACGCCTTCCTGCGGCTGCTGAACGCCAAGGGCTGGAATGTGCTCGTCTCGCTGCTGCTGGGTCTGCATATCCGCGACATCGACTGCGCCTTCAAGCTCTATGACACCGCGCTCGTGCGTGTCTTCGACGTGACCTCCGAGGGCGCGATGATCAACACCGAGATGCTCACGAAGCTCACCAAGCTTGGCATCCCCTACATCCAGACGCCCGTGCGCCACTATCCGCGCCTGCGCGGCAAGGCTACCGGAGCGAATGTGCGCGTGATCGCCAACGCCTTCCGCGAGCTCTTCCGCCTGCGCCGCAAGCTGCGCCGCTGGACCGCCGAGATTCCCCCCGAAGAGCCGGCGCCGTAATACTCTTCCGAAGGGATTCGTGGCTTGGCGCGAAGGCCTATCGCTTGGTCAACGGTGATGTCGGATTAGTTCCCCTGCGCCTGCGCCCGGACGCCGGTGACACTCAGGCCCTCTACGTGCCGCTCACCGGAGAGATAACCGCGCGCTGACTCATCGCCCAGCGCGTACTAGCGTACCATCGCCGCCAGGAACGCCGCGGCGGTCTGCTACTGATCGAGCGTTGAGGCTAGCAATTGGTAGTACTTCACGAAATTCGTCAGACGGCCCTCTAGGGAAACGAGACTACTGCGGAATGAGTCGAGCGAGCACAAATGCGATCACGAGCGGGCGCGTTACCTGGCCACCGAATTGGCGGTTCGTCAATTGCTCGATCTCGTCCAGGAGACCCTGCCGTCTGGCGGGTTCCATCATCTGCGTCCCGGAATAGGACGCCATCAGCTTGCGGTACTGGTCGCTGGTATAGGTCTGGTCCCAGTCAAATCGGCGCATGGTCACGTCAGTAAAGCGTCGGTCATGTTGCAGCGGCGCGTACACACGCGCAGTCGCCGCCTCACGTTCGGGCGCCACCTCCCGTTCGGGCGCCACCTCCCGTTCTCCGCCTTCGCCATACTTCTCGTAGATGGGTTGGACGGCATCGAAAAACCCGCGATCGACGACCGATTGCACCTGTACCAGCTCCACAACCGCCAACACGCCACCAGCATGAAGCAGTTCGGCAGGTCGGTCTCGTTGCCCTTGTGGCGAAATCCAGTGGTAGGCCGAAGCCGAGAAGACACAGTCGAAGGAGTCTGCTGCGAGATCCACTTGTTCAAAGTCGCCCACCACGACGTTGAGGTCGGATGAAGCTATCCCCTGCCGTAGACGCTCGGCAAGGCGCGGTCCGAGCTCGACCGCGGTCACTCGTGCGCCGTGGGCGAGCAAATCTCCCGTCGCCTGGCCAGTTCCAGGACCAACCTCCACAATCTTGGGTCGGTCAGGCAACCACGAGAAGAGGATGTCGAACAGCTCCGCGGGGTAGTGCGGACGAATCTCGTCGTAAATCGCAGCAACCCGATCAAATGAAAGGCGGATATCGCTTGGTATGCTCATGGGTGCAGTATCGCATGACGGCGCCAGCGAGAGAGTCGATCCGCACACATCTGCCACGGCCCATACCACTCCGGCAATGCGCGCAGCGCCGAGGCGGCCTGCTGCGCGATGTCATAGAGCGGTCCCAGCGGGCGCGGCGTGAAGAGCGCTTCGCATGCCGCCCACTGGGTACGTTCTGAGGGCTGGCGTCCCATCTGCGCCAGAAAGCGCTCGACGAGCGCGGTCTTGCCGATGCCCGCCTCGCCGCTGACGACGGCGATCTGGTCAAGCAGAACATGAAGGGCAGCCAGTTCCTGGTCGCGTTCGAGCAGATTCACTGCCATACGATCACCCTCTTCGTTCGAGGATGTCTTTGTCTCCGCTGGTGTACTCTCATGCGCCCCTCAGTCCACCCCATCTCACGATTCGGACGGACGGTGAGATACGACGCGCTTGCGCGCTCTACAGCGCCCTCTTGACAGCGACGGCGAATAGCGGCACACTGGCTGCTACACAATAGCCGTACGCTGGAGAGGCGGAAGAACCCACGCGCGTGGGAGAGGCGGCAGGGTAGAGGGCGTCGGCGTATCCTCGGGAGGGAAACGATGTCAAGACAGACCCTGGCGCGCCCATATATCACGCTGACACTGTTGACGCTGATACTTCTGACGGCGACGGGCTGTGGCGGCTCAAGCTCCACGGCGTCCAAGACGCCAACCGTCTCTGCTTCTCCCTCAACCACAACCACTTCCTCGGAGACGCCGACGACCGCCGGCGGTCCCACCGCGACTCCTGGGCCGCCGCTTAGCTCGTTCACGGTCTATGCTGGCTCGGCGGATGGCAATTTCTATGGGATCAACGCGGCCAATGGGCAGAAGCGCTGGAGCTACGCGACCGGCGCAGGCGGTAACAAGCCGCTCACCAATAATGGCATCGTCTACTTCGGCACGGACGCCGGGCATGTCTTCGCGCTGAACGGCGGCGCGCTGGTCTGGCGCTACGGCCCCGTCGGCGGGATCACCGGACGCCCCGCGCTGGAGGGTGGCGTGGTCGTGGCTGGCTCGTATGATAACAACGTCTATGGCATCAACGCCTCCACCGGCGCGCCGAAGTGGACCTTTCCAACCGGCGGCTACGTCACCAACGGGGTTGCTTCGGCGAATGGCGTCGCCTACGTCGGCTCGGCGGATTTCTATCTGTATGCCATCAACGTGTCGAATGGCAGCCTCGCGTGGAAGTTCCAGGAAGGGGCGCCAGTCGAGTTCGGCGCCCCTGCGGTGGTCAATGGCGTCGTGTATAGCGGCGACGATACGGGCCATTTCTACGCGCTTAACGCCAGCACCGGCGCCAAACTCTGGTCGTTCTCGGCGGGCAGTGGAATCGCCAGCCGGGCAGCGGTGGCGAACGGCATCGTGTACATCGGCTCGCAGGATTACAACCTCTACGCGCTCGACGCCAACACGGGCCAGAAACGCTGGTCATATCAGACCGGCGCGACCGTCGGCACGCCTGTCCTCTACTCGAATCTGATCGCGGTCGCCTCGTCGAATGGCGTCGTCTACGCGCTGGACGCCAGTAACGGCTCGTTCAAGTGGAAGTTCACCACCGGTGGCGCGACACGCCCGTGGATTGCTGTGACGCAGAACATCGTCTACACCGGCTCGAACGATGGCTCAGTCTACGCGATCAATGGCGGGAACGGTTCGCAGGCGTGGAAGTACTCCACTGGCGGCCCGTGCAGCTCCCCCGCCGTGGGGCAGTAGCGCGACTAGTACAAAACGATACGCCGTGCGGCTGGCGCATCTCACAGGCGCGCCACCCACGGAATATTGGTCGTACCCGTCGTCGCGCGCTGACTGAGAACGAACCGCTTGGCCTGCCCAGATGCTTGATCTCTGCCGCACTGTCTGGTCGCAGGCCCCTGTCTACCTCAGCGTCCAGGAGTATCCCTGGGTTGATTGTGTGATCATATCTTCCTTTCTCATGGTCTCTCCCGCCGCCACTATGTGGACAGCGCTTCCAAAGCTGATATGGATCTTCTTTTCTTCTTACTCTTTATTTGAATAGAGAGAAGAGAGCAGTCCATAGTTGTAGGGGCTGTGGATGGCGGGGATAAGTTGCGCGCGATCTCCTCCGTATCGGTCGTGCGCGCCGTGCGCAAGCCATGTTCCTGTGTGCGCCTCACGGGTCCCGTTGACCGAGCATGCGTGGATAACCTCCTCACCAAGTCTGGATGAGTACTACCCTCGCTGTGGACGCTCCGGGATAAGTCGCGCGGCTATCCACCGCCATCCACTCGTCTCCACACCCTTCTCCACACTCTTCTCCACATCCCCGGTTGACGATCCATCGCTCTCTCCAGCCTTCTCCACAGAGCGCAACACGCTATCCACACCAGTTGTCCACGCTCTGTGGAATACTCGCCGTTACTTTGGCGTCTCTCATCGGTGTACATAAGCAGGCGCATGCAATCTCTCCGCTTGTATATAACTCCAGTTTGACTTCTGTAGCGCTGGCGTCTCTGATGATGGTCGATGGAGGATGCCCCAATGGCGATGACATGGCGATTTCCCGCGCGCCTGGCCGATCCGCTGTGGGGGCGTCTGGCCGTCACGCACGACACACAGGAGACGAGTTCGCCGCGCGACGACCGCGATCACGGCGACGATGTGGCTTATCCCGCTGGCGCGATCGATTCTCTGGCTGGCGAGCGCGAGAGCTTCGAGGCGTTCTTTTCCGCGCGCCACCGCGCCGTCTTCGCCTACCTCTGGCGTATGACCGGCGAGGAGGAGGCGGCGAACGATCTCTGTCAGGAGACGTTTCTACGCGCCTGGCGGCAGTTCGAGCGCATCCGCCTCTACGACCGCCCAGAGGCCTGGCTGCTGCACGTGGCGACGAACCTTGCGCTCAACCACCTGCGCCGGCGCAAGGGGCCGGTGGGCGGCGCGCTCTCGCTCGACGAGAGCATTGATCCCGCGACCAGCGACCCCTCCTGGCGCTTCGCCGTGCGCGACGCGGTACGTGGTGTCCTCGCCGAGTTATCCCCCCGCCAGCGCGCCGCCCTGATCCTGCGCGAGGCCCACGGCCTCACCGGCGATAAACTCGCCCAGGCGCTGGGTGTTTCGACGCCGGCGGCGAAGATGCTCCTCTTTCGCGCGCGTGAGTCGTTTCGCGTCCGCTACGAGCGGCAGGAGGCCGGCTCATGAGCGCGGCGGAAGCGCCGCTTTGCGCCCAGGCCATCGGCGACGAGACGCTCGCCGCGTGGCGCGACGGCTTTCTGCGATCCTCCAGCGTGGTCGAGCGCCTGCGCGCCCATACCTCAACCTGCGCAAGCTGCCAGCGGCGTCTGGCGGCGATGGAGTCGTTGGGAACAGTGTTGCGTCGACAGCGTGTCCCGGAGCCATACCCGGCGCTGTGGCGGCGGATCGAGGCGCGAATGAGTGTGGCCCCACACAGATACTCGGCGCGCGTCGTCTGGGGCGGGGCTGCCGCTGTCGCCGCTGTCCTGCTGATTGTCATGAGTTTCCTGACGCTCTTCTCCACCGTGCGCCCGCCCGGCGCGCCCTCCACGATCCCGACACGCCAGATCACCGCTTCCGCTACAGCGACCTCCACACTTGACTGGCGCTCAGGTAGCCTGCCGGCGGACTTCGCCACCCAGCCTCAGCAACCGTGGCTCGCCGTGGCGCCCAGCGACGGCCGCATCGCCTATACCTGCCTGCTCACGCCCGTCACCGGCGGGACACGTCCGGCGATCTGGCGCACCAACGACCGCGCCGCGACCTGGACGCGCGTGGGAGCCTTGCCAATCACGCGCAGTGACCTGCTGAGTTGTACGCTGCTGCTCGACGAGGGCGAGCCAGCCATCGCGGTCGCCTCCGTAAGTTACGGCTCATTCTACGCCAACGCGTCCGATCACATCGCCCACTTCGCCACATACAATCATGGCGCGACGTGGGAGCCGGTCGCCGACGCCGAGGGGACCTATTACGAGAAGCTCATCACGTGGCAGAAGCTCAAGTTCGCCCTGCGCAACATCGAGCCGCGCGACCAGCCCGACGAGGACCTTCGCCTGGCGACGGGTGTGGATAACATGCGGAGCTGGCAGCGCATCGACACGCCGCTGACGGCGCGTGGGCTGCATGTCACCGATTTCTGGCTGGATGATGTGACGGGCGCGCTCATCGTCCGGGCTGGCTCGGCCAGCTCCTCGCTCCAGTTCTGGCGCTCGACCGATCAAGGCGCGAGTTGGACGATGATCCCTGATCAGCAGGCCAATCTCGACACATACGACGGCGGCTTCGTGCAACCGACGGGCGCCTGGAGCCTCTGCGCGATTACTCCCGCCGACGCCTCGCCACTCACGGGGCGCTGCACAATCGACGGCGGCCAGACGTGGAGCCGCTTCCACCGCCAAGCGCCGGGGATCAGCTCCAGCGTGTTGCCCGACAATTTGCGCGAGCTGGTCGTGCAGGTCGTCTTCAAGCGCGACGACGGCGCATTCGTTCTGTCTGTCATGGGGCCTGACCGCGCGATGTTGCTGCTGCGGCTCGATCCTGTCGGTGGACAGTGGATGACGCTGGGCCAGATCCCGGCGGCGTTCCTGCGCTATGCGCCCAATGCGAGCGGTGGCGCGGGCGTGCTGTGGGCGATCCCGGTTGGCGGCGCCCCCGGCGCGTGGCACGCGAACGTGCAGACGGCGACGGTTCCGTTCCAGCGTTCCTGATCGCGCCATCGGTTCAATTCTCGCGCAGGCCTACCAAAGGATCGAGCTGAGTGCCCCTGCCTTCAGGCAAGGGGATGAAAGCCCGGTCGCCCGCAGGCGACGATAGTATGCACCGTTTGCCTGTCTCGCATCCTATGCGGTACAATTAGGATATGAGAACGTTTGAGTACCGGCTGTATCCGAATCGCGCACAGCGCCAGCAGTTGATGGCCTGCCTGATTGAATCGCGGG
>Ga0207684_10002950_pt1 | contig 16855 bp, 13 predicted proteins | sample KBSK5501metaG_FD_184342 | JGI IMG/M metagenome (GOLD analysis project Ga0207684, IMG submission 184342) | Corn, switchgrass and miscanthus rhizosphere microbial communities from Kellogg Biological Station, Michigan, USA - KBS K5-50-1 metaG... | ecosystem: Host-associated > Plants > Roots >...
CACGTTGACGCTTGACGGCTCGTGCCGAGCCGCAGAATGTTGCGTGCCGCGTTGACGTCGCGGTCGATGACCAAGTCACACTCCGGACAACGATGTTGTCGCTCTGAGAGCGGTTTCACTACAGACGTTCCACAACCCGAGCAGACCTTCGACGTCCGCGCGGGTGCTACCCGAACTACCTGGACACCAGCATCCTCCGCTTTGTAGCCAAGTAGCCTCAGGAATTGCCCCCAGGCTTGGTCGTGTACGTCTTTGGCGATTATTCCGCCGCCAGGTCCCGCAGAACCAGATCTTCGACGGCGATCAACGCGAACTCAGAAGTGAGCCGTCGGCTGAGCTGGTGGGCGTGGTTGCGTCGAATGTTTCGTATTCGGTCATGCAGTCGGGCGACGACTAGGCCGGCCTTCTGCCGGCGTCTCGAGCCCTGGACTCGCCTGGAGACTCGTCGCTGAGCCGTTCGCAGCCGCTTCGAGCTGGTGCGAAACGCACGCGGCCCGGGAATGAGTTCACCCATTGATAGCGCGGCGAAGTTCTGAATGCCAAGGTCGACCCCCACCGTAGGCCCGATTGCTGTCTTGCGATGCAAGGGAACAGAAGCGCCAGCACGATGCACGCGTACCAGCGATCGGCGCGGCGCCGAACCGTAAGGATGTGGCGACTCCCGGCCGTTGGCAGGCCGCGATGCCACCTGACTTTGAGGTGACCGATCCCTGGGAGCGCCAGACGGCGATTCTCTATCACCCAGGAACCACTCCACGTCAGGACGTCATATCGAAGCCGCGACCGATAACGCGGGTAGCCGGGCGTCTGACCGGCCCCTACGCGGCGTAGGAAATTCTGGAATGATCGGTCGAGCCGACGCAGCGGGTCCTGCCCCTGGTGGGCCATCCCCCGCCCGAGCTGCCGACATTGAAATACGAATCCGATCGGTCGGCCAGCTCGCCATTCATAGCGGCGCTGTTCTAGCGCGGCGTTATAGAGGTCACAAGCAAACTGGAGGTGAGTCTCCAGGACGAGGCGCTGGCGCCTCGTTGGATAGATTCGATATCGGTAGGTGCAGTAGACGCAGACGCGACCGTCCACGGGGCAATCCTTACAGTCATGCCCGACAGGTGTCTCTCGCGAGCCAGCAAATTAGTCTGGCGATGTGCCTGAGCAGCCGCCCGGTTCTGATCGGCTTGCTTCGCGGCCAGAAGGGCCGCATGATAGCAGCCCGAAAGGCACGGTCCTCCGCGAGGCGCTCGGGCTCATGAAGTCCCCCACCCTGACCCGAACGTCTCAAACGCTCGCCTGGCACTAAGCGCCGCTCGCGTGGGCCGACGGGCCCGCCCCCGTAAGCGGGGGAGGGGACTTACGAGAGAAATTCGATGAGTAGCTGGTTCAGGCGATCCGGCTGGTCGAGCGGCACCCAGTGCGAGCCCTCGACACGCTCGTAGCGCCAGCGGCCCTGCACCCGTTGCTCGGATCGGGTCATCGCCTCCTCTGTCAAGTAGAGGTCGCCGCTGCTCCAGATGCCGAGGGTGTCCGCTTTGATCATCGGCAGTTGCGGCCCGCCGGTACGGCCGAGAAGCGCCTGCACCGGAAGGTTGGCGCGATACCAGTTGAGCGCGGGCGTGAGCGCGCCGGGCTCGGACAAGGCTTTCACATAGGCGTCGGTGTCTTTCGCGCCGCCGGCAAACAGGCGAAATAAATACCAATCGTCGCGTTGGATCAACTCCTCGGCCGTGCCTTCGAACAAGAACAGCAGGCGATACCAGCCTTTCTGGAACTCCTCGAGCGTCGGCTTCGCCGCGGTGCCGGGAGCGCCGACCGAGATCGCGACCAGACGGTCGACCCGATCGGGCGCCAGCGCGGCGACAAGCCACGCCACCGCGGCGCTCCAGTCATGCCCGACCACGTGCGCCCGCTGGATGCCGAGCGAATCCATCATGCCGGTGACATCCCGAACGATCGCGGATAGTTTGTAGTCGGAAACCGCCGACGGCTTGCTGCTACGTCCCCGTCCGCGCATGTCGGGCACGATGGTGCGAAAGCCGCTTTTGCTGAGGGCCAGCACCTGGTTGCGCCAGAGATCGCCGGTGTCCGGAAAGCCGTGCAGCAGGAGGACGGGAGTGCCAGAACCCTGATCGCGCACGTAGAACTGAAGCCCGTTGGCCTCGATCAACTCGGTCAAAGCAGCCCCATCTTAGAATCAACCCGGATGGAGTCCTCCAACTCGGCGGCATTCGACGGCCTGCTCAAACGCGGCGAGTTGATCGAGTCGGTCTCCGAGATGACGCCGGACTACCTGCGCGAGCTGAAGCACACCCTGATCGTCTCCGGCGACACCGAATTGATCTCGGCGCCCGCCTACTACCTGGCGGCGCGCAAGGCCCCCAGCGTCAACGCCTTCATGACCGGCATCGCCATCATCCAAGACGAGCTGGCCCACGCGCACATCGCATATCACATCCTGGAAGAGCTCGGCGAGAGCCAGGAGGCGCTGATCTTCAAGCGCGATCCCAAGGCGTTTCGCTACCCGTATGCCTTCGACGTGCCGCTGGAAAGCTGGACCGAGTTGGTGGTGGCCAACGCGATGTACGACCAGGCCGGATTCTGCCTGCTCGGTGACATCCACGAGCAATGCTCGTACGGCCCATGGAAACGGGGGCTCGTGAAAGTCATGGCCGAGGAGAACTTTCACCTGCGCAACGGTCGCAACTGGAGCAAGCGCATCAGCCAGGCCGGCGGCGCCGCCAAGGAAGAACTCCAGCAGGCGGTCGACTGGATGTTTCCGCTGACCGTCGAGTGGTTCGGGCTGCCGGACAACCTCAAGCAGCACAGCGCGCAGCTGGACTATCGGCTCAAGGGTCTGACCAACGACCAGCTGCGGCAGCAATGGCTCGCGACGGTCGTTCCCTTCATGGGATCGATCGGGATCCAGGTGCCGGCGCACCAGGAAAACAGCCACTACGTGCTGGATTACCCGTTCCCGAGCACCTTCGACGCGGAGGCAAAGTGCTGGGATTTCAACGATCCGTGCAGCTGGGATGACGTACTGAAGCGCTGGCGCGAACGCGGCCCGCGCAACGCCGAGATGGTCGCCCTCTTTCAGGAGAGCTTCAGCAAGTTCCAGGTCCGGCGATGAGCCTCTCCGTCGCGCCGCTCGAGGCGCGGGTCTGGTCGGCGCTGGCCGAAATCAACGACCCGGAGATGCCGATCAATCTAGTCGACCTCGGTGTTATCTATGGCATCGCGTTCGAGGATCGAACGGTTCGGGTCCGACTGACGTTCACCGCGATGGGGTGTCCCGCGAGCGACATGATCGTCGGCGACATTCGGGAGCGGCTGCTAGCCGAGCCGGGTGTCGATGCGGTCGAAATTGACGTTGTGTGGGATCCGCCGTGGTCATCGTCGCGGCTGACGGCCGAGGGACGCGAAGCCCTGCTGGCCTGGGGGCTCTCGGTTTAATGGGCTTCGTGCGCGTCCACGACGAGGTCCAGGAGTACGAGGTCTTCGCGCGCAAGACCCGACTCGAACCGCTGCGCCAGGTCGGCGCCGTCGTGGCGCCCGACGACGAGCTGGCGATGGCGTACGCGCGCGCGACGTACGACGAGGAGCGGTGGGTGGAGATGATGATCGTGCCCAAGGCGGCTGTGATCCAGCTCTGGGCGCCGGGCGAGGCCGAAGCCTGAGCCTTTACTCGCTGGTCAAGAGCCTCGCCGACAACAAGCAGCTGCTCGGCATGCGCTACGCGGAGTGGTGCATCGCCGCGCCGACGCTGGAGGCTGACATCGCGGCGGCCGCCATGGGACTCGACGACATCGGGCACAGCCGGGTGCTCTATGGGTCACTGCGCGAGCTTGGGACGCCCGACGTACCCGACGACCCAGGGAGCTACGCGAACGTCCCCTACCTCGATCGACCCTGGACCGATTGGACCGCTTTCGTCGCCGCGAACGGCGTGCTGGACAGCGCCTTCACGCTCATGATCGAGGCTCTCGCCGGCGGCAACGTCGAGGTGCTGCGCAGCCGTCTCAAGAAGATGCTCCAGGAGGAGCGTTACCACGCCATGCACGGCCGCAGCTGGTTGCGCGAATCGCGGGCCGCCTCCGCCGTCGACCAGGCGAGGCGCGACGCGATCGTGTGGATCGGGCCCGAGGATGGCGACGTCGACGAGCTGCATGGAAAGGGCATCCTGAGCCTGGGCGTTCGCGAGCTCCGCCGGCGACTCGATGAGCAGGTAAGCGGGGCGCCCGCATCGACTCCCATCGACTGGAAAGCCTGGGACCCGGTCCGCCGGCGCATCGTGGCCGGCGGGATCGACGAGCTGACGCTCAACATGTTGCAGGGGCTCGCTGAAAAGAGGTACATGCCCGCCGGTGCGTAGAGAGTCGAACGCCCCCACCCTGCCCTCCCCCGCAAGCGGGGGAGGGGAAACCTCAAGCGGGGGAGGGGAACTCGAGCCACTGCCCGTCCCCGCAAGCGGGAAAGGGGAAATCGAGCCACTGCCCGTCGCCGCAAGCGGGGGAGGGGAAATCGAGCCATTGCCCGGCGCCGCAAGCGGGGGAGCGGAAATCGAGCCACCGCCCGTCGCCGCAAGCGGGGGAGGGGAAATCGTCCCACTGCCCGTCGCCGCAAGCGGGGGAGGGGAAATCGTCCCACTCCCCGCCCCGCGCCGTGGAGGGGAACTACAAGGCACGGCGATTCCCGCATGCCCGTTCTGTCGATCTTCGGACACCGAGGTCATCTCGTTGTTTGGCAGTCAGGTAATGACGATGCAGTGCAAGTGTCGAGCCTGCGGTAATTTCTTCGAAGCGAGCAAGTACTGATGCCGCCGCCGAGGTCGCGCCGGGCACAGTCGATAGTCCGCATGACGATGGCCGATATGGCAGAGCTTGCCGACGAGCGGCCGGGAAGCTTCCGCCTCGAAAACGCCGATACCGACCTGGCTCCTCCGGCGCACGCGATCCAGGCGACCCGCGATGCCGTTGGCGTGGACCGGTACAACAGCTACTTGCCGCTGCATGGCTTGCCCGAGCTGCGGCAGGCGATTAGCGACCGGTACCGCGCCGATCTCGGCCTCCAGTACGACCCGGATGGGGAGATCGTCGTCACCTCCGGGGTCGGCGAGGCCATGCTCAACGTCCTCTTGAGTTTTGTCAACGAGGGCGACCGGGTGCTGATGACCAACCCGACCTACAACGGGATGGCGCAACGCGTACGCCTGGCCGGCGGCGTCCAGGTGTTCACCAACCAGGTCGAGGCAGATGGTTGGCATCTCGATCCATCGGATCTTGCGCGAGCGGCGAAGGGCTGCAACGTGATCTTTTACGGCTCGCCCTCGATGCCAACCGGCGTCGTCTTTACTCGCGCCGAGACGGAAGCGTTAGCCGAGGCCGCGGTGCAGAACGACGCGCTGGTCATTTTCAACGGCGCCGTCGACAAGGTCCTGTACGACGGGGAGACCGCGATCAACCCGGCAACGCTGCCTGGCCTTCGGGAGCGGACGATCACCGTCGGGTGCGTCACCAAGAACTACAACATGGTGGGCTGGCGGATCGGCTGGGCGGTTGGCCCGCGTGAACTGTTGCAGCCGGTGCACGACGTCCATATCTTCAATGGCATCATGGCGAGCGGGTACTCGGAGGCGGGCGCGGCCGCGGCCCTCAACGGTCCGCAAGAATACGTTTCGGCGTCGGCGCAGACCTACCAGCGCCGGCGCGACGCGCTGATCCGTCGGCTGCGGACCATCGACGGCATGCGACTGGTCGTTCCCGATGGCGGCTACTTCTTCATCGCGAACATCGAGGCCTTCGGTGTCTCGGCCGGCGACTTTTGCCGGCGGCTTCTGGAAGAGGAAGACGTGGCGATCACGCCAATGAATGCGTGGGGTGCGGACGACTTCGGCGACCACCACGTCCGGTTTATCTTCACGAATGAACCGGAGGATCGACTCGTCGAGGCGGCGAACCGGATCGCGGCGTTCGTCGACCGGCACTATCGGCGTGGCTGACGAGCGCGTCGTCAGCTGCTTTTCCGTCGGCAGTATCGCCGGGGTCTATGAGGAGATATACGTCCCGCGGATCTTCATCCCATGGGCCAGGCTGTTGCTCGACCGCGCAGCCCTTCGACCGGCGAAGCCGTGCTCGACATCGCTACAGGCCCCGGAACTGTTGCGCGGATCGCGGCGGAACGCCTGGGCCCGCGAGGCCACGTCGTGGGAGCCGACTTCAGCGAGGCCATGATTGCAATCGCGCGGGCAAAGCCGGAGACTGCGGGCGCGGCGCCCATCGAGTATCTGGTCTAGCCAGCCGCGCCACTTGACGTCGATGACGAGGCCTTCGACGTCGTCACCTGCCAGCAGGGCCTCCAGTTTTTCCCGGACCGGGCGGCAGCCACAAGAGAAATGCATCGCGCCCTCAAGCCGGGCGGTCGCGTCGTGGCGGCGGTGTGGCGCGAGATCGCGCTCCAGCCAAGCTTCGCGGCGCTGGATGAGGCGCTTCGTGAATGTCTGGCTGTGGATCAGGTCGAGCCATACGGCGCGCCATTTCGCTGGACGTCGGCCGAAGCCCTGCAGTCGGCCTTCACCGATGAGGGCTTCGCTACTGTCTCGGTCGAACAGGTGCGTCACCAATTGACCTACGAAGGTGGCGTCGCGCAGGTGATCGCGTCGCTCGGCGCCTCACCAGTGGCCGCAACCATTGCCGCGCTGGACTCGGAAACGGCGGCCCGGCTGTGAAGCGCCGCCGTCAGGCATCTCGAACCGCTTCTCGTCGACGGCCAGGTCCGAACGCAAATGATCTCGAACCTCGTGACCGCGACTAAAGGGGTCGGAAGCCCCCACCCTGCCCTCATCCGCAAGCGGGCCAGGGTTATGACAGCGATCATGCGTTTGCGAACCGCAGTTTGGAGTTGCGGCTGTCTACGCTGGCCTCTACGCTACGCCCGCGACCTGTCAGAAAGCCAGCCGGTGAAGGAAACGCCATCGGCAGGCTCCCGAAGACCGAGTCCGCAAGGGTTCGGATAGTACGGAGCGAAGGTCCTTCCGGAAACGGCTGGACTGGGCGGCGGAAAGGGCTCGTTGGGTCACACCGGCGGGTTATCAACCGTAACGATGGGTCGCTTCACTTTTCTACAGGTCTTGCCGGCTTTGCCTTCCCGAGTCCGGCAGACCTGTGCGGTGCTCGACCGCCCGCCCCCACCCCTGCCGCTCCCCGCGGGCGAATTAGGACCCTTGTTTTCCGAAACTTAATCGGCTATGGTCGTTTAGACACGCTTTAGGGACACCTAAGGGCGAGGACGGTGCCTGCCGTCGGGTGGATCAAGGAGGGAAGAAACTTGGCTCGATACCGTGTGCTTGCAGCAACCGTTCCGATCTTCATAGCCGCCCTGGCTGGGGGGTGGCCCGCGTCGGCCGGCCTCGGTGCCGGGGTGGGCAACGTCCCGCAGGGGACCCAGACGAACGCCGACTATATCAAGAGTTTCAACAAGAACCAGGTCACCAACGTCGACGCCACCGCGCAAGCGACCAGCTGTTATACCCCAGAGGTGCCGTATGCGACCAGCGACGGTCCGGCCGAAGGCTACAGCGGCGAGTCGGCCTGCGGCGGCGCATCGACGACCGGCGAAAATCTCGGTCCCTATCCGACCCAGTCGACCAGTAATCCTGGATTCCCGGCGACGAGCCCCATGCTGGTCAAGGACCACTCTGAGTCGGATATTCGGGTGGATCCGACGAATCCGCAGCACCTGATCGGCTCCTCCAAGTGGTTCGTCAGCCCCGAGGGTTATAACCACGAGTTGGGCTTCTACGAGTCCTTTGACGGCGGGGCCACCTGGCCGGTGCAGGGACACATCCCCGGCTACGAAGGCTGGACCGACAACACCGACCCGGTCGGGGCCTTCGACGGATTTGGCAACTACTACGAGTTTCTGCTGAACTACCAGTTCTTCTACAACTCGGACGGCTCCCATAACTTCGACATCGGGCAGCAGCAGGAGCCGAACCCGGGCGAGCCGGCGCAGGTCGTCGCGGTCGCCGTCCATCCGCATGGCGCGACGACCGCCACCAACTGGATCACGACGCATAACGGCGGGCCCGACTTCGTAGCCACCTACGACAGCATCGGCAACGAGCCGGACAAGCAGTGGATCGCGATCGACGACAACCCAGCGAGCCCCCACTACAACCGGATCTACGTGATGTGGGTCGACTTCCACTTCATCCCGCCGGCGCCCTTCGTCTCATACGCGGACGCGAAGGCGGACGGGACCCACACCGACTGGGTAAAGCCGATCCCTCTGCCAATGGGTCCCCAACATCCGAACGGCGACACCTATCTGCTTCCGCACGTCACGCCGGACGGCAACGTCTACACGACGCTGACCAATGAGACGCTGGTCAGCGGCTTCACGGACAACGATGTCGTGCTTGACCGCTCGATGGACGGTGGGAAGACCTGGTCGACGCTGTCGACGGTGATCCAGAATGTCACCGGGCCGGTCTTCTGCTGCGACAACAACACCACCTTCCGAGACGGGATCTTCAACACGTTCACCACGAGCCCGGTGCTGGTCGGTAAGCACTACCCCCTGTACGTCTCCTGGGAGGACGACAGCGCGGGCTTTATCAACGTGATCCTGAGCGCCTCGTTTGACGGTGGCTTCACTTGGAGCGCGCCGATCCAGGTCAACGACAACTGGGCAGGCACAAACCCCGTGCAGATCGACGAATTCCAGCCGAACCTCACGGCAGCTGCCAATGGCACGGTGAGCGTGGCCTTCTACGACCGGCGCCTCAGCTGTCCCGCGGCCGGGACGACTGACGCGACGAACGCAGGCCTCGCTCTCGATACCGTCAATGCGAACTTCTCGGGTAAACTGCCGCCCTACGGCGCGTCCGACTACTGCGTCAACGCCAGCATCCAGTTCTACAACCCCGACCTCACCCCGATCGGGCACAACATCCGGATCAGCGCCCACACCTGGGACCCGCAGCTGAATGCGGCGCACTACTCGAGCGCCGCTCGCGACAAAACCTTCATCGGCGACTACTTCGGCAATACGACAGGCGGCTCGATCGACTACACGACATCAGTCTCGACCTACAACGACGGCACGAATCCGAGCTACCAGCAGCAACAGATCGTCGCGACCATCGCCGTTCCGTAAATCGCAAATCGCAACCGGGGAGGAGTAGTCCTCCCCGGTTCACTTTCCAGCACGCACGAGGGAGGAGATATGGGGAATTCGATCGCGAATCACAGAAGGTGGTTGCACGCGGCCGCGGTCGCTGGGGCGGCCGTCCTTGCAGTCGCGCCCAGTAGCCTGTCCGCCGGGGCGAATCACGCCACCACTTCAGGACCCTGGTTGTCGCCGGTCTCGGCCGCCAACGCGGTGGTCAGCACGCCCACCAGCGGTGGCGGTTATCCGGAGAATCCGCCGGTGGCCGGCGGGTGCGTTGGGCCGACGCCCAACAACTTCAACGCCAACCATTCCGAGTCTGAGCTCGCTGTCATGCCTGGCAGCGAGCAGATCGTGGGATCGTCGAAGTTCTTCTTCGACAAGTTCTCGACCGGCTACAACTTCTACCTGGGGAGCTACAACATCAACGGGACCACCGGTTCCGCCAGCAACAACATCATCCCGGGCTACGACTGCTCAACGACCGAGACCACGCTCGGCGTGCTCAACCAGAATATGCCGCCGAGCTGGACCAACACGACGGATCCGAACGTTGCCTTCGACTCCCAGGGACGCGTCTACCAGACCATGCTGCCCTTCAACGCGTTCTGGACCAACCTTCACCCGGATGGGGAGATCACGGTCTCGTCCAGTGATGACCTCGGGAAGACCTGGACGATCGACAACGGCGGCCTGGCCCTCGAGACCGTGCCCAATGCGAGCTCATTCCAGTTTGGGTACGTCGAGGACAAGCAGTGGACCGCCGTCAATCATTTCGTCGGGAACCCGTACCAGGACCACATCTATTCCACCTGGGACTTTATCGACGGAACCACCGTCAAGCTGCGGATGGCCGCGTCGCGAGACCGCGGAAAGACCTTCTCTAAAGCAACCACGATCGTCTCGGCCTCGACGGACCAGCTGCGCGACCAGTTCAGCCAGACGGGGGTCGATCCGAATGGCGTCCTCTACGTCGCGTACGCGAACATCGGCAACAAGACGTCGGTGTCGGACTTCTTCGTCACGAAGTCGACTGACGACGGCAATACCTTCAGCACCCCGGTCCTCGCCGGGTCCGGGACGTCGATCGGCGTTTCCAGCGGGGCCCTGCCGAACACCACCTTCCGCGATGGCATCCCGATGTCGTTCACGGTGTCGCCGGATTATCCGGGCCACCTGTACCTGACGTACAACCATTGGAACGGGACACAATACAACGTCTTCTTTACCCAGTCGACCGATGGCGGAGCGACCTGGAGCATCCCGGTGCCAGTCAACGACGACATCGCTTCCGGCAACGTTGCCGACCACTTCCAACCGGAGATCGCCGCTGGGCCCGGCGGGGCCGTGGCCGTCGCCTTCTACGATCGGCGAGCCAGCTGCCCGACGGACGCGAGCATCATCCCGCAGGACCAGGGCCGATCGAACTTCTGCATCGACGTTTCGGTGCAGGCGTATAAGGACAGCGGAACCGGTGCGGCGCCGGTGGGCGTGAACATCCGGGCGTCGAACTTCACCTGGGACCCGCAGCAGCCGGGATTGCTCGTGAACGCGGACGGTTCGCATACTGACCTGCAAACGCTTGGCGGACTCGGCCAGATGGCCTGCGCCTCGCACAACGATCCCTGCCGGCTCTCCTTTATCGGCGACTACTTCGGGCTGGCCGTCTCGGGCAGCAATATCTACACGCTGTCGGTTTCGACGCACTATGACTCGAAGGTGAAAGCCGATGCGACATCCTTAATGCCCGGCGACCTGTACTACCAGCAACAGGTGCTCGGAACGATCAGTCGGACAAGCGCAGGGATTCCCTAACAGGAGGAGATCGGTGACAAAGCTGATCAGGCGGATACTTCCTGTGATCGGTGCCAGTGCGCTCCTCGCTGGGACCGCAGTAACGGGCTTCGGCGGCTCGACATCGACCGGCATACCTGCATGGGCGGGCAACCCACGCCTTGATGGCGCTGGCGACCTGGTCGTACGGCTCTCGAACGGGAGTCTCAACGGAAACTCTTCCGGGCCGAGCAACAGTGGGACGCCCTGCACCGCCGAGAGCAGCACCACGGGAAACGTGCAGGTGAACTGCTTGAAGGAGGACGGATCCTCAGCCCAGAACACCCAGAGCGAGACCAGCGTTTCGGCCCTGGGACAAAAGGTCGTGGTCGGGTACAACGACTCGCTCGTCTGCTGCATCCCAGCATTGAACTTCACCGGGTACTCGGTCTCGAACGACGGCGGGACGACCTTTACGGACGCGGGTGACCTACCGTGGCAGCCCAACGTCCAACCGATCGGCGACCCAACGGTGGCCCACGATGCCGCGGGCAACTTCTATTTCGCCAGTCTTGCCCTGAACTCGGATGGCCTCGGGGCCCACTCGCTGATCAGCTTCTACGAGATGTCTGCGGGCACGAACACCTTCCGCTTGCTCTCGGTCCCCGTCGACGTGGGCAGCGACTTCAACTTCTTTGCCGACAAGGAATACCTGGCTGTCGGACTCGACGGAAACCAGAACCTCCACTTCTACATCACGTGGACTTTCTTCTCCAAGAATCCCCAGAGCCCGATCATGCTGACCGACTCGTCGGACGGGATCAACTGGCGGACCACTATGGTGTCGACGGCAGACGCCTGCGCGCAGGGATCGAACCCGGTGCCTTCAGGGGGAACGGTCTACGTGTCCTGGCTCCAGAGCATCCCGGCGGGGTGCATTGACTTCACCATCACGGCGGCTAATGCCATGATGGCGACCGTCGACGTGGCCGCGGGATCGGTCGTAAAGCGGACCGTCATGGCGCCGATCAACGGCAGTGGGGACAAGATCGTCGCGTGCAATAGCCCGGCCGACTTGCGGGAGGTCATCGAGACCGCGCCCGGGCACGACGCTCGTAACTTCGAGCTGCCTTCGACGACGATCGACGCGGCCGGTGTCCTTTACGCTGCCTGGAACGACCGACCCGCCGGAGTTGGCGGCGGAACCTCGAACGCGACGCGGATCTTCCTGAGCTACTCGCTGGACGGGAACCAGACATGGAGCCCGCCGCAGGTGATCAGCGGAAAGCTTTCGAGAACGACGATGAGCGACCGCTTCCAGCCGTGGATCACCACGGATGGCCAGGGCCTGCATGCCATGTGGTACCAGCGTGTCGCGGGAAGCCCGGTCGATCTGATCCAGACCGACAAAGCCGATCTCTCGCTCGCGACCGCAACCTCGGCGCCGAAAAGCGCCGGCGAGAGCGCGATTAGCTCGGTGGCTTTCCCGATCGTGCAGACCAATCCGCAACAGGATCCGGTCATCTCGTTCTGCTACATGGGCGACTACAACAACATTGGCTCCAACGGCACAACGCGCTTCGTAACCTGGGGCGACAATCGCAACCGGGTGACGACATCCGGCGGTGTTACGGAGAACCAGCCCGACGTATTTCTGCAGGCGTACTGAGATCATTGGACTAGGAGGGAGTCAATGAAAGGAAGGGTGAGTCTCGCGGTAGCGATTGCGGCGGGCGCCGCAATCATGGCCTCGGCGACGACCCTCGCGGGCGACGTGAGGTTGACGCAAATCAGCTCCGATCCATTCACCAATACGACGGCCATCGACGGCGTGGCCGTCTTTCACCAGACCGAGGAGGAGCCCGACACGTTCGCGTTTGGATCGACGATCGTCTCCACCTTCCAGGTCGGACGCTTTCACAACGGTGGCGCCGCCGACATCGGCTGGGCCACCTCGACCGACGGAGGCAGGAGCTGGAAGCACGGCTTCCTTCCAGGAACGACCTTCCAGCCGGGCGTGGTCGATCCGAACCCGCTGTACGAACGGGTCAGCGACGCCTCGGTCGCCTTCGACGCGAAGCACGGTGTCTGGCTGATCTCGTCGATTCCCCTAACCTCCAACCTCGTGGTTCCGACGGTATTCATCAGTCGATCGACCGACGGGCTCAACTGGAACGACCCGGTGTCGATCCCGCAGGGCTCGGGGCCGATCAACCTGGACAAGAACTGGACCGTGTGCGATAACACGCCGATCACTCCAGCTGGTCAGCCGAATCGTTTCTACGGCAATTGCTACACGGAGTTCGATAACTTCGCCACAGACGACCTCGAGTTGCTGAGCACGTCTTCGGACGGCGGCGTCACCTGGAGCGTGCCGATCTCCACTCCGTTGCACGCCCACGGCCTGGGCGGCCAGCCGCTGGTGCAGCCGAACGGCAACGTGGTCGTACCGTTCGAATCGATTGACACCGCGGGCACGATTGCGGCATTCGGCTCCACGGATGGTGGCCAGACTCTGACCAACGCCGTCATCATCTCTGGCATCGACTTCCATCGAGTCGCAGGTGATCTTCGGACCTCGCCCCTACCCACTGCCGAGATCGACGGCGCGGGACGGGTCTACGTCGCCTGGGAGGACTGCCACTTCGAGCCGGGGTGTCCGGCAAACGACATCGTCTTCAGCTCGTCGAGCGACGGCGTGCATTGGTCCGGGTTGTCGCGGGTGCCCGGCGATGCGATTGGTAGCGGGGTCGACCATTTCATTCCCGGGCTTGGAGTCGACAAGGCAACCTCGGGAAGCGGCGCGCACCTGGCGCTGACCTACTATTACTATCCCAACGCCGCCTGCACCGTCGATACCTGCCAGCTGAATGCGGCCTACATCTCGTCCACGAATGCCGGGACAAGTTGGGGCGCGCCATTGCAACTGGCCGGCCCAATGAACAACAAATGGCTGGCCTTCACCACTCAGGGCTATATGGTCGGCGACTACATCTCCACATCGATTCTCGGCAGCGGACAGGCCTTGACGACCATCGCGGTGGCCAGCGCCGGCACCGCGCCCGACAACCTGGATGAGGCAATGTTCGCCCCCTCTTCGCCACTCGCAGTTTCCGGCGGGACGGTTTCATCGCTTCAGTCGGCGGCGAGCACGAGCTCGAATCTCTCGTTCGTGGTTGCTCCGCTCAGCCGGTAGCGCCAGCTCGATTGACCGGGAGGGCTCCCAGCCGGTCTGGGAGCCCTCCTCGGACAGGGGATGGGTCAAACGGTGAGGCCGGCAAGCACTCGCGGCTCCCGCATTTCGGAGCCATCAGCCTTCACATCTCTTTACAGTGGCAGGCTCAGGCAAGGAAATGAATCGATGGGCCTTGTCCAACCGTTAGCCAGCCTTTACAATCGGGCCGAGCCGACTACGGCGAACTTCAAGGAGGGAAGCATGTATCGATTCTTGCCACGGCGTCGGATTTTTCGTCTGGCCACCGCGCTGGCCATGGCCAGTCTGGCCGGTGCGGTAACCATATCGGCCGCCGCCAAGACCAGTGGTCCGACCTTGGTCGGAGACGTCCAGGCGAACCTGGTCCAAAACTCGCCATTCCCGCAGAACAAGCAAAACGAGCCCGCGATCGCACAGAACCCGACCAATCTGAAAAACCTGATTGCCGGCGCCAACGACGAGATCGACCTGCCGGCCTGCACCGCATCGGGGTGCCCGTTTGTGGCGAACGTCGGCCTCTCCGGTGTCTACGTGAGCAACGACGGCGGCAACAGCTGGACGCAATTTTCCGCACCCTCGGGCGGCGATAACACCGCCAGCTTCAACGGAGACGGCTCGACGATTCACACCCTGCCCGGCTTTGGCAAACTGGCTCGGCAAGTCGGCCTTACGGGGCTGGCCTCCGACGGTGATCCCAACATCGCCTTCAACGCGAGCGGCACGGCGTACTACTCGAGCCTGGCCGGAGTACGCGGTACCACCATTGGCGACCTGATTACGGTCTCGAGCTCAGCCGACGGCGGAAAGACCTGGTCGGATCCCGTGCTGGCGACCAACAAGACGAATCCGGTCGACTTCAATGACAAGGAAACCGTCTGGGTCGATCGCAATCCGGCCTCGCCCTTCAACGGCAACGTCTACGTCAGCTGGACGCTCTTCGTCGGGGTGCCGGGAACCGCGGAGCCGATCATGTTTACCCGGTCGACCGACGGCGGCAAGACCTGGTCGCCGGCAGAGAAGCTGAGCGCCAGCTATAACAACAACGCCATCGGCGGCCGCCAGGGCTCGACCATCCGGACGGATGCCGCGGGCAACATCTATGTCATCTGGGAGAGCGGGGTCACGATCAACGGATTCAGGACCGACGCCCAGGTGTTCGCTAAGTCAACGGACGGCGGGCTGAGCTTCAGCAGGCCGGCCGTGATCGCGCCGGTGCACGATTTGCCAAGCCCGCTGCCGGGCAGCAGCTTCCGCAACGATAGTTTTGCCTCGGCGGATATCGGACCGAACGGGACGGTGTACGTCGCCTGGGCCGATTACCAGAGCGGGCATGCCTCAGTCGTTTCGAGCCGCTCATCGAATGGTGGGTCCAGCTGGACAGCACCCGCGGTCGCGCTCGACGTGGATGGGCGCAGCGCCTTCTTCCCCGGGATTGCCGTCTCACCCGATGGGTCAAAGGTCACGGTGGCGACCCAGGCCCTCGACGATGTGCCGGCCGGTACTAAACCCGGCGCCGGTGTCGTCTTGTACGACAGTTACCTGGCCGAGTCCACGAACGGCGGGACGAGCTTCTCGGCCCCGGTGAAAATCAGCACCGCATCGTCGGATCCGGACATCAGCAGCACCAACTCCCTGGCGGCGCAGTTCCAGGGCGACTACAACACGCTGATCAGCGATAACAGCAACGCGTGGTTCATCTGGACCGACGGCCGCAACGGCGCGACCTGCGACGCGGTCGATGCCTATCGCGCCGGGACGGCACCGAAGCCGAGCGTGCCGGATTCATGCCCCGGCAACTTCGGCAATACGGACATTTTCGTCGGCACGGTAACTCTCTAACGTAAGCGTTTCGAAGGGCCGCGCCGCAAGGCGCGGCCCCGAAAAAACCAACCGGAGAGGAGGATTACATGCGACTCGCAAAGGCGGGAACGATCGGCCTTGCCCTGGCACTGGTGCCGTCAGTGGCCCTGGCCGGCCACGGCGGCTCGGGTGGAGGCGGGTTGAGCTTTACCAACACGCCGTTGTTGAGGCCGGACGGCGGCAGCGAGCCGGCGATCACGATCGGCAAAGACGGCACCATGATTGTGGGCGCCCTCTCCTGGCAGCTTTTCCAAACCAATCTCTGGAAGGGTAACTTCGGGTCGATGCCGAGCTTTGAAGGGGCACCGGATGCCAACCTCGAGCCCGGTGTTGGCGGCGGCGGCGACGAGGACTGGGACCTCGCCTCCAACGGTACCCTGCACGGAACGACGCTGATCTTTTTCTTCAATCCGCAAACCCAGATCACACAGTTGGGCGTATCGGCGATCAGCTGCCCCAACGCCGACACGTCGAACAACTTCGCGAACTGCACCAGCCGCATCATCGACACGACGCAGGCCGACCGGCAATGGGTGACCTCACTGGGTAGCACCGTCTGGATCTCCTACCACGATTCGGGGAGCAGCACGCTCATTCATGTCCAGCGCTCAACCGACGACGGCAAGACCTGGACGAGGGTGGGCGACCCGATCGTCGGCCAGGGTTCGACGACCGGCGACTCGACCTTCAACAACGACCAGGGCGAGCTGGAAGCCGATCCCAGGTCCGGCATCCTCTACGACGTCTACGCTGCCGGCCAGGCGAGCATTCAGAAGGGGACGAACGCGAACTTCAACCAGGTCTTCGTGTCCCGCAGCCTTGACGGAGGCCAGACCTGGACGG
>Ga0207684_10002951_pt1 | contig 16855 bp, 13 predicted proteins | sample KBSK5501metaG_FD_184342 | JGI IMG/M metagenome (GOLD analysis project Ga0207684, IMG submission 184342) | Corn, switchgrass and miscanthus rhizosphere microbial communities from Kellogg Biological Station, Michigan, USA - KBS K5-50-1 metaG... | ecosystem: Host-associated > Plants > Roots >...
GCCATGGATTCCCGGATCAACCTCGGCAATGTATTCGATACGAGCTTCGAGCATTACAAGCTGCCCAACCAGGTGCGCGAGGACTATCTCAAGTCCTACGAAGGGGACCGATTCGTGGAGTCGATGAGGTATGTGCGCAGCTATCCTCAGGAACTGCCTATTCTCCGGGATCGCTTGGCAGAGATCCAGACACCGGTCCAGCTTATCTACAGCCGTCGCGACGCCCTTGTACCGCCCGTCAACGGCGAATACTTACACGAGCGGCTACCCAACAGCAAGCTTGACATCCTGGATGCCGGCCATTTTGTCTGGGAAGACCTCGCCGACCAGTACGCGGCGATCATCTCGGCCTGGGTCATGGACGGCTACCAGAACACTGGAGCGTGAACGAGCTCCCACTGTCCTGGTGCGGCTGTTGCCAAGACATGAAATAAGAACTTCGTCAAATGTAGTGAAGGTACTTCAGGAAAGGAAGAGCAGCGTTTCTGCTCAGAAAACGTAAAAATAGCTGCTTCCATCTTTGGGAAGCAGTGCTCGTAGAACGAGCGAAAGGAAGTGAAGAAGTGAATACGCTACCGAATATTGTGTTGGTGCATGGTGCCTGGGCCGACGGCTCCAGTTGGAGCGCCGTCATCGAGCGCCTGCAGGCCGACGGCTACACTGTCACCGCACCCCAGTTTCCGCTGACCCAGCTTTCCGCTGACGTCGCTCGGCTGCGCCAGGTACTGGCCCGCCAGAACGGCCCGACCATCGTCGCCGGCCACTCCTACGGCGGCCAAATCATGACCGCGCTGGGCACCGACGCGCCGGGCGTCGTCGGCCTGGTCTACATCGCGGCCTTCGGACTGGACGCGGGTGAATCGCTCGGCGCGCTGCTGGCGCAGGGACCGGTGACCCCATCACTAGCGCACCTCATCATCGACAAGCAGGGCTTCGGCTGGTTGCCAGAAGACGACTTCGTGAACCACTTCGCGGCTGACGTGGATCCGGTGAAAGCCAGGGTCATGTACGCGGTGCAGCAGGCTTTGTCCGCGTCCGCCTTCCAGGAGGTGATGGGTGTCCCGGCCTGGAAAGCGCTGCCGACCTGGTACCTGGTCGCCGCAGACGACCAGGCGCTCCCGCCCGATGCCGAGCGTCTGTTCGCCAAGCGCATGGGTGCCACCACCGTCGAAGTCCCGTCGAGTCACGTGGCGATGGTCTCCCACCCCGAGGACGTGGTGCAGCTCATCGAAACGGCGACACAAGCAGCGGTGACCGCCTGAGGAGCGTCTTCAGCCGTGAGCTGTGCCAAAGCATCCCTTGCGCAGCTCGCGGCCATGAGTTGAGCAGATCCACCCACTAGAAATGAAGAGAGATGCGACAGTTCGCAGCACATCCACCGGGATCTATGGTGTACATCACTTGTTGGATGTCAGGATCAAAAGAGGAAGGAATAGACGATGCGTGCAGCCGTTTTTCGTGGAGCATTTGCTATCCAGGTGGAGCAGATCCCTGATGCGACCATTCTCGCGCCAACTGACGCTGTGGTTCGGATTACCCATGCCTGTATTTGTGGAACCGACCTGTGGCCGTATCGGGGTCAAGGAACGTACCAACCAGGCTGGCAAATCGGACATGAATGGATGGGCATGGTTGAGGATATTGGCTCGGAGGTCCGAACACTCAAACGCGGGGACCGGGTGATCGCTTCCTATGACTTCTGTGATGGTACCTGTGAATTCTGTCGCAAAGGACTGGATAGCGCTTGCCTGCAAGGAGGTCTCTGGGGCTATGGGCACGAAGGGGGACAGGCCGAGGCGATTCGCGCGCGCTTCGCAGACGCCACGCTGGTGGCGCTTCCATCCGCCGTGGAAGGAGATGAAGCCCTCCTCAAAGCCCTCCTTCCGCTGACCGATAACATGGCAGCGGGCCACCACGCCGCAGTCTCCGCGGGGGTGCGCCCAGGAGGAACGGTGGCGGTGATCGGGGATGGCGCGGTTGGCTTCTGTGCCACGCTGGCAGCGCTTCGACTGGGAGCCGAACGGATCATTGTCCTTGGACATCAAGCGCAGCGCCTCACGCTGGCGCGCCAGTTTGGGGCAACCGAGGTGGTCACGAGCAGAGGAGAGCAGGGGGTGCTCCAGGTCATCGAGATGACAGGAGGAGGTGCAGAAGCCGTCCTGGAGTGCGTGGGAACCGAGGAGGCGATCACCATGGCGGTGAATATGACCCGTCCAGGGGGAACGGTGGGGTTTGTGGGAGCCCCACATGGCAGTGGACAGATCCCGCTGGGGCGCATGTTTGCTTCCAATATCGGCGTGCGTGGAGGGCTGGCTCCAGCGCGCGCCTATCTGCCAGAACTGCTTGCAGAAGTGCTTGCTGGTCGGCTTGATCCCTCACCGGTTTTGGATCTGACGGTCAGCCTGGCAGAGATCGCCGCTGGCTATGCGGCCATGGATCAACGCCAGGCCATCAAAGTCATGGTCCGACCGTAAGACCTTCATGAGTATCAGAATGAATTGCTGTAATTTACAGCAGGCTCAGAAGCCCGCCCCCCAGCGCAGCCAGCAGCACAACTATCCAGGGTGGAATTTTCCAGAGGACAAGCAGACCAAAGGCTGCCAGTGCGAACAGGAAGTCATAGGCGTTCTTGATAGTGCTGGTCCAAACGGGCTGGTAGAGAGCAGCCAGCAGCAAACCTACTACAGCAGCGTTGATGCCGCGTAACGCTGACTGGAATGCAGACTGGTTACGCAGTGAGTTCCAGAACGGCAAGACGCCTATGAGCAGCAGGAAAGAGGGGAGATAAATTCCCAGCAGTGCAATGACCGCACCGACCCACCCATTAGGGTATGGCCCCTCGATAGCTCCAAGGTAAGCGGAGAAAGTAAACAGGGGGCCAGGGACGGCTTGAGCGGCACTGTACCCTGTAAGAAACTGTGTCTCAGTCACCCATCCTGGTGCAACAACTGCCGCCTGTAGCAGTGGCAAGACGACATGTCCGCCGCCAAAGACCAGCGCGCCACTGCGATAGAAGCTGCCGAACAAGGCCAGTGCGTGAAGCTGGTAAAACTGGTTGGGCAGGAGAAACAGCACAAGCAACAGTGTAAAGAGCGCCAGGCTTGTGATGGCTAGAGCGCGTGGAATCAATGTACGCAGTGCAGATGAGGGTGGTGCGATTATGATGTCACTGCTCTTGAGCAACAGCCAGCCGATGAGTCCGGCTGCAGCGATAATCGCAACTTGAACAATACCCGCGGGCAACAGCAGCGTTACTATGGCTGCCAGTATTGCGATAGTAGCGCGTGAACGATCGGGGCAGTGTGTTCTTGCCATGCCCCACACGGCCTGCGCTACAACCGCGACCGCTACCACCATCAGACCATGCAGCACACCTGAAGCAAGGACAGTGTGCAACACATTGGACCAGTAGGCAAATAGAGTGAGCAGGATGGCCGATGGCAACGTAAAACCCAGCCATGCCATCAGTCCTCCCGGCAGACCAGCGCGCATAATGCCCAGCGAGATGCCTACCTGGCTGCTGGCTGGCCCGGGCAGAAACTGGCATAGTCCAACCAGGTCACCGTAGGTGCGTTCATCGACCCATTTGCGGCGTATTACGATCTCTTCACGAAAGTACCCCAGGTGAGCGACAGGCCCACCAAAAGAGGACAAACCCAGGCGAGTGAAGATGCCAAGAACTTCTAGAAAATGCCCGCGTTTCGGAGTATGCTCTGGAGTTTCAATACCATCGCTTTCCTGGGTTTGCATGTAGGATTCAACCTCATTATCTTGAAAAAGCAAGTCCGCGCCCACCCGAATAAGTATTACAGATTCCGCTCATATAATCTTTTAATTTACACCTACGCTTTACAAGCTCCCCGCCAGCGCCATAGTCGGGAACACATGCCGGTATAGGTGGTAATTGATGTAGAAATCTCTCGGGAAGCCAGTGCCTGTATACGCCCGCTCTTCCCACGTGCCATCTACCTGGGTCTCGCGAAGATACGTCAAACCACGCAGGCAGGCAGAATGCTGGCCCAAGCCAACCAATTGTAGGGCTAAGACGGCCCAAGCCGTTTGCGATGGCGTGCTCTGTCCGATGCCCGCAAAGGAGCTGTCTTCGTAGGAGTAGCAGGATTCACCCCAGCCGCCATCACCATTCTGATGCCCGAGCAGCCAGGAGGAGCCTCTATCAATCATGTCCTGCACGGCGTACCCGCCATCGCGCAGCGCAACGAGCGCTGAGATGACGCACCACGTTCCGTAGATGTAATTGACACCCCAGCGACCGAACCAGGAACCGTCTGGCCGCTGTGTATGTCGCAGGTACTTGAGCGCCGCTCGTATGACCCGCTCCTTGTCCGGAGCAGCTACGTGTGCCAGCATTTCCAGCACATGGGCTGTAACGTCTTCGGAGGGCGGGTCCAACATCGCCCCGAAGTCGGCGAATGGCAGTCGGTAGACGATTGCTCGTGTATTGTCCTTATCGAATGCCCCCCAGGCCCCGTTGCTCGACTTCGTGACCAGCACCCACCGCACAGCGCGATCCACTGCGGCCCGCACGGCTGTCTCTGCCCCGGCTTCGAGCAAAGCCAGAACGACGACCGCCGTGTCGTCGATATCTGGATAGATGTCATTCTCGAATTCGAACGCCCAGCCACCACACGGCACAGTGCCACAACGCACCTGCCAATCGCCGCCTCTGGAGATCTGCTCTTGCAGGATCCATTGAACCGCACGTTGCATGCCTGGGTGGTCGCGATCCACACCGGCGCGGCGCAGGGCCAGGAGTGCCCAGGCTGTATCCCAGACTGGGGACATACAGGCTTGAAACCGCCACCCGCTCTCGTCTTCCAGCACGAAGCCCTTCTGCCCCTCGATTCCCCGGCGCATGACCGGGTGATCGGTGCCCATGCCTTCCAGATACAGAGCGATCAGCGAGTACACCCAGGGTGGTTGGATGCCACCCCAGCTCCCATCTACCTCCTGTCGTTCCGTGATCCAATCGACCGCGCGACGCCGGGCACGTGACCGACCGGGCTGCAACGGAAAAGTCTCATACAGCTTGAGGAGCTTATCGGTCCACCAGAAGAGCCCCGACCCGGGGACTCGGTTGAGCAAGCTCTCGGTTCCAGGAACAACCAGCTCCTGCACACTACAGCCCAGCGACTTTACCGGACGCCGGGAGATCACTATCAGTAGCGGGGCGATGGTACCACGTGCCCAGCAAGCGAAGTCGTAGAGGTTGAACGGCACCTTTGGCGATAGGTAGATCAACTCCGGCGGCATACTCGGGACGCCAGACCATGGGTACTGGCCGAATAGCGCCAGCCAGATTTTGGTAAAGACCCTGGCCTTTGCTACTCCCCCTTGTTGGTGAATAACCGTGAGCGCTCGCTGCATTGCGTCGCTGCCGGGATCAACCCCGAGTACCTTGAGCGCGACATAAGCTTCGATCGTGGTGCTCAGATCCTCGGGACCGCCGAAGTAGAGCGCCCATGAGCCATCATCTCGCTGATTGTTCAGGATGTGCCTTATAGCGCCGTCCCTGATCCGCTCCTGGCTGAGTTCCAAGAAACGCAGCAGCAGGACGTGCTCTGCCGTCATGGTCACGTTCGTTTCCAACTCGCCGCACCACCAGCCCTCGACATCCTGATGTTCCAGCAACCATTGCACTGCTCGATCCAGCGCTTCCTTCAACCGAGGTTCTCCTCCCTTGCTCAGCTTATTATCCATGAGTTAGACCTTTCGGGAGAGGAAGAGTATGACTATTAACTCCTAGTCGGTTTGCTTTCTTTCGTTGAATGTGGTAAGGTTTATACAAGTCTTTCCTCATTTTTTATTATAGCAGGAAATGGCATCTTTTTTATTCTTTCGGGACTATCTTGAAATGCGAGCTTGCAACGACGCTACGCAGTCAGCAAGCTCGAGCAGTAGTATTGGGAGAACCAGAAATCCCAGGTAATAATAAGCTTGCCCCGTTATGCAGACTACAGGGGGAATAGCATACAATACCATCCAGTACAGCTTATCGTTTGTGCAGGAGAGGAGAGCAAGCTATGGCGATCACACTACGCCAGAATCTTCAGATCGCGGCATATGTCGTCCGGCAGCGGCTGAGGGGCCGTGAGAAATTTCCGCTTGTGTTACAGTTAGAGCCGCTCTACCAGTGCAACCTTGCCTGTGCTGGTTGCGGCAAGATACAGCATCCCCAGGATATCCTGGCGCGGCGACTTTCCGTTCAGCAGTGCATCGATGCAGTTGAGGAGTGCGGCGCGCCAATCGTCTCCATCGCTGGCGGCGAGCCACTCATCCATCGTGAGATCGATCAGATAGTGGCGGCGTTGTTAGAACGCAAGCGCTTCATCTACCTATGCACCAACGCCATTCTCATGGGCAAGAAGCTCGATCAGTTCAGGCCATCTCCCTATTTCTCCTGGTCGGTCCACATCGATGGCTTGAGGGAACGCCACGATCAATCAGTCGCCCGGCAGGGTGTGTTCGATAAGGCGATCGAAGCAATCAAGGAGGCCCAGCGCCGAAGATTCCGGGTTACCACCAATACCACGTTCTTCACGCAGGACGATGCGCGCAGCATCCGGGATGTACTCGACTTCCTGAACGAAGAGGTACGGGTAGATGCCATGCAGATCTCCCCTGGCTACGCTTACGAGAAAGCGCCGGACCAGGAGCATTTTCTCGGCGTCGAGCGGACGCACGCGATCTTTCGCCAGGCCTTTGCAGACGGCAGGCGCAAGAAGTGGCGCCTGAACCACTCTCCTCTCTTCCTGGACTTCCTAGAGGGCAGGGTCGACTTTGCCTGCACCGCCTGGGGAATCCCCAGCTACTCAGTACTGGGCTGGCAGCGGCCTTGTTATCTGATGGCCGATGGGTACGCCAACTCCTATAAGGAGCTGGTCGAGACAACCGAGTGGGAGAAGTATGGGCGCGGCAAGGATCCTCGTTGTGCCAATTGCATGGCTCATTGCGGCTATGAGCCCTCTGCGGTGACAGCTACTATGAAGTCGCCCCGTGAGTCGCTACGAGCCACGGCCGATGTGCTGCGTGGCAGCCTTCGGTCTATCTTCACTTAAAGTAGACATTCCGCCAGAAGACTGATGGAGAGGTTAGTTTCGATGGTGTAGGTTTGAGTAAGTCTATTAGAAGAGAGGCAGTACAAAGCTAATGGCTGAGCAGGTACAGCGGATGACCGGAGCGGGCGACACGGTCTTCTTGACCGGGGCCAGCGGATTCGTCGGTAGCCACGTACTTCGTGCCTTGTTGGCGGCTCAGTATCACGTGCGTGCTCTGGTGCGTCCAGATTCCAGGCCGTTGCCCCCACTTGACGGGTGTACGGCTGTACGGGGTGATGTCCTCCGCTCCGGCGATCTAGTCCAACACATGGTAGGTTGCCGCTATCTCGTACACGTGGCGGCCCTCTACTCCTTCTCTCCAGGCACGCATCACCAGATGTTCGCCACCAACGTGCGCGGCTGTGCCGGGGTGCTGGAGGCGGCACACCTGGCAGGCATTGAGCGTGTCGTCGTCACCTCGAGCTCGTCAACCGTGGGACCGAGTAAGGGGGGGCGTCCGGCGACTGAGGATGACTGGGACGTAGATACTGGTTCCTCAGCATATCACCGATCGAAGCTGCAGCAAGCGCGGGTAGCACTTGCTGCACAAGTACCGGTCGTTCTTATCTTACCGACCGCGCCCGTTGGCCCAGGAGACTGGAAGCCGACCCCCACGGGAAAGATGGTAGTGGACTTTATGCGCGGGAGGATCTTTGCCACGTTAGGCGGCGGACTGAACGTAGTGGCAGTGGAGGATGTGGCCAGCGCACATGTACTGGCGCTTCAATACGGACGTCCCTGGGAGCGCTATCTGGTGGGCGGTGAGAATATGAGTCTGTCCCAGCTGTGGGAACGTCTGGCTCAGATCTGTGGTCGCACTGCCCCGACTGTCCGCATTCCCTTTCGGTTGGCTCTTACCCTCGGCTGGGCTGACGAGCTTCGCTGCCAGATCTTTCGAAACGGGAAAGGCGGTATGGCCGCGCCGCTGATCCCACTCGAAGGCGTTCGGATGGCTCGCCATCATATGTACGCCAGCTCTGCTAAGGCACAATCTGAGGTTGGCTATGAAGCAACATCCGTAACTGCAGCCCTGGAACGGGCAGTGCGGTGGTACCGCGACAACGGGTATGCCACTTAACAAGAAGGGGGAAACCCTTTGGGGCATCATTACACGACTCGTTGCTTATGCACCTCATCGTTACCTGATGATGCATAGCGTGGAGATTCTGGCACCAACATTTCTTGAGTACTGGGCAGTACGGCGCACAATCCCTCATGCTCATGCTAGCTGGGCGGGCGTACGATTAGCACGCTGGAAAGGGGCACGCCAGGGCTCCGTCGTAGTAGTGTGTGGCCTGGCAGGAGCGCTCGCACCCGGCCTGCATCCAGGGACCGTGCTGATACCTGACTGGGTCGGCCTTGCTGATGGGAGGATCGTGCATTGCGATCCCACACTCGTACAAGCGCTGGTGAAGGCCGCACGCGCGTTACACTTTCAACCTGACACCGGGCCGCTGCTGACTGCCCAATCCCTTATTGTCGGCGGCGATCGTCATGATTGGTCAGAGCGGGGCTTCGTGGCTGCTGACATGGAGACGGGCCTTCTCGCGGGACGAAACCTGCGTGTGGCGACGATCCGGGTCGTACTAGATAGTCCAGAACATGGCATCTCCCAAGACTGGTTGCGGCCCACGAGCGCACTGTTGCAGCCGTCGCTCTGGAGGGAGTTGTTCTGGCTCAGCCGTGTGGCCCCTCAGTATGCACTGCGAGCAGCACACGTGCTGAAAGTTGGGCTTGGTGCTGAGCCAGGTAGCATGTTTGCTGAGTAAAGGTGATACAGGGGAAGATCTGTTACTTTTTTCGACCGTGGAAGGAGTTGACACAGTGAGCAATAGTAAAGATGCACTAGACATGCTGAAAGAAACCAGCCGAACGTTCTTTATCCCAATAAGTCGTTTACCGGCCGGACTGCAGGATGCGGTCATGTCGGGCTACTTATGCCTACGTGCCATTGATGAAGTAGAGGATCATCCCAGACTGGATAATCGCACGAAGGCCGTGCTGTTGCACTCTATCAGCCACACGCTGCAAACGACCTTTGTTGCTGGAGACTTCACAACAGCGTTGGGCAGCTATCAACAGGAACTTCCAGAGGTGACGCTTCGAGTAGGTGACTGGGCGTTGCTCGCACCCTCATCCATCGCCCCGCGCGTGTGGGAGGCAACAGCGACTATGGCGGACCGCATGGCACAGTGGGCAGACAATGGTTGGATGATCCGGACAGAGGAGGATCTCGACCGCTACACTTTTGGGGTCGCTGGCTCGGTTGGCCTGTTACTATCGGATCTGTGGGCCTGGTACAATGGAACCCAATCAAACCGCATCTATGCTGTGGGATTCGGGCGTGGCCTGCAAGCCGTCAATATCCTGCGCAATCACGCAGAAGATGTGGCGCGCGGTGTGGAGTTCTTTCCACCCGGTTGGCGAGCAGAGGACATGCATGCCTACGCACGTCGCAATCTAGCCCTGGCTGATGCCTACGCCAGTGCTCTGCCTCCTGGTCCCGTGTTGGACTTTTGCTCCATTCCGCTCGCTCTGGCCTATGCTACCCTCGAATCCTTAGCCCATGGTGACGGTAAGCTCAGCCGCAGTGATGTGCTCCAGATCATTGACCAGCATATCCCAGGACGATTATGATCGCGATCAAATTGCTGCCAGACGCTGCTAGCTGTAAATTCGCTACCATTGAGTGATCACATTTATAGATAGTTGCATATGGAGGTGAGATATGGCGATGTCAGAGCTTCCACTGTGGAGCTGACACCATGTATCTTAACACAATCTCAGGTATTCTATTCGGATCTTTATTTGTACTCTTCATCAACCTCCTTCTTAACCTCCTTGTCTTTGATCGGCTCAAGTCTGCTACAAGGGAAGACCTTCAAAGAAAACTCGGCACTTGCCCAATGGTTTCCATTCTCGTACCAGCACGAAATGAGGCAGATCATATAGAGGAGTGTGTGCGCTCTCTGATAGAACAGAGATATGAAAAACTGGAAGTGCTGGTTCTTGATGACCGGAGTACCGATGAAACGCCGACTATTGTACAGCGATTGATTGACGAACTGCCGCCTGAACAGAAGAGTCGCTTGCATTTACTACATGGTGAAGACTTACCAGATGGCTGGACCGGAAAAAACTTTGCGTGCTACCAGTTGACACAGTACGCTCAGGGCGATTATTTGCTCTTTACCGACGCCGACTCGGTTCATGCGCCACAGACGGTTAGTACAGTTATTCAAGGGCAGCATGATCTTGGCGTCCAATTCCTCACAGCGCATCCTCACTATATCCTCCGCGGGATAGGAGAGCGCCTTGCTATTCCATTGCTCTATTTTAAAGTATTCACGCTCTTGCCCCTGGTGCTGGTGAGGCACAGACCAGAGCCAATTCTCGCTGTAGCCAACGGGCCGTTGCTCTGCTTTCAGCGCTCAGTGTATGAGGCAATAGGCGGCCACAAAGCAGTGAAGACCTCTATCCTGGAAGACAATTCGCTAGCTCGTAAGGTCAAAGCAGCCGGGTATCGTATGGCCTATGTAGACGGGCAAGACCTGGTGAGCTGCTACATGTACGATTCCTGCACTGAACTATGGGCCGGGTTCTCAAGAACTTTCTTCGCTTTTTACAACTTTTCACTCCTGGCTGCATCGGCAATTATCATTCTCGACCTGGCGCTTTTTGTGGTGCCGCCTCTGCTTGCAATGGCATCGCTATTTGTCCCTCTTGCCCCACTCGCCGTGCTATTCTCGCTCGGTAGCTACATACTTGCCGTATTGATGCGGACACTACTGACCCTTGCCTGTGAACGTTCTCAGCGCGTCCCGTTTATGTTGCTCAGTCTGCTGCATCCAATTTCCATGATGCTTGAATGCCTGTTCCTACTAAACTCGATCCGGTGGCATTACCGGAAAAAGGGTGCTATATGGAAAGGTCGCTATTATGTGCAATAGGTGATAATGCACCGATCGCACTAGCAGGCCCTTTGGGAAATTTACCGGGGCATCTCCAATAACGTTCGATCGGACGCTGTTGTTTGCCAGCTTCCAGAGTGTATGCACGAATCAATTCTCGAAAGCTGGATGCCATATAAAAGAGCATTGGGATCTGCGATTGATACGCCTCGGAAGCAGCGATCCTCTGCTCAAAGTACTCGGAAATATCTACTTCGATGAAACTCATGTTATATGGCTTTACATACTCGATAAGCTCATCTTTGGAGTAATAGGTAGCATACGGAAAATCCTCGAAGAAGAGGACGCGATCACAATCAAGCGTATTGAGAGCCGCCTGGAACACAAACTGGTGGTCGTGATGCATGCCAAGACCGAGCGGTACAACGAACTGCACGCCTGGATATACCAGCAATGCGTCGGCAAACCAGGCGCACAGCGTTGTAAAGAGTGCAGCATCACGAGAGGGTACTACTGATGTGCCAGGCTCCCAGAAGAATTCATTCGCATCTGATAACTCAGAGTCGCGATAGAGTATTTCAAACCAATCCAGCCACGCGTAATCCGCTCCCAGCAGCGCCATAGCTTTCCTCTCTTCTTCCTTGCGTACTTGATAAGGTCTCTCTTCCGGTGCGTGCCATGAGCGATGAACCGACTGTACGAAAGGGGAGAACGGTGGTTGAGGTTCGCCTGCAAATATTGTAACGACCAGGATGTTGAGTCCTTGAGCTTGCTGACGACAAATAGTACCGCTACATGACAGTGGTACATCATCTAGATGGGGAGAGATGTAGATGTAATCAAAGCTTGAGTGAGTTATAAGTTGCTCTGAGTATGGGTATTTGGTAAGAAGGTCGAGTTCCATAAGTGTTTCCTTTCGGGAACAGAGTCACCCTCCCTTTACAAAAGCGATAATTGCCTCCAGGTCAGTCCGGGCGTGAGTGGCAAGCGCGTTGCGTGTAGTAGCTACCTGAGCAAGGGCCAAACGTGCTTTTTGACACTGCTGTGCTAGAAACTGATTGCAGTACTCCCTGGTCTGTGTCCGGACGAAGATAGCCAGAACCTCTTGCGCCTGTTCCTGTGTAATCGGTGCATCCTGGTTATAGATCTTCGCCATTGCCTGCTGATCATCTGATTGTGCATATTGGAAGGCATGGAGGATAGGCAAGCTTTTCTTACGCCGATAGATATCACCAGCGGGTAGCTTTCCTAATTCTGCTTCGGTCGCCCAGACGCCCAGCATATCATCTCGTACCTGAAATGCGAGCCCCAAAGCGTGACCAAAGCGAGCCAGGCCCTCGATAATCTCCTGGTTACAGGTACCAAGTGTAGCCCCCATCTCTGTTGCACAACGCATCAAGATGGCCGTCTTGCGGGTGATCATCTCCTCATAGCTTGAGAGAGAAACCTGTTGCTGCTGTTCGAAGGACATGTCAAGATGCTGTCCTTCAGTCAGCTTGAGTAAAGCCTTATCGAACATTTTAGCCAGGTTCAGTGCAGTTGCAGGCTCTACCCCTTCATCCAACACCTTCCAGAGATGGAGGCGAGTCAGCGCAAACAGAGCATCTCCAACAAGAATCGCCTGAGGTATTCCCCACACGGACCAGACAGTAGGGCGATGACGACGCTCGACGTCTCCATCTTGAATATCATCATGCAGCAGGGTAAAATTATGCGCCAATTCTACTGCGGCAGCTGCAGGCAGAGCTGGTCGCAGAGAGAGTGCAAGGGGATTCGTTGAAGGAGTTTGTCCCTGTGCGCAAGCCAGTTCATAGCTCAGCAGAAGAAGTTTGGGACGCAGCAGTTTGCCCGGATGACCATCGGCAGGACGAAGCTGCTGATCGACCCAACCGAGGTGATACTGCATTTGTCCATACATCTTTAAGAGAGTATCATAATTGACCCTTTCTGCTAGAGATGTATGTTGTGTGAGAAATGCCCGGTGAAGCTCCTGGAGGATCTCCTGGTGGTAACGCTGAAAGACGGTGTTTATGTCCGTTTCTCTTTGGATCTCTTGATCCACCATACGCTGCTTCTCCTTCCTCATCCGAGCCAATTTCTTTTCAGTTCACAGTACCCTGGTCCAACTGTGAACTGAAACAAGTTCAGTGCAGAGTAGCTCTGTCTGCATGAGTCTATCATGACTGCTCTCATGTGCGCAACAAGGCCAAATACCTACCCAGGACTTTTTGGTTTACCCTAAAAGCTCCAAAAGTCAGCCATTTCTTGCTATGCCAGGAAAATCCCAAAACACTCCTAAAAGCAAGCGAGAAATGGCGTACATGTACCTTAGCATATTTGAGAGGACTAAACCCCGGCCAACTGAGCAGCATACATAATCAACATTTGAGCACGGTCGCCGAAAGCAGCGAAACGCTCATCCTGCGTTTGTCCGCGTTTCCAGCGGACATAGATCTGCTGAATGATGACTGCCAGTTTGAAATAGGCGAAGATCATGTAAAAGTTCATGGAGGAGAGGTCGCGGGAACTCTTTTGCGCATAGATTTCCATGAAGGTCTCTCTGCTTACAAAACCGGGTATCCAGGTTACTGTTGGGAGTATTGTTTTCAGTTCTTCAGGATCATCAGCAATTGCCCAGTAGCTCAAAGAGACTGCAAGATCAAAGAGAGGGTCACCGATGGTTGCCATTTCCCAATCAAATACAGCGACAGGGCGAGTAAGATCATGCTCATCAAGCATCATATTATTTAACTTAAAGTCATTATGGATTAACGTAGGTGCCTGGCTCTGTGGGAGGTGAGACATAAACCAGTTGGTGAGCGATTCCACCTGAGGAATTTCGTCTGTTTTGGCCTGATGGTAGCGTTCAATCCAGCCTTTTACCTGGCGTTCAAGAAAACCGGGAGGATGACCGAATGTGTCAAGCCCGGCTGCGTGCCAGTCGATAGCATGAATTTGTACCAGGGTGTCGATGACTGTGTGGGAGATCTGTTTGCAGAGATCAGGTGTTGGTGTTATGCCCGGCGGGAAAGATTTGTCCACAACGATACCTTTGCGGCGTTCCATCACGTAGAATGGGGCTCCCATGATGGTAGGATCATCGCAGTAAATGTAAGGTTTTGGCGCAAGTGAAAAGACCGGGTTGATGTGTTGTAAGAGGCCACACTCTCGTTTCATGTCATGTGCTTTTGGTGGCACTGGCCCAAATGGTGGGCGGCGCAGTACACCTTCCCAATTACCTATCTGGAGAAAGTAGGTCAGGTTAGAGGCGCCAGAGGGATACTGGCGCACCTGTAGGGTGCCCTCAGCAATGCCCTCGATATGATCGCGCAAGTAACGCTCGACCTTTTCGAGATCAAAGTTTTCTCCAGTACGAACGACAATCGTATCTTCCAGGCTATCCATCAAACTCTCCTTATTGATGACGCTTCCTTCGACTTCCTGTACCGCCTGATAAGCGTGTTGGTCGAACTGTCATGTGTTAGCTCAGGCTCACCAGCACTCTCGAGTTCAGGGATGATGCGGTTGGCCAGCACTTTGCCGAGTTCGACGCCCCACTGGTCGAACGAGTTGATATTCCAGATGGTACCCTGCACAAAGACCTTGTGTTCGTAGAGCGCGATCAGCTTGCCCAGCGTCTCAGGAGTTAGTCGCTCAGCAAGGATCGTGTTCGTTGGGCGGTTGCCTTCGAAGGTGCGGTGTGGAACTTGATATGTCGGAACTCCGTCCGCAGCCACTTCCTCAGCAGTTTTTCCGAACGCAAGTGCCTCGGTCTGAGCAAAGAAGTTTGCCATCAAGAGATCGTGGTGCCGCCCCAGCGGATTTAAGGCCTGGTTAAATCCGATGAAGTCGCATGGGATCAGTTTGGTCCCCTGGTGGATGAGCTGATAGAATGCGTGCTGTCCGTTGGTGCCGGGCTGCCCCCAGATGATGGGTCCGGTCTGATAGTCCACCTTCCTGCCCTGTAGATCGACATGCTTGCCGTTGCTCTCCATATCAAGCTGCTGTAAGTAGGCACTGAGACGACCAAGATAATGATCATAGGGCAAGATTGCTACGGTCTGGGCGCCGAAGAAATTGTTGTACCAGATGCCGATCAGTCCCAGGAGTACCGGCAGGTTGCGCTCAAAGGGAGCTGTGCGGAAGTGCTCATCCATCTCGTGGAAACCGGCCAGCATTTCTTGGAAGTGGTCAGGGCCGATAGCAATCATCAAAGAAAGACCAATCGCTGAGTCGTAGGAGTAGCGGCCACCGACCCAGTCCCAGAACTCGAACATATTGGCAGTGTCGATACCGAACTTCTCCACCTCTACGGCATTCGTGGAGACAGCGACGAAATGTTTAGCCACTGCCTGCTCGCTACCCAGGGCGTTGACGCACCACTCACGAGCGGAGTGCGCATTGGTCAGGGTCTCCAGCGTCGTGAAGGTCTTAGAGGAGACGATGAAGAGCGTCTCTGCCGGATCAAGGTCGCGGGTCGCTTCCGCGAACTCGTTCCCATCGATATTGGAGACGAAGCGCACAGTCAAGTTGCGATCGCTATAGTATTGCAAGGCATCGTAGGCCATGGATGGACCGAGGTCGGAGCCACCAATGCCAATGTTGACGATGTTGCGCATGCGCTGGCCGGTGTACCCCGTCCAGGCGCCGCTGCGCACCCGGTTGGAAAAATTCGCCATCTTATCTAGCACCGCATGGACCTCGGGCACTACGTTCTCCCCATCAACAATGATTGATTGCTCCCGTGGAGCGCGCAATGCTATATGGAGAACGGCGCGATTCTCTGTGACATTGATCTTCTCACCCTTGAACATGGCATCGATGCGCTCATGCAGACCCGAAGACGTTGCCAGCTCCAAAAGCAATCGGATTGTTTCGTCAGTAAAGCGGTTCTTGGAATAGTCCAGGTAGATTCCAACGGCTTCGAGCGCAAAACGCTCACCGCGCCTGGAGTCCTGGGCGAAGAGGGTTCGCAGATGCAGGTCACGTGTCTTCTGGTAATGTTCCTCGAGCTTCTGCCAGGATGGGCGCAGTGTCAGAGGTGTTGGATATATTGACATGTTTCAAATCTCCTCCAGCTTCTTTCTAACCATGTGTGGGTGAAATGAAACCACTTACAGGTTGCGTTAGTACCGGGTTGTGCCAGCCTCCATGACGTTTAATGATGCGGTCAGCCTCTGGCGGGCCCCAGGTATTCGGAGCGTACTGATAGACCGGAGATACCTTACCCAGGATCGGGTCTACGACTTCCCACGCAGCCTCGACAGCGTCCTCACGTACGAAGAGCGTGGAATCACCTTTCATCGCATCTCTCAGGAGTCGTTCGTAAGGCGGCATCTCGTCGTTGTGATGGCTGCGCACGATGAGTTCTACGCCTTCACCCCACATGGCCTCTCCTGGGACCTTGGTTCTGGCGCCGAGTGAGATTAACACGTCAGGGCTCAGACGGAAGCGATAATAGTTGGACTGGGGTGGCTCGACCTCCCCAAACACGGCCAGCGGGGGCGTCTTGAATTCCACCAGGATCTCGGTGGCTGTTACGGGCAAGCATTTGCCAACACGAATATAGAAAGGCACGTCTTCCCAACGCCAGGTGTCGAGATAGAGTTTGAGCGCAGCGAATGTTTCGACCTGAGACCTGGGTGCTACGCCGTCCTCCTGTCGGTAGCCAATATATTGGCCCAGCACGGCATTTGAGGGATTAATCGGGCGCATGGCCTTGAAGATTCTGGCCTTCTCGTCGCGTGTGGCCTCGATGTAATTGCCAGCGGGCGGTTCCAGCGCGAGGAGAGCGACTAACTGGAGCATGTGGTTCTGCACGACATCGCG
>Ga0207684_10002952_pt1 | contig 16854 bp, 14 predicted proteins | sample KBSK5501metaG_FD_184342 | JGI IMG/M metagenome (GOLD analysis project Ga0207684, IMG submission 184342) | Corn, switchgrass and miscanthus rhizosphere microbial communities from Kellogg Biological Station, Michigan, USA - KBS K5-50-1 metaG... | ecosystem: Host-associated > Plants > Roots >...
GGCGCGGGCCACCTCGACCCCTTCGCTGAGCGGGCGCTCGGGCGCCATCTCGATGACCCCCAGCAAGGTGCCGCGCGAGTCCTCGGCATTGAGGAAGGGTGAGACCGCCTTCAGCAGCGGACCGGTGCGCGACGGGTTGGTCGTCGGGATCAGGACGCGATAGTGGCTCACGTGCGCGAGGTCAGTAGGGGTTCGATCTGTTCGCTGATGATGCGGTCCCAGGCGAGCGCGCCGAGCACATGACGGCGCAGCCGGGCCGGCGGCGAATCGATCGCCGTGAGGACAGCGGTCGTGAAGGCCGGAGAGCCGCCGGTCGTCGGCACGAACGTGGCTCCCTCGGGCGCAACCTCGCGGAACGCCGGAAGGTCGGTGCAAACCACCGGGACGCGGAAGATCGCGGCTTCCGCGAGCGGCAGGCCGAAGCCCTCGCTGGCACTCGGGAGGATCACGACATCGCTGAGCATATAGAGGTCGGAAAGCGTCGGCGCATCGACCGCGTACTCCCCCGACGGCCCACCGCTTTCTTCGAACAGGAAACGGACCGATTCCGTGAGCTCGAGTCGCTCCGTTTGGCGTTTGAGGTCGGCGACGTACTCCAGTGAGCGAGGATTGTGCGGCCCGGGCGGACCGGTGATGAGCAGTTGCACGCTTCGACCCGTGGCGCGCACGCCGGCGGCAGCATCGATCGCCCACTCGAGATTCTTTCGCTTGGTGATCCGCACCGGCGCGAGCATGACGACATCGGTCCTGAGCAGGCCGAAGCGGGACACCAACTCTCGAGCGCGCGGGCCCAGGTGAAGGAGTGTGCCTGCGTCGATGCCGTTAGGGATGACGTGGGTGGCATCCAGGTCGGCGCCGGTCAGTTCACGCCATTCCTCGAGTCGCGGTGTCGAAACGAAGATCGAGGTGATGTTTGGATGCTGGCGGCGGAGAAGATCCCAGGGCTCGCCATCGTGCATCCAGGGCCGGTAGATCGGGTTGAGCCAGCTGATGTCGTGGACCCAGGAGATGATCCGCGGACGATTGCCGTCGGCGAGCGACCACAGCGCGGCGGTCAGCGGTAGGTTGAAGTGGAGCGTCAGCGCATTGTGGACGATCACGACGTCCAGCTCGACCAGCTCGGTCGACAGACGCTCGATGATGTTGGCGCGCAGGGTCGCGAACTCTGAGGGAACCTCGCCGCGGTCGAGCGCATCGCGAACCGCGCTGACCGCTGTGTCGCGCGAGTCGAGCTCGGGGATGATGACGAGCTTGGCGGCCTTGCGATCCGGCAAGGGTCCGCCGCGGCCGCTGAGGATCGTGACCGGGTAACCGCGAGTCGCGAGCCGCGTCGCCTGCTCGTAGAGGATGGTTTCGACGCCGCCGATGATGGGCGGGCAGGTGTAGTGCAGGAGCCCGAGGCGGGGACGCGTGCTCAAACCCCCGAATTAGGTGATGAGGGGTGGTTCATCGAGGATGACGTCCAGATCCTCCGGCTTCTCGAGCACCTCGACGTCGGGCCGGCCGCCGTTGTACGCAACCTTGAACGAGAGCTTGCCGCTGCCAACCCGCATCCCGTGAATCTCGACGCTGCGCGCCTGGCCGAATGGAACCGGATTCAGGTAGACGCGGCCGGCGGTGGTGTCGGGCACGATGCCGAGGGCCGTCTGCATCAGATGAAACGCCGCCCCCGCGCCCCACGCCTGTGGGTTGCAGGAGACGAGGTACTCGGCGGGACCGTTGTTGTATTGGGTGTCGCGGCGGAATCCACAGAACAATTCGGGCAGGCGGTGGTCAGGCATGCGGATCCCGGCTTCCATGATGCTGTCGATCACCTGGCCCGCGGCCGCGGCGTGGCGGTAGCGGCGCAGTCCCGCGGCCGCGATCGAGTTGTCGTGGGGCCAGATGGTGCCGTTGTGATAGCTCATGGGGTTGTAGTGGGGCGAGGCCGATGACAGCGTACGGATTCCCCAGCCCGAGTACATGTCGGGTGCCATCAGGCGGTCCCGGAGGATCTCGGCGCGCTCCGGGTCGATGATGCCGGCCCAGAGGCAGTGGGCGGGATTGGACGTGATCGAGGGAATCGGCGTTTTGCTGCGGTCGAGGCCCTGGGCGTAAAACTGCTCCCGGTCGAGCCAGAACGACAGCTCGAAACGACGACGAAGCTCGGCCGCTTCGCGCGCCAGCCGCTCGGCCATCACCGATTGGCCAAGCCGCTCGAAGATGCGGCTGAGGCCGACCTTTGCCTGGTAGACGTAGCCCTGCACCTCGACCAGTGCCACGGGCAGCTCCGCCGGACGGCCGTCGGGATAGAGAAGCGAGTCGTGCGAATCCTTCCATCCCTGGTTGCGCACGCCGCCGCTGGCGCGCTCGGCATACTCGATGAAGCCGTCGTGGTCGGAATCGCCGTACTGATCGACCCACTTCAGCGCGCTCAGCAACGAGGGCAGCAGTTCGACGAAAAGATCCTGGTCATTGAGCCAGTCCATCATTTCGACCGCGCAGACGAGGAACAGCGGCGTGCTATCGACGGATCCGTAGTAGGGCGTGTGCGGGATCAACTTCAGGTTGGCCAGTTCACCGTATCGGAGCTCGTGGAGGATCTTGCCAGGTTCCTCTTCGCGGCTGGTATCGACGCGCCGCCCCTGCTGCTGAGCGAGGTAGCGCAAGGTCCCGCGGGCGACTTCTGGATTGATCATGAGGGTTTGCATCGACGCGATCAGGGCATCGCGACCGAAGGGGGCCGAAAACCAGGGAATGCCGGCCATCGGAAAGAGGCCGGTGTCGTATTCCTCGACCAAGATTCGGAGGTCCATCTGGCTGCGACGCAGCAGGCCGCGGTCGAGGAAGGCATTGTCGGTGCGAACCCGGCTGGTGTTGTCGTACCAGCGGCGGTACGAGGCCTGCAAGGCCTGCAGGGCATCGTCATAGAGATAGCTCATGGTTGACTCGTTCTCGCCGATCACCGGGATGACATCGATCACCAGCGCCACCGTCTCTTTGGATTCCAGATGGAAATGCCAGGTCAGGGCGCCGTCGTGCTGGGTCGTCGGAGTTTGATTGACCACGACCTCGGTGCGACGGATCACGCCGTCGCGTCCGTCGTAAGTGTAGGTCATGCCTCGAACGCCGACCTCGAGCGGCCGGATCGTGCCGCGGTACTGATCCTTGTAGCCGCGGACATCGAACATGTCACGAAAGTCGGCATCGAAGCGTAGCGAGCACTCGATGTCGACGGGCTCGTGGCCGCAATTTTGAACGCCGATCCGCTCGTGCAGGCCGCCATAGATGAACCGGCTCCGCCGAATGCTCAGGCTTTGCTGCGGGATGCGGCGCTTGCCTTCGTCGAGCAGGAGGACAGGATTGACCATCTGAAACGTGGCGACGTAGCTCTCGTCCATCGATGCCGACAGCAGGATCGGCTGCAGGCGGCTCAGCCGAAACTCGTAGGCAGAGAGAAAGCGGGTATCCGAAAAGTAGAGGCCGAGTCCGGTGGTATTTCCGGCCGGGATGTCACCCATCTCATCGGACACCATCATGATCCGGTTCTCTTTCAGAACCACCCGGCCGTCCGACACGGTGCCTATTATAGGTTTGAGTTTTCATCGCGCCGCCGGCGCGACTGCAGATATGTTGACATTCCCACGGTCCGACTGATGGCACTGCCTCTGGTGGCAATCGTCGGCCGCCCCAACGTCGGAAAATCGGCGCTGTTCAATCGCATCCTGGGCGAGCGCCGGGCCATCGTCGACCCCATGGCAGGGTTGACGCGTGACCGCCTCTATGCCGAAGTCGAGTGGCAGGGCCGCCGGTTCGTCATTGTCGACACGGCCGGGCTGGTTTTGGGCAAAGATCGGGACGAAATCCCGGCGCAGCGTGAGCTGCGGCGACGAATGGAGGAGCAGAGCCGGCTGGCGATCGATGAAGCGGATCTGGTTCTGTTTGTGCTGGACGTGCGGGAAGGCCCGACGGCCATCGATCATGACATCGCCCAGCTGCTGCGCAAATCGCGCCGTCCGGTGCTGGTGGTCGCGAACAAGACCGACGGGCGCGGCCACGAGGCATTGGCCAGTGAGTTTTATGAGCTCGGCCTTGGCGATCCGTGGGCCATCTCCGCGCTGCATGGCACGGGCAGCGGTGACCTGTTGGACGCGGTGGTCGAACGGCTGCCTCCGCCGCAACCCGACGTCGTGGACAACAAGCTGGCAGCTCGCGTCGCCATCCTGGGCCGTCCGAATGTCGGCAAGTCCTCGCTGGTCAACGCGATTACCGGCGATGAGCGCAGCCTGGTCAATGCGGTGCCTGGAACCACGCGCGACCCGGTCGATACCATCGTGGACTTCGAGGGCCAGCGTGTGCTGCTGGTCGACACCGCCGGGATCCGCCGTCGGGGGCTGACCAGCGGCGTCGAGCAGTACTCGCTCCTGCGGGGGCTGCGCGCGATGGAGCGCGCCGATATCGGCATCGTGGTCATCGACGCCAAGGACGGCATCACGGCGCAGGATGTGCACATCGCCGGGTACGTTGTCGAGGCGGGCCGGGGCCTGGTGCTGGTGCTCAACAAGTGGGACCTGCTGACGCCCGAAGAGAAAGAGGAGAAGGTGTGGCGCAAGAAGATCAAGGAGGCCTTGAGCTTTGCCCCGTGGGCGCCGGTGTCCTATATCTCGGCGAAGACCGGGCAGCGGGTGGTGCAGCCACTCCAGGTGGCACTCAAGGTAACCGAGGAGCGCCGCCGGCGCGTGGCCACGCCGGAGTTGAACAAGTGGCTTCGGACACTGCTTGGCCAGCGCGAGCCCCCGACCAGGCATGGGAAGCGACTGCGCGTGATGTATGCGACCCAGGCCGAGTCGACGACGCCGACCTTCGTGTTTTTCGTCAACGACCCCGAGCTCGTCCATTTTTCGTACCGCCGTTTCCTCGAAACGCAACTACGCCAGGCCTTCGGCTTCGAAGGGTCTCCCATCAACATGGTGTTCAGAAAGCGCGGAGAAGAGACGTAGGGCAATTTCCCTCCCCCGCTTGCGGGGGAGGGCAGGGTGGGGGCATAGAATAGGCAGCGCGTCGGGGAGTGGCGCAGCCTGGTAGCGCACCTGAATGGGGTTCAGGGGGCCGCAGGTTCAAATCCTGTCTCCCCGACATCAGTTTGTATTCGATGTCCAGAGCCTGACGATCATTTGACCCCTACCGTGACCCCTGCCGCACCAGCCACACAGATCTGGGGCCCACGCTCGGCAAGCGCCAATGCGTTAGTTTCGCCGACGTGACGACGTCGCAGGAGCGGGGTGCTACGCTGCCGATAAGTAATGGCCACCTGGGGCCCCGTCGTCCTGAGCGGACTGGCTGGAGCCCTCATTGGTGTCCTCGCTTCAGGTCTTCTTCAAGGCTGGCAATTTCGGCGCGCGTCGCAAGACGCCAAGGCTGCTGGTCGAATCATTTACCTCGAGATCACGTACAACATTGTTGCCCTGGATGAGGGGCGGCGTGGGCGCCCGCCCACACTGCGTGTTACGCGAGCTGCCTGGGATGCGCACTCGGCACAGTTGGCGCCGCTCCTCGGTGAGGTTGAGATCGCGGCAGTGGCAGCTCCCTATCTGCGACTGGACACCTGGAATCAGTTGTTCGGGTTACCAATGGCGTCGATGATCAGGCCTCGGCTCCTTGGATACGATCTGCAGGCTCTGGAGGGCTTGATTGAACGGTTCCGCGCGGCCGAAAAGGTGCTGCGACCGAAGATCTGGTCCGGCCCCCGCCCAGCGGACGTAGAACTGGCACTTGCACTCCCCGCCCGCACCCAGCGCGCCACGCTGATCGAGCGGAGCCTGAATGTAATCGCAGTGGTTCGTCCCAGCCGAGTCTTCCTGCTTCTCGCGCTGATCGGAATAGCGGACGCGCTTCTGGAGCGGCTGCGCGCGATCGAGAGGGCGATAGCACGGTTGCGTGAGTCATAACCCGAGGTTCCTCGTCCTCCCCCTGTCGCGCAGGGTGCCATTGATTTCCTCGGGCCAGAGCCTGGCCAGGCCGCCCGGAACGCGAGCCCGCCACCGGTGCCCCCAGCCACAGGGAATCCGGTCTTCACCACCGCAAGCACCAGCGCTGTAGTTACAACGCGCCAGCCCCTAGACTTGACCGCGGTGACGCCGCCCCAAAAATATGCTAGGGAAGAAGGGTAAAGACGATTTAAGCCACGATCCGGTGCAGCGGCAGGTGATGGACCAGTTTCTCGATGAGGCCAACGGCCAGTGGACTTGCCTACATCGACGGTGGAGAAACAGTGCGAACGGACAAAGCGGTGGGGCTTATTCCTGCCTTTTGACTCCGAGCCGGGCAAGCAAGGCACTAACTCACGCATCGTGGGACCTGATGTACGAGACCGGAGGGCCCACTTTTGTGCAGCAGCATTCAGGTGGCAGATGGAGAACCCGCTATGCCGGGCCGGGCGCTGATGGCATCGAGGCGATCGTCCATGTGCGATTCATTCCAGGCGACCGCCCGGTCCAGATCGATGTATCTGAAGAGTTCAGGCTCCTCTTTGAACTCTTCGGCCGGGCAGGCTCAGCAGATCTTTACTTCCTTGACGAGTCAGGGAATGAGGTAGAAGCAGTTCGCATATCGGAAAGTGAGGTCTGGGCCCGCACATCTCTGGTTCGCCGCTATCAGGCGGCTCGCCAACTCTATCTGGCTCTCTTTATCGATTCAACGGTGGTCGGGGCGACCTACCTGAACGATTTTGCGGATGTGAACTGGGAGAGGCGAGACGCAACAGCCTTCCTCCGGTACAACGCGGGTGACCTGGGCCCCGCCTCGGGCGAGCGCCGCTTCTCTCGCCTTCTCGGAAAGCGCATCCTGCCGCCGCCGCCACGCAGGGAGTGCGGAATACCACCCTTCAAACAAGACAAACGGTTCGAGACTTTCATCATCGGCGTGGACGATCTCGGTCGTCCCTTCGAGTTTAGTTCGAATCCGGATCACCTCGGCGACAACTTTGGAGGTCACGCTGATGCTCCCCACTACATGACTCCGGTCTCCTTCAGTCGTGACGTCCTCGGAAAGTATTACGACCGTCCGGAGCGGTACACCGTCGAAGATGGGTACTTACGATGTGACGGCCTTTGGGGCATGCGCATCGATAATGACCAGGCGAACTATGTAGTCGCTGCTCTTGGCGACCTGGGACGCGACCTCCCTACGACAGAGCAGATCCATTGGAAGAGCTACAACATCCCGCCGGCAGGTCCCATGAGCGAGACAGCGATCCGGCGTGCATTCCTAGCGCAAGCCGTGGGTCCGACCTCTCTGGACCTGAGGTTCAAAAACGCATACGAGGACACAAATCGGATCTGGGACAAGGCGTTTGGCTGGTTTTTGTTCAAGCCGCTTGGGAGGGACGATGCCCATCTCCTAAACCAGCTCCACATTCCACTAGATAACAGCCAACCGGAGTTCGACCAGCAAACCTTGAACTTGGCCAAATTACTAGCCGATTCGCTCAATGCGAGGGCTTTGCTGGCAATCGCCGGGCCAGGAGCAAAAGATGAGGGAAGCCTGGACAAGCTCGAGCGTTTCCTCCAGGGTCAGCCAGTGCCGAATAGCGACTCGATAATGCGACCGCTGAGGGAGATTCAGGAGATCCGATCGTCCGGCTCTGCACATAGAAAAAGCAGGAAATACCAGAAGGTTAAAGCCCGCGGCCACCGCGACCGGCGCTTATGGATGGAGTCGCTTCTCAACGGTGCGCTCCTGAGCCTGGCATCTCTGAGAAACATTGCTTTGTCGCGGGAGCGCGAGACTGATTGATGAAAGTAGAAGTCCGCGCAGTCGGGTTGAAGGCAATGCGCGAGAAGTGCGGCCTTACCCAGCGCCAGCTCGCCCACGACCTGGCATCTCTCAAAAGGACCGACCATCTCTGACCCCTACCTCTCCCCCTACTGAGGTGCGCTTAGGGGCATTACAGTGCGCGTCCCTGCGCAATCTGTATTCAAACAAGAGAGTTCGAGGCGGGCGGCCGCAGGTTCAAAACCTGTCTCCCCGACCATCTGCCGCCAGTTTGCCAATACAAGTACTTGCGCTTCGAGCGGGGCCCGCCACTAGATTGGCTTCCTCGGCGCGGAACGTAGTCATTCGTCACGCAGCTAGCCTGCGCAAACCTAGTCGAGCCCGCAAGAGACCCGCCCGAGCGTAGCGGCAGCCCCTCAGTCCACAGAGGCCGCTTCGAGAACCAATGCGTCAGGCGTCCCCACCAGGCCCGGCGAGTTCGCGGCACTTGTCCAGATCGTGTTGCGCAGAAAGCCCAGGAACGCCTGCGCCTTGTCCACAGTCTCGAAGTCGAGGTCGATCATGACGTACCTCTCGTTATCGACCGGCCGCTGGATGCGCTGCGCTTGCACGCCGGCATTGCGCCGCGCTTCGCGGAACCGGTTGAAAGCGGTCGTCCATGTCTCGAAATCCGTGATTGGGTGCTGAATGTGCAGTGTCGCCATTTCGTTCTCCTTTGTTGTTGTGGATGTTGATTCAAGGTAAGCGGTCGACTCATAGTTCGCCATCCCAGGTTGGTGGGATCTTCGCGACCGCACCGGTCCGCGTCCCGATGTTTGAAAGCTAGGATTTAACCGGTGGTGGCTTGACCGCACAATTGCGTGCGATCGACCGGATCATGCGGATCTGTGCGACCGGGGCTCTGGACGACGGGTCGCTGCGGGTGGCCATCCTGAACGAAATCAGGCCGGTAGTCGCGTTCGACGCGTTTGTATGGCTTCTCACCGACCCCCAGACAGAGGTCGGATGTTCCCCTCTGGCCGATGTACCTTGCCTGCCCGAATTGCCGCGACTAATCATGCTCAAGTACCTCACGCCGATCAATCGCTGGACACGATTAAAGGGTCCCGTCGCACGTCTGCACGAGAGCAGTGGGGCGCAATTGGAACGCACCCTCGTCTGGAATTCGCTCCTCGGCCGGTATGGGGTGACGGACGTGGCGTCCGTTGTTTTTCGCAACCGTCAGGGTTGCTGGGGTTTCCTGGATCTCTGGCGGATCAACGCTTCGGAGCCTTTCACCGAATCCGAGGCCGGTTTTCTCACCTCGATAGCGAAGCATGTGACCGGGGCACTGCAGCGGTCACAGGCCGCCACTTTCAAGCTGGCATCACCCACCGTCCCCGGAGCCGGTCCGGCAGTCCTGATCTTGTCACCGGAGTTGGAGGTGCGGGCGCAGACGGTTGAGACGGACGAGTACCTGCGGTTGTTGATCCCGCCCGACCAAGAGCGCCAGCCGATCCCGGCAGCGGCTTACGACCTGGGCGCACAGCTCCTGGCCGCGGAGGCCGGGGTCGATCAGCACCCGCCCTAGGCGCGTGTGCACCTATCGGAAGGTGTGTGGCTCACGCTGCGAGCCGCACGACTCGGCGTCCCAGAGCGTGCGGGAAACCCGGACATAGCGGTCACCATCGAAAAGAGCTCGCCAACCGAGCGTTTGGATCTCTTCTCGAGAGCCTGCGTGCTCAGCACGAGAGAAGCCGAGCTACTCGGGCATTTGATTCTTGGCGCCGACACCCACCTCACGGCTCAGAGGATGTTCGTGTCGGAGAACACGGTCCAAGACCATCTCAAGTCTATCTTCGCGAAGACCGCGACCACCAACCGCCGAACCCTTATGGCTCGGGCGGTCGGTCAGTAGGCGGTATCTCCCCGGCCAAACCGCTCGAGCTCAGTCCTTAGCGCACTGCTTTCTTCACGAGCGCGCCGATCCTGGCCTCGTCGGCGGCGGTCAATTTCGTCAAAGCGAAGGCGGTCGGCCACATGGTGCCTTCGTCGAGGTGCGCGGCGTCGTTGAAGCCGAGGGTCGCGTATCTCGTCTTGAACTTCTTCGCGGGTTGGAAGAAGCAGATGGACTTGCCGTCCTTCGCATAGGCGGGCATGCCGTACCAGAGTCTCGGCGAGAGGGTTGGCGCACTGGCCTTGATGACCGCGTGGAGCCGCTTTGCCATGGTGCGATCGGATTCCACCATCTCGGCGATCTTCGAGAGCAAGGCGCTTTCCCCGTCTGCATCCTCCGCCGCCGCCTTGGTCTCTTTGACGCGCTCCTTTATCGCGGCTCGTTCCTCGGCCGTAAATGCCTCGTGACTGCTCTTCGCCGTGGTGCTCCTGGCGGACTTCTGCGTGGCCTTCATCGAAGGTTTCCTCCCCTGCGAGTGTTGATGGGAACGACCCTCATGCTATGGCGCCGGCCGCCGCGGGGCTTCTCGAAACCTGCTCAATCGTAAAAGTTGCGCGGCGCTAGCCCGGCTCCTTCTGCCCCGGCGGTCGCATATACCACTCCCGGAATGATCGGCACCGTCCGTCGTCGTCGAATTCCATCAAAAAGAGGTTGTCGTACTCACGGACGAGCTCCCTTTTCGAGGCGTCCGTGAAATACCGGCTTCGTCCGTGAGCCACGGCGACGTTGCCATCGACGGCGACCGGCTGGTAGCTGCCTTCGTACGTGCCGGGTGGGTCCTTCTTGTCGACCCAGGACGCCACGATCGCGAGCCGGCCTCGCACCCCATCATCGAAGGGGTGGTAGAGGTAGATCGCGTCCTCGCTGAAGAGGTCCCCGACCGCATCGGGATCGTAGGTTTCCCAGGCCCGCGCGTATGCGGAAAGCCAAGCCTCGACGGTTGCCCTGGTCAGCGCCACAGACGGGTCGAGTTTACCCGCGCGGCTTCTTGACGAGGCTCTTCAGATCGCCCTCGTAGGCATTGAGGAGCTCGTGGATCTCGAGGAGGTCATCCGCCGAGATCAGGGGTTGGACGCCCGTCGCCCGAGAGTGCAACTCCAACTGGAGCTCGAACATCGCTCGGCCGTCCTGGGCGTTCATCTTGGTCCATCCTTCTTCATAGAATACTGATATCGTCGTTATCACTACATTACCAAGCCCGAGTGTCACCTGTCAAGGCCAGGACGTGTTCGCTGTAGATGGAACGGGCGGGCTGGCGAGTGGTTCCGGTCCTAGGCCGGGCGGGCGGAACGGCGGCGAACCGTGCGGAAAGCCAGCCCAGCTCCCGTCAGGAGTAGCAGTCCACCGATCAGGATTGGCCCAATCGAGAGGGGCAGGAACAACGGGTTGTCGAGATCGTTTTCCGCGAACCCAAGAAAGGTCATCAGCAGGATCGAGATCATCCCGAACGCCGACGCCCCCAGGAATGCGCCGAGCTCGGTATTCGAGGCAAGGGGGACGCGGGTGCTGTAGGCGGGGGCCATGATGCCGGAGCGGACGCCAAAGGCGATCAACGCCAGCAGGTTGAGGCCGGCGGCGGCGGTGAAGATCACCGCCACCACGATCACTGAGGTGACCTGGCCCGAACTGAGCCCGCCGAACAGGTTCATCCAGTCGAGCGATAACAACATCGGCTGAAATTCTATCCCGAAGTCGGTGGCTTGGTCGACGCTACGGAGGGTGCCAGCGCGGCATCGACGATCTTCTGCTCCTGCGCCTCGTGCGCGATCGCGTAGCCTTCGCTCGGGCTGGCGCGCTCGGGCCGGCCGATGTAGCGGAGCGTGAGCTGTTTGGGCAGCGTGGGCTCGAGGCGCCGCTTGACATGCCAGTAGGCACCCATGTTCATCGGCTCCTCCTGGACCCAGGTCAGCTGGCGCACGTTCGAATACCTCGCAATCGCGGCCAGCACGTCGTCGGTGCGGAAGGGCTCGAGCAGCTCCACCCGGATGATCGCGAGATCCTTCGCTTCCGCGCGCAGCGGGCTGGCGATCAGGTCGTAGTAGATCTTGCCGGTGCAGAGAATGATGCGCTGCACCTCCTGACGGTGGTCCTGCATCGCGGGGTCATCGATCACGCGACGGAAGCTGTGGACCGCGAAGTCCTCGAGGCGAGACCACGACAGGCGCAGGCGCAACAAACTCTTCGGGGTCATGATGATGAGCGGCCGCGGCCTGGTGTGAAGCGCCTGCCGCCGGAGCGCATGGAAGTAGTTTGCCGGCGTGGTCGGATAGAAAACCCGGATGTTGCCCTCGGCAGCGAGCTGCAGGAAGCGCTCGAGCCGCGCGCTCGAATGCTCCGGGCCGCCGCCCTCATAGCCATGGGGAAGGAGAAGGGTCAGTCGCGACGACTGTCCCCACTTGGCGAGGCCCGAGACGATGAACTGATCGACGATGATCTGCGCCCCATTGATGAAATCGCCGAATTGCGCTTCCCAGCACACCAGCGCGTCTGACGCATCGGAGCTGTACCCGTATTCAAAGCCGAGCGCCGCGTACTCGGAAAGCGGACTGTTGTGCAGCTCGAAGCTGGCGCTCGCCCCGACAAGATGCTGAATCGGCGCCCACCGTTTTCCGGTCCGGGGATCGTGGAAGACCAGGTGCCGCTGGCTGAACGTCCCGCGTTCCGTGTCCTGGCCGGTCAGCCGCACCGGGATGCCGCCCGTGATCAGGGTGGCGAAGGCCAGCTCCTCGGCCTGCGCCCAGTCGATTTCGCGTTCTGCCAGCGGCGCCTTGCGGCGCTCCATCTGACGGAGCAGCTTGGGGTGCACCGTAAAGCCGTCGGGTACCGCGAGGAGTTGCCGGCTCAAGGACTCGAGGACGTCGGGTGCAACGGCCGTTTTGATTTCCAGTTCGGGGCTGGCGTCCATCGGCGGACGGCTCACCTGCGGCGCGTGCGCGGCACTGGCTTTCACGTTCTGGTGGGCGTCGCTCAGGCGCGCTTGAGCAGCCTCGGTGCGTGCCTGCGCATCCTCGGCGCTGAGCAGGCCCTCCTCGATGAGTTGCGCCGCGAACACCTCTCGCACCGTCGGATGCTCTTTGATCGCTTCATACATCTGCGGTTGGGTGTAAGCGGGCTCGTCCGTTTCGTTGTGGCCAAAGCGTCGATAGCCGATCAGGTCGATGACGACGTCTCGACCGAATTTCTGCCGGAAGGCGGTCGCCAACCGAACGGCGCTGACGCAGGCCGTGATGTCGTCGGCATTGACATGGATGATCGGCAGATCGAACCCCTTGGCAACATCCGAGGCGTAGCGCGTCGAGCGGCCTTCCTCGGGATCGGTCGTAAACCCAAGCTGGTTGTTGGCGATGATGTGCAGGGTGCCGCCGGTGGTGTAGCCCTCGAGCTTGGACAGGTTGAGGACTTCGGCGACGACCCCCTGGGCAGGGAAGGCGGCGTCCCCATGGATCAGGATCGGCACCGTCCCCGTCCGGTCGAAATGCGGCGCGGGTCCTTTGCGCCGCGTCTGTTCCGCGCGCGTCCAGCCCTCCACAACCGGATCAACCGCTTCCAGGTGACTGGGATTGGCGAGCAGGCTCACCGAGACCTGCTTGCCGTTCTGGGTGACGTAGGTGCCTTCGGCTTCCGCGTGATATTTGACGTCGCCGGTCACGTCGGTGCCACTCGTGAGGCGATCCTTGCTCTGCTCGAACTCAACCAGCAAGGACTCGTAGGTGCGGTTGACCACATGGGCGATCACGCTCAACCGGCCGCGGTGTGCCATGCCCATCACCACCTGGCGGGTGCCGTTGTCGGAGAGCAGTTGCAGGGTCTCCTCGAGCATCACGATCATCGAGTCGAGGCCCTCGATGGAGAACGTCTTCTGGCCGAGGAAGGTCTTTCGAAGATAGCGATCCATCGCCTCCACTTTCGTGAGGCGGCCGAGCAACTGCAGCTTGCGCTCCGGGCTTAGCGGCTGACGATAGCGTCCCGACTCGATCCGTTCGCGCAGCCAGTTGCGTTGCTCGTGGCTGGAAATGTGCTCGATCTCGTAGGCGATCGTCGAGCAGTAGGTCTCACGAAGGTGAGTCAGGACCTCGGCGAGGTTCTCACCGGGAACACGGACGCGCAGGACGGCGGCCGGTACCGCCTCCATCAGCTGGGGCGTCAATCCATGGTTGACCGGATCCAGCGACGGATCACCAGTCGGAGCGCTTCCCAGCGGATCGAGCCGCGCGGCGAGGTGCCCGTGGCTGCGGTAGGCGGCGACCAGCGCCATGCCGGCCGCAACCGCGCGCAGCATTTCCGCTTCTTCCGTCGTTGGCGCTGCGACCGCGGCTTGACCGGCCGGAGTCGCGGCGCGGGCCGGCTCGCTGATGCCGGCCGGTGGGACCACGCGCATCGATTCGAAGACCGATTCATAAAAACCGTCGCCACCGGCGAGCAGCTCATCGATGCGGCGAAGGAACTCACCCGACTCGGCGCCCTGGATGACGCGGTGGTCGTACGTGCTGGTCATCGTCATTACCTTCGAGACCCCGAGCTGGCGCAGCCCGCTCTCCGCGATGGCGGTGAACTCGGGCGGGTAACCAATGGCGCCGGTCGCGATGATCGTGCCCTGGCCCTTCATCAACCGGGGAACGGATGCGACGGTGCCGATGCCACCGGGATTAGTGAGGACGATGGTGGCGCCGCTCAGGTCGTCCGCGACCAGTTTGCCGATGCGCGCTTTTGAGACCAGCGTTTCATATTGATCGCGGAACGCCGCGAAATCGAGGCGGTCGGCATCCCGGATGACCGGGACGACCAGCATGCGGCTGCCATCCTGGCGCTGCACGTCGACCGCGAGTCCAAAGTTGACGCCGCGGGCGACGCGCGCCGGGTTGCCGTCGATGCGATCGAAGGTGACCGCCATCGAGGGCACGTCCTTGACCGCGCGCGTGATGGCGAAAGCGATCAGGTGTGTGTAGGAGATCTTCTCCGGGCGGCCGGCTTCCTGCACCCGCTGGTTGAGCTGCCGGCGCCGCTGGTCGAGGACGTCGACGCGTACCGTGCGAAAGCTCGTCGCGGTCGGGACCTGGAGGCTTTCCTCCATGTACTTGACCAGGGCGGCGGCGGCGCCCCGCAACGGAATCGCAGGGGCCTTTTCCCCTGCGACGCTCGGAGTGGGCAGGCTGGTGGCCTTTTCTGTGGACGGCAGGGTGGGGGCCTTCTCGGCACTGGTCCCTCCCCCGCTTGCGGGCGGGCTGGCCTTTTCCCCTCCCCCTCTGGGGGAGGGCAGGGTGGGGGCCTTCCCGGCACTAGTCCCTCCCCCGCTTGCGGGGGAGGGCAGGGTGGGGGCCTTCTCGGCACTAGTCCCTCCCCCGCTTGCGGGGGAGGGCAGGGTGGGGGCCTCCTCGGCACTAGTCCCTCCCCCGCTTGCGGGGGAGGGCAGGGTGGGGGCCTTTCGTTCAATCGCTTCGGCAACATCGCGACGGCGAATCGATCCACCGGGACCGCTTCCCTTGACGCTGGCAAGGTCGATGCCCTTCGCCCTGGCGAGTAACTCGGCGCCTTCGGACACCTCGACCAGGCCAGTCTTTTCCCCTCCCCCGCTTGCGGGGGAGGGCAGGGTGGGGGCCTTTTTCTCCTCTCCGTTCGCGGCGGTGGGCAGGGTGGATCCTTTCCTTGCGGCTCCATCCCCGTCCGCACCCACGGCGATTTCACCCAGCACCGCGCCGACGGCAATCGTCTTGCCAGTCTCGGCGAGGATCTTGGTGAGGGTTCCGGTCGCGGGGGCCGGCACCTCGGCATCCACCTTGTCGGTGGTGACCTCAACCAGCGCTTCGCCTTCGCGCACCGGGTCGCCCGGCTGCTTCAGCCACTTGGCGACGGTCCCCTCGGTGACCGACTCACCCATCTCGGGCAGGGTGACCTGCATAGACTGCGGCACGGTCGAATTCTACCCACTAAACTTGGGTCCGAATATGACGTTCAAGTCAAAATTGCGGGCGAGCGAGGATGCCACCTGCTCGCTTCTCTGCCTCGGTCTTGACCCCGAGCCGGATCTGCTGCCACCCTCGGTCGAGCGATCGCCAGCCGGCATCGCGCAGTTCGTTCGGACCATCGTCGAGGCGGTCGGCGACTCGGTGTCGTCTTACAAGCTGAACCTTGCCTTCTACGAGCGATGGGGGAGGGAGGCCAGCTGGTTGCTGGACCAGACGATGGCCGCGTTGCCCAAGGAACGTCCGGTGATCTTCGACGCCAAACGCGGCGACGTGGGCAGCACCGCCCAGGCCTATGCCCATGCGATGTTTGAAGCCTGGGCCGCGGACGCCGTCACCGTCCACCCATGGTTGGGTTATGACTCGGTCGCGCCGTTCCTGGCGCACAAGGACAAAGAAGTCTTCATCGTCTGCCGGACCTCGAACCCAGGTGCTGCCGAATTCCAGCAGCTCCGCAGCGACGGCGAGTCCCTCTACCGGCACGTCGCCCGCGCCGGCGTTCGCTGGGACCGCAACGATAACGTGGCCTTTGTCGTTGGCGCCACCGCACCGGCGGAGCTGCGCGACGTCCGTCAGATTGCGGGGGATCGCCTGCTGCTCGTGCCGGGGATCGGCGCGCAGGGTGGCGAGCTCGCGGCGGCAGTCTCGGCTGCGCTGCGGCCGGATGGACGCGGCGCCGTCATCCCGATTTCACGCGGCATTCTGTTCGCCTCGGCGGGCGCCGACTACGCCGACGCGGCCCGCGCCGCAGCGCAAGCCTATCGCGACGCCATCAACACCCGGCGGCCGGAGCCCGCGACGGCCCGAGGCTGACCCCATGCCCGGCATCGTCGCCGGCGCCCTGGTAGCTCATCCCCCGATCCTTCTGGCTGAGGTCGGTGGTGTCCAGTCGGAACGCGTGCGCGCCACGGCCGACGCGCTGCGAAACCTCGACGGCATCCTCTCGGCGGTTGACGCGGACCTGGCGGTCGTCATCTCGCCTCACAGCCCGTCGAGCATGACGTCACTGCCCCTCCGGCGCGGCGCCAATGCCGGCGGCAACCTGGCGCGTTTTCACGCCCCACACGTTCAGGTCGCGGCGCAGGTCGACGTCGTGCTGGCGGATGCCCTCATCGCCGATGGGCGGCGGGCGGGATTCTCATTGATCTGGGCGGAGGAAACGGAGCTCGATCACGGGGTTGTGGTTCCGCTGTACTCGCTGCCGAA
>Ga0207684_10002956_pt1 | contig 16850 bp, 17 predicted proteins | sample KBSK5501metaG_FD_184342 | JGI IMG/M metagenome (GOLD analysis project Ga0207684, IMG submission 184342) | Corn, switchgrass and miscanthus rhizosphere microbial communities from Kellogg Biological Station, Michigan, USA - KBS K5-50-1 metaG... | ecosystem: Host-associated > Plants > Roots >...
TACTTCGCTTGTTTTGGTTCGGCTTCGATGCTCCTTAGGCCCAGACCTTTATAGGGCGCGCTTGCGTCCCAAGGTATCGGCGCCTTCTTCGGCACCGAACCCGGCGCCGGCAAAGGAAACATCAAAGACTTTGCCGAGTGGTGCGCGATGTGCCCCGTCATGTGGTGGTTCTCCTGGTGAATGTGTCCATAGAACACGGTCACGTTCTCGTGCGGCATCAAAGCATCGATTACGGCCGAGCCGTCCTTTGTAGCCCAGTCCCAATCGGGATAGAGATCGAAGAGCGGTCTGTGAGTCAACACCACGATCCGCGCATCAGTCTTCTGTTGTTTCAAGTCGGCTTTGAGCCAGTTGAGTTGCGATTCGCCAACGATGGCTCCCGGATCAGAGACATTGTCGATCACAATGAAGTGGACGCCCTTGTGATCGAAGGTGTAATTCAGTTTGCCGAACGCCGCCTGATACGCATCACCCCGATCAAGCGAAGCGTCGTGCTCGCCAGCCATAAAGTGAACTGTCGGGACTTTCAACCCGCTCACGATTTCTTTGAACTGCGACATTCTGTCTTTGCGGACCTGCACGTCGTCGGTGGTGTGAGTGAGGTCGCCGGTAAAGACAACGAAGTCCGGTTGTTCTTCCAGGCTGTTCACAGCTTGGACGGCTTTCTTCAGCGTGCCTTCAGCATCCGGATTCACCTTCGGTCCGGCAAAGCCCCAATGCGTATCCGAGAGCTGAACGAAGTAAAAGTCGTTTTCAACTTTTGCATTTGCGTAATCCACGACCGAGCCGAGGGCATCAAGACCGAAGCCCCGACTCAAACTCGAAGCGAAAACGATTCCTCCGCCTAATCCGGCGAGTTTGATGAAGCCGCGCCTGTCAAACTTACTCATTTGTGTCCCCCCAAACTAGAAGTTACCGACTCTCGGAACATCCACTATTAGCCATACCGAGCGGGCTTCGAAAATATTCCCGCGGCGTTCGAATAAAAATTCGCCCTGAGAAGGTCAATGGCGGTAGTCGCTTATGAGACTCAGGGAATTCTTCGACGACTGGCGCTGCTTTGATCTGATGGCCCACGTTGAGGTGCGCCTGTCAAGAAAACCGTACAATAGAGGAGAAAGCACAGACGCCAGGATTATTCGCGAGATCCAAATAGCCTGATTGTGCACTTGTGGTGTGGGTGAAACGACTACAAAGCTGGTAAGTCGTATGAGGCTTGTGACACCGCACATGGTAAGAGCAACAAACATGCGAATGATAATCTGCCTCATGACATTCCTTTCATCGTGCAAACCCGGGAGGTCGCCGCGTCTCACGGATTTGCGTCACCTAAAATCCTGGTTATCAACAAGGAAGTACTCATCTATCAGTGACTTTATTCCCGAAGTCCGTCTAATTTGAGGCCGGGGTGAGCTCGTTGCCTGAGCAGGAGACGCATTCTCATCCGGGCTCTATGTAATTGCGACTTGCATGTTCCGATCGAACAGCCCAAGAGGGAGGCGATCTCGCTGTGCTCCAATCCTTCTACGTCATGTAACACGAGGACCATGCGATAGCCCTGCGGCAGTTGCGCAATCGCTTCATCCAGTGCAAGACGATCGAGAACCGGTGGGCGGTTGAATCTGTTTCGATGAAGCAATATCTCAACCGGCATTTCGCCGTCGTCGGTTAACTGTTCATTTCTTACATGGCTCTTGCGGAAGTGCATCAGCACTTGGTTAACGGTCAACCGGTCCAGCCAGGTGGTGAAAGCGCTTTCCCCGCGAAAGCTGGCGAGCTTGCGAAAGACCAGCACAAAAACGTCTTGAGTCAAATCTTCAGCCTCGGCGCGATTTCCAGTCATACGTAAACATATTGAATAGACCCTCCGGTGATGAAGCCGGAAAACTTCCTCAAAGGACGGCGCCTGGTGACGCTGGGCATTCGGTTCGACTTTGACGACATTTGGCACTGATGTAGCTCTGTTCGGAATAACCTGGCGACAGAGTGTCCTAAATTGATCTTGAAATGCTTCTCCCATCTGGTTGCGCACTTCACGCGGCCTTCAAATTCTTATTACTGGTTTTCCCTGACCAATATTCCCGGATAAGATTGAGAGGAGCTGGGAATAAAAGGGCTCGAGAAACGGTCTTACAGTTGATGATGTGAAATAAGCAGGAAGACAGATTGCCAGGGCAAAACAAACTCGCCAGTTTTGAGACAGCAGTCTTGCCCCACCTCGACGCCGCCTATAACCTGGCGCGCTGGCTGACGCGCAATGACGCGGACGCCGAAGATGTGGTGCAGGAGGCCTATCTGCGCGCCTTCAGGTTCTTCGGCGGATTTCATGGAGAGGATGGGCGCGCCTGGCTGCTGGGGATCGTCCGCAACACGAGTTACACCTGGATGCAGCGCAATCGCTCGCCCGAATTAAACATGGCACTTGATGACGAAACGCACGAACCTGAGAGCCACGATTTGAATCCGGAAGCGCTCCTGGTGCAAAAGGCCGATGCCCAAATGCTGAGGCAAGCGGTGGAAGAATTGCCGTTGGAATTTCGCGAGGTGTTGGTGCTGCGCGAGTTGGATGAAATGTCTTACAAGCAGATCGCGGTAGTGGCGGACCTACCGCTCGGCACCGTGATGTCTCGTCTGGCGCGCGCCCGTAGGCGTCTGCAACAGATTCTTGCGGGTCACACGCAAACGGAGGTCTTAAGTTGAGCTGTCAGACAACACAGGAGTTTATTCATGCATACGTAGACGGCGAGCTCGATCTGGCGAGAACTTTGGAGGTTGAGCAGCACATGCAGGAATGCCAAGCCTGCGCGAATGCTTATCGCAGCCAAACTGCGTTGCGTTCTGCTTTAAAGGAAAGCTCGCTCTATCAATCTGCCCCAGCGAGGTTGGAAAAGCGGATTCGATCATCATTACGTCGCGAGGCAAAGTCTGAAGTCGGCCGCCGCTTGTTCGGTTGGCGCTGGCTTCCAGTTGGAGTTTCACTGGCCTTCGTGCTCTTGATGGCGTTCGTCATCTGGCGGGCCGCGCCCGGCCTGCGCCGTTCCGGAGATGAGATCGTTGCCCAGGAGATCGTTTCCAATCACGTCCGTTCGTTGCAGCTGGAGAGTCATCGAGCCGATGTGATCTCTTCCGATCAGCACACAGTGAAGCCGTGGTTCGACGGCAAGCTGGACTTCGCTCCACCGGTCAGGGATTTTGCCAGTCAGGGCTTTCCGCTTATCGGCGGCAGACTCGAGTACCTGGATAACAGATCTGTCGCTGCGCTCATCTACCAGCGCCAGAAGCATTACATCAATCTTTATATTTGGCCGGTTGACCAAAGCAATGCTGGCGGCGAAATCGCCACGAAACGTCAGGGATACAACCTGCTGCATTGGACCAGCTCAGGCATGACTTATTGGACCGTGTCCGATCTGAACGGCGTTGAGTTGCATGAGTTCGCTAGGCTAGTGCAGGAAGCCCAATAGACACCTTATCGATGACTATCGTGCTGATGGGCGTGACCGGCTCTGGCAAAACTACGGTCGGAAGATTGCTTGTGGAGGATCTTGGTTGGACAACGTTTACGCTGACGACGTCCATTCGGAACTGAACATTGAAAAGATGGAAGGCGGCAGAGATGCCTACCGAAAACCGCAGTAAAATCAGAGGCGGTACTCTGCATCGAGGATATGAACTCAGCGACGATCAGCCATCATCAAGAGCATGTGCCAAGGCGATTCATGCCAACGCTGCTTTTCATAATTCTAGCGTTTGCAATTCCCTGGGCCGGCTGGCTTGCGCTCACCATTTTTGACGTCCGCCGGCCTTGGCTCGTGCAGACGCTTTTCTTCACTGGCGACTTTTGCAGTGTAGCCGGTATTATCGCCACGTATTATGACGGCGGGCGTGCGGCCTTGATATCTCTTCTCCGACGTGCGGTAGGGCTTCGCGCTCCTATTGTTTTCTGGCTTTACGCGCTCTGTCTACCTCTCATTTGGCAATTCTGTTCGCGCGCTCTGTATGGTTTCCTTCATGGTGGCATCGGACACGTGGACTTAACGGCCTTAGCTGCCTTCGGCACCACGCCGGTACTCTTCCTCTTTCTCACCGGGCCACTCGGAGAGGAACTCGGATGGCGTGGGTTTCTGCTTCCGTCGTTGTTGCGGCAGCGGTCAGCACTACGAGCGAGCATAATACTTGGTGCGATCTGGGCGCTCTGGCACCTTCCGCTTTACTACCGGAGTTGGGTGATGACGCCCTGGAAAGGCCCCGACTTTCTCATCGCGGTAATCTGCTTCGCCATCCTGCTCACGGGCCTCTATATCGGCACTCACGGAAATCTATTGCTTTGTATGATCATGCACTGGATGATCAATGCGGCCCAACAGATTGGGAAGAGTATGTTCCCCACGATCACGGCAGAGGGACCATATTACAAAACGGTCGAGCTTATTGTTCTGATCGTCATTGCTGTATTGGTGATTGCAAGTGTCATTCGGACTTCACCTGACGCTCAACAACTCGCGGCGAAGAAGCGGCTGCAATTTTGATATGCACACCTTTACACCACTACCTTAGTCTCTTGGTGTCTTGACTGGTCGTTCCAGAAAGAGTATTCCGCGGGTCGTCGTGGAGTGCAAGATTGGAGGCGTTTCTACGCCGGTGCCTTGACCTATAGCACCAAGGCATCTTACTCATAAGTACGTTCAGACACCAACGATCTAACCGAGCGCCGAGTCTACGATGGCTAGCGGGCTGTTGTTCGAAAGATATGTTACTTCTCTCAGACCGAGCACGCTGCGTAGTTTGTCGGCCGGCACGTCCTTGATTGGCCCGGGCGCCGGCGCGGTGCCGGGCGCCGGCTGTGGAAACGCAGTCGATCGCGCGGTGTGAAAGGTGACGTTGCCTTCTACCTTCTGCAGGATTTGATGAATATGGCCGTTCAGCACCGTGATGGATCCGAAGCGCTTGAGATAGGAGAGAGCTTGCGCGCTGTCCTCTGTTCCCCAACCCCACTCTGGATAGATAGTCCACAAAGGTATATGAGCGTAGACGACAATCGGAGTGCTGCTCGATAGTCCCTTGACATCTTTCTCGAGCCACTCCAGTTGGTCGTTTCCCAATTGACCGAACCCGCTGCCGCCGAGTCCGGTTCCGGTCCCCTGTTTTAGGTTCAGGACATTGATCAGGCCAATGAAGTGCACCCCTTGATAATCGAAGCTCCGCCATCCCTGGCCTTGGGTTCCCTTGCCATATCGCTCGAGATAAATCTTTCCGTCATCCGAGAACACGTCATGCTCGCCGGGAACGTAATACACCTGGCTCGGCTTCGCACTCTTGAGCACCTGCGTCGCGGTGTCGAACTGGTCTGGTGTCGAGAGCTGTGTAATATCACCCGTGTGAATTAGAAATGCGGGTTGCTCTTCGAGAGCATTGATTCGGTTCACGGCCTCCTGGAAAGTCTTCGTCACATCCTGATTCGGCTCTTTATTGAATCCGATGTGGCTGTCACTGATTTGGACAAAGCTGAATACACCCTTCTGCTTAGCGCCCGGCAGGAGACTGCAAGAGGTGAGCACTCCCGCGTTCATGGCCCAGACCAGCCCCGTGCCGGCCCACGCCATGCATTTTAGGAAACTTCGACGCTCGACTCCGTTACTCTCTTTCTCATTTCTTATTTCGTCCGACATCGGTGTGCCTCCTTCAAAAGCTCTACTTAACAATTATTTGGCCGGTCATTCGGGGGTGGAGGGAACAGAAATAGCTGTACGTGCCGGGCGAGGTGAACTTGTATGAAAACTTCGCGTCCGTATCCAGAGTGCCTGACTTAAAAGTTTTGTTGGTTTCATTTACTGTATGCGGCTCGTCATCGTGATTAACCCAGGTCACCGTCGTTCCGACCTTCACTGTCAGAGTGCCGGGTTGGAACGAGAAATTTTCGACGACAACCTGCTCAGGATTCGAAGTAGCCGGCAGATTCTTGCCCATCGCCGGCGATGGTTTTGCGGGCATCTCCATTTTTGACATGTCCGTATTTGAATTCCGAGATACAGTTGGCGCGGGAGGCGACGTTTCCGAACTGCTGCTGGAGTCCGTTCGGCTCTGGCCGCACGCTGCCAGAAATAGACTCAGCAAACTCGTTACCGTGACGAGTAACAACTTCCTTTTCAAGTGATTAATCATTCCTCTTCTCCATCGCCTTCTATTTTGCGTCGCACGACTGACAAATCGTTGTGTTGGCGGTAAGCGCACCCGTCAGTGGGTCAACCATCGGATCAATCAACCAGACATCTGAAAGGGTGCGCCTACCTCAAGCACGGTCTAGTCCCCCAACTAAACCGCAGTTACTAAAACTTCAGTTGCCTTTTCTTAACTCAACTAGGTATACCGACTGGGCCGGCAAAATATTCCCGCTATTCCCGCTTTCGGAATGGAAAACAGAACAGGCACCTCATTTTCTGTAGAAACATTGAAAAAGAATAGAAGGACAAATGGAGAGGTTGAAATGAGAGAGGGGGTGCCGGGCTAACGTAATTAGCGCCCAGGTTATCGATCAATTAAACGAATTTCAGATCAACGACACCAGTGAAGGAGGATACTTCGTTCTTAGCATCCGCCTTCACTTTCGATTGGTCCAGCGTCATTTACTAAAGGACACGCAGGAAGGCCACTAGGTCAGACTTCTCCTGCTGCGTCAGATTCAGTTGCTGAACCAGGTTGAAGAACTCCACCGCGTCTTCAAGCGTCAGTAGCCGCCCGTCGTGCAGGTAAGGCGGCGACTCCTTGATACCGCGTAACGGGAAGGTCTTGATCGGTCCCTGCGCTGTAATCAACATGCCGCCTTCCATCCGCTGTTTGTAGAACCGCTCGACCTTCAAGTCGTGCATCGAATTGTCGGTGTAGAAGGGTGGCGTATGGCAAGCTACACAATTGGCCTTGCCGAAGAAAAGATCTTCGCCGCGCGCCTCGGCTTCCGTAGCTTTGGTACGATCGAGCCGGCCCAGAATATTTAGTTTGGGCGCCGGCGGGAAATCCAAGAGCTCCTGGAACTCCGACATGTCATGCACTTGCGAACCGCGGTCAAGAATATTCAGGCCCTTCTTGGTCGCGAGGACCGGGTCGCCGTCGAAGTAAGCGGCGCGCTGCTCGAACTCGGTGAAATCCTCTACCGTCTTGAGCGCTCTTTGCGAACCGAACAGGCGTTGAATGTTAACGCCGCGCAGAGATGGCGTCTCAATCCGGCGGCGATTCTCCTGTGGACGAATATCTCCCACCAAATGAAATGCTCCTGAGGTGTGGCCGTTGACGTGGCAATCGAAGCAGGCCACCCCGCGCATGCCGTCGGCCTTCTCAGTCTTGCGATCGCCTGTAGCATTGAATTGCTGCTGCGGAAATTGGGTCACGAGCAGACGCAAGCCATCGAGTTGCTTTGGATTGAGAATGCCATTGAACAGCTCGTAAAAGTTATCAATCGTCACGACTTGTCCTTTAGAAACATCGCCGAGATCGGGCCGAGTCGTCAGGAAAATCGCGGCCGGAAATTCCGGCAGGAACCAGTCCGGCAAATCAAAGTCCATGTCGAAACGCTCGAGTCGCGCGAGAGACTTAATCTCTGCCTGCGGAAAGACCATGCCGCCGACGGGATGGTTGACATGCGGCAGCGGCAGATACGGGAATACATCTTTCTCTCTGATCTCATCCGGTGACATGCGGCCGAGTTGTTCCCAGGTCGCGCCCCTCTTGAGTCTGGCAGTAGGCCCTGCCGGAATCGGTTTGCCGCGCGTCATCCGAACACTTTCATCGACGTGCCGCGTGAGATCGTAACGCTCTTCCAGTAGTTTGCGATGGGCCGCCATCACGGTCGCTTTCGCGGCTTTGTCTCGTGCCCTTACGACATCAAACGGCTCTTCTATGACTGGCGTGAACGATGACGGTTTTGCATCCTGCTGCTTTTGCGCGCGAACCTGTCGTGTGATGAACGTGCCGGCCACTATTGCCAGCAGAATGGTGATTGTCATTAGAATCCTGGTTCGGTTGTTTCTATTCATCGGCGCTCCTTTCTCTTCTTCGCTCCAAGGTTGACCGTCGCTGGAGAGCAGTCGTCTTGTTGGACCAAACCCGCTCGAACTGTTTCTATGGCTGACGGATCGATTGGAAATTTAGCTCGGTGGAATAACACGCGAGCCTCCCTTAATATTCCCGTTCCATCAGCTGTTCATGAATTGGAATATTTTGGCGGGTTAGGTGTTGTTATAAGATAAGGCCAGACTAGGAAGAGTGAATGAGCACCGCAACTTTCAGTCAAGCTGCGCTTGAGCATCTGGACTCGCTTTACGGTTATGCGCTAATCCTGACTCGCGACCAAACCGCGGCCGAGGATCTGGTGCAAGAGACGTATTTGCGGGCGGTGCGTGCGTTTGGACAACTTATGGCGAACAGCAACCTGAAGAGCTGGCTCTTTGTGATAATGCGCAACGCTTGGCTCAACCAGCTTCGTCATACGCGCAGTGGACCACGCTTTGTTGAGCTGGATGACGAAAACGTGGAATCCGTTTACCAGAACGACCGGGTGAACGAAGACCCACACGTGGTCTATTTGAGAAAGTTGGAGCGAGAGCAGATTCGGCTGGCGATCGCCGACCTGCCTGAACTTTACCGCGAAATAATAGTTCTGCGGGATCTCGAGGGTTTCAGTTATCAGGAGATCGCCACGATGCTGTCGTGCCCAGCCGGTACGGTCATGTCCCGGTTGGGGCGAGCTCGAGCGAAGCTGAGGCGCGCGCTGGTAAGTTGGCAGCCGAGAGCGGCCGCGAGAGCAGTTTGAAAAATCAATTATGAGTAAATGCGAAGATATTCTCGCCCGGATGATTTTGTATCTAGATGATGAGCTGGAAGCGCAGGAGTGCGGAAATATAAGGGTCCACCTGGCTGGCTGCGCTTCCTGCCGCGCAAGTTTCGATAGTGAGCGACGCTTGCTTGAAAATGTTCGCGGGTGCGGTCCGCTTCACGTGGCTCCGCCGGAGTTGCGGGCGCGTGTGGAAAAGTTGGTGAGCGATCGTCCGATGGCGCGGTTCGCACCGCCTGAATTGCGCGAGCGGATACGCCGAACGGTCGAGCATTTCGGTTCACGCAACCCAAGACTCCGGTTCGTGCGCCCAGCAATTGCTATGGCTGCAGTTCTGGCTGTTGCCATGTTTGTTGGGCTATGGCTCCTAAACAGAAGCAACCGGGGGCCAATCTTGCGCGGCCCATCACAGTTTGCCATGTTGGCTGCCGACACGCATCAAAGACATATTCGTGGCCAACTCCCGCTTGAGCTTGTCTCGGACGTACCCGAGCAAATCTCCAACTGGTTTGCCGGCAAAGTCCCTTTCGCTGTCAAGCTGCCTAACTATCAGGAATCATCAGGACAGGAGAAAACCTATCGGCTGGAAGGCGCGCGTCTCGTTGGTTTTAAGAACGATTACGCTGCCTATGTTGCATATCAAATGCGAACACGACCGATCAGTTTGGTCGTGACCTCAGACAAAGTCGCGCAGCCCACGGACGGTGAGCAGATAGTCGCCAAGGGAATCACCTTTCATTACAACTCCATAAATGGATTAAAAGTGCTCACTTGGTCTGATCGCGGGCTGACCTATGCTTTGGTATCTGACTTGGAGGAGCGTGGTCAGCAGTCCTGCGTAGTTTGTCATCAGGGCGTAAAGGACCAGGATTTCATTGAGAGCTTGAAACCAAGGTGAAATACGAATCATCCTGCCCCCATCCTCAACTAGTCCCTTGGCCCTAATCATAATTCTTTGGCTGACAGGTGTGCTTTTCTTGCAGCACTCATGGATGTCATTTGTCGACCACTGCGACGATGAATAGTATAAGACCACTATCAATAGTTAGACTGCGCTAAACGCTGAGGCACGGTTGGGCCGCCGTTAAGCCGATTAGAAATAATAGATCGGAACTACGGCTCCCAACACTTTGGAACAAATCGCAGTGGGACAACTCTCCAGAAAAACTAAGAATCCGTCAGACCAGGCGACCCAGACTCAATCCGCCTCAGCGTGGAGTCCACTGCGTCACTCCATCTTTCGCGCGCTGTGGATCGCGAGCGTGGTGTCCAACATCGGCTCATGGATGCAGGACGTGGGCGAGAGTTGGCTGATGACATCACTTACGCTCTCACCTTTGTTGGTCGCACTGGTCGAAACCGCAGGCAGCTTACCGGTAGTGTTGGCGGCGTTGCCAGCCGGGGCGCTCGCAGACATCGTCGACCGACGCCGCTTGCTGATCGTCATGCAAGTATGGATGGTGATCGTGGCAACGGCGATGGGGCTCATGGCACTGACGGGTCATATGACCACCGGCCGCCTGCTCTCGCTGACTTTTCTTCTCGGCATCGGTTCGGCGGTAAGTAATCCCGTCTGGCAAGCAATTACACCCGAGTTAGTTCCCAGCGAAGATTTGCCCGCAGCTCTTTCGCTCGGTGGTGTGGCGGTGAACATTGCCCGAGCTGTTGGCCCGGCCATCGGCGGCTTGATCATTGCCGCCACAGGTCCATGGGTCGTTTTCTTTATTAATGCCGTTTCGTTTCTGGCAGTCTTCGTCGTGGTCTATCGATGGCAGCCAGCGCCGCGAACGAGCAAGCTGCCTCCCGAAGAAATCATCAGCGCCATGCGTGCCGGCACGCGCTACTTGCGTCACTCACCGGAACTGCAAACCGTGCTGATTCGCTGCGCGGCTTTCATTATTTGCGCCAGCGGCTTATGGGCGCTGCTACCTCAGCAAGCCCGCCGCGGTCTGGGATTGAGTTCATTTGGGTATGGGGCGCTGCTTGGCTGCCTGGGTGTGGGCGCAATTGCCGGAGCATGGCTGTTACCTTCACTTAGGGAGCGGTTCGCCTGCAATCAATTAATAGCCGGCGGCAGCATTGTCTTTGCTCTAAGCGCGATTGCGCTCGCCTACGTTCATTCATTTCTGTTCCTCGCTATCGCTTTGATAGTGGCGGGGATTGCTTGGATCTCGGTGCTGGCGAGCTTGAACGTTGCGGCGCAGACAGCAACGCCTGCGTGGGTGCGCGCGCGAGTATTGGCCGTTTATTTATTAGTCTTCACTGGAGGCTTAGCGGGGGGCAGTGCGCTTTGGGGTTTCGTTGCCAAGCGATTCGGAATATCGAGCGCGCTTCTGATTTCGGCCGGCGGACTCGTGTTTGGATTGCTTGTCACCTGGCGTTACCGTTTGGTTGCCAAGAAGAATTTGTCACTCGCACCTTCAAATCACTGGCCGGAGCCGGTGATGCGCATCGAGACTGACACATCCGATGGTCCGGCGATAACTTCAGTTGAATATCGAATCGATCCCAAGACGGCGGAAGAATTTTTGGAAGCGCTGAAAGACTTGAAACGAATCCGCCTCCGTGACGGCGCGATCCGTTGGAACGTGTTGCGCGACTCTGCTGATCCGGAACGATATCTCGAAGTCTTCGTGACTGAATCCTGGGGCGAACATTTACGACAGCACGAAAGGATCACAGTGGAGGACGGGAAAATAGAGCAACGCGTTCAAGCCTTTCATCGTGGCGGTCAACCACCAAAGACAACTCATCTCATCGCGGAAGAATTGCCGAAGTAAATCAATTCATGATGATGGAGATTCCGCTAAGGCTGGTCGCGACTGACAAGACAAGTCTTGGATGCAGATGCTCTTCATTGCCCGCACCGCAGAGTTAAATGCGGTAATGATCGATCCGCCCTTTTTGCCTACGACCAGATCACCGATCAGATAAAGGCCCTCAACGTTAGTTCCGCCCGACTCGTCGAACACCGGGCCGTCGCCGTTGAAGGTAATGCCCAGTGTGTGCAGGAAGTTGGTAGGCGTTGTGCCACCGAGTGCGAATATCACGCGATCAAAGAGACGGGTGGCATGTTCCGGTTCAGCGAAAATAATGCGCGGCCGTCCCGCCTCATCCTCGATCGCTTTGATGTTTGAGCTTCGTAGTATTTCAACCTCACCACGTTGCTCCATCGCTAAAAGCGCATCGTGGTTATGCTGATTAAGTCGCGTGAAATCCGACTTTCGATATGAGAGTGTGACGCGATTACCTTGTGGTTGTAAGTATTGAACGTACTCGGCTGCGGTATCTCCGCCGCCCACAACCAGCACTGCCTCGTTCTGAATCTGTTGCGACGTCATATCAAAGAGAAGGCGCTCCTTAAGTGTTGGTGGCAGCCGATATTCTTTCGGCTTATTCGGGCGGCCGAATATTCCGATCGCGCACGCCAGAACCTTGCTTTCATAGACACCTTGTGATGATTCGACTCGAAATCGCGCGCTGCCCTCTTCAAGTTTCTGCATCCCGTAAACCTCGGCATTGAATTGGATGTTGACTCGATAGTCACTGATGATCTTGTCGAAGAACTGGAGCGTCTCTGGCTTCGTCATGTCTCTAACGCACAACAACCCTTCGCAGCGAGCAGCAAATCCTTTGTAGTTCGCCGTAGTCAGTTTCTTTTCGGGATAGAGTTGCCTGATTGCCGAGTTGTGAGTCGGACCTCTCTCCAAAACCAGGATTTGCGACGGGTCTATGCCAGAGGCAAAGGCCTCAGCTGCCAAGGCAATCCCACCGGGTCCGGCGCCGATGATGATTAGGTCATGCATGTTAGCTCTTGTACGTGTGCTCGCTTAGCCGCGCTAATGAACTTCAATCATCCATAGTTAGAACGACACGGAACCGCACTTTCCCGCTGTGCATTTGCTCGTAGCCTTCGGCTACTTGACTAAGCGGATACTTCTCGATCATTGGATGCACGCCGCTCAACGAACTAAATTCGAGAGTGTCTTGGGAATCCCTCGCGGTGCCCGAATACCAACCGGCGACTGAACTCCGTTTCATGATTAAAGAGAAAACATTGATCGTGAGTGGTTCGGCGGGCGCGGCCGGCACTAGCAGTTTTCCACTCGGTGCCAACCCGTCAACCAAGGCAGAGATCGCAGCCCCGTTCGGCGCAGTCGCAAGGATGACATTTGCGCCCCCAAGTTTCTGTAACTCTGCCACAACGTCTTGCGCCGTCGCATCGATGTAGTGATGCGCGCCGAGCTGTCGCGCCAAAGCCTCTTTGTCATTGCCGCGATTGATCGCGACTGTCTCGAATCCCATCCGGCGTGCGTATTGCACTCCGAGATGTCCGAGTCCGCCAATACCGTGCACCGCAACGACCTCGCCGGCGCGCGCACCGGAGTTTCGCAGCGCATTAAAAACCGTAACGCCCGCACACATGAAAGGTCCCGCTTCTTCGGCCGGCAAGTCATCGGGAATTGCGGCGAGTACCGCGGCCGGGACGATCACGTGCGTGGCATAACCACCATCGAAATCGATTCCGGTGACTTTTCGATTGACGCACATCGCAAAGTCACCACGTCGGCACTGTTCGCACACGAAGCAATGGCCGCCATGCCAACCGACGCCGACTCGCTGACCTATTGTCCATGCGGTGACGTTGTCGCCCAGTGCATCGACGCGTCCTGCGATTTCATGACCCGGCACGCGCGGATATTGAAGCCCCGGCCAGAGACCTTGTTTCACCAATGCGTCGCTATGGCAAATGCCGCACGCTTCGACTTTCACCCGCGCTTGCCCAACACCGGGCTCTGGAACGTCGCGCTCGACCAATTCCCAACCTCCACCGGCTGTGCCTATCTGTGCTGCCTTCATTCCTGTGCTCATAATTGCTCCCTTCGCTTGTTAACGTGAGTGGGCATACTTACGACAGTGCATGTTGACCTGAATGGTGATCAGCTCAGCCCTCCGGCAACCTGGATTACTTCTCCGGTAATCCATCCACTCTCCGGCGAAGCCAGGAACGTCGCGACCGGAGCGATGTCCTGCGGTTGTCCTAAACGGCCGAGGGGCGTTTGCGCAGTCATCTGTTTTTCAAAATCGCTACCGATCATTCCCAACGTGTGAGTGCCTTCTGTCTCGACTCCGCCGGGATTGATCGAGTTTACGCGGATCTTCCTTGGCCCAAGCTCGTTCGCCAACACGCGCGTAATTGTGCTTACCGCTCCCTTGGTTGCGGCATAGACAACAGTTGTCGGCGGGTTTATGGAGGTTACCGTTGAGCCAATATTGATAACGCTGCCACCTTCGTCACCAAAATATTTCACCGCTTCGCGCGTTGCCAGAATCATACCGAGCACGTTGGTATTAAACTCCCGGTGAAACTCATCCTCGGTGACTTCTTCGATAGCTGCGAACTGATAAACGCCGGCGTTGTTGATGAGAACGTCGAGACGGCCAAACGCTTTATTTGCTTCGGCGAAAAGCCGCTTGACGTCCTGTGACTTTGCCACGTCGCCTTGAACCGCTATCGCTTTTCCACCACTGGATTGAATTTCATTCACGACCTGATCCGCACCTTCTTTTGAAGACGCGTAGTTGACCACCACGGCCGCTCCTTCAGCGGCAAGCTGTTTGGCGATTTCCGCGCCGATGCCTTTCGAGGCGCCCGTAACCACCGCTACTTTTCCCACAAGTCTCTTGCTTTCCATTTCTCTGTCCTTTCTTCTTTCTCTTAGCAATTTCGATTATCTTCCTGACGCTTGATCTCCTCTGAGCGTCATCACGGTACTCGTAACCTGTGCGACCAACTTGTCGTCGTCTCTAAGAATGTCGCAGACGTAACGGCTAACTTGTCGTCCTACATTTACAGGTTTGGCGACGGCGCGAATCCGGCCATTCCATACAGGGCGAAAGAAATTGATTTGCAAATCGATGCTGGTGAAACTCTCGCCCTCACCGAGACCCGTAGCGTGAGCTGTCCCGATCGCGGCGTCGGCGATATCGCACAACACGCCGCCGTGGATCGTGCCCATCGGGTTCGCGTGCTTGTCCGTGTCGGCAACGATTTCCATCGTCGCTGTTCCGGGCGCGACTTCAAGGAGGTTGAAACCCAGCGTTGTGGCAATAGCCGGAGGATAGATAAATCGGGACTCAGCCGACCATGCATCACCGTTGCCGGCAACGAGTTTGAAGAACTCCAAATTAGAGAGTCTACTCATCCTTCATTCCTCGAATCGTTTGAATTCAAATGCCCGTCGTCCTGGCACAACGGGGATCATGGGATAGCGGCTAGTCATCAAGCCCCCTCCAAGCTCATTCAGTTTCTGGAACATACGTTCCAGAACGAGTCAAAAAAATTAATCCAGCACTGATAGCGTTACCTTGACCACGTCACACAGCAATTTACGGTCACCCGTGGCCTTCGCTAAAAGCAGCAGCCCTTGAAGGTTGCAATAGAGAAAACGCGCCACCGCGCGCGTATCCCGAACTCGCGACAATTCACCTTGTTCTCTCCCACGTTCCAATGCCCGCCGGAGTACTTTCTCCGCCGAGGCTACACTGCTGCATGTTCTATCGGCCGTCGCTTTGCAGCGGCCCGCCAACTCGGACATCGAGTTGCCGACAAAACAGCCTCGCCGCCCTTCCGCTGACACAGCCCTCGCGATAACTTCTTGGAACAGCCGGCGCAGATTCTTCTTCACTGACCCGGGCCTCTCCAACACGGCAAATACCTTTCGGCTCTCGATCTCGCGATAACGATCCAGGGATTGCAGGAAGAGCGAATGCTTATCGCCAAAGGTGTCGTAGATACTCTGGCGGTTGATTCCCATGTGCTTCACCAGATCCTGCATCGACGCTCCCTCGTAACCGCGCGTCCAAAAAACCTCCATCGCCTTGTGGAGGACTTCATCCGGATTGAACTCTTTCTGGCGCGCCATGTAATCCTTTATACTCGTTCTGGAACGACCAGTCAAGAATCCAGGGAATAAACGCCAGCGCAACAACTGAGTCTCTCGACGGTAATTGGCTCCGTGGCCACTTCATTTCCCTCGCTTAGATTCCGGATCATCTTCTTGCTGACCCGAGTTGACGGTTTGCTCCCTTTGAATCCATTCCCTGATATAAGGGGAACACTTAACCAGTTCTACGCCCTGTCGTTCCTGGTCTCCGAGGAAACGAACCACACCTACATCCACCAATGTCACCTCACTCAGATCTAGTTTGACCAGCTTGCGATTAGTGTCGGTAATCAGCTCGTTCAATTCATCAATGTGCAACGAATTGATCCGTCCCACTAGCAGCAGAACGGTGGCGTTTCCTTCGGCCACTTTTTCGATCTTAAACATAGAGATCGCCAGAGTTTTAATCTTCGCAACATCAGGGCCAATCAAATCGACACCAGATGTGAAGTTTTGTTCGTGAGTAAGTGACGACAAATCAGCAAATGCCCGGTTCTCGGCGAGCATTCTTCCGAGTGGGCGGCGTTCCCCGTTTTGATTGAAGGTCTAATCTGACGCGAATAGTGCAGAACCACAGCCAGGTGCTGCTCGCCTTACGTTCAGGAATGGATGTTGCGGTAGCGAGGTCAAGCAAGGAAGAAGAAGGGCTGCATCAGGAGGACAAAATGAAATCTACAGAAAGTAGTAGCCAACAGGTCTTTACGTTCTAAGTCAGATGTACGTCCCGCGCGAGACAAGAGCGCTTCGGCGCGTAGGCGTTCGACATCAAAAATCAACTGATCCGAGTGGATCTTTACCGCAAAGGAGAATGGTCGTGAAACAGCATATTAAGAATGTAGTTCTGGTGCATGGAGCTTTCGCCGATGGCTCTGGTTGGAAAAGGGTCGCTGACATCCTCAAGAATGATGGCTACAGGGTGTCGGTGGCGCAACCTCCCGAGACTTCGTACGCCGACGACCAAAAGTACACAAAGGCGGCAATCGACGCCATGGGCGGCCCAGTGGTTCTGGTCGGCCACAGTTATGGCGGGTCCATCATTACCGAGGCCGGCAATCATCCAAACGTTGCTGCGCTTGTCT
>Ga0207684_10002957_pt1 | contig 16848 bp, 10 predicted proteins | sample KBSK5501metaG_FD_184342 | JGI IMG/M metagenome (GOLD analysis project Ga0207684, IMG submission 184342) | Corn, switchgrass and miscanthus rhizosphere microbial communities from Kellogg Biological Station, Michigan, USA - KBS K5-50-1 metaG... | ecosystem: Host-associated > Plants > Roots >...
CCTCATTTACTTGAGCTTAGCTCGTTGCGCATCCCGTGGGCCATAGATGCTCGGTCAGCCCCAGAGCTATGGCCGGAGCGCGCTGATGAGAGCGATGCACTCCATCCCTGGTAGCCGCAACGCCTGATGAGACCGATGAAAGTTGTGGTCGAAAAGCTGCAAACCCACGAGCCCATCGGAGGCTGGCATCCCGTTTGGCGAAGGCGTGCGTCTTGCGGGTGAGGGCACCCAGCCGATCGCGCAAGGCCACATTGGGTCGTTCGACATGCACCGTCCCGGACCCCAGCGCGGCGCGGGTCTCCACCGATAGCAGTCATCTGTGCCCATCGCGCTGCTTGACGGTTTGCGTCAAAGTAACTGTCTCTGGGATGGCCCACGGAGGAGGCCCCGTTTGCCCGTCAGCACCAGCTTTCGATAGGCCCGCAGGAGCATACTTCGATAGCCCTGCCAGCCATCGCTGAACGCGGTGGAAACCCCTCGCAGTACCCTGATTGTGGAGATGTTGGCTCGGTCCATTGAGGAAGTGACGGGAACGAAGCCGAGTTTAGAGGGCCCAGGTCCAGCCTGCGATGGGTGGGTGTTCAGTATGTGTGGCCTCGAGACCATCTGTGGCTATGGCGTCGAGTGCGGCGGTGTGCATGGTGCTGACGAATGGGTAGGGCTGGCAAACTTGCAGAGCATCACCGGGATGTATGCTCGTACCATTCTCAACTACCTGGGGCAAGCCTACTAACACGGCTGGATATCATCTGTTGCCCTGAGGCTCTATCTTAACAGGAGCAGGACAAGGAGAGGAGCGGCTAAACTCCCTCCCCTTGTCCTGCCGCGACTACACAATTACGAGATACAACACCTACGATTTTTGACTTGCCAGTGATAGACCTACATGGTATCCTCAATATTGAGAGCCTTTAGATGGCCTCGCCTCTTGCTTAGGCTCGACCTGCAAGCCAGAACCTAAGCAAGAACCTCTTTACGCTTCTCCTTTCTTTTGCTTGATGACGTTTCCTTTAGACAATGTCAGAGCATACCTGCCTTTTTTAGTTCTATGCTCCGGTACCGTTGGTACATACACACCATACTCGATGGAGGCGGGAGGCACCTGGGAATGAGGCGGGAACGAGGCGGGAATCGACGGAGGAGGCAGGTTGCTCAGAGACTTCGAGTAGCCCCTTTGTTTCACACCAAACCATTTGCTCGAAAGAGTCCGATTTTCTTTTGAGGAAGGCCGCACATCAAGGTGGGGCCTGGCGTGAGACACAATCCACTTGGCATTCTTCCCGCCTCGTTCCCGCCTCGTTCCCAGGTGTCTCCCGCCTCCATCGAGTATGCTAGAAGTGTTGATAGCTGGTGGCACTCCTAAGATGAGAGCCCCAGAGAACGGAACGCGCGTGATCTGTGCCGCAGTGTACAGCTCGGCTGCCCACTGCAAAGGATCAGGGGTCAGGCTCCTCCCCGTGGATGCTGGTTGAGCCGCTCCCTCTCTCCTGCTGGATCGACCAGGCAGGAGGTGGACGGTTGAGTCGCTCCCTCCCCCAGAAGTGGAGCCGCGATCTGTCGGAGGCGTAGGATGTGCTCGTAGCAGTGCGTACTCGTAGAATGTTCCCGTAAGAGCGTGTGCGTAGGGACTTCTCGAAGGACGTTCTCGTTGCTGAAGTCATTGGAGTGCATATTCGTCGGATGTTGTGGAGAGGAGCGCTTCTGTCTGGAACTGGAAAGGGCAGAGCAACAGCACTCGGTTGTTCCATAGCATGTGCTGGTGGTGTGTCTCTGCGATGTGTTTCTCTGGTGTGGGCGGGCCTGCCAGCGGTGAGAGTCCGACTGGCAGCAAGGCATGTCGTCTTCGTAGAGTGTTCTCCGTAGGTAGTGTTTTGTAGGGGGGTTTTCCCACCCGAGTCGTCGGGTGTTTCCTGTGCCGGAGAGCTGAGCGCGTGAGCGCCTTGTTGAACGGATAAACAGGCAAGTAGAGACAAGAAGATCGCGGAGCGTCCATTGTATCTACGGATGAGTACAGCTTCGGAAAATTCTCAACTCTATTGCCGTTCTCTCTGCTAGTGGAAAGGACACACCAACGGGCAAACGACCAGGAGCCAAATATGAAGCGGTCCAACGGCTTAACGCGCTCATGGCTCCCGGCCAGAAACGCGCTGATGCCAAAGTAGAGGCGCGTCGGCGTGGGGAATCGCTCTTCGCCTTTAGCGACGGCAAGATCCATGCCTATCAGTCGCGCGAGAACTACCAGAAGATCGTGATGCGCTTCATCGACTGGTGTCGGGATGAGCACCATGTGCGCGCCCTGGGGCGCATCGACGAGCAAGCCGACGAGCTGGCCTCCCTCTATCTGATGGAGCGCATGGGACAGGGCAAAAGTGCCTGGACGCTGCAAACCGAGCGTTCGGCGCTGCGCCTGTTCTTCCAGGATCGCCAGCTCGCCGACCGTGTGGAACTGCCCACACGCCGACGGGAAGACATCACGCGCTCGCGCCGTCCAGCCGAGCGCGATCGCCATTTCCAGCCGGAGCACTGGCAACCGCTGATCGGGTTCTGCCTGGCATGCGGACTGCGGCGAGAGGAACTGCGTGACCTGCACGTACGGGATGTCTACTACCGGAGCAGCGATGGTCAGCTGGTGGTGCGCGTCGTCAAAGGCAAAGGCGGGAAACGGCGCGAGGTCTCCGTCTTCCCTGGCCGGGAGCAGGATGTGCTCTCGGTGGTGGAAGGACGCGACCCGGACGAGCATGTGTTTGACCGCCTTCCCAGCGACAGCGATATTCATAGTTATCGCCGGCAGTTTGCGCAGGACCTGTATGTCTCGCTCTCCGGGCGAGCACTGCCTCCGGCAGGACGGCTCCACGCGCGGGACCTGGATCGCGACGCCGCGCTCGTCGTCAGCCGCCAACTCGGGCATGTAAGGATTTCGGTTGTTTGCGACCATTACCTGCGATGACAGGTGTCACGTCAATTGACGCTCTTCTGCTGTTTGTGAGTGCGGGCTTGCTGGAAACGGGTCACATCCTTTTGATAGAAGAGTGGGGTATCGCCACGGTAGACGGCGAAGAGCAGGCCATCGTCAATCCACTGATGCACCGTCTGCCGCCGCACACCAAAGAGCTTGCGCAGGTCGGTGACCGTGAGGAGCTGGCCTGGTCGCTCTTGGTCATAGAAGCGCAGTAGAGCGGCATGTACTACCTGGCCTACTGTACTGCGTTGCCACTTGGGAGGCAGGCGAAACCCACGCGCAGCCAGTGAATCGCCGTAGAGACAGCGAGCGAGAAACGAGACCGAGGCTCGCACATCGCCCTCATATGGGTATGCATACCCCTCAGCATAGTGAGCAATGGCCGCCAGGTGTCCTCCCAGCGGGCTGTCCCGTAGGGATGCGAGCGGCTGCTCAGACAGCATCGTTCCGCGCTGGCAATCAGCTACCAGTTCATGCACGCGCCGCTGCATCGCGGTCAGAACCGCATCCACGATCTGCTGATGGTTCGGGGTCATTGTGCTCTCCTCCTGTGTACATCGCACTGTGATCATCACCTGCTATGTATACGGACGTGTCAATTGACGGTTGCAGCAAGCCGGGTGAACCGGAACACCACTCGTGACACCGCGAGAAAAAACGCTCGGCTCACCGGTGGCTGCCCAGTGCTCACGTCAGCCGTCTGCCTGATGACACGCTGTTTGCACCGCCTGTTCCCGCTGTTCCCCGTCCGTTTCCCAAGTGCCACCTGTCTCGCTCCTATGTGCCACCCGTCTCCTACTGCTATGCTTTGCCTGGTGAGGTGAGCACAGGAACAGTGCCGCTTTCCGCCTGCACTCTCTGTGTGAACACGATGCGTCCTGATCTCGCTTGTTCAGAAGGGAGATACTTATGCCAGGACAAGCTGTTGTCCTTCTCCTATTGTTGCTCTTCTCTCCTCTTCCCTCTCTCGGTGGACATGACGTGATCTGGTTCCTCTGCCAGACCACTTCATGCTTTTCTTCAACCCAGCGCCAGGCCCAAATACATGGGACAGAGGATGGCCCAGACACGTTTCTCTTCGCTCACGGTTCACTTCATTCCATGTTCAGACAAAGGAGTAAGATCATGTTGTTTGTCTCTTCTTAGGCGGCCCAAAACAGCCTGGCCGTCTACCAGACGGCGCTTGTCGCGTGCGCCGTCGGCATCAGCGTCGTCCCCATCCCACCAGATGGCAGTAAACGTCCAGCCTGCCGGTGGCGAACCTATCAACATCGCCGGGCCACCGTGCGCGAACTCGCGCGCTGGTTTCGCCACACACGCCAGGGTCTCGCGTTCGTCACCGGGGTCATCAGTGGTGGATTAGAAGTCCTGGATTTTGATACCCGCGAGAGCTACCAGGCATGGAGCAAGCGCGCGCGCGAGACGGGGTTGGCAACGCTCCACACGCGACTCACCGAGGGCTACCTGGAAGCCACGCCCCAGGGTATCCACCTGCTGTATCGCTGTCCCGCGCTCATCGAAAGCAATCAGAAACTGGCCAGGGTGCCCGTGGAGGGACCGCAGCGCTGGAAGACCCTGATTGAAACGCGCGGAGAGGGCGGACTGGTCATCGTGGCTCCCTCGTGTGGAGGCGTCCATCCTAGCGGAAAACCCTATGTGCTCCTGCGCGGCGGGGTCGGCACGATCAAAACCATCACGCCCACTGAGCGGCAAGCGCTCTTCGCTGTGGCGCGCAGCTTTGATGCCAGCTCACCGCCCTCGTTTCGTCCGGGCCTCATGGTGCAAGAGCCGAACACCCATACAGGCAACCGGATCGCGAGCGCTCGTCCTGGCGACCTCTATAACCAGCGCGTCTGCTGGGAAGCTGTCCTCGTCCCGCACGGGTGGAAACGGCTCTTCACCCACGAGGGCGAGGACTACTGGCAGCGTCCAGGCAAAGAGGGGGCAGGCATCAGCGCAACCACCAATTACCCGGAGAGCGATCTGCTCTACGTCTTCTCCACCTCCACCGTGTTTGAGGCGGGACGCGCCTATTCCAAGTTTGCGGCCTACACCTTCCTCGAACATGGGGGAGATTTTTCCGCGGCGGCACGCGCCCTGGCGGCGCAGGGCTACACGCAGTAACGCGCCGATGCCTCACTCTTGGGAGCAGAGCATACTGAGAAAAAAACATCTCAGTATGCTCTTGGCGAGGTCTTTCACCTGTGCCCTGCCTGTGCAAGAGTATCTATTAGATACGCTCCTCTGCTTCATGCAGCAAGGAAGTGTCTCAGCCAGCAGGCCGAGTCTTCGAGGCCAGGGAGCAGTCCTGCGAAAGCGCTTGCTTCCCTCAAGGGTGCGGCACGGCTGGAGCATCATCCAACCAGCAGTGCGATCCCTGTCACCGACGAGGCGATGGAACATCGCTGTGTTTCGCTGACATCCTCCCTTGTCTGCTGCTGTTCCTGCGGGTCGATCCACTGCTTCCCGCCGCGATCCTGCCTGGTTCCCGCCGCGATCCTGCCTGGTTCCCGCCTGTTCCCACTATGCTGGCTGAACGGAGGGGACCACCAGGGCGCAGCACGCAGGAAACTGGCTGCGCCCTGGTGCGAACGGATGCCCCTCCTGGATCTCTTCATTCCTTTAGAAAGAAGGAGGAACGAATGCACTACTATCCGCTCCTGGGGACTGCTCGCCTCACGCGTCAGCAGAACCGGAGGAGCACGAACTCCATGTGTCGTGCAGGACGAGGCACGAGCGTTGGGCAGGCACGCCTCTTCTCGGCGACGACTCTGCCTGGATCAGCAGTAGCTCTCCCCAGCGTGGCGAGGCAGGTGCAGGTGGCGACTAGGTCCCAGCAGCGAAAGGAGGAAGTCGATGGGCACTGAACTGCACCGCTATCAGCTCGATGCGCTCGCGCATCTGCACCGACGCATCCACGACGAGTGGCGGCGCTTGTACGTTGATTTACCTACCGGCACCGGCAAGAGTACCATTGCCGCCGCCTTCGCGGCGCAGCGGCTGCAGGATACCCACGGGCGCGTCCTGGCCCTGGTACATCGCCAGGATCTGGTGCGGCAACTGGCCCAGACCTTCCTACGGGAAGGTCTCGAAGTGGGTCTGCTGATGGAGGGCGAACGCGCCTTGCACGCCCCGGTCGTGGTTGCCACCGTCCAATCCCTCACGCTGGCAGCCATGAGGGATCTGCTGGCAGCTCACCCGGACCCGCTGCTGACGGCGCTCATCGACGAGGCGCACCATGCCGTTCCCGGCTCGGCCTACCAGCGCGCCCTCACCACTCTCGATGACGCCGCCGGCAGCCAGCCTATCACCGCTGTGGGCTTTACCGCCACCCCCTATCGCAGTGATACACGCAGCATGCTGGATGTCCTGCCGGTCTGTGCCTTTGCGCGCAGCATCCCGGAAATGGTGCAGGAAGGCTGGTTGGCTCCCCTCACCTGGAAACCGGTGCGGGTGGACCTGGACCTTGAGCAGGTCGTCATCACGTATGAGTCGGGCGAACGGGACTACGCCGAGGCGACCCTGGCGCGGCACTTGCTGCACGAGACGATCACCACCCGCCTGGTGGAACACGCGGCTGCCCTCATCGGCAAGCGTCCGACCCTGGTCTTTGCTGCCAGCGTGCAGCATGCCGAACACCTGGCTGCCGCCATTGGCGTGCGTGGCTTCTCCGCAGAGGTCGTCTCTGGCGACACCAGCGCCAAGCAGCGAGAGGCCATCTATGCGGACTGGCGCAGTGGCGCGATCCAGGTGGTGTGCAACTGCAGCCTGCTCACCGAAGGCTTCGACTTTCCCGCTCTCGCCGCCCTGGTCATCGCGCGGCCTACACTCTCGCCCAGTCTGTACATGCAGATGCTGGGCCGAGGGATGCGCAAGGCGGAGGGTAAGAGCGACTGCCTGGTCATCGATGTGCTGGGCAATCAGCCCGATCCCCGCCGCCAGGTCGTGCTGCCCCATGTGGTGGGCATCGACGAGGTGGCGGTAGAAGGTGAGCGATCCGCCGGCAGGCCTGCCGGGAGCAGGCGAACCGATCCCGTCTTGCGTGCCATCCTAGGAGGCCAGGGGGAAATGGGGCTGGCGCTCCTGGACCCGCTGGGCCGTTCGCAGTATCGCTGGACGGCGTACCGCCGCGGCTACTTCGCGCGCGTCAACGCCGAGGTGATCGTCATCGTTGAAAGCGATCCCGACAGGAGTGGTCTCTACCGCTCCCGGCAGTATACACAGCAACCGGAGCCTCCGGGGGAGCACCACTGGATTGAACGGCGGTATCTGCCCTTGCGGCAGCAAGTGGTGCTGGTGCATGAGGCCACCAGGGACCTCTTCCGGGAGGCGTTTGCCGGCAAAGAGGCGGCGTGGTTAGAGCAGCCCGCCAGCGAGAAGCAGTTGAAGAAGCTGAGACACTACAACCGGGGCCTCGCTGAGCAGGCACGCACGGCAGGCTGGACCCAGCGTGAGGCCTCGGAAGCCATCACCTTTTACGAACGGCTCCCGGTGTTGTTTCGCGCGCCAGACGAAGGGGCGGGAGGGACAAGGCCGAGGTGACCCGGCACAGGGGGTGAGGCGCTGTGTTCGGGGACACAGGTGTGCTGGCAACCTTCAGGTGGACCAGAGGCAAAGAACGTGCTGTCGCCCAGGAGCGGCGGCACGTTTTGCGCAGAAGGGATACCCGCTGCACTGCGCGAGAGGAACCTCAAGCAAGGAAAGCGTCCTTCTTGGCTGAATGTCGAAAGCGGGCAAAATGAGGGGGGAAACACTTCTTGATGGGGAAGCAAGTGCAACGAAGGACAAAAGCATGGGAATCACTTCCTGCAGAACAGGAAAGCATGCCAGTGGGTGACATTCCCCCTTTTCACTGGGAAGCAGGGCTAAACACCAGCTCTTGTGCTCTTTCAGCCACCAGCCCAGGCGCTTGCACCAACAGCTCAACTGATTGACTGGGTGAGCAGCTCGTGGTAGCAGGTCGACAAGCTGCGCTGTTTTCGTGGTTGCTCAACAGAAAGACAGTAGTCTCCTTCTAGTCTTGTTGGAACAGGGAATAAAAGTATTCCAAATGTCTCCCCACATCCTCGAAACGCTGCTTGCAAGGTGTCCTATTCTGCCAGAAGCGACGTTCCTCGTTCTTGACAGGGGAAGAAGTGCAAAGCAGGTAAGTTCACTCTTTCTTTGCCTAGGCAGTGGTCCAGTTCCGCCTACACCACCTCTTCCTTTCACCCGTCGCGCACTCAAAGAAAAGGTATGACCCGGCTTCCTGTTCAACAGGCTGAAATCACGTGCGCTGATGGTGCGTAAAGGATATCCTCAAAACGGAGACGATGTCGTTAGATTCCGCAAAAATGAACGCAAAAAGAACGCAAAAAATAACAAATTGCGTTCATTTTGAGGCGTTTCTCTCTGTTTGTGAGACCAGATACCACTGGAACAAAGCGTTCATCTGCCAGCAGGGTATCTCTGCTCAAAAATCTTCTGATGAACACATAGAGTTTTCCATCTGATATCTTTGACCGAGAGTTGTGATAACTCGTGGCCATTTAATCCGCAGGCTCGTACAAAATTGCATTCGGCTTTCCATTTCATGCGTTGGCTGCCTTTCTTGGGATAGAAGACGACGTATTGTATCTAACCCTAGTGTAGTTGGCGAGAATGGGTGAGAGTGGGAACGAGAACGGTTCTGCATAGGAAAAGAATGGGAAGGAAAATGGGGAAGTGTTCATTGTTCAAAACATCCCGCAGCTACAAAAACCCGCCAACCCCCACCATACTAAATATCAAACCAACCAACCGGCAAAATCTCCGGCCAATGACAGCAAACTTGACAGCGATAAGCATGCCTCGGTCACAGAGAAACAATCTTTCAATAGCCCTTTTTCCAACGGAGTAGCACATAAGCAGCAAGCAATTAGAGAGGGAGAAGCCTTTTGAACAGAGGAATACGGCAACCGCAATCCCAGACGGGCACCAGCGGCCTTTTAGCCGATAATACTAGAATGGGATGGGCGGACTGGCGTTAGTTTCAATCCCAGACGGGAGGGCAGGAAGTAATTCCTACCAACAAGCAAGCGATATGGCAGATTTGACAAGGAGATCAGCTCCTGTGCAAAGTAGAAAGACCTATTCACAAGCCTACTTTGAAAGGAGCTTACTCTCATGGTCCCTATCATACCAACCTCGCACGCGTTTGACCAGCAGACCATTAGCAAGATCATCGCCGCTGACGCCCTCGTGCAACGCTATCGGCGTTTGTTTGCCTTGCTGGATTGCAGTCCCTTGGATGGACTCGCCTCGTCAGCCAAAGCAGGACGCCCGGCTCACCCCAAGAGCGCTTATGCCAAAGCCTTTCTGCTGCGCGTGTGCGAAAAGAAAGCTTCCATGCCTGCTCTGCGTACTTTTCTCGTGGAACACCCGCTCCTGGTGCTCGAACTAGGCTTTCGTCCCACCCTCGATGTCGAGCAGCCTTACGGCTTCGATGTGCAGCGCACCCTGCCCACCGTTCGGTGGTTCAATGAGCAACTGCGCACCTTTGACCCACGCCTGCTGGCCGATCTCTTTGAACAAACCGTGCAGGCTCTCCTGCAAGCAATTCCCGGTTTAGGCGAAGTCGTCTCCTTTGATGTGACCCACATCTATGCCCACGTCAAAGAGAACAACCTGCGCCACTATATCAAAGAGCGCTACAACCCGGACCTGCAACCCAAAGGCGATCCCGATTGCCGCCTGGGCGTCAAACGCTCCACCAACCAGGAGCAAGCTGATGGAAGCACGACCGCAGAGAAAGAGTACTTGTGGGGCTATGGCTTAGGCCTTGCCAGTGCCTACATCCCCGACTACAGGGATGTTGTGCTCGCCCAGTACACCCAACCTTTCAACGAGAACGACATCACCTACTTTGTTCCTCTTTACCTCCAAACGGTGGCCCACCTGGACTTTTTCCCCACCTCTATCACCGCCGATGCCGCTTTTGATGCCTGGTACGTCTATCAGACGATGGTCTTGCGCGGTGGCATTGTCGCCATTCCCCTTAACTCCCATGGCCATCCTGACAGTCAGCGTGCTCCTGATGGCGTGCCCTTGTGCCCCATTGGGCTGCGCATGCATCCGACGTACCACTTCTCCCACACCTACGGCTACCGCGCTCAGCGCTTTCGCTGTCCCCTGCTCTTTCCCCAGACCACTGGAGCAAGCTGTGAGTATGAACAGTTCAAAAAGGGCAAAGGTTGCATCAAAGACCTGAACTGGGAAGCCGGGGCGCAGATGCGGGTCACCCTTGGTGAAGTAGGCGGTCGGCGAGGTGCCGTTCATTCTTCAGACCTGCCAGAAATCTCTTCTGGTGGTTTCATGGAGACAGCCCTTTTCCAGCCGCCCCTTCCCGAACCCGCCGGGCACCTTTCGATGCAACGGGCTCTCCAGGCTTGTGACTTAGTCTGCCTTGACTGCTTATCCCCTTGCGGTTCGCGGCCTCCACTGCACAGTCGTGGACGTTCACATAGCCCTGCGGCCCTTCCCCGTGTCCTGGGCATTACCCCAAGCATTTGAGTACTACGACCGCTCAGTCGCCCTAAGGGTCTCCCCTGGTAGGCGATCCCGAAGTTCTCATCGTGTCCTGGTCCGTCCGTAGGCATCCGTTGGGTGATTACCCCACTCACTGTGGGCGTCTCTGGAGAGGGTATTTACCGACCCCGCGATCCTAGATCGGGAACTCCAGACCCGCTTCTCAACATCCCTTCGCGGGAGACGGCCCGATAGGACTGACTCACCTTGGTTCGACTCTAAGTCTAGCCATAGACGGCCTAGTTGCACGGCCTTTGAGACTGGATGTTGTCTCGCACCGCGCAGTTCACAACCATGCTACTGTCCCCTGGTATCTTTCGACCCAAGGTAAGGTTGCACTTTAGCCACCTTTCCCCTAGTGGCGTTGGACTACCCCAACAAGGCACTATGAGCGCATCGGCGCACATCGCGATGGCCCGCTCTATCAAGCGGTCTACCGCCAACGCACCAGCACCGAGCGCGCCAATAGTCATGCCAAAAAGCAGTTCCTGCTCGATCATCCTCTGGTGCGCAACTTCCGTTCCGTGCGCCATCTCAACACCCTCACCTGCCTTCTCATCACTCTCAAGGCGCTGCTCCGTGCCAAGTCGATTAATGCTTCACTGCTGTCCACGATTCCACTCCGAAATTAATTCCTACTCTCAGACGGGCACCAGCGGCCTTTTAGCCAGCATCCCTTTAACCCAACTGCCGAAGGACTATCCGTTGTTTCAATCCCAGACGGGCACCAGCGGCCTTTTAGCCTGTGTTTAGTTTCAACGGGCAAACGCTCGACTATATGGTTTCAATCCCAGACGGGCACCAGCGGCCTTTTAGCCTGTATCGAATCCCGAATACCTGAAAATCGGATAATTCGTTTCAATCCCAGACGGGCACCAGCGGCCTTTTAGCCAGCTATAACCTGGGAATGGAAGAGCTTAAAGTTCTAATGTTTCAATCCCAGACGGGCGCCAGCGGCCTTTTAGCCTATGACCTGGGCGCTCAATACGGGATTGACGATATCGTTTCAATCCCAGACGGGCACCAGCGGCCTTTTAGCCTTTCAAGAGTCACCTCAACCGATTGCAGACGAGCACCAGCGGCCTTTTAGCCCTTGAGGAGTTGAAGCACCAGCTCCCAGATAAGGGGTTTCAATCCCAGACGGGCACCAGCGGCCTTTTAGCCATATACTGGTGGATGCTCGCATTTCGCGTGCGGAGAAAGTTTCAATCCCAGACGGGCACCAGCGGCCTTTTAGCCTGGCGCATCCACAATTTTTCCATCAGCATTTTTTGTGTTTCAATCCCAGACGGGCACCAGCGGCCTTTTAGCCATTGCAGAGGCCAAGCGTTTGCAGGATGCGAACAAGTTTCAATCCCAGACGGGCACCAGCGGCCTTTTAGCCCCTGAAAGTGAGATAACAAGCAATGGCAAGCTTTTATGTTTCAATCCCAGACGGGCACCAGCGGCCTTTTAGCCAGGCGCCTATTCAGAGCGCAGCGCAGAGCACTACGAGTTTCAATCCCAGACGGGCACCAGCGGCCTTTTAGCCTGCTGTCCCCATACTGTAGCATTAGAAGCCAAAAAAAGCAAGCAATTTCGAGAGCCTCATTTTGAAGAGCTTTTCAGGGCGAAACATGAGGGCACTATCTCACCTATTTTCTTCTCAAGTGGCTTATAGGGCCTTGCGCATACCTACGCTCAGAGACTCCATCACTGAGACTCTCGCTCACTTGGCAAGTACGGATAGCTCAGCATATCATCGATCTTATCCGCTGCCTCTTGTTGCATCGACGGCAACAGATGCGAATAAATATCCATCGTCATTGCTATTGTACTATGTCCCAACTGCTCCTGCACTACCTTTGGATGCACACCCGCCACTAACAAAATTATTGCCGCACTATAGCGCAGATCATGAAAGCGCATATATGCCAAACCAACCCCCTTTAAAAGTTTCTGGAAATGCCTATCAACTTTCTCAGGATTATAAAAACCGCTATACTGGTTGCAGAATACTATCCCCTGTTCATTCCACTTACCGCCTACCTGCATACGCACCTGCCCTTGACGTTCTTGATGCGCTTTCAATGCCTCCAAAGCAATATGAGGGAGTATAATTTTACGCCGACTCGTTCTGGTCTTTGGCTCAGTCTCCACGTAACCATGCCCCACTACCCTGGTCAAAGTACGACGCACATACACCACGCCATGCTCAAAATCCACATCATCCCATCTCAAGGCTACCAACCACCCCACCTCATTCCAGTAGTTAAAGCAACAATGAGTAACGCCTCTACCTTCGATCCACGCGCCACCTCTAACAACTTCTTAGCTTGCGCAGTTGTCAGTGTTCGTGCCTCATACCGTTCAGCACGAGGAAGAGACACCAAATCTGTCACATTACGGGCAACAAGCCCCCACTTGACCGCATTATCTAACGCCATATGAAGAACCGCATGAATAGTAATGACTGTTCTAGGCTTAGCCCCCCTCGTTCAACTTTTGGGTATAAAGAGCCTGAACCTTTGCAGGTGTAAGCTTCTGAATCGCAATGTTCCCAAGAGCAGGTATTAAATGCTTCCTAATAACCGAGCGATATTGCTGATAAGTAATCAGCGATGCCATGCCGAAAGTTGTGGTACGCCGAAACGGCGCACCACAACTTTCGGCATGGCATCAACACCCGTTCCCATCCCAGAAAATACTAACCATATGATACCTGGAAGAACTTTTTTGGAATTACTGCTGTCAATTTTGACAAAGGGCCTGTTTTGAGAAAGTTGCTCTATCTCAATTGAAGAATTGGGCTAAACGAAATAGTGCGGCTACTGCAGAGAGATCTGGTTATCGCTTCGAAACCGAGAAATCTACAGTCTTTCAATAACCCGATATCTCTATATTTCTGGTGAGACTGGCATTAGGAAACAATCATTACCCTCCACTTACTCTGGATGGAGTTCGTTCGGAGTGGTCTGCTCTTTGGCTGCCAGCACCACCCTCAAGGTTTCCTGACTCGGTTCCCACCTTTTGTCCGAGATTTTCTTCATTTGCTTAGAGAAGGCGCTGTACAGTTCCTCGACTTGACCCGTTCTCCCGATTGCCCCATAGAGTGCTGCACTGCACTGTAAGGCTCTTTCGCTCATGACGACACGTTCTCCATGGGTTCCGTTGTCAACGCTAAAGGTCACTTTCAAATCGAAACGGCTGGTGCACGCATACAAAGCATAGGTCTTATACAGTTCTGCTGCCCGCCCCCAATGTTTCCGTCGCTCTTTCCTTTTAGCTTCGTCCTCCTGACCAGGACCTTCACTCGCAGAATGCTGGCCTGTGTAGCGCTCATATTCGGCAGCGTACCAGATGGCTTGCAGGTAGTAATCCCTGTAGAGCGTAAAGGGTCTGCGCATCCACGGCCCAGACATGTCTGAGTTATTCTGAAGCATTTCCTCCAGGAAATCGCCTACATAGGTTGCGATCAGCCTATTACACGCCTCGTAGACATAGTCTGGAATCGTGTCAACCAGCAATCCGTGCTTTTTCGCCTCTTCAATGACCCGGTGCTGTTCCTCGATCATCTCAATGTCTTTCACACGACAGAGAGGAGAGAGCCACCACATCTTATTCTTGTGCTTGAAAATGTCGAGGCCAGGATCCAGGATCACTGCTCCTTTCTCCGCATTCAACTGCGCTATCGTATCTCGGATATCCTTCCGCAGGAATTTGATATGCCAATTAAATTCTTTTGCCAGTTTTTCAGGATCTGCCATATCATCGTTACGCCCGTGACCGAAAAGATCCTCGTGCATTTTGTCACGACTTACTTTCTCTCCACGCTTAGAAGCGATATAGATCAAGGGCAACACACGTTTGGAGTTGGGACTGAGCGGTACGATACTGCTGGTGCCGTCGGATGCATGCAGGGTTAAGGTTACCACTTTCAATAGAGTGATGGAGATAATTGAAGATGGGTTCGCATCCATGGTATAACTATTCGTAACACCTACATGACTGCCAGCGGAGAATATAGATGATGTTGTGGTAGTATCAGGGCTTCTTTTTTTGGTATTAGGCGCCTTTCGTAAGCGTTCATGGCGCTTAGATATTAGAACTGCTGCGTGAGGGGAAAGCTCTTTTTTACTTTTGCCTTTAAGTCGCCGGTACAATTTTTCGCGTTCCTTGAGGCGACGATGATCTTGGTTCAAAAACATGCCATTATATACTCGAGAAGGAGATGCAATAGGTTTAGGAGAAAGTGGGGTCAACATGGAAGAGCTACGATTTCGCTCTTCTTGCTGATCGTTTGTCCGCTGCATGGGTAGGGGCACTGGACTATCTGTGTTGGTCGCTCTATTCATCGCATTCGAAAGTCGCACTCGTTGCTGTATATCGTCAGAGAAAATGTCTTCCCTTTTGACGTGAAATGGCTTCACTCTATACCAAAGATAGGAACACAGACCAAGAATAAGTGCCATAACCATCGGTGAGCCGACTTTGCCGAAGAGGGTGATGATCGTGTGCCTATTACTCCCGACCGACCAGAGGGTGGGAAGTTGTGAGACGCTGCTTGAAAACTCATCCCAGTTGGGAACGGTTTCGAATAAGAAGGTTATGAGGCTACCGACTGCGATCACCAGCGTCGGTAGCAGTGGTAACCGCCTTCGCTTGAAACGTGAGCCACTTTTCTGATAAGAAGCAGAACGACCGTCAATGTTTTGAGGCATTGCTCTCTCCTTTTGTTCTTGTTGGAAACTCCATCGCTGAGAAACCGTCCAATTTCTCATCACTTCCAGTTTACATGCTGAAGACGCGAGAAAGACGGGAGATGGGCGGGAGATGAGTGGGAGATGAACGGGAGATGAGCTTAGGTCAAGCCGTTGACATTTGCATCGATGAATATATGCACATGGTGAGGCGAGTTTCTTTCAATCTTATTTGCTGCCTTCACTAATGATATGACGAGTGGAAGTGCATAATCGTACAGCAACCGTAGTGCCTCATCAGATTGGACACAAATTATGTGGTTATTAGTGAACATCGGTCTGACTACTCTTCCCTCCAATAGCTTTCAAGCTTGGCTGGATTGAGAGAGCCCAGGGATGAATCCGCTTGTACCTATATACCTCATAGATGAACTGCCGATCCGGTCTAACCGCATCGATGTAATGCCCATCTTCTGGCTGGTCTCTCTCTTCTTTCAATGTTCAAATCAACTGCCCAGTGTAAAACCAATATCTTGACTACACAGGCTCAACATGTTCAGCCAGCCAGCATAAAATACCTTGCTTGTTACGATCTCCGATGATGCCATCCCGTAGTGATGATGCTATTTCTGCTGTGATGGCCCGGCCAGCGGGCAGTCCAGCAGGCCGCCCGCGAGATAGACTTTTACCAGCTCAATATCATTGAGTTTCAACCCCACAAGCGGGCAGACAGGCGGGTCGCCCAGAAGAAGTAAAGGCGCAGCTGGCGGGCCTCGATCCGTTTCAACCCCGCAGGCGGGAAGGGCCTCGTGAGCCTCCTCGACACCGAAACCACAGGACTGGAGGACGATGAGTTTCAACCCCGCAGGCGGGAAGGGGCCTCGTGAGCCTCAGTATTACCACGGCCTACTAACTGGCAGTACAACATGTTTCAACCCCGCGAGCGGGAAGCGGCCTCTTTAGCCCTCAGCCGACTCCATCGTCACTTGGTAGATCGATGGCTGTTTCAATCCCGCGAGCGGGAAGCGGCCTCTTGAGCCCAGATCGACTCCTATGGCACAATCTTTGACTACGATTGTTTCAATCCCGCGAGCGGGAAGCGGCCTCTTGAGCCTTCAGAACGGAGATAGAGGCGCATAACGCTGTTGTGGTTTCAATCCCGCGAGCGGGAAGCGGCCTCTTGAGCCCTCATTGATTATGTGGGGGTGTTACAGTATCGGCTAGTTTCAATCCCGCGAGCGGGAAGCGGCCTCTTGAGCCCCTCGCTACGTGATGGGCTGCATCTCTCTGACTGCATGTTTCAATCCCGCGAGCGGGAAGCGGCCTCTTGAGCCGTTTGATGTGGTTGTGCTTTATGGGATGGACTCCATGGTTCAACCCCGCGAGCGGGCAGCGCCCTCTTGAGCCAGTTAATCTATAATGACTCGCGCTTCGGCTTCGAGTGGCGGTTTCAATCCCGCCCGCGGGAAGCGGCCTCTTGAGCCATTAATTTGGTTGGCGTTCCTGATTGCGCCATAGGAGTTTCAATCCCGCGAGCGGGAAGCGGCCTCTTTAGCCCTGGCCTTTATTGTCAGCTTAAGCTTCGCCTTTCAGGGGTTTCAATCCCGCCCGCGGGAAGCGGCCTCTTGAGCCTATTGGGCAAGACCCCTAACAATACATTCTGTG
>Ga0207684_10002958_pt1 | contig 16848 bp, 22 predicted proteins | sample KBSK5501metaG_FD_184342 | JGI IMG/M metagenome (GOLD analysis project Ga0207684, IMG submission 184342) | Corn, switchgrass and miscanthus rhizosphere microbial communities from Kellogg Biological Station, Michigan, USA - KBS K5-50-1 metaG... | ecosystem: Host-associated > Plants > Roots >...
TGACGAACATCGGGCCGGGGGCGTTCCACGGGATAACGCTGCCGACGACGCCGTACGGCTCGCGCAGGGTCAAGCCGAGCACGTCCGGCGAGTGGGTGGGCAGGGACAGGCCGCTCACCTTGTCAGCCTGCCCGGCGATGAACCGGAGCATCCGGGCCATCGGCGGGGGGCCCCACTGCGGATGGCCGACCTCCAGGCACTCGAGCCGGCCGATCTCAGCGGCGTGGGCGTCGACCAGGTCCGCCCACCGGCCGAGCAGCGCGCCGCGAGTGGTCGCGTCGGTATCGCGCCAGGCAGGAAACGCCCGCTGGGCGGCGGCCACGGCGAGGTCCACATCAGGGCTCTCCCCCCGGGGCACCCGGCCGAGCACGTCGCCGGTCGCCGGGTTGATCACGTCGATGGTCTGGCCGCTGCAGGCCGGCACCCACTCGCCGTCGATCAGCTGCCGGTCGTCAATGACCAGCGGGCTCGTCGGGTCGGCCGAGGCAATAGTCATCGCCAGCTCCTCCTGCCCGCTAGTGCTCGTGGATGATGACACCGCGGATGTTCTTGCCGTCCAGCATGTCCTGATAGCCCTCGTTGACTTCCTTGAGCCGGTACCGGCGGGTGATCAGTTCGTCCAGCTTCAGGTCGCCGGACTGGTAGAGGCCGATCAGGAGCGGGACATCGAACAGCGGGCTGCAGCCGCCGTAGATGGAGCCCTGTATCCGGCGCTGGTAGCCGATCAGCATGCCGGGGTTCTCGTCGATCCAGGCATTCCCCACCGCGGTGATCGTGACCTGGCCGCTCTTGCCGACTACACCGATGGCGTCGTGGATGACCTGGTCGTGCAGGATCCCGACGGTGATGATGGCGTGGTCGGCCAGTTCCCCCCAGGTGATATCGACGACGAACTCGTGCGCCTCCTTGGCGGTGGCGAACGTGTGGGTGGCCCCGAACACCGCGGCCATCTCCCGCTTGAACCCGACCGGGTCGACCACGATCACGTTCTTCGCGCCGGCCAGGCTGGCGCCCTGCACCGCGTTGCTGCCGACGCCACCAGCACCGTAGATCACCACGGTCTGGCCGGGCCGCACGCCGCCGGCCCGCACCGCCGACCCCCAGCCGGTCGGCACGCCGCAGGCCACCAGCGCGGCGACGTCGAACGGTATGTCCTCCGGGATTCCGATGACGGAGAACTCCGAGACCACGGCGTACTGCGAGAACGTGCCGAGCACGCACAGCCCGCCGAAGTCCTCGCCATTGTGGTGGAAGCGGAACGTGCCGTCGGGGAACATGCCGGTGCCCGCGTTCTTGCCCGCATCACACAGCTGCTGCCGTCCCGTCGAGCAGTACCGGCACGAGCCGCAGGCGGGGATGAACGAGCAGGTCACGTGATCGCCGACGGCGACCCTGGTCACACCCGCCCCGATGGCGTCGACCACTCCCGCGCCTTCGTGGCCGCCGACCACCGGCATGCGCATCGGCGCATCGCCCTTCTGGATGTGGTCGTCGGAGTGGCACAGCCCGGCCGCGTGGAACTTGATCCTGATCTCGTTGGCCTTCGGCTCGTCAAGCTCCAGCTCGGTGATCTCCCAGGGCTGGCCCGGCGCGCGGCAGACGGCGGCCCGGGTGGTCATGCTCATCGATGGACCCCTTTTCCCGGCTGTTGCGGGCGGCGGGTAGCGCACGCGCCGGCTGCGTGCGGACGTCAGATCGCCCGTGGCTAGTCCACGATGAAGCCAGCGCGAGGGGCCGCGCCACACCCCTTTTCACTTCGCGGAAGACAAGCTTCGCCGCGCGCACGACAGTTCACCAAGCGCAGCAGTCGCGGCTTCTGCGACGCAGAAGGGCATGTTCCCCCGGTGCTGGCCGGCGTGCTAATTTCCGCCACGTCCGCACCTGGGCGTGTCTCGTAGATGGCGGATGCGCAGCAGGCTGAAGATCTATGAGATACGCCCTAGGCCGCGGGCCCGGCCGGGACCGGCGGCTCGTCTCCTGGAAGGACTCTGTGTGATCGACAAGTTCCGATCCGACGCGGCGGTCGCGGTCGCCGCGATCCCCTCGGGCGCCACCCTTGCCGTCGGTGGATTCGGCAGCTCAGGGCGGCCGGATACGCTCCTCGACGCCCTGTGCGACCTTGACCGCCGCGATCTGCACGTGATCGTCAACAACGTCGGCAGCGACTTCACCGGCATAGGCCGGCTGCTGCTGGAACGCCGCATCCGCCGCCTGACGGCGTCATTCCCGGTCTTGCCGGAATTCTATGACGAGTACTTCGCTGGCCGGGTGGAGCTGGAACTGGTCCCGCAAGGGACGCTCGCGGAGCGGCTGCGGGCTGGCGGCGCGGGCATTCCCGCCTTCTTCACGCCGTCCGGGGCTGGCACGATGCTCGCCGACGGCACCTTCCCGCTCGGCTACCGGCCCGACGGAGAGGTCGCCGACCGCATGCCGGAACGGGAGCGCCGCGAGTTCGGCGGCCGCGAGCACATCCTGGAATACGGCATCGTCGCTGACTTCGCCCTGGTAAAGGCGTACCAGGGCGACCGGAGAGGCAACCTGCGCTTCCGGCTGTCCGCACGGAACTTCAATCCGCTGGCGGCGATGTCGGGACGGCACACGTTCGCGGAGGTAGAGCACCTCGTCGGCACCGGCGAACTGGGCCCGGACGACATTCACCTGCCTGGTGTGTTCATCGATGAGGTGCTGCTGAAGTCAGAACTGTCCCCCAGGAAGCCGCCGATCGCGGAGTTCTCGTCATGACACAGGCAACTTCCCAGGCCACGATCAGCGGGCGCGGCCGGGACGGCATCGCGCGGCGGCTGGCCGCGGATCTGCGCGACGGCTATGTCGTCAACCTGGGGGTCGGCATCCCGCTGCTGATCCCGCAGTACATCCCGCCGGACGTCGAGGTCATCCTGCACGCCGAGAACGGAGTGCTGGGCCTTGGCCCGCTGGCCGCCCCCGGCCACGAGGATCCTGACCTGACCGACGCGGGCAAGCAGCCCGTCACGCTGATCACCGGCGCGGCGATCGTCGACTCCGCGACGTCGTTCGCCGTGGTACGTGGCGGCCACCTCGACGTGACCGTGCTCGGCGCGCTGCAGGTCTCGGCCCGCGGCGACCTGGCGAACTGGTACGTGCCCGGCAAGAACCCGGCGGTCGGCGGCGCCATGGACCTGGTCGCGGGCGCGCGTGAGGTCTGGGTCGTGACGGAGCACGTCGACCGCACCGGGCAGCCGAAGATCGTCGGACAGTGCACGTTCCCGCTGACCGGGCGCGAGGTGGTCACCCGCGTGTACACCGATCTCGCCGTGTTCCGTATCGCCGACGGCGAGCTGCGGCTGACCGAGTGCGCTCCGGGCGTCACGCCTGCGGCAGTTCGCGAGCGGACGGGCGCACCGTATGTCGAGGACCTTCACCCCGGAGGGTAAACGCGACGTGTCCACGATTGATGTCAGCAGCCTCACCGCATTCGACGTGCACACCCACGTGCACCGGTCGGTCCGGGCCGGCCCGCGGCCCGATCCCGGCGGGCGCGAGGACATGGGCGAGTACTTCCGGATCGGCACCATGCCCCGCTACACGGTTCCCGAGCTAGCCGACTACTACCGGCAGCGCAACATGGCGTGCGTCACGTTCACCGTCGACAGCATCTCGCAGACCGGCGACGAGCCTGTTCCGGACAACTTCGAGGTCGCCGAGCTGGCCGCCGAGCATCCCGACGTGCTGATCCCGTTGGCCAGCATCGATCCGGCCCGGGGCGCCGCCGGGGCAGCGCAGGCGCGACGGCTGATCGCCGACTTCGGCGTCCGGGGATTCAAGTTCCATCCCGGCACGCAGGCCTTCTACCCGAACGACCGGATGGCCTACCCGCTGTACGAGGTCATCGCCGAGCACGGCCTGGTGGCGCTGTTCCACACCGGCCAGACCGGGGTCGGCGCGGCTACCCGCGGCGGCGGCGGAATCCGGCTGAAGTACTCCAACCCGCTGTACCTCGACGACGTGGCCGCCGACTTCCCGGACATGGACATCATCATGGCTCATCCATCGTTTCCCTGGCAGGACGAGGCGCTGTCGATCGCCACCCACAAGCCGCGGGTCTACATCGACCTGTCCGGTTGGTCGCCGAAGTACTTCTCCCCCCAGCTTGTGCGGTACGCGAGCAGCCTGCTGCGGCATAAGGTGCTGTTCGGCACCGACTTCCCGGTTATGACGCCCGAGCGATGGATCAAAGACTTCGAGAACCTGAGCATCAAGCCCGAGGTCCGGCCGCTGATCATGAAGGAGAACGCGGCCAGGCTGTTCGGGCTGAGCAGGACTGATACCGCGTCCGGCGACGGGTGCTGACCGCCGATGCAGGACGTGGACGGCAAGGTCGCCTTCATCACCGGCGGGTCGAGCGGCATCGGCCTGGGCATCGCCCTGGCCTTCGCCCGGGCAGGCATGCGGGTCGTCGTCGCCGGACGGCGGCCGCAGCACCTGGACTCCTCGGCCGCGCTCTTCGCAGCCGAGGGCCTGGACGTGCACGGCATGCTCCTGGACGTCACCGACCAGGGCGCGGTCGAGCGGGCGGCGGCGGAGACCGAGCGGCGGTTCGGCCGGGTGCATGTTCTGGTGAACAACGCCGGGATCAATAGCTCCGCTATTGGCTCCTCCCCCGCCTTGCGATCCATCCCTTCGGCGGCCGCTCGCGACGGCCAAGATCTACGGGACACACCCTACGCAGGTGTCTCGTCCAGCACGATCAGCGGGAGCGGCCCGGCGAGATCCTCCGGTGCGGCGGGCGTATAGGCGAAGTTCTTCGCGCGCGCGCCGCCGTCGACGACGAGGTCGGTGCCGGTGATCAGCCTGGCGTAGTCCGAGCACAGCCACGCGACCGCGTGGCCGATGTCGGTCGGGGTCCCGGTCGTCCCCATCGGGACCATCGGCACCCGCTGACCGGCCCATCGACTCGGCCGCCGCCAGGGCTCGTTGCCGGTAGGCCCGCCGAGCCCGCCGCCCCGGCCGTGCGTCAGCACCCCGCCCGGGCCAAGGCCGGCCTTGGCCCGCTCGGCGAGCAGTTCCGGGTTGTCGGGGTTCGGGGCCGTGGGGGTGAAGCTGTTGACCCGGATGCCGTACGGCGCGAGGTCCATGGCGGCAGCACGGACGAAGTTGTTCACGCCGCCTTTGTGGAACGCGTACGCGATGATGCCTGCGGTCCCGGACCAGCCGTTGGACGAGGAAATGCAGACGATCGAGCCCTTGATGCCGCGCTCGGCCATCGCCCGGCCCACGTGCTTGGTGTTGAGGAAATAGCCGAGCGACGAGACACGGACGGCCCGCTCGAAGTCGGCCGCGGTCTCGTCGAGCAGCCCGCGGCCGCCGAGCAGCGCCGCGTTATTCACCAGCATGTCGATGTGGCCCCACCGGGCGAGCACGTCAGCGATGTAGCCCTGGACCGCTGCCTCGTCGGTCACGTCACCGGGCGCGGCCATCGCCTCGCCGCCGTTGCGCTCGATGCGGGCGATGCACGCCTTGATCGCGGCCTCGTCCACGTCATTGCAGGCAACCTTCGCACCGTATCTCGACAGCGCCAGCGCGACGCCGCTGCCGATATTGGGCCCGACGCCGGTGACGAGCGCGACCTTGCCGTCGAGTGAGATCTCCACTGTCAATGCCCCTTTACCTCGGCCCGCAGGCTCGGCCTGACTGTGTCCAGCGCGGGCTGGTCAACTGCCACCCGGCACGCCTCCTGTCAGGTGATCGGCAGCTTTCCAGGCGACCGGCACCGACCGGCCGGACCAGGCCGCCCAGCCGAACGGGCGGAAGACCATCGACATGGCCGCGTTCGCCGCGCCCGCGACCAGGATCGGGATGGCGTCGGCCGACGGCATCATCGGGAACGGTGTGCCGCCGTCGGACTCCATCCCGGCGTGCTCGCCCTTCCCGGCGGCGACCATGTCGGCGCGGTCCCGCACGGCATGCTCGAAGAGCCACTGCTGCACGTCGGCCCGGCTGTAACCAGCGCTCCCCAGCAACTGGGCGTGCTCCGGGCCGAGCACCAGCCCGCCGCTCGAGTGCGGGCCGCCGACGTAGGCGCCCAGCCGGGCCAGCGTGTCCGCCAGATCGCGGAGCACGGCCTCGGCACTGTCGGTAGACCGGTTGTCGACGTACTCGCAGGTCCTGATCAGCATCGCGGATACGGCGTCCGCTCCCGGCGCGGCCGCGCCGACCACGCTGAGCGGTTCCCATGGGGACAGCTCCTCGTTCTCGCCGAGGCAGATCGACCACCGGCCGGGCAGGCCCTGGGTCGCCTGCTCAAGCTCTTGCGGGCGGACGCCGAAGCCGTTGCGCACCATCAGGCCGATGGCACGGGGGATCGTCGCGTTCGCCCGGAAGCCGGGGCCGAACGCGCCGCCTCCGCAGTTGATGCCGAGGCGCGACCGGACCGGGCCGTTCACGATGATCAGCGGTGCGGGGCCGCTCGTGGACTGCCAGGCACCGCGGCTAGCCCGTTCCTGGGTCACCGCCTGCCAGGCGGCGAGCACCACCGGGAAGTACTCCGGCTTGCAGCCGGCCATGATGGCGTTCGCCGCCGCCTGTGCCACCGTGATGCTGCGGCCGAGATGCGGCTGCGAGCCGATGATCTCGGCCGGATCGCGATCTGTCGTGGCCAGGCAGGCCTCGATGTCGGACTGGGTAGCGGGTACCACGGGCAGGCCGTCGGTCCAGCCTTGTTCGTAGCAATACTCAATGGCGGCCTTGGCCTGCGCGACCGGGTCGGTGACCGGTGCCGTCATGCGGACGTGGCCACGGTCGGCTCCGTCACCGGCTGGGTGAGCAGCGCGACGATAGCCGGCACGGCCTGCGCGGCGCGGGCTCGCACGCCCTCCGGGGTCAGGTTGGCCACCGGGTGCGCAGTGGTGACGTACTGGTAGCCACGCGCGCCGCGCAGGTCCGCCATGGCGTCGGCGCTGACGGTGAACGCGTCACTGCAGATGACGACGGCGGGGATCCCGCTCTGCTCGAGCAGCAGCCCGTCGGCGACCGCGGACGCGCTGCAGGAGCCGCAGTCGCCGACCCCGGTGACGACGATGTCGCACTCGGCGCGAAGCTCAGCCATCATCGGCTCCGGCGCCGTCTCCACGATGTTGGGCTTCTTCCTGGCCAGCACGTTCTGCACCCCGTATTGCGTCCCCAGTTCCCGTCCGACCTGCGTGAGGAAATCTTCCGCATTGCGCTTGGTGTTGGCCAGCAGGCCCAGCCGAAGCCCGGACAGGCTGGCGGGCCGGGCGGCAAGAGCCGTCGGGTCACGCTCGGAACTAGCGGCCAGGCCGACAGTGGGATCGATGATGGCTTCGAACACAGCTGTCTCCTTGGGTGCAATCTCCTGAAGGTGCAATCCCAGTCAGTGCGCAGCGCATGGCTGCGAACCGCTCAACATGAGGCTACGGCCGGTACGGCGCCCGCGCCCAGCGGCCTTCCGCGGGATGGCAGGCGGCAACCTTGGCGCCCTGCTCATGGGCCGCCGCACATACGAGATCTTCGCCGGCCACGGGCCGAACGCGACCGACGCGGAAGGCTTCGCGGACCGCATGAAAACTCTCTGCGCTGGTTCAGTCTCCGGCTGGCCTGAGTTCGTCCTGGTCTTTGAGTGCGACCCGCGTCATCGTTCATTGGCTGCCACAGGGCTCTCCGGCACTGCGGCGGCCCGGTCACGGACCTGGCGTCACCGGCCCACGACCGTGGCGTAGATCTCCGAGTTCTGGCTGCCACCGACGGCGCCGCCCCAACTCAGGGCAACGTGTTCCGGCGCGCCTCGGCCGTTCCAGTCCCGCGGCACCGAGATGCCGAACGTGTCCCCCGGCCAGGTTGCCGGATCGCCGTACTCGCTGGACACCTGCGTGACCGGCGCCAGCCACCCGTCCTTGATGGAGAAGGGCCGCAGGTACGTGGCATAGCCCTGAGGCGAGTTGTCGGCCAGCCAGGCGATGTCGGCGACGCCGGGGCCCGCGCCCGCCGACTCTACAATGTGGACGGCATTGTCCTGATCCGCCGTGACACGGATCGGGGCGGACCATCTCCTGCCGTGATCGGTCGAGTAGGAGAGCCACCCGATGTCACTGTCGCCCGAAGCGGATTGGGTATCCCAGGTGGCGTAGAGGTTGCCGGCCCGGTCCGTGCTTAGGTCCCCGTCGATCCACCATTCGGTGTCCGAGAGGGTGCCTACGCTGCCGCCGACCTCGACCGCGGGCGACCACGTCTTGCCGCCGTCGGAGGAACGGGTGAACAGCTCATGCCCGGGATGCACGGCGAACGTGCCCGGATCGAGGGGGTGGTCAAGCATCAGGGCGTCGACCTCACCGTTGGGTTGGACGACGATGGAGGCGTCGTAGCCTCCGCCTGCCGGGAAGCCCGGCTGCATCGGGGTGATCGGCCCCCAGGTCTTCCCGTAATCCGTCGACTTCTGGACCACCGCGGTGGCATCCACCGCGCTGTAAGCGCAGCTGCCGGTCGGGCTGCAGACGATGTTCACGTCCGCGATGCTCGGCCCGTAGTCCCAGGTGACGTAGACCGTGCCGCCCCGTCCGGCGGCGATGAAGTCCCTGTCCCCCCAGTTGCCGGCGACGTGCGGGATGAGGGAGGACACCTGGGAGAAGGTCGCGCCGTGGTCGAAGGAGGTCGCCACCACCGGGTAGGCGTAGTTGTTGAAGTACCGCAGGTAGGAAACGTAGAGGGTCCCGTCGGGTGCCACGGCGACGGCTGGGTCGTCGGACTGGCTGGAGTCGGGCAAGGTGATCGGCGCGGAGAAGTGCGCGCCGCCGTCGACGGACCGCGCGAAGCCCTCGCCGCCGCATCCGATCCACGCCTCGTAGACGTAGTGCGGGGGTGCCACCGCCTGCTCGACCTCCGCGTTCTGCCCGGCGCAGGCGCTGCTCACGTCGGTTATCGGCCCCGCACCGGACGACGCGGCGAAAGCCGACGGCGCGGCCAGGCCCAGGACTGCGCAGGCACCTCCCAGGAACGTGGCGGCGAGCAGCCTTACCTTGTTCACGAAAAATCCCTCCGCGTCTTCCGCCGGAGCCGAGCACTCGAAAGCGTCGCAATCTGTTCCACCATTTACCGAGGCCGCCCAAGGTGTCAAGACCGGACATTCAACATCCATTTATCCCGAACAGCAGATGGTGCCTCCCGCCTCCGACACGCGGCGTCTCCGGGCCGGAGGCCGCACCGCGGGGGAAGGCAGCACGGGAAACCGGCCTGGGGGGCGCTGGCGCGCCGGGCCGTAGACGTAGCATCGGCTGGTGGAGTTCAGCCGGGATCTGCGGGAAGCGGTGCTGGCGGGCGACATCACCGTGTCCTTCCGGTTGTGGCGCCGGCCCAGGGTGCGGCCGGGCGGGCGGTACTGTGTCGGCCCGGCGCAGATCGAGGTCGACTCCGTGGAGCTGATGCCTTTTGCCGCCATCACGCCGGACGACATCCGCCGGTCCGGGGAGCGCGACCGCGAGTCCCTGCGGCAGCGGGCGGCCCATGCCGGCCCGATCGCCGAGGGCACGCTGTTGTACCGGGTGGAGTTCCACCTTGCCGGGTGAGCGGCACGGTGAGCACCTTCGGCCGGGAACGCTGGCCACTCGGCCACCACACGTTGCCCACTCGGCCATGACGTGTCAATGACATGGCGCTCGCCCGCGCTGATCACCCAATCCCGGCCGAGCATGCGGGTGCGCCTCTCCAGTCACGCTCCGTAACTATGGTCGAGGCAACTGTAGCGCCGGCGGCGCCCGCTAATAACGCCAGAAAATGAAATATCACGGAATAGCAGCTTAAGCCGCATTCTGCTGTCGGCTGGCCGTTTTGTTTTTGAGCACCGGATTTATGGCGCTTGGTCATGGATTATGAGAAAAGGGATGGCGGCTTTTCCTATGCGCGCAGGGAGGTGGGCTGGATGGGCGTGTCGCCGGCGGTCATGATCGGGGCGGGCGGCCGGGCGCCGGGCGGGAACGTGCTGGCCGCGTGGGCGGAGAGCCTCAGCAGCCGGGCCCGGAAGCGCGGCCGGGGGTGCGTGCGGTTCGCGTTCTACGGGCGGGTGTCGACCGAGGACTGGCAGGATCCCGGCAGGATGGCTGGGGCGGGGTGGCAGGGCCAGGGCGGTGCGACTTGGGCGGCGGTAGGTCGCCGGTGCGCGGCGGCTGGGTGGGGCCGGGGGTGACCAGGGCCTGGTGGGGGAGCTCAAGCTGCTCGGCTGTCGCGCCGGGCAGCGCTTCTGCTTCTCCCATCCGCTTCGCGCCGAGGAGTTCGATGAGCTGCTCGCCCGCCGCTTCGCGCGGACCGCGGGCGCGCTTGGCCCGGTGCTGAGCAGCGCGGAGACCGTCCCCCAGCCGGACTTACCCGTCGGTTTCCCTGCTGGCCATGGCGTCCGGCACCGCTAGACGGCCAGCGGTGCGAACGCGTTGCGAGGCAGCGCGGCTTCGCGGGGCCCGGGGCCTGAAAAGTCCACGTGGCCAAGTTCGATGAGCTGCGGGACTGGATTGTCGTACGTGCGGACGATGTAGCGCAGCTGGGTCAGGTTGGCGATAGACGACCAGAGCGTGTGGTCGTCGTGGGCCGGGTCGTCGTTGTCCCGGATGAATCCCTGCGGGATGTCAAAATTATTCAGGATATGCAGGGCCGTTTCCTCCATTTCCTGTCCGGTGGCCACGGGACGGAGGCTCGCCACGAAGGCCGCGGCACGGACGAATCGGGACGGGGAACTGGAGTCACCGGGCAGCCCGTTCATGCCCGGCCCCTGGCCCATGGCACCGAGTTCTACCCCGTCGATCGTGATCGCCGCCGGATTCCGGTCTGAGAGGTTGATGTAGTTCCGCAAGTTGGTCAGGTGCCAGTCCAGGTGAGGCCAGTTGCAGGCTACGCCGATCGGGTTGTCGAAGACCGTCATCTCGCCGTTGCGCCACTCGATGACCGCGGACTTTCCCGATGCGTCGTGCAGGACCAGGTGCGCCGGGGGAGCGAAGCCGAACGCGCCGAAGACGTACGGCCACACGGTGGCCCTGCTCATCGTCGCCGTGGCCTCCTCCACCGTGGCACTCACCCCGAGCACGTAGGCCACGGTATCGATGATCGACAGCAGGCTCGCGGGATCCCGGTCCTCCGCCGACGTGTACTCACAGAAGCCCGGCATGTACAGCAGTCCGGCGTACAAGCCCCGTTCATTCATGGCGTCGGTCATGGTGCCCGGCCGCCCGAACGCGTCCATCCCGACCACGCCGTAAGCCGATGTCCATTTCATTCCGCTGCCGTGCTTACCGGTTCCCGTACCCTGGTAAGCGCGAGGGAGCACCGTGAGCTTCGTGGCCATCGCATTCGGGAATTCCATTGTCCGGCCCACTACGACGGCCCCGTCTGTCGCGGTCACGCGAAAACTGGTGCACATGGAAGTATCCTCTCTGCCGTTCCCCGGGCGCGAGCAGCAGTTTCGCATGGTACCTGATGGATCAGTTAGCCCGGCCTACTTCGTAAGGCTGAGCGAAATAGAAACACTTATCCAGCTATGCGGATGAGTGGACGCTAAAGGGTAATACCTGATAGGTAGCGGACATATAGCCGATCATCTGTGGACACATGGCCGCCACAGTTTCGCAGCACAAGCCCTGGTTCGAGGCCGGCACCAGGTGGCGCAGATCGTCCGGTTCTGTGCTCTTGAGCGGCCCGTCGCGGAGCGCATTTCGCGTCAGCAGAAAAATTCGGAAGATCCAGGCCCGCTCATGTGATGTCAAGGAGCTCTGGAGCAGAGCATGGGCCCCCCAGGGAGGCCCTTTCTCGCGCAGGCGGGAGTGTGCGCCTGAGCGAGCCGGGCTCTGGTGATTGTTCGTGGTTGCCGCTTGTGCCGTGGCCGGCCAGGAGCGCTGGCACGGTCTGGCCATGGCTGGCTGGCTCATCGCGTGCGGGAGTTCGTGGTAGACACGTGCCATGACCGCGTCGCCTGTCCCAGACCTTGCCGACGTGCTGGCCGCGCGCCAGCGCATCGGGCCCTACCTGCAGCCGACCCCGCTGTACCGCTATCCCACGCTCGATGCGATGACCGGGGCGCAGGTGTGGGTCAAGCACGAGAACCATCAGCCGGTGGGGGCATTCAAGGTCCGCGGCGGCGTGAACCTGGTGAGCCAGCTAACCCCAGATGAGCGGCGTCGGGGCGTCATCGCAGCCTCGACCGGTAATCACGGCCAGTCGGTTGCCTACGCGGCGGACCTGTTCGGCGTGCGAGCGATCGTCTGCGTGCCCGAACAGGCGAACCCGGTGAAGATCGAATCGATGCGGGCGCTGGGCGCCGAGGTGGTCTTCCATGGGCGTGACTTCGACGAGGCGCGCGAGTACTGCGAAAAGCAGGCCGCTGAGCACGGGTACCGGTACGTCCATTCCGGGAACGAGCCGTCGCTGATCGCGGGCGTGGGGACCTGCACCCTGGAGATCCTGGAAGCCCGGCCAGGCACCGAGGTGATCGTGGTCCCGGTCGGTGGTGGCAGCGGGGCGGCCGGGGCCTGCGTGGTGGCTAAGGCGGTGCGCTCGTCGGTCGAGGTGATCGGCGTGCAGTCCCAGGCGGCGCCGGCTGCATACCGTTCCTGGCGGGCTGGCTCGCTCGTGGAGGACACGACCGGCACGTTCGCGGAAGGGCTGGCCACCCGGACCGCGTTCGAGCTGCCGCAGCAGATCTTGCGCGAGCTGCTGGACGACTTCGTCCTGGTCTCCGACGAGGCGCTGAAGGCCGCGACCCGGTTGATGATCGAGAAGACTCGCAACCTCGTCGAGCCGGCAGGCGCGGCTGCTCTCGCGGCGGTGCTGGACGCGCCCGAACGGTACGCGGGCCGGGAGATAGCGATCGTCTGCAGCGGCGGCAACATCAGCCCGGCGCAGCTGCTAGAGCTGTGGCCTCGCCAGACAGCCTGATGGCGCTGGCCGGCCTGATCGCCGACGGAGACCTCGAGGTGCCGATCGCGAACGTCTACCCGCTGGCGCAGGTCCGCAAGGCCTACACCGAGCTCGAACGCCGCCACACCCGCGGCAAGATCGTCCTCAGGCCCTAGCCCCGTATGGTAGTGACGAAGTTTCCGGCCAGATCAAGTTGCCGCGCTCACGCCGGGCCCGGCCCGTCGCCCATGAACCGGTCGAGCTCGCGTCCCGGGTTACGCCAGGCGGTGGCGAGCGGGCTGCGGCTGGCCAGTTCGTCAGGCACCAGCACGCTAAGCGGAGGAATGATCCCGTGTCCCGCATCTTCATCACCGGCTCCACCGACGGGCTCGGCCGCGCCGCCGCCACAGCCCTGATAGGTGAAGGCCATGACGTTGTTCTCCACGCCCGCACCCGCGAGCGGGCCGCGGCGCTCAGTGACCTCGCCCCGGACGCCGCAGGAGTCGTCACCGGCGACCTCAGCAGCGCACCCGAGACCCGAGAACTCGCCGATCAGGTGAACGACATCGGCCGTATGGACGCTGTCATCCACAACGCCGGCGTCTTCCTTGAGCCTTCCCGTTCTGCGACCGCCGAGGGACACGCGAAGACCCTCGCTGTGAACACCCTCGCCCCCTACATGCTCACAGGGCTGATCGACCGCCCGGATCGGCTGATCTACCTCACCAGCGGACTGCACCACGCAGGTGCCGGGTCCCTGCGAGATATCGACTGGACCGGGCGGCAGTGGAACGCCAGACAGGCCTACTCGGAGAGCAAGCTGCAGGCGACCGCGCTCGCGCTCACCGTCGCGCGCGCCTGGCCGGAAGTACTCAGCAACGCCGTCGATCCGGGCTGGGTCCCGACCAAGATGGGCGGCCCCGCAGCAACCGGCGACCTGGAACTGGGATACCTCACGCAGACATGGCTCGCCGTCAGCAACAACGCAGCAGCGACCGTGAGCGGCGGCTACTGGTACCACCGGCAGCGACAGGAGCCCGCAGCAGAAGCCCGTGACCTGGCTTTCCAGGACCAGCTGATGGACCGGCTGGCCGCGCTCACCGGTGTCGCGCTGTTCTAGCGCCGCAGTTGCCTCCAGCCAGACCCGGAGAGAGCCGTCGGCCCGCGCTCGGTGAATTTCCAGCCGTGCGGGGTGCGCTGGTAGCGGTCGTGGTAGACGGCGTAGTTCAGCTCCGAGCTGCCGTCGCGCAGGTGGATCAGCTCGCAGAGGTAGGCACGGCCAGACGCGGTGTCGCCGTCCAATTGCGGCACGCAGGGATCTTCAGCGGGTCGTGCGACAGCCGTATCTGGCTTGTGCCCGGCTATGTCGCCGCGCCGCTCAGCCGCGGGTGGTGTGTGGGGCGGCCCTCATGCGGCGTCGCTGGCGTCGGCGTGATGCGGGGCAGGCAGGTGGCCAGCCGGTGCCCGTCGAGGGTGAGCACCCGGCGCAGCGGGCCGGCGCTAGGCACGGTTGCCCGGTTGGCCTGCCGCCACCGCTCCCGCATGAGGGTCTGCTCGCGGTGGACGTGCCGCGAGGTGGCGCCGATCGCGGCCGCAAGCGTGCGTGGGCAACCAGTATCCCTCCTGAGCGACGCACCCGGCAGCCGCGGAAGTCAGCACGGGACGATGACATTCATTATCGTCCCGTGCCAGCAAATTCCGCACGACGCCTGGATCGATCCCGGGCGCTGCCGCGCCGACCTGAGAACAGTCAACCCTACCGTTGTGGTCGGGTTTCGTCAGCGGTCGGCGGGGACGCGGTAGGTGAGGATGACGGTGCCGGTGTTCAGTGCGAGCGTGTCGGTGAGCTCGAACTGAGCGGTGGCGGACGGCCGGAACAGCAGGTCAGCGGAGCTGGCCTGGCCGACGAACAGCGGGTGAACCCACAGCCGCAACTCGTCGAGCAGGCCTTGCTCGAGCACGGCGCCCCGATGGTGGCCCACCCGCCGATCTGCGACCAGGCCCGGGTCGAGCAGGAACTCGCGCGCCGCGCCGTCCGGCCGCACATCGTGTTCCGCACCGTAGGAAACGAAGCGGTGCTGTCAATGGTGCGAGCCGGAATGGGGACGGCGCTGCTGCCACAGCTCGCCATCCCCGGCCACGACACCCGCCCTGACAAGACAATCTCCATCCACGAGCTCCAGCCACCGCTGCCGCCTCGCGAGATCTTCTTGCTCTGGGAAAACGGACGCACCCATTCCCCGCTCGCCGCCAGGGCCATCGAGATCGCCGTCAACGAAACCGCAAAGATCGCCGAGGACAAACGACAGCTCAGCGAACTGAACCGCCCGGCAGAGTAACGAGCCCCACCTCGTTAGCAAGCGCGTCAGCGACTGCGGGCTGACACCTGGCGGGAGGGCAACGCCCTCGCTCGCGAGCTGCCCGCTCATGAGATCGGGCATTCCGTGGAGAGCGCCAGCAACGGCGTCCACGGCTCACCGGCGTATGAGATCTGGGGCGACAGCAAGTGGGCCGAGTTCTACATTCATGACCTCTACACGGCGCTGGGCATGGATCGCGAGGCCAAGGGCGTCTACCGCCGGTTCACCCGCAGCACCGACGATTTCCCTCGCCGGGGGGCCCGCTGGTTCCGACACGACTTCAGTACCAAGGTAGCTATCGCCGTATCTTCGCAGGTTCTATCACGAAGCCGCAGCTAACTGTTCGACGCTTTTGCCGCAGGGTAGATACGAGAGACTCAACCGTGGGCCGACGGGAAGCAAAGAGCCAGATGAGCGACGACGTAATCATCGGATACGACGGGAAAGCACGGTGCGCCTGGGCCGGAGTGCGCGACACCGCCTTCGGACGGTACCACGACGAGGTCTGGGGCGCCCGCACGCATGACGAGTCTGCCATGTTCGAGGCACTCACCCTGGGCGTGTTCGAGGCCGGGCTGAGCTGGTCAATCGTCTTCGGCAAACGAGACGCCTTCCGCGAAGCGTTCCATAACTTCAACGTCGCCAAGGTCGCCGCGATGACTGACCAGGACGTCGACCGGTTGCTCCAGGACCCATCCATCATCCGCAATCGTGCCAAGATCAAGGCCACCGTCGACAACGCGCGAGCGATGATGTCCGCGTCACCCAGCCTGCCGACGCTCGCAAATTCCTACGAGAGAACGCGCGAACGCGCGCCGCGATCCATCGCCGACATCCCCTCGTCCACACCACAGGCGGAGGCGCTTGCCAAGCAACTCAAAGCTCAGGGATATCGCTTCGTGGGCCCCACGAGCGTGTATGCGTTCATGCAGAACGTTGGCATGGTCAACGACCACGTCCGAGGGTGCTTCCGAGCGGCCGACCGCGACTAACTTAGCCGCAACATCTTCCGTATATGTTCGCTCGATGGCCGCCCGTCGGCGTTAGGGATCCCGCTCCGAAAAGACCTCGTACAGGTCGCTGTGAAGCAACTCCATCGCGTCTGGCATGCGACCGGCCCATGCAGGCGCACCTCATCCCGTCGCCGACCTCCCCGGCCTGATCGTCACTGCCGGTCGACCGGTTGCCGCCACCAACACCGCTACGAAGGTGAGAACATGGAGCAACTAGAGGCGGTGGCTGCTCAGCCGCTCGGATCAGCAGGCAGCACGCCACACCCGTGCTCTACGACCTCACCCAGGTGGCTGCGCTCTCAGCCCGGCGCCCGCCGGGCCTGCACGGCGTTAGGACGGGCGGTAACCTGCGCTGCTCAGCATCCGGCGCAGGTCCGCGACCATCTGCGCGTCGATATCCTTGCCGGAGGGCGGGTCGAGGAACTCCCGGTCAGGCCCAATCGTGACGGCGACCTTGCCGTCGTGCCGCACGGTGACCGTTCCGACGGCTTCCAGCAGCGACAGCACCGCCCGCCATTCGACGTTGCGGCTCACCGGGTGCCGGAAGATCTGGCGCAGCGTATCTCGGTGCCGGTTGTTAAGGTGCTCTGGCTGAGACGGCGATGTCATGG
>Ga0207684_10002961_pt1 | contig 16831 bp, 18 predicted proteins | sample KBSK5501metaG_FD_184342 | JGI IMG/M metagenome (GOLD analysis project Ga0207684, IMG submission 184342) | Corn, switchgrass and miscanthus rhizosphere microbial communities from Kellogg Biological Station, Michigan, USA - KBS K5-50-1 metaG... | ecosystem: Host-associated > Plants > Roots >...
CGCGGCGGTGGGTGGCGCGACTGGTGGACGGTCCTGCACCCGCCGTACACGGTCTGGCACCTCTCCTACGTCGCGATCGGCGTCGCGGCGGCCCCGGTAGTTCGGCTCGATCGCCTCGCAGCGACCCTCGTCGCCTTCTTCCTCGCGGTTGGGATCGGCGCGCACACGCTGGACGAGCTGAATGGACGGCCGCTTCGCACATCGATCCCTAGCTCGGCGCTCCGCCTGGCGGCTGCCCTTTCGGTTGCGGGGGCGGTTGCGGTCGGCGTCGTCGGCGTGGCGCGCCTTGGCGCGACGCTGATCCCGTTCATCGTGTTCGGTGCATTCATCGTCGTCGCCTACAACCTCGAGATCGCGAACGGCTTCTTCCACAACGACTTCTGGTTCGCCCTCGCGTGGGGCGCGTTCCCCGCTTTCACGGGCTTCTGGGCCTCTGCAGCGACCTTCCGGATATCTGGCGTTCTCGCGGCAGCCGCATGCTTCGCTTTAAGTGCGGCGCAACGCACACTCTCGACTCCGGTGCGCGCGCTGAGACGCCGCACGGCACGCGTGGAAGGTCAGATCGAGCGATCCGATGGCACGCTCGAGCGGATCGACCGAACGGTGCTGACCGAAGCCCCGGAGCGCGCGTTGCGCGCGCTGTCGATCGCGGTGCCGCTCCTTGCAGCAGCGGCCGTCGTCGCGCGAACCGTCCGCTAAGCCGGCCGCATCTTCACGACGACGATCGCGATGTCGTCACGCGCGTCGCCATCTTGGAAGTCCAAGGCTGCCTGCTGGATCGCATCGGCCATCTCATCGGCCGTTCCCCTCGTGGAGCGAACCAATGCCGCTCGAAGACCCGACTCTCCGAGCACAGACGAGCCGTTCCGGGCCTCGGTGACCCCGTCGGTGTAGAGGACGACGGCATCGCCGGGGTGCAGTTCGATCGACTCTTCATGCAGCGGAGGCTCTGCGAACGCGCCGAGCAGCGTCCCGGGCCGCCCGAAGGTCGTGACGGTTCCGTCCTCCTTTACGAGGAACGGGAGTGGATGACCACCGCAGGCGATCGTGAGGCGCGCGCCATGCCCGGCTGCTTGGAAGCGTGCATAAGCGATCGTGCAGAAAGGCTGCTCGGCGCGCAGCATGGCCTCATTGAGCAAGCGAAGCACGCGGTTGGGTTTGCGCGTTTGCATCGCGGCTGCGCGCAATGTGTGGCGCGCCAGGGCAGTGGTTGCGGCCGCGTCGGCACCCTTTCCGCACACGTCGCCCAGCACGATCGCCCAGTCTCCACGCGCCGTCTTGAACAAGTCATAGAAGTCGCCGCCGACTTCGTAGCCCTGTCCAGCTGCGTGGTAACGAGCGGCCACATCGACACCGGGGATCTCGGGCAGATGCGGTGGAAGCAGGCTCCGCTGCAAGGTGCGGGAGATGTGCGCGTGCTCCTGGAACAAACGGGCGTTCTCCACCGCCATCGCAGCACGCTGAGCGATCTCGTGCGCGAGATTCATGTCTTCACTGCTGTAGTGACGGCCCGATTCGGTCGTTGACACGAACGTGATCGCGCCGATGACCCGATTCCGCGCGCGCATCGGCAAGATCATGACCGAGGTCATGCCGAGCTCACGCAGGACGGTGAGGTGTTCCTCGTCCCTCGCGCTCTCCGTCAACGCCTGATCGGTTACGTCCTCGTACAGCTCAGGTCGGCCGGATCTGATCACCCGAAGAACAGCGATGTTTGGCCCTTCAGGATCGGGGCCGTACTTCTCGCGCAGCATCGCGGCCCATGCAACCTTTTCCGGATCCTTGTGCTCGACGGCCAGGGTCGCAACGCTCCCGTTCTCTTCCACTAGATCGACGACGCACCAGTCTGCGAGGCGAGGGACGGACGAGCGCGCGACGCTTTGCAGTGTTTGGTCGTATTCCAACGACGACGCCAGCACGTCGCTCGCCTCTGCCAGCACTCGCAAGCGTTCGGCACCTGCTTCGGCGCGCGCAAGGGCTTCATGCTCTGCCTCGTATAAGCGCGCGCGCTCCAGCGCTTGGGCGGTCAGCTGGCCGAGCGCGAGCAGGAAGGATCGTTCGTCGTCGGTGAACAACCGAGGCTCGGCAAAGCTGTACGTGAGACCACCAAGGACACGATCCTTTACTACGAGCGGCACGCATGCGAAGGCGATGTTCCCCGTCGGCGCACCAGCCAGGGCCGGGTAGCGACTGTTTCGCTCGTCGATATCGAGGAGAACAAGCTCGCGCTTCCGAACTGCCTCGGAGAGGGGAAGGGCGTCCGAGACCTTGAAGGTCTTCCAATCGTTTTCGACGTCGGTGCGATAGCCGGCGGCTCGGATGATCGTGAGCTCGGTGCCGTCGTCGTTCAGCAACGCGAGCGCACCGGAGTGTGCGTCTATCGCGGCCAATCCCGTGTCGACGACGGCGTCCGCGATCTGTGCCGTCGTGCTCGCGGCGGTGAATGCGGCCGTGAGTGACTGAAGCCGCCAAAGCAGACCGGCCGTTCGCTGCGCGCGCACCCGTAGCTCGCGCTCCGCGGACAGCTCATTCTCGAGCTTCCGAGCCGACCGAATGTTCAGATCGGGAGCGTCCCCCTCCGGCTTCGTCTCAGCCGGCTGTTCGGGCGTCCTCAACATCTGACATCAGTCCCCCACCCGTTGATTTCGTCCCTCGCGACGAGCCGTTGACCTGCAGCGGCTCGACGGTTGGCTCGGCACTTCTCACGCCGTTGCCAACTGCGGCATAGGCATTTTAACCCATTGGCAGAACGCGCAATAGTGCAGAACTTTCCAGAATTCGCCCGGAATCTCGAGGTCAGGGCAATCCGGTTATCCGGTAGCTGACTCCGGCCTTGTATCGGAAGTTGATCGTAACGAGAACGGCGACGAAAGCCTCGACATATCTCGAGTTGTACAGAGGGCCGCCGTCGATCGGCCGTACCCCTGCGTCCCGGCAGAGGCCCATGATGGCTTCCTTCGCCGTGTCGTCGTCGCCCGTCACGACCGTGTCCGAGTCGATCTCACGGTCGACCTTCGCGAACCGAGACACCCTGATCTCGTGGAAAGCACTGACGACGCGCGCGCGGGCGGCATGACGCTGCGCCTCCTCGGCCAACGACCCTTCGGCGGGAGCTTGGTAGATCGCTCGCCCATCGGCAACCGTCAGAGGATTGGCCATGCTGACGACGATCTTCCCGTCGAGCAGCCCGCCGAGCGCGCGCACCGCATCAGGCTGGGCGTCGGCGCGGACGGCGAGGAACACAACGTCGGCTGCCCCCACGATCTCTTCATTCGTTCCTGCCGTGACATCCGACTCAGCGAGCGCGACCACCTTCGCTGCGGCTTCTTGCGCGCGCTCAACCGAGCGCGAACCGATGGCGATCTCGTGTCCCGCGCGCGCGAGGCGCGCGCCGAGTCCGAGGCCCGCCGGCCCCGTTCCCCCGATGAACGCGATCTTCACGAGACGGTGAACAGCTTCTGGAGACGGGTGAGTAGCTTCGGGTGAGACATCATCCCCCGCACGACGAGCTGCTTGTGCATCATCTTGCTGATGATGGCTCTGCCTTCCGGCGTCATCGGGTCGGGCCGGCCGAATCGAAGGCGGACGTTGGCAAGCTCCATCAAGGTCGCCGAGTCGCAGACGACTTCGAGGTCCGGGGCAGGCAGCGCCGGGCCGATCCGAAGCGAGCTTCCCGTGAACAGCATCCCGATCTCGGACTCCGCGTCGGTGGCGTGGATGTTGATCCTCCCTGCGACGCCGTGCACAAGCTGCTCGCGCGACGGATCTGTCGCGATGTTGCTGCGAACCAGGTCTGCGATCATCTGGCCGAGCGCGGGAGCTTCTGGTGAGGTGAAGACCAGCTCCACTCCTAGGCCTCGTCCACGAATTTCGTCTCGACCGAACCGGCGATGTTGACGAGCTCGTTCGCCGCCTTCACGTAGCGAACGATCGTGGGGAGGTCGCCCTTCAGCTTGAGCTTCCCTTGCATCATCCCCTTGATCGGATCGAGTTCCTTGCGGATGACTTCCTTCCAGCGGGAGTAGGGCGCGCGGATGATGAATCGCGCCTTCTCGCCCTCCTCTTCCGCAACGCCGAACTTCGCGCCGCGGCACTTCCCATGCCAGAGGTCGATCCACACCCACACGTCGTCGGGGACCTTCTTGTCGGGCTCTCGCTCGAAGACGTACGAAAGATCTCCTTCCCAGCTCGAGGCCGCTTCCTCGTACTCCTTCGAGGAGTTGATGCGCTCGACGTACTCGGTCAGCCAATCCTGGCTTGGAAAGACGGGCACGGCAGGCTCCCTTCATCGGACGGCGCGCGAAGCGCGATCGCCGCGCGAGTCTAATCGTGCGCCGACGTGGGGCTCAAACGGCTAGAACTTCCGAGTGGCGACCAAGATCGCGAACTGGATCCCATTGAATGTCATATGCGCGGCGATCGACGGCACGATGCTTTTCCGGGCGTACACGATTGAGGCGAGGAGCACGCCCAAGCCAAAGATCGGCAACATGATCAGCGGGATGAGGTGTGCCAGACCGAACACGGCAGCCGAGATGACGATCGCCCAGGTGGGCCGCAGCCATTTGCGCAACCCTTGGAAGACGAAGCCACGGAAGAAGGCCTCCTCGGCGAGAGGAGCCAGGAGGATGACGCTGATGCCGATGATCACGATCGCAAGAGTCTGAGGATTGGACTGCAGGCTGATCTGCTTGGGAGCCTGCACTTGATGGTGGGTCGTATTCTCGATGATGCTCGTGAGGACGTAGCTGATGATGCCGGCGACGAAGAGACCGGCTATCCCGATGCCGATGCCGGTGAACACGTTCGCGGCAGTGAAACGCCGGAATCCCAGCGTCCGCGGGCGAGCCTTGTGAACGACGCGAACCCACAGGATGACGGAGAGGAGCAGAGCCGCCTCGTTGACGAGGATGGAGAACGCCGTAAGGAGGTCTCGATGATCGAAGCACCGCGTCGCCTCCGCCGCCGGACGGCCGCCGCATCCGCTCACCGGGCTTAGCGCCAGACCTATCGGGATCATGATGATCACCGTCACGATGATCGCGATGATGAAGATCGCGATGCCTTCGACCGCGCGCCACGGAACCTTCTCTTCAGGGTCGCCGGAGACTGCGTCCGGCGCGGTTGCGACCAGCACCGTGCTCGACGGCTGGGTCACGTCTCTGCCGCAGTAGGGGCAGAAGCGTGCCGATTCCGTTAGGGGCTGGCCACAGTTCGCGCAGGCCCGTGCAGTCACGCCTGGAGCGCTCGTTGGACCGACTCTCGATGGATGGACGCGCCCAGCGACGAAAGGGTTTCCTCGAACGACTGGTATCCCCGATCGATGTACTCGAGCCCGGTGATCTCTGTTGTGCCCGTCCCCGCAAGGCCGGCGATCACGAGCGCAGCGCCGGCGCGGATGTCGGGCGCGCGCACCGGCGCAGCCTGAAGCTCGTCGCGTCCGCGTATCACCGCATGGTGGCCTTCGGTCCTGATATCCGCGCCCATGCGGACGAGCTCGTCCACGAACATGAAGCGGTTCTCGAAAACGTTCTCCGTCGCGATGCTGGTGCCGTCGCCGAGCGCGCACAGCACCATCATCTGGGGCTGGAGATCGGTCGGGAATCCCGGATACGGCAAGGTGACGAAGTCCACCGCGCGCGGCCGCTCGGTCATGGCGAGACGGACGCCGTGCGATGTCGCGACGATGTCGGCGCCGGCATCCGCGAGCTTGGAGAGGACGATATCCAAGTGCTCTGCGCGCGCGCCTTCGACCAGAACGTCGCCACGAGTAACCGCTGCTGCGATAAGCACGGTCCCCGCTTCGAGCCGGTCGGCCACAACGGTGTGCTCGGTCGCGTGCAGGCCTTCGACGCCTTCGATCGTGATCGTCGGCGTACCGGCACCGGCGATGCGCGCGCCCATGCCGGAGAGGAACTGAGCAAGGTCGGTGATCTCGGGGTCGCGCGCGGCGTTCTCGATGACCGTCGTCCCTTTTGCGAGGGTCGCAGCCATCATGAGGTTCTCGGTTGCACCGTGCGACGGCCAGTCCAGGGCGATGTCGGTTCCGTGGAGGCCGCCGCCGGCGTCCAGGTAGCCGTGGTCGAAGCCGATCGTCGCGCCCATCCGCTCCAAGCCCTTGAGGTGGAGGTCGATCTTCCGGCTGCCGATGTTGCAGCCCCCGGGCATCGCGACGCGGCCGTGCCCGCGCCGTGCGAGGAGCGGCCCCAGAACGACGATAGACGCGCGCATCTGGCGAACCAAGTCGTACGGGGCCTCCGAGCCGATCTCAGCGGGCACGGAGATCCGCATCGTCGAATCATCGAACGTGGCGGTGCAGCCAAGCCGCTCGAGCACGGCCTGCATCGTGTAGATGTCGGCGATCCGCGGGACGTCGTGAAGGATGTACTCCCCCTCCGCCAGCAAGGCCGCGGCCATCAGCTTCAGGGCTGAGTTCTTGGCTCCGCGCGCGCGCGTGTTACCCCGAAGGGGGGTTCCACCGGTGACGACAAAGCGTTCCATAGGGGCTCCGATTGTAAGTGCTACCCAAGCCGCGTGAAGGTCACGCGGAGGAAATCCCCTAGATACGCAGCATCCTGTGAAGGGCTTCCTGGCGCGCGAGCTCACGCTTCGCCTGCTCGTCTTCCATATCGGCTTGGATCCTTCGCTTCAGCTCATCGATCCGTTCCGTCACCGTCTGCGGGTTCGCCTCTTCCGGAAGGATCGCGTACTCGGCCAGAACGATCACCTTGTCGTCCTTGACCTGAAGGAACCCGCCGTCGATCAAGATGCTGGAATCGCGTTCTCCTTGCTCGATCTTCATCGGCCCCACCCCGAGCGCGATCAGCATCGGCGCCATGCTTGGGAGGATCCCGACGTCGCCCTCCGTTCCGTGGGCAAGGACGAAAGTCGCGTCGTCGCAGACCGTTACTTCACGCTCGGGCGTGACGACTTCGACGGTAAGCGGCACTCAGGCTCCTTCGAGCTCGCGGGACTTCCGCATCACGTCGTCCAGGCCGCCGACCATCCGGAATGCTTGCTGCGGGATGTTGTCCAGGTCGCCGCGGACCAGGGCACCGAACGCCTCGATCGTGTCCGCGATCGGAACGTAGACGCCGTCCTGTCCGGTGAACTGCGCGGCCACGAACATCGGCTGGCTGAAGAACTGCTCGATCTTGCGCGCGCGCGCAACGGTGACCTTGTCCTCTTCGCTCAGCTCGTCGATCCCGAGGATCGCGATGATGTCCTGGAGGTCCTTGTACTTCTGCAGGATCTGCTGCACCTCGCGCGCGACGTTGTAGTGCGCATCACCGACGTAGCGCGCGTCGAGGATGCGGCTCGACGATGTCAGTGGGTCGACCGCCGGATAGATACCTTTCTCGACGATCGACCGCTCGAGCCGCGTCACCGCGTCGAGGTGCGCGAAGGTCGTGTGCGGTGCCGGGTCCGTGTAGTCGTCCGCAGGCACGTACACCGCTTGCATCGATGTGATCGAGCGGCCCTTGGTCGACGTGATCCGCTCCTGCAGCATGCCCATCTCACCGGCAAGCGTCGGCTGGTACCCGACCGCGGACGGCATGCGCCCGAGGAGCGTCGATACCTCCGAGCCGGCCTGCGTGAAACGGAAGATGTTGTCGATGAACAGCAGCACGTCCTGGCGCTGCACGTCGCGGAAGTACTCGGCCATCGTCAGGCCCGCAAGCGCGACGCGGAGGCGCACGCCGGGCGGCTCGTCCATCTGACCGAATGTAAGCGCGGCCTTTTCCAGAACGCCCGACTCTTTCATCTCGAGCCAGAGGTCGTTCCCTTCGCGTGTCCGCTCACCGACGCCTGCGAAGACCGACACACCACCGTGCTGGCGCGCGACGCGGTAGATCATCTCCTGGATGACAACGGTCTTGCCGACACCGGCGCCGCCGAACATCCCGATCTTTCCACCTTTCACGTACGGCTCGACGAGGTCGATGACCTTGATCCCGGTCTCGAACATCTCGACCTTCGGCTCCAGCTCGTTGAACGGCGGCGGGTCGCGGTGGATCGGCCAATACTCCTTGACGTCCACATGATCCGTGTCGAGGGGCTTGCCGACGACGTTCCACACGTGTCCGAGGGTCTCGACGCCGACCGGAACCTTGAGCGGCGCGCCCGTGTTGCGGGTGACGGCACCCCGGCGAAGACCGTCGGTCGGCTGCATGCAGATCGCCTTCACGATGTTGTCGCCGATGTGCTGAGACCTCTCGGCAATGATCGTGTCGGTCCCCTCTGGCGTCTCGCGCGTGATCTCGATCGCCGTGTCGATCTCGGGCAGGTGCTCGGGAGGGAACTCCACGTCGACCACAGGGCCGATGACGTTGACGACCCGCCCTTCGGCCCGCTCGGCCGTCTTGGTTGCTTCCTGCTCAGTGATCGCCATGGGATTCTCCGCTCTTAGACTTGGTCGCTCTTAGACTTTGGCTTCTTCTTTTTCGCGGAGCGCCTCGGCGCCGCCGACGACTTCCATTATCTCGTTGGTGATCTCTGCCTGCCGCTCGCGGTTCGCAACGCGCGTATAGACCTTGGCCAGCTCTTCGCCGTTCTCGGTCGCCGCCTTCATCGCGCGCCTGCGCGCGGCGTGCTCGGACGTGGAGCTTTCGAGCAGCGCGGCGAAGATCACCGTGTTGACGTAGCGCGGGAGGAGAAGGGAAAGGATCGTGCCCGGTTCGGGCTCGAACTCGTACAGCGGCGTGATCTTGGTCGGATCGGCCTCGACGTCTTCTTTCCGGATCGGGAGGATCGTGTTCAGCGTGGGCACCTGGCGACCGGCGGACTGGAAGTCCGTGTAGGCGATCTTGACCTCGTCGACGTCACCGTCGACGAACGCCTTCACGAGCAAGGTGCCGAGCTCGTCGGCGTTCTCGAACTGGGGCGTGTCGCTGATCCCTTGCCACGATCCTGCGATCTCGTAGTTGCTGAAGCGGAAGAAAGACAGACCCTTCTTCCCCACGACGTACAGGCGCGTTCCTTGCCCGGCCGCGCGCGCCTCACGGATGAGGTTCACGCCGAGGCGGATCACGTTGGAGTTGTACGAGCCTGCGAGCCCGCGGTCGCTCGTGATGACGACCACGCCGACCGTGCGGATCTCGTCTCGCGGCTTCAGGAGGGGGAACTCGCTCGCAACTTCCTGGACGCCGGCGAGCTCACGGATCGCTTCCTGGATCCGTTTCGCGTACGGGCGCGCCTGAGACAACCGGTTCTGCGCTTTGACGATGCGGGACGCCGCCACGAGCTCCATCGCGCGCGTGATCTTGGTTATCGAGCGGATGGACTCGATCTTCTTCTGGATCTGACGGAAGCGCCCGGCCACGTCTAACCCTCCGCCGTGTCCTGCAGGAGGTTGTCTTCGGTTCGCTGGGCGTCGCCGAGACCGTCCGACGCACCCGCCGCCTGGAACCCGCGCTTGAACTCTTCGATCGCGGTCGTGAGCTTGCCGGCCGAATCCTCGGAAAGCTTCCCGGTCTCGACCATCTCTTTGGGGATCGACGGTTCGCGCGAGTGGATGTACTCGAGCAGATCATTCTCGAACCGGCGGACATCGTGGACGGGGACGTCGTCGAGATAGCCCTTCGTTCCGGCGAAGATCGCGATCACTTGGTCTTCGACGCCGACCGGTGAGAACTGGGGCTGCTTCAACAGCTCGACCAATCGCTGGCCGCGCGCGAGCTGCGCCTGCGACGACTTGTCCAGCTCTGAACCGAACGCGGCGAACGACTCGAGCTCTCGGAATGAGGCAAGGTCGAGACGCAACGACCCGGCGACGTCCTTCATCGCCTTGATCTGTGCGTTGCCGCCGACTCTGCTGACGGAACGACCGACGTTGATCGCAGGCCGCACGCCGGCGTTGAACAAGCCCTCTTCGAGGAAGATCTGGCCGTCGGTGATGGAGATGACATTCGTCGGGATGTAGCCGGAGATGTCTCCGCCCTTCGTCTCGACGATCGGCAATGCGGTCAGCGATCCGGCGCCGAGCTCGTCGGAAAGCTTCGCGCCACGCTCGAGCAGCCGGGAGTGGAGATAGAAGACGTCTCCGGGGTACGCCTCGCGCCCGGCAGGACGACGGAGCAACAGCGAGATCTCGCGATACGCCTCTGCCTGCTTGGAAAGATCGTCGTACACGATCAGCGCGTGCTCGCCGTTGTACATCCAGTGCTGCCCGATCGCAGAGCCCGCGTAGGGCGCCAGGTACTTGAACGGCGCCGGATCGGCGGCACCTGCGACGACGACGACCGTGTACTCCAGCGCCCCCGCCGCGCGCAGCTCTTCGACGACCTGCGACACCGTCGAGTCCTTCTGCCCGACCGCGACGTAGATGCATTTCACTTGCTGCGGCGTTCCGAAGAAGCGCTTCTGGTTGATGATGCAGTCGATCGCGATCGCGGTCTTGCCCGTCTTGCGGTCGCCGATGATCAGCTCGCGCTGGCCGCGGCCGACGGCCGTCATGGCGTCGACGGCCTTGATACCGAAGTAGAGCGGTTCTTTCACCGGTTGGCGCTGGACGACCGACGGCGCCTGCACTTCGAGCTGCCGTTGCCCGGCGATCTTGGACTGGTCGAGAGGCGGACCGTCGTCGATCGGCGTTCCGAGGACGTCGACCACGCGGCCGAGCAACGCGTCGCCGACCGGAACGGACAGGATGGTGCCGGTCAGCTTGACGGTGTCGCCTTCTTCGATCTTCTCCGACGCCCCAAGGACGACGGCGCCGATCTCGTCCTCTTCGAGGTTGAGCGCTACGCCTGAGACCCCGCGCTCGAACTCGAGGCGCTCGTTCGCCATGCAGCGCGGCAGCCCGGAGATGCGCGCGATGCCGTCGCCGGAGTACGTGACCCGGCCGACCTCTTCGCGCTCGACCGACGGCTTGTAATCCTCGACGTACTTCCTCAGTACCGCCGCGATCTCGTTCGGATCGATCGTCAACTCAGACATCTCAGCCTCTCCCGAATTCTTCCTTCGCAAGCTCCAAACGCCGGCGCACCGACGCGTCGAACACCAGATCCCCGACGCGCGCAACCAGCCCGCCGACCACGCTCGGATCGACGATGACCTTCAGCGTGATCTCTTTCTTTGTGGCGTCCTTGAGCGCCTGCTGAAGCCGCGCGCGCTGCTCCTCGTCGAGCGGTACCGCGGTGCGCACCTCCGCGACGGCCTTCTGGCGTTCCTTCGCAGCAAGCTCTACCAACGAGTCGATGATCGATGTGAGCTCGCGCGCGCGCCCCTGCTCAACCACGAAGCTGATCAGGTTGACCGTGTGCTGGGACGCTTTCGTTCCGAGCAGCTCGTGCAGCATCGCCACACGCCGCTCGACGGCCAGCTGCGGGTCGATGAGCGCATCCCGAAGGCGGATCTCGTTCTCCAGCGTCCGCGCGAAGCGGAACAGCTCGTCCTCGACCTGATCGAGGGCGCCTTCCGCTTGCGCTATCTGGAACAGCGCTTTCGCGTAGCCTTCGGCGCGCGGATCCTTCGAGCTCATCCTTGGCTGCTCCCACTCGGCGTGATCGCCAGCTCTTGGATCGCCTTGTCCACCAGTGACCGAGCAGCGTCGTTGTTCTTGAGATCTTGCTCGATGATGCGCGCTGCAAGCTCGATCGACAGCTCGCCCATCGTCTGCTTGAGCTGGTGGATCGCGCGGTCGCGTTCGCCGGCCACATCGGCCTGCGCGCGCCGGACGATCTCCTGCGCTTCGGACTCGGCCTTCGCTACCAGATCGGCGCGAAGGGCGTCCGCCGTCCGCTTGCCTTCGTCGATCACTTTCTGGACCTCTGCGCGCGCGCCTGCGAGTTGCGCGCGGTACTGCTCGAGCACCTGGTCGGCTTCGCGCTTCGTGCGCTCCGCCTCTTCGAGCTGCCCTTGGATCTTGGCCGTGCGATCCTCCAACCCTTTCTTCACTCGAGGGAAGACCTTCTTCACGAGGAAGAAGACGAGGATCCCGAACGCGATCGTGGCGAGGACGAGCTCGTCCGTGTGCGGAAGGATCCGCAGATCGGTGCTATCCGCCGCAAGGATGGCAAGCATGACGTCACTTCCCTCTGTTATTCGACAATGGGCTATTTGACGATGAAGAAGAGAACGAATCCGAACAGTGCGAGCGCTTCGGTCAGGGCGAACCCGAGGAACATGAGCGGCTGAACGAGGCCTTGCGCCTCAGGCTGCCGCGCGACGGCCTCGATCGCCTTCCCGAAGATGATCCCGATCCCGATGCCCGGTCCTATCGCCGCAAGCCCGTAGACGAGGCCTTTGCCGATCGGCGTGAACTGGCTCGTCGTCGTTGTCGTCTGCGCGAGGATCGCTAGCGCATGCAGAGCGTGAAACATCTCTTCCTCCCTGTCCCTCGCCCGGCGACCGGACGACCGATTACTTCCGTCAGTGGTGCGCCTCCTGAGCACCCGCGATATACACCGCGGTCAAGATGGTGATGATGAACGCTTGCATCGCTGCAACGAAGAGCTCGAATCCGGTCATAACGATGGCGAATATGAACGGCAGCACGAACGTGACCTTGCCCATCCCGCTGGCCAAGAAGACCGTGCAGCCGAGGAAGAGGACGGACAGGATCATGTGGCCGGCGACCATGTTGGCGAAGAGTCGGACGGCCAGCGTGATCGGCCGCACGATGATCGTTGAGAAGAATTCGATCAGCGCGAGCAGCGGCACGATCGGCTTCGGAACGCCCGGCGGGAACATGATCCCCTTGAGGTAGCCGAAGAACCCCTGATTCTTGATCCCGACGGCGTTGAAGATGATCCAGGAAAGCAGCGCAAGCATCGTGGGGATCGCGATGATGCTCGTGATCGGGAAGTTCACTCCCGGCGTGATCTCCATAACGTTCAGCAGCAACACCCAGAAGAACATCGTCGAGAGGAACGGGAGCCAGCGCGCGCTCTCCGTTCCAAGAACGGGAGCAGTCACCTGGTTACGCACGAAATCCACCGCGACTTCGGCCACGTTCTGCGATCCCGTCGGAACCAGCTTCGGCGCACGGAATGCGCGCCAGAAGAACCACGCGATCAATGCCGTGAGGACGTACATGATGACGATCGGATACGTGATCGCGAAGCCGCTCGAGCAGGAAGTGCCGGTGATGTGCCCGCCGATGCAGAACAGCGGCTTGTAGTTGAACAGCTCACCGGGCGGCGGCGTGACGAACGGCTTGCCCGCGGCAAGTGTCCCGAGTCCAAGCGTCACAGCGTCTCCTTCTTTCGATCGAAGTTCATCGCGAGCCAGGGCGTGCGGATGTAACCCCTGGCCTCGAGGACGAGTACGGCAGTCACCGCGACTCCAAACGTGAGCGCGAATGTTGGGCGGTCGATGAACGAGGCATTCTTGAGTGCGGCGAGAGCGACGAGGATCGCCGCCATGCGGATCGCGAAGCTTGGGAGCGAGACGAAGCCGGCAGCCAGCGAATGCAAACGTCCCGCCGCGGAGCTGAAGACGGCCGCCAGGACGGCGTTGGCAAGAACGATGCCGATGGCAATCGCAGAAGAGGCAGCGCCTGAGTTACCTCGTGCTGCAAAGGCGATCCCAACAGCAGGAACAGCCGCGACCAAGCACCAAAAGACCGCGTGCTTCACCATGCGCGTCTCGCCGCTCATCGCTTGCCCGCTCCCCTCGGGTTGATGGCCTGCTTGGACTTGATCCAGACGAGGTAAACCGCTGCGGCATAGCCGCCGACCGCCCCGATCATGAACAGGATCGGCCACGTCCCGAACAACCGGTCGAAGCCGTATCCAATCGCCCCATACACCGCGACACCGCTGATGAGCGTGGACAGGTGAGACCACCCCGACCCCACGCCCGCCCACATCTGTCGCCGATCGACGGAGCGAGGCATTCTAATCGGCACCCCCGGGACGGAGTCAAAACCCCTTCGCAGGCTATTTCCCCTGGTCAGAGCCCAAATCCGCCACGTCGACTTCGGACCTTGTGAAAACTTTCACCAATAGCCTACCGTATCGAGCGATCGGGCTCACGTCCGCGCGGGCCCGCTCCTCCGTCACCGGTCACAACGACGAGACCCGACGTCCCTTTACGGCGAAGGAACCGCGGCAAGATCACGATGCTCAGAACGAGCACACCGGCGATCGCGCCGGACACGATGCGCCACTCAACGCCGGGCCCGAGCGCAAGCGCCAGCGTGGCGGTAACCATCAGCGCGCTCCACATGTACATCACCAGCACGGCCTGCCGGTGACTGCGCGCCATGTCGAGCAGCCAGTGGTGGATGTGTTGCTTGTCCGGGTGGAACACAGGCCTTCGGCCGCGCACCCGTCGCATGATCGCGAGCCCGGCGTCGGCGAGCGGGATCGCAAGAACGAAGATCGGGAGCAGCACGGGAACGACGAAGCCGGCGACGTCGATGAACTTCGGTTCGGTCGTCCGGCTGATGCCGCTCACGGTCGCGCTCGCCAGCAATAGCCCGAGCAGCATGCTCCCCGCATCCCCCATGAAGATGCGCGCCGGGTTGAAGTTCCATCGAAGGAACCCGATCCCGGCGCCGGCGACGATCGCCGTGATCAGCTCGGCCGTCGTCGTCACGCCGGTCGTCGTCCGGAACGCGTAGACGAAGAAGCCGATCGCAGCGATCGAGGTGACGCCGACGGCCAGTCCGTCCAGCCCGTCGATGAGGTTCACGGCGTTGATCACCGCGATCGTCCAGATCACCGTGATCACCGCGGAAAGGGAACCGGACAGCGAGAGCACGCCGACGCCGGGCAGCCAGAAGTAGAAGATCTGGACGCCTCCGAGGACTAAGACCCCCGCTGCCAAGAGCTGGCCGGCCAGCTTCGTCGGCGCGCTCATCCCGCGGATGTCGTCGATCACGCCAACGATGATGAGAACGGTCGCAGCGCCCAGGATGCCGAGCGGCTCGGACGACTCGCGGAACAGCTCCCTGAAGTCGGGCAGCATCCACGCCACCGCCAGCGCGACGACGAACGCAACGTACATCGCGATTCCGCCCATGCGCGGCGTCGGCTCGCTGTGCACCTTCCGGTCGTTGGGGATGTCTACCGCGCCGACCCGCGACGCGAGCGCGCGCACGAAAGGAGTAACGAGGAATGAAACTGCAGCTGCGACTCCGAAGACGATGAGGAAGGGTCGCACGCGATCAGTCCGTGACGCTGATCCCCGGTGCCGGGAATGCGCGGCACAGCTCTGCGATCTCGGCTCGCGTGCGCGCGGCCAGGTCCTCGTCGTTAGGCGATGCGACGACCTGGTCGATCCACTCGGCGATGCGGACCATCTCTGCGATCCCCATCCCTCGCGATGTAACCGACGGGGTTCCGAGACGGATGCCCGACGGGTCGAATGGTTTCCGGGGGTCGAAGGGCACGGTGTTGTAATTCAGCTCGATGCCTGCGCGGTCGAGCGCCTTCGCGGCGATCTTTCCCGTCACGTTCTTGTTCGTCAGATCGACCAGGAGGAGATGGTTGTCCGTTCCCCCCGACACCAGCTCGAAATCGCGCCCGATGAGGTCGTCGGCAAGCGCCTTTGCGTTCGCGACGATCGATTGGGCATAGTTCGAGAACTCCGGCTGCGACGCTTCCTTCAGCGCAACGGCGATGGCGGCCGTGGTTTGGTTGTGCGGCCCACCTTGCAGCCCCGGGAACACCGCACGATCGAGGACCGAGGCGTGCTCGGACTTGCTGACGAACATCGCACCGCGTGGTCCGCGAAGGGTCTTGTGCGTGGTCGTGGTGACGACATCGGCCATCGGGACCGGTGAAGGGTGCGCGCCGCCGGCGATCAGGCCTGCGATGTGCGCGACGTCGGCAGCGAAGATCGCATCCACCTCGCGCGCAACTTCCGCGAAGACCTCGAAGTCGATGATGCGCGGCACCGCGGTACCGCCCGCCCAGATCAGCTTCGGCCGCTCCCGCTTGGCGATATCGCGCACCTGGTCGTAATCGATGCGTCCGGTGTCCTTCCGCACGCCGTACTGAACCGATCGGAAGTACTTGCCCGTGATCGAAACGTCCCAGCCGTGCGTCAGATGTCCGCCGTCCGGCAACGCCATCCCCATGACGGTGTCGCCGGGCTTCAAGAAGGCGAGATACACGGCAAGGTTGCACGGCGAGCCGGAGTACGGCTGGACGTTCGCGTGCTCCGCACCGAAGAGCGCCTTCGCGCGATCGACCGCGAGCGTCTCCAGCGGATCGACGATCTGCTGGCCTTCGTAGTAGCGCTTGCCCGCATAGCCTTCCGAGTACTTGTTGGTCAGCACCGAGCCCGTCGCGGCAAGGACTGCGTGCGAGACGTAGTTCTCGGACGGGATAAGGCGGATCGAGTCGCGCTCACGCCGCTCCTCGGCCAGGATGAGGTCGGCGACGTCGGGATCCGTCGCGCGCAAGGCGTCCCAGGCATCGCCCCGGTTCACGAGTACTCCTTCTTCAATCGTTCCTCCAGCGCCGTGATGTTCTCGATCCGCGCGGTGTGCCGGCCGCCGTCGAACGGCGTGCTCATCCAGATATCTAAGATCTTCATGGCGACAGCGTCGCCCGTCGCCCGCTCCCCGACGCACAAGACGTTCGCGTCGTTGTGCCGACGCGAGAACTCCGCGGTGTACATGTCGTTGCAGACGGCCGCGCGCACACCGTGGATCTTGTTGGCGACGATGGCCTCGCCGTTGCCGGAGCCCGCGAGGATGATCCCCCGGTCGGCGTTGCCTTCGGCCACCGCGCGCGCAACGACCTCCGAGACGACCGTGTAATCGCTCGGGACCTCATCGGTCTCCGCACCGTGGTCCGTGACCTCGTGTCCGCCCCGCGCGAGCGCCGCCTTGAAAAGCTCTTTGTAGCGGAAACCCGCGTGGTCGGATCCGAGC
>Ga0207684_10002962_pt1 | contig 16824 bp, 9 predicted proteins | sample KBSK5501metaG_FD_184342 | JGI IMG/M metagenome (GOLD analysis project Ga0207684, IMG submission 184342) | Corn, switchgrass and miscanthus rhizosphere microbial communities from Kellogg Biological Station, Michigan, USA - KBS K5-50-1 metaG... | ecosystem: Host-associated > Plants > Roots >...
CAGTCGCTGCGAGAATCAAAGACACGCAGATGCCCCAGACCGCCCAGGCTATCCGTTGCGCTAGACCCGGGTTTGCCATTTTCCCCGCTGCTCTGTATGGAGATTCCATATATGTGCTCCTATCGAGTCGATGAGTCAAGCTTTCACACGCGAAGAAGGACTCTGCTTACGCATATTACCATATTACTCTACAATGGGTGTCCCACAGCTTTTTGCAATCCCTCGGAGAACGGGGATGAAGTTCGACATTTTAATCTTGGAGAATAAAATGATCCGCTGTAAGTTTATTTACAGCGGACCTTATCTTATATGATGGGGATGACGGGAATCGAACCCGCGCCTAGCCATTAGTCAGATGGCTGCTCTATCCACTAAGCTACATTCAATGCATTATAGCATATGTGTTCAAACATGCTTCAGACTGCAAAAACCTGTGGGCCACCCTGTCCCATGGCGTTACTACTCGTTGACCGCTCTGGCTCGTCGGTAGACCCGAGTGGCATAAGGTTCCATGAGGGTGGCTTGGAACTCAGGATCATCGAGGATGCGCTTGAAGATCGCCTCGTTGTCGTCCATCCTGCCCACTCCCCCGTAAGGCTCGGGGATGGTTGTGAGAGGCCTGGCTAGACCTCCCCTGATGCTTCTCCCCGACATCGGCCGGTACTTTTTTCATTTTCTGAGACCTCGCTCCCCCGCAATCCGTTTCTAAAAGGGAGAACACCAGCATCCTGCTTCGGCTCGACAGCGATGGGTGCCATGTGCCCACCACGCGTAACTGCCGGACGGCAATACTCACTCTTAACGAAAGGGACAGACAGGACCATGGCCAAGATCGACGATCTGCTTTCAGAGGTGGGTGACGACAAGCTTCGCGGACAACTCGTGGCTGCCGTCGCCGACCTACTTAGGAGCAAGAAGTTCGGACTGGTCTACCGTCGAATCCGAGACCAAGCGGGACGACGTCGTCGGCTGGCTACGCAACCCCGAGCGGAAGCCTTGGTCGCTATGCGTCCCCCGGAAGGGAGGTACCCAGTGGGTGCCGTTCTTCCCCGACTTCGTCTTCTTCCGCAAGGTCGGCGACGATGTGATCGACGACATTGTCGACCCTCATCTGCTGGCGGCAAAGGACATGCCGGAGCGGGCTGTCTGGCTGGCCAACTACGCCAACAAGCATGTCGATCAATATGGACGGATCGAGATGGTGATCTACGAGAGTGCGAACGATCAGACCGGCAAGCGCCTGGACCTGGTCAGGGAGGACCTACGAAGGAAGGTCGCGGCCGTTACGACCCGCGATCAGCTCAAGGCGCTCTTTCACGAGCAGCGGTAATGTCGTCAATGACACTGGGCAGTAGAGCCTCGCTACGAGCTGAACGGTTCAAGCCGGGCGTTGAGGGAGCTGGCTTCTCTAGATCCGCATGTTTGGGGTTGGGCGTCGCTCAAACACTCGGGGGTTAGCCGGCCCTAGCCCGCTGGTGCGGTCATGACCATGGGCGGCTCATGGCTCCAGTTGGCCGCCGAGTGCCTTCGACGGTCGCCCAAAGTATGTGGATATAGCAATGAACGACCTTTGCAAGATCGAGAACAAGCTCGCCGCCGGCGAGATGCAGCCAGGCACGTGGGAGCGCTTCGTCCAGGATGTATTCGTCAACGACATCCCCGGCTTCAATCCTGCCGATAAGGGCACGGACTGGGGGCGTGATGGAGACATCAGTGTCGAGGGAGACGACGTCCCACGTCGAGTGCTCATTACGTCGTCGGCGACATTGGACGGCGTTCGACAGAACATGCACGAGAACCTCGCGAGCCTCCGTGAGCACGAGGTAGCCGTCAAGCGCATCGTGCTCGCGAACCCCGCGTTGTTGTCGACCAAGGAGCGCTCTTCCCTTGTTGCGTCGGCACAGAAGAAGGGCGTGATTCTCCGCCTCCACGACATCTACGGTCGCTCGTACTTCGCAAGCAAGTTGCGTCGAGATGGGTACTGGCGCAAGGAACTCCTTGGGATGAGCTCGCACCCGATCACACTCTCTCTTGAACCGGTGGTGTTCGCCGAAAGCCCGTGGCGACACATTCCGCTCGTCGGTCGCTCAAGTGATGTCGCCACGTTGCATGAGATGACTGGGGACGTAGTGATGTCCGGCAAACCCGGGACTGGCAAATCGCGGCTCGCGATGGAGATCCGTGATGCGGTCTTTATCGATGGGGATGCTGACCTCGAGCAGGTGACGGCCGACGTGCGAACGTTCCGTCCCCGGGTCCTCGTTGTGGACGACGCCGGCAACAAGGAGCCGCTGATCAAACGACTTCTCTCGCTGCGCCGTTCCGAGAGCGACATCTTCGACTTCCGTGTCGTGGCAACGTGCTGGATCGACGAAGTGCACTTGGTTCGCAGCTGGCTACGGAGGGCCGATGTTCTCGAGGTCAGCCTGATGGAACGCCAGGACATTGACGAGGTCATCATCGCGATGGGCGTCAAGTCAGAGCTTCTTCGAGAGGAGATCCTTGGCCAAGCCGCGGGGCGAATCGGTTGGGCGACGATGCTCGCCCAGGTCATCCTCTCTCGAGTCGGTGGCTTCGCCAGTGTCTTCGACGGACGTGCTCTCTACGGTGAGGTCGGCCCCGTCCTTGGTCGCACTACCCGTGACAGCGCCGGCATTGATCTCCTTGCGACGATCGCGGCGCTGGGCGGCGTCGAGGATCGAGAACTTCCCGCACTGGCAACAGAGATCGGTGGTACTCCTCACGCCGTTGTTCATGCAATAGAGCAGGTGGCAACCTGCGGGCTGATTGACATCAGCGATCGGCCGCTCGACGACGGCTTTCGTAACCGTCGCTACGAAGTGCGTCCAGCTATGCTGGCGACAGCGCTGGTTGCTGAACGGTCCTTTGGTAGCAGTGTGACTGCTGTCAATCTGCGGCGCCTCGCCTCTCTCTTCCCGGACCATCTTGTGCAGCTCACCGAAGCCGCTATCGAGGCTTGTCGCCTGGGCAGGGAGGGAGCCGATACAACCGCACGGGCCCTGTTCCGGGAGATCGTCGAAAGGAAAGCGGGGAACCTCTCAAGGATGCTCCAGCTTGCAAGCCGCTTGGTGTGGTTCGATGGGGGCACGATCGACGAGATGCTCGTTTTTGGTCGGTTGTGTCTCGAAGCGTTGTCGTCGGGGAGCGTCGACTCCTGGCAGGCAGAGAGCGTCATCAAGGGCGTTGCATCTCTGGCTGCACACGCGATCTCGCCGCATGGCAGCGAGGATGCCGTCGAGCTGCTTCTCGATGCGGCGATGCTCGATAGCCGGCCGCCATACCAGTCCCCAGGGCATCCTCCACTTCGAGTGCTACGGGAACTGATCGAGGATTTCCACCCAGAGCTGAGACCACCCACGGAGCCCCGTTACGTGATCCATCGTGGCGCCCTTCGCTGGATGGGGCGCTGGGCCGACAATGAAGTCGCGCAGACAGTCTATGCGCACGCGTGCCAGTGCCTTCTCTCCGTCGAACGGAACGCCTACTGGGTGCATCCCAGTCAGGACGATAAGGTGCAGATCATCAAGACCGTCATCACAGCCGATGAGATGGACCGCGTGTACACGGATGTCTGGCCAGGTGTGAAGGGTTTGCTCGAAGGAGGCAATCGAGCCCTCGCGGCTGCGGCACTGGATGCACTTCTCGGATGGTTCCGTATCGGCAGCGGTCGCGACCAGCCATTCGGGAGAAGTCATCCCCAACCAGCGATTGACGCCGCCATGCGCGTTGCCACGCTGCTTGCGGAAGACCTCGGTAGGTGCCGAGGTATGAGCATAGGGGCGCTCGTTCGGCTGAGAGGGATGGCAGGGTGGCATGCCATCGACATTCCGGTCGTCGTGCCGCCAGACATGGCGCCGTTCTTCGAGAACCCGGACCCCAAGCGGTTTGCAGAGGACCCGAACGGGCCTATGGCAGCGCTGCATACCTCCATCGCTGAGCTGGTCTCCCGATGGGTTGAACTCTCCCCGGTTGAAGTCGCGTCCAAGCTCCTGGCGCTGCGCGACGAGCTCGCAGTCGCGCAGGTGCCCGATCTCGGTCGCATCGACTTTGCATGTGAGCACCTCGCCGAGCGGGTGTCCGAACCATACCGATGGTTCGTCGAGCGCAAACAGGTCGGTCTTCTTCCAGAAGGATTCCCCTTTGCTCGATCCGCGACGCAAAGCGGCACCCTTCCGGCTGGCGAACTCGATCAGCTACTCGCGGATCCACGGACACGCGGCTCGCTTGTATCGTGGGCGCTGACGGACGAGCAAGCACCGGACGACGTCGCTACCACCATTGAAAGAGCCGTGAGCCCGGCCGATTGGTTCACCCTAGATGTCCTGTGCATTCGGGGACAACTGAGTGACGAACGTCTGATCCGCATGTTCGGGTCGCTGCCTCCGCTGTCAGCGGGAGCTCTTGCGGCTGTTGCGTTCCGCTGCCGCTACGCAGATGCCGATTGGCCCTCTGACTACCTGAGACCGGTGTGGCTGGTGGCCCTTTTGCACTTTCGCGTCGTGTCGCTCCGCTGCAACGCCGACTACGACATCGCCATGTTGTTCAGGTGGCTGGCAGAGAACGAGCCAGCGACACTGACGCAACTGGTGATCGATACTCTCGACCAGGCTGAGGACGGCGACGCGTACGGAACATTGACGCACAGCAGTTGGGGCCATTTACGTCTACTGCCGCAAGAGCATCGCCTCGCCATCTGGGTGCACTTCTCGGAGCGCAAATCCTTGCAACACTTCCTGAGCTCGCAGCTGTTCCGCAACGATGCGCCGAGCCTGGAGCAACTACTCATCGACGGCCTCGTGAGCGCTAATGATGCGCTCAGGGCATATGGACAGGTGGACTCCAACACGGACCTGATCGCGATCGCACGCTTACTCGTACCCCGAGGCGTCGCTCCGGCGGATATTGCAGCGCTCGCCGGGCCAACAGGTTGGACGGGGCGGCCATCCAGCCGATACGAGGAGCTTGGGAATCGCTTCAAGACGCTGTTGGAACGATCGAAGGACGACCCCGACGTGCTGGCCGTTGCGAGAATGGGCGTCAAGATGTACTCGGAGCTGCTCCGGAAGGAACTCGAAGTTGAACGAGCAGAACGCGTTACCGGTCGTCGGCAGTGAGAAACCTGGTCCACCAGGCTTGTTGCTTCTGATTAGCCACGGTCTCGACGTCAACGAGGACGTGGCTGTACGTCGGTTTGCCCTCCGGAGCTGACTGGTTCCCTCGCCTTGGCCCAATGGGTGTCCTACAGACTTTTGCAAACCGTGAGCATGGAGCATAACAAGGAGACCATCTGGCGGAGTCTCAGGCTCACCTCTCCAGAACCTTGCAAAAATCTGTGGCACACCCCTCCACAATCGTCTCAGAAACGTTATGGCAATCGTTACAAGCTGCAGGAGCTCGGTGTCTTTCTGGGTGGATCTGATCTCCTTTGCCTCTACCATTCAAGAGTTTTTCAACACGCTGGTTTTTTCTGCGAAATCATGGAATAAGCAAAGCACTTTAAATTATTACCCAAATAGATGAAGGCTACCTTGTGATTATCAGTCCTAAGACAGAACCCAATATGATGACGAATACACTCATAGCAAGTAGGAAAGCATTCGATCGTCTTTTAGCAGCAAACCGTTGGAAGATGACGTATATTATACCAATTAAGACAACCATGAGAGCAATGTAAAACAGAAATTGGAAAGTGATAGGGGGATTCCCAGAAGTAGGTTGGGGAGTTGGGGTTGGAGCCGGTCCAGGTGTGACAGTGGCAGCGGCGGTTGGAGTAGGTGACGTATTAGGTGAGCGAGACTGCCTGGCTAGCAACGTGAATACTCCTGTAATGATGGCAGATACTATGCCTCCACCAGCACCAATTAGAGCTGCTAGAACGATTTCACTCATCCTGCCGGGTGGTTTCGTACCAGGCGGCTGTGCAGTTTGCAATGAGTTTTCCTCTTTCTTATTTCAAGTTCAGCCTTACGCATTATACTTGTTTGAATATAGAATGAGAAGGGGTAGATCACACAATAGCTCAAAAGCGACATAAGACCTATTTTTGAGGCTAAAAAGGGAATGAGGGATGGAGGAGGGTAAAGCTAAACAAACACAGCTAAACAGCCATTGGGTTATTATTTACGCATCTCTATGTGATGGATAATGGTGCAGAGAACCGCTACGCTATCAAACTATTGCTGCCTTCCCTTACGCTGCTGTAACGCCCACCTGTATTACAAGGTGAAAAAGAGCAGGATCGATGAAAGGAGCCGTTCCAACCATTATGCAGTCCCCGGACGATGGGAGCGAGCAAGATCGCTTGACCTGGCTGGCGGAAATGTACCGTGCCTATGCCGCCGAGCTGCAACGCTATATCTATAGCAAGGTTGGCGAGCCATTTCTGGCCGAGGATCTGACCAGCATGGTTTTTCTCAAGGCGCTGCGCTGGCTGAGAGGGGATCAAAGCCAGGGGAGTGCCCGCGGCTGGCTCTATGCGACGGCACGGACTACTATTGCGGATCACTGGCAGATGCTGGGCCAGTATGAGACGCGCACCCTGGTTAGCATAGAGGATCAGCTTTCCTCACAGCTGGAGGGCGCGGAGTTTGCCCGGCAACAGGCCGAGGTCCGGGTGCAGCGCCTGCTGAGCCTCTTACCTGAGCGCGAACGTAACGTGCTTAAGTTGCGCTATCTCCAAGGCTATAGCGCTGCCGAGATCGCCGAAGCGCTGGGGACAAACGCGGGCCATATCCGGGTCCTGCAACTGCGTGCCCTGAAACACGCTGCTCAACTGGAGAGACAAGAAAGGAACGTTTACGCGATGCAAGAACAAGGATCGCCGTTGGACTCGGTCGTCCAACTCCTGACCCCGCAGAGTCTGCGGGCGCTCGACCTGGCCCGCGAGGAGGCTGTGAGCTTGAAGCACAAGTTTATTGGCACCGAGCATCTGCTGTGGGGGCTGGTGAGCGAGGGCAGCCTCGCCTCATTTTTGACGCCACTGGGCGTCACGCCTGAGCGGATACATGGGGGCATCGTTTTCATCTATGACCGCTACGCACAGCAGGACCAACCAGGAGTTCAGGAAACGCCATCTGCTGATGCGCAACCTGACGTGCTCACGCTGCTCACGCCCCGTGCCAAACAGGTGATTATCCTGGCTGGAGACGAGATGAAAAGCCAGGCAGAGAAGAATATACGCCCGGCTCATCTCTTGCTTGGCTTGATAGAGGAAGGCGAGGGCATTGGGGCCGGTTTACTTCGTTCACTGGGTGTTAGTCTTTTGCAAGCCCGTGCGGCGCTGGCTCCTTCCGGTGATACCCAGACATGTTCTTTCTGCGGTCGCACAGGTTCTATGGTGAAGCGCATCTTTCCCGCGGAATCCGGTGCCAGCGGTTCTACGTTTATCTGCGACAAGTGCGTAGAACGGTTTCACACGATGCTTGAGCAATCCTGAAAAGAGGGGCCAGCGCAGAGGGGGGATTTCCCCCTCTGCACTCCCTCATCTATGAGGGACGCTAATTACTAAGGTCGAATGGGCGCAGGAAAGGAGTTGGCTCGAAATTGAGGAAGGCTGGTGGTGCGATGTTAAAGGTTGAACCGAGCGCGGTTGCTTCCTGGTTCATTAGGTTGGGATCGGTAGAGCCGTCCCACTTGCCAGTGTCCAGGCGATGAATGAGCGTTTGGAAGGCGGTCAGCGTCTCCGCGGGGGTGAAGGTGCAGTGCCCGGCGCGATGGACGAATACCTGGCGCAGCAAACTGTTGTCCCCCGTCGAGCGAACGACGCTTGCATATGCCTGCTCATCCTGGTTGACTACGAGTCCGTCACCGGTCGTGTGCATGCTAAGTACGGGGAAATTCAGGTCGCCGTTGAAGGAGATGTTCTGGCTCAGGTACTGCACAGCTCCTGCATCAGCTGGGATGCGCGGAGTTGCCGCCAGGGTACCCAGGTCCTGGTCCAGACTCAGGCCAGCTTGTTTGTAGAGGGCCACGACTTCGCTGTAATCGGCCGAATTTTCCAGTTGCTTGCTGTAGTTGACACCGGTGTTCCACGAGGGGTTGCCCCCAGCACGAGCCTCGAGTTCGGGACGGGCAAAAAAGGCGAAAGCAAAGTCAACCTGGCTTTGCCAGCGGAATTGATTTTGCTCCTGGGTGGCGAAGTCGGTGCTCGCGGGCTCAGGCGAGGCCGAGTTAAACCAGCCGGGGATATCTGCCAAGGCCGCGGCCAGGGCGATGCGCGCCTTGCCCTGGGGAGTTGTCTGTGCCGTTCCCAGTACTGACTCGGCTTGATTGAAGGCAACCGAGGGATTAGGAATATGGACGATGGGCAGCGTATTCCCCGCCAGGAGGACGTCGAATGCAAAGGCGCTATCGAGCGCCTGGTTCCAGGTGCCGACACCACCGGCAAGCACTCCGCACATGGGCAGGGCGCCGGCAAAACGATTGGGGTACAGCTGAACCAGGCCCGCGGTGATGATTCCGCCCAGCGAGTGGCCCCAGGCGATCGTACGGGTAGGCTGACCACAGGTCGCGTTGAAGAAATCAAGCAATGCGATTTGATCGTGGAATGCCTGTTGGAGTGCCCAACCGTTCTGGCTGTAAGAAGACCCTGCAAGCGCATAGCCCTGCTGCAAGAGTGCGGCTCCGGTTAACTGATCTCCGACGTCTGGCGCCGGGTTGAGGAGCGGTTGGTTGGCAAATACATAGCCGTGGCTGTAGAGAACCAGGGTTCCATTCCAGTTCGAAGGGACGGAAATAGTGTAGTTGGCCCCTCCGAGTGTTCCACTGAGCGTATTTGTTCCTTTGGGGGTGATACAACTGCTGGAAAGGTGGACAACCCCGGGTTCAGCATGGGCGACTTTGGTGAAAGTCACCGTCAGGCCACTTAGAAGTATAAGCAGTACGAACAGGAAGAGCAGATGGCGTTTCATGACCTCAAATCTCCTTTACTGAGGAATCCAACTAAATCGTGTTGGATGAAAGTAGTCGGGCAGGGTGCTCGAAACCAATAGACTCCCTGAGATGTGCCTCACCGGCATGATGTGAATAGCGAGAGCACTCGCCTTTTCTTGCTTCTCCAATAGTAGAGCATCCAGGAGATAAAGTCAACCTTATTTCTATTTTAACGCCGGATCTGCTTCTTATGAGCCGATCCGTTTCATATAAAGTTCGGGCGCGTGCCTGAAAACATTCCCGGTGTTAGCCACCAGATTGCAAACAAGACAGTCTTGAGGCGTTCCACGGTCAGCAGTTGTGGTTCACCGGTCGGGTCCCACCTTGTAAGCCTATCAAGACCGGAGAGCCTCCTAATATCCCTTTGCATGTTCTTTACTGCATCGTGGGTCCAGACAAAATCAAAGTCTACACTCTGTACGAGCCGTGAGCTGTTTGGACGTGGATCCTTGTTGTGTTTTCGGTGATCCAGATGGACAGAAAGTATACGTATCTGGCCATCATCAGTCAGGTGATAGGTACCGATCACTGTTTCAAGCGCGTGCTGAACAAAGGGCATTACCTCATCCCAGCTGTATTGGTGTGGTTGTTCTTTTTTTCTTACTCCCGTCACTTGATTACTCCATTACTCTTGTCAGGGTTTAAAAGTGTACGTGGGTTGCTTGCTTGTATGAATATTCTGTCTTTAGCACGTACCTGGCTTAATGATTAATACAATTTTCGTTACAATTCTTTGGACACGAGGCAAGCATCACACTTTCGGGGCGTGACATCTCTCATACATCTACTTTATACTGTTCTCATGTGAGGAGAGAGGAAATGGCACCATGTGCTCATCACTTCTTTCTCCCTAAAGAAATACGTACGAGGAGGAGTTTTTTCTATGGCTGATAGCAATGAGCCATCTCGCGTCGACCTGATAACCGCTCCTATGGAAGAAGGTTGGCTGCAGCGGCTGCGGAGTCAATGGCCGGACTTGCGGTTCGAGTACCGCTCTGCCCGCGCCCACGAAACTATTTCTGACGATCTGTGGCGAGAGGTCGAAGTTCTCTACATGTCGTTTGCCACTCCCTTGCCCGCGCCTGAAAAGGTTCCCAAACTACGCTGGGTGCAACTCTACTCCGCGGGTGCTGATTATATCTTCAATCATCCTCTTTTTCACACGCAGGTGATTTTTACCACGACAAGTGGTATCCACGCCATTCCGATAGCTGAATACGTCTTTACGATGGTGTTGGCCTGGTCTCATCGACTCCCTACCTTACTCGATCTCCAAAAACAGGGACAATGGGCGCAGAACTCTGTGCGTTTAACGTCGCTGATGCCGGAAGAGTTACGAGGAAAATCCATTGGTATTGTCGGATATGGCAGTATTGGCCGCCAGGTGGCACGGCTCGCTCAGGCCTTTGGCATGCGTATCCTGGCGATGGCGCGCGGCAGCGACCACCGAGATAGAGGGTATCAGATCGCGAACGTGGGTGACTCGGAAGGAACTCTCCCCGAACGCTATTTTGCGCCCGGACAATTGCACAGTATGCTGGCAGAATGTGATGTGGTGGTGATCGCTGTACCTTTAACGCCCAGTACCCGCGGTATGTTCAACGAGGCTGCTTTCAAAGCGATGAAGTCAACTGCTTTCCTGGTGAATATTGCCCGTGGAGAGGTGTGTAACGAAAGCGATTTGATTCGAGCTCTTGAGGAGAAGCAGATCGCGGGGGCGGCTCTGGATGTCTTTGAGCACGAGCCGTTGCCCTCAGATAGCCCACTGTGGCGCCTCCCCGATGTGTTTATCTCCCCGCATATCTCCGGCCTCACTCCGAGGTATGACGAACGGGCCACCGAGCTCTTCGCGGAGAACCTGCGCCGCTACATGACGGGCGAACCTCTCTTGAATGTGGTGGACAAGGCATTGGGTTATTAAACAGCCGGTGGGTATGCTGTTACTAATAGGTGCTTGTGAATTATCCGGGGACCCCATCCGTGGCATCCGCGAGGGGCAGGGCTCTCCACCCCCCCTACCCCTGAAAGGCTCCCTTCCCAGGGGGCTTTAGTCCCAGGCGCCTATTTTCACGAAACCCTTGAGCAGGTCGCGGGCGATGATGAAGTGCTGGATCTCGTCGGTGCCCTCGTAGATGCGTGTCACGCGCAGGTCGCGATACCAGCGTTCAATCGGCATTTCACGGGTATAGCCCATGCCGCCATGAATTTGCATCACACGATCAACGACGCGATTCGCCATATTCGAGCCGTATAGCTTCGCCATACTTGCCTCGTGGCGGTTTTCCTGACCCTGGTCAACCTTCCAGGCGGCATGCAGTGCCAACCACCTGGTCGCCTGAATCTCCACAGCGGAATCGGCAAGCATCCATTGAATGGCCTGGCGATCAGCGATGGGTTGGCCGAAGGTCACGCGCTGCTTGGAAAAGTCTACGGCCATTTGCAGCAGACGCTCAGCAGTGCCAACACAGCGCGAAGCAATGATCCATCTACCCTGGCCAATCCACTGCATACCAAGCCTGAATCCGCCGCCGACTTCTCCCAGTACATGGTCTTCCGGCACACGCACATCCTCAAAGAAGAGTTCAGCGGGAGACCATCCGCCCATTGTAGGGACCGGGCGCGAGGTCCAGCCCATTGAGCGATCCACGAGGAAGCATGTCACGCCGCCGTCCTGGGGCGGCTTATTGCGGTCCGTGACCGCGAAAACCATTGTAAAATCGGCCTCGTTACCACCCGTGATAAATACCTTCTGCCCGTTGATGACCCAGTATCTACCGTCTTTGACGGCACTCGTGCGTATGCCGGATGGGTCAGAACCCGCCCCTGGCTCGGTTAACGCAAAGCACGATTTGCGTTTCCCCTCTATCGTGGGGACCAGGTATTCGGCCTTTTGTGCCTCGTTACCAAGGTAGAGAATATTGTCGGCGTTCCCGCCGAAACTAAAAGGCACCAGCGTGCGACCCAGTTCCATCGCGATCAGCGCTGTCATCACCGCGCCAAGGTTGGCACCGCCGTATTCCTCCGGGGTGTTGATGCCCCAGAACCCCAACTCTTTGGCCTTCATCTGTAGAGAGTGATAAATCGACGGCTCAATGCCTGTCGAATATTTCCCCTCGTTCTGCATCACCTCATTTTCAAGTGGCATCAATTCGCGATCAACAAAACGCTGTACAGTCTGCTGGATCATCTTCTGTTCGTCGGTAAGGGAGAAATCCAAGACGACCTCCTTTTGGTTCAATGGATGAGACGGTAATTACGTATATTGTAGCATTACGCGATGGGCATACTTTTTGCTTCGACCTGCACGTTGTGTTTACCTGGACCCGGCGGGACGAGATTACGGGACTCTGAAACACGCACTAAAATACCACCTATGAGTACGCATATGCCGAAAAGCACGCCTATCGCGAAAAGGGGCAGGCGGAAATTCAAACCATAGAGAAAGCTGCAGCCACTCGCACCGGCAAAGCCGCCAAGCAGTCCGGCAGCGGAATACAGGCCCTGTATCCTCGCACGAGCACCGGGTATAGTTGAACTGGCAACATGTGCATCCACCGCCGGCTGCATGAATGAATAGATAATCCCGTGAATGGCGAAGAAAACAATCACGAGTAGTTCTGAGTTCGCCAAGCCGTATATAATGTAGAGAGGCACCTGTACCAGGCCGAATATAAGGATCATAGTTGAACGCCGTCTACGATCAGCGATCCTTCCTCCAATTGGCGAGGTGATGATGCTGGGAATGGAGAATGCAACGTAAGCGAGACCGATAACTACAACCGAGGCTCCCAGGTGATCGTGCATCCAGAGGGCCGTGAGCGAAATGTCGAAGCCAACGAACAGGTAGTCGCCAAATGCCAGGATATACGCACCCACCAGGGGCAGCTTAAAGAGCGTGTGCAGGGATAGAGGCTTTACTTCTGCCTGTGTTTCCTGGCTATTGCGCATCTTGACATGGATCATCGTGGCGACGATCACGATAGCAACCAGGCGGAAAAGTACGGCACCGATGAAAGCGCTGGCATAACCGGTGGCCGCCAATATGCCACCAATAGCCGGACCCAGCAAGAACCCGGCATTGAAGAATGCGCTGAAGATACCAAAAGCCTCGCCCCGGTTCCTGGCTGGTATGGCATCGTTGATGAGCGCACGGGCTGAGGGTAGGAAAGCGGCCGCTGCTGCTCCTTCGGCGAAGCGTAGGATTACAAACATCAACGGATCGCTTATCAGCAGGTAGACTGCTGAGAGCCCGGCCTGGATGAAGAGACTGAGCATCATCACCGGTTTGCGTCCCCAGCGGTCGGCCAGCCAGCCACTCGGGTATTGGAACAGGAAATTTGAGATCAGGTATGATGAGGCCATCGCTCCGATAATGGCTAACGAAGCGCCGCGCGATTCCGCGTACAACACCCGTACAGGCGTCACCATGCCTATGCCTGTGAAAGCAGCACAGACGGCGAGCGAGACGGCCAGCAGTGTCCGATTGCGCAGCATAAATTCTCCACCTTGCGAAAAATAAGTAGCTGCACACCTTTTTTGGGGCAGTTAAAACTCGATGGCCCTTATCGTGGTGGGTTGAAGTGCAAAAAGGAACCTTGCAGCAACAGAACGATATAAGTAGATTATATTCTCTCCCGATTGATGCCGCAAGGCTCCCTCATTCATAACGCAGGGCTTCTCAAACGTCTTTTTCCTCTTCCCCTCCCCGCCCCCAAAAAAGAGTAAAAGAGTGTGTTGCCGGTTTGGCGCGGTAGCGCCAAACCGGCAACACACTCTTTATTAATCTGGGTGGGGGGCTTGCTGCCAATCAGAGCGACTTTGAGAAGCTCTGATTCATAGCGTGCGTGACAAGATTTTTTGGGGAATGACTGGTCCGTAAGCGGGCCTGCGTTGAGTTATGTATGGCGCGGCCACGAACGGCAACTGCGACATACATAACCAAGCCAGGGAGCGACCCTTGGGTCAGACATTTGGAGAGAACGCCTGTCACCCTGAGCCCATTCGCTGCGCTCAGGGTAAACTCCGCGAAGGGCCTCTCACGGGAAGCCTTCTCTCCAAATGTCTGCCCTTGGGTCGCGAGTCCTGGGGAATCAGTTAGTATTGTGATATACTGACCGTGTTTTGCTGATAACAGATACATCCTTGTTCAGAAAGGGCCACTGCAAATACATGAATGACCAAGCGAATCTACCTCCCAACTATTTTTACCATCGTCTGTCCAATGGCATCGAAATGGTCGGCCAGTACATGCCCAGCCTCAGTTCGATCACCTTTGGCTTTCAGCTCGATGCAGCGGTAGTCAACGAACCTGATGAGAGACAGGGCCTCGCGCACCTGTTTGAATATATGCTTTTCCAGGGTACTAAGCAGAAAGATGCCCGCGCATTGAACGAAGCTTTTGAATCCCTGGGCGCGCGCAAGGGCGCGAGTACCGGTTTGGAGACGTCACAGGTATGGGCGCAGATCGTTAACACGAGGTTTGATGCAACCCTGCAACTTATCAATGAAATCCTGCTGACATCTACCTTTCCCAGTGATGATCTTGAGCAGATGCGCAGCATTGTGCTGCAGGAGATACGGCGCCGCGATGATGAGCCGATGAGCCGTATCTTCGAACTGGTACGAGCTAATTTCTATAGGGGTACAGCCCTGAGTCGCCCTATACTGGGGAGCCCGGAGAGTGTGAGCAAGCTGCAGCGACAAGATTTAGTCGATTTCTGGAAGGCGCGTTACCAGCCCGATAACACGCTTTTTGCTATAGCGGGTAAGTTCGATTGGGATCACGTGGTAGAACAGATGCAAACGCTGTTTGGCAACTGGACCGGACACGCGGAATCTACACCGGAACAAAGGCCAGCGCCTACTACGAACATTGCCCTGGAGCATCAAGAGGGGAAACAAGAGCACCTGGCGCTGATGAGTCCTTTCCCAAACTATCTTGATCCCGATTATTATGCTGCCCAGGTAGTCAGCGAAGTACTGGGTGGTAATATGGCCTCGCGCCTCTTCGTCGAGGTACGTGAGAAACGCGGACTTGTCTATAGTGTCTCCGCCGGGCTTGCGAGTAACAGGAATATTGGAGCAATGCGCATTTATGCAGGCACGACGCCCGAACAAGCCCGCGAATGCCTCAAAGTAATCGTGGATGAATTACATAAGTTGGAGCAGGCTGGCATCACTGCCGATGAACTGGAGCGAGCCAAAGTCCAACTGAAAAGCGAGAACGTTATGCGCAGCGAGGGCTCCGGGGCACGTATGGGCGCTATCTCGCGCTCCTGGTGGTATGAGCGCAAGATCCGCACCATCCAGGAAGTCAAAGATGCCATTGACGCGGTAACCCAGGAACAGGTACTGAATGTGCTACACCGTTTCTCCCCGCTCAATCCGCTGACTGTGGTCGCTATTGGCCCACTTGCACAAGACGAGTTGGTTGGGGATACACTCTCTTATAGATAGATGAGGAGGAGCTATTATGACGGAGCAGCGGGATCAAGCCAGGCGTGAACAAATTCTAGCAACCATTGAAGCTAATGGTGTGCGCTTCGTCAACCTGGAATTTACCGATGTCGTTGGTATGGCAAAGTGCGTGACCATCCCGGTGGAACAGTTACCCGATTGCCTTATCCATGGCAAGTGGTTTGATGGATCGGCACTGGAAGGGTTTGCGCGTGTTGCTGAAAGCGATATGTACCTTTTTCCTGACCTGAGTACATTTGCCATCGTGCCTGGAAAAGTGCGTCCACAAGCGCTAACGCGAACAGCACGCCAGGAATTGACGGACTCGTCTGCCGATGGAGATATTGTAGCCCGCATAATTTGCGATGTGCGCACGCCGGACGGCGAACCCTTTGATGGCGATCCACGTGCTACTCTCATGCGTGCGCTGGATATGGCACGTTCCATGGGCTTCAACTTTCTAGCGGCTCCCGAGCTAGAATTTTTCCTCCTGCGCCTCGAAGACAAGACTCCCATGCCGCTCCCGCATGATCGCGGCGGCTACTTCGATCTCTCAACCGACTTAGCCGCGACAGTACGTCGCCAGATGGTGCAGGCGCTCCAGCAGATGGGTATAAGAATCGAAGCCAGTCATCACGAGGTTGCAGCGGGCCAGCACGAACTTGATTTCGAAACAGGCGATGCCATGTATATCGCCGATAGCCTGATGACGGCAAAGTACGTCCTCAAGGCAATTGCAGCACGGCACGATCTCTACGCTACCTTCCTGCCCAAACCTTTCTTTGGGGTGAATGGCTCAGGTATGCACACGCACCAGCAATTAATCAGTATCGCAACGGGGCAGAACGCCTTTGTGGATGAACATGGCGAGTATGGGCTTTCTGATACCGGGCGCTACTTTGTCGCGGGACAACTGGCGCATGCCCATGCCATGTGCGCGATCCTGGCCCCTTTAGTAAATTCATATAAACGCCTTGTGCCAGGCTACGAAGCGCCTGTATATATCAACTGGGGGCGCGTCAATCGCGAGGCGCTGATTCGCGTCCCTCGACCCGGCAGCGACCGCCAGTTGACAGCACGCATCGAATTGCGCTGCTGTGATCCCAGTTGTAATCCGTACCTGGCTCTGGCTGTCATGCTGCGTGCCGGGCTGGATGGTATTCAGCGTAAATTACCGCTTCCGCCTGCTATGGACGAGAGCCTCTTCCTGCGCGACGAAGGAGAACGTCAACGTCATCGTGCTAAATTGTTGCCGGCAACGTTAGGTGAAGCATTAGAGGGCCTGCGTGAAGATACTCTCATACGCGAGACGCTTGGCGACTCATTATACGAAGGCTTCATCGATGCCAAAAGTATCGAATGGATAGAGTACCGCAAACAGGTGCATGCCTGGGAACTAGAGCGCTACCTGCCTGT
>Ga0207684_10002963_pt1 | contig 16822 bp, 17 predicted proteins | sample KBSK5501metaG_FD_184342 | JGI IMG/M metagenome (GOLD analysis project Ga0207684, IMG submission 184342) | Corn, switchgrass and miscanthus rhizosphere microbial communities from Kellogg Biological Station, Michigan, USA - KBS K5-50-1 metaG... | ecosystem: Host-associated > Plants > Roots >...
CGAGAGATTGGCGAAGATCAACTCCAGCTGACCGCCGAGCAGATCGTTGATCGCCGGCGCTTCCCCGCGATAGGCGACGTGCACCATCTTGATACCGGCCTGGAGCGAAAAAAGCTCACCCGCCATGTGCGGCGTGGTCCCGAGCCCGCCCGAGCCGAAATTGATGGCGCCGGGCTTGGCCTTGCCCAGCGCGATCAACTCCTTGACCGACCGCACCGGCACCGAGGGATGAACGACCAGCACCAGCGGCGAGACGCCGGCCGGGGCTACCGCAACGAAGTCTCTGGCCGCGTCGATAGAGAACTTGCGATAAAGCGCCGGCGCGACCGCCAGCGTGGTCTGGCTGCCCATCATCAGCGTGTATCCGTCGGCCGCGGATTTCGCCAGTGTTTCGGCGGCGATCATCCCGCTTGCGCCGGGACGGTTCTCCACCACGATCGATTGACCCAGCGTCTCGGTCAGCTTCTGCGCCAGAATTCTTGCGGCGACGTCGGTGCCGCCGCCGGCGGCGAAGCCGACGAAGATTTTGACCGGCTTGTCCGGATATCCCGTGATCTGGCCGTTTGCCGCCGGCAGATCTACGGCAAGCGCGAGGCCGAGCAGCAAGCCGAGCAGCATCCACGACGGTCCCGCTAAGGCTCTCTTATTCATTGCAAGACGCGCCATCAGCGTTTCGGCTTGTCGTCGAGCGGAAGCGCGTAGAGTTCGAGCCGATGATCGACCAGCCGATAACCGAGGCGCCGCGCCACGTCGGCTTGCAGGCGTTCGATGTCTTCCGACTGGAACTCGATGACCTCGCCGGTGCGCAGATTGATGAGATGGTCGTGATGGCTGTCGGGCATCTGTTCATAGCGCGCCCGCCCGTGGCGGAAGTCGTGGCGCTCGATGATGCCGGCATCCTCGAATAGCTTCACCGTCCGGTAGACCGTCGAGATCGAGATGCGGTCGTCGACCGCGGAGCAGCGCCGGTAGAGCTCCTCCACATCCGGGTGGTCATCGGCCGTCGCCAGCACGCGCGCGATCACGCGCCGCTGTTCGGTCATGCGCATACCCTTGGCGCTGCATAAAGCTTCGATGTCTTTGGGCTTCGGAGCGTTCACGACGCCTCTCCGTGCGACCGCAATATCACGCCAGGGGATTGGAATCCATCGGGTCCGCTTCGAGCACCGATCCGTGATCACACCAGATCGCGGCGAAGAATGAGCGCGGCGGAACCGTGGCCGGCCGGGTAATATGCCTTGCGCCTCCCGACCTCTCGGAAGCCCGCGCGTCGATAAAGCCGCAGCGCCGGCACGTTGCTCTCGTCCACCTCGAGAAAGACCGAGCGCGCGCCGAGCCCTGCGAGCCGGCGCAGATTGATGTCGAGTAGTTGCCGCGCCAGCCCGCTCCCCCGCCGGGGAGAGGCGACGGCGATCGACAAGATCTCCGCCTCCTCGAGAACGACCCGTGACACGATGAACCCGATGAGGCTGCGTCCCGCCACGGCGCGATGGGCGACGATGTTGCGATCGAAAAGCAAGCGTTCGAATTCGCCGTCGCTCCATCCGCGATGGAACGAAGCGCCGTGGAGCGCGGCCAAGGCGCGCGCGTCGCCCGGACGGGCGTCCGACAGCACGGGTTCGCGCGCGAACAGGCGGCTGACGATCCCTATCATCGGCGGGGCAGGCGCGCGGCGGCTTGTGGCTGCGCGTCGGGTGCGCGCAGATAGAGCGGCTTCGGCGGGCTGTGGCCGTCCGCCGCGGCGGCGCCCAGCCGCGCGATCCAAGCGATGTCGGGTGCGCCGCGCTGCTCGACCGACACCGGCGGCTCGGCTCCCCTGGGCCAAGCCGCCGCCAGCTTGCTCGCGGCGGAACCGACGATGCGTGCGGGTCCGGTCATCGCGGCGCGCGCGGCGTCGCGCACGCTCGCGACGCGCGGAGCCACAACCGTCCGCCCGCCGCTGCCGAATACCTGCAAATAGACTTGTTCGTGCCGGGCGTCGATCGCTGCCACCACCTGCATGCTATCGTCGTCGGCGATCAGCGGCGCCGCGAAGCCGGCAAGCGTGGAGAGGCCGACCGCCGGCTTTCCCGCCGCCAGCGCGATGCCGCGCGCGGCCGATATGCCCACGCGCAGCCCGGTGAAGCTGCCCGGACCGGTGGTGACCGCGATGCGGTCGAGATCGACGAATTCGATTGCGGCGGCGCTCATCACGCGGGCGATGAGCGGCGTTACGGCCTCGGCGTGGCCGCGCGTCATGGCCAGAGTCTCGCTGGCGGCGATCCCGCTGTTGGTGTCGAGCACGGCGGCCGAGCAGGCCTCGAGCGCGGTGTCGATGGCAAGGACGCGCATGGGTTGACCTTCGCCGCCATCGACCGCGACCTCGGAGATGGGTCAACGCCGACGCTCGGATTTCGCTGCCGCTATTTGCTCGGTTGAACGCTAGCGCGGATCGATCGCCCGCCGGGTCATCCCATCGGCCTGACTTCGACCACGTCGGGCAAATAGTGGCGCAGCAGGTTCTGGATCCCGTGACGCAGCGTCGCGGTCGACGACGGGCAACCCGAGCAGGCACCCTTCATGTCGAGATAGACAATGCCGTCCTTGAAGCCGCGGAAGGTGATGTCGCCGCCGTCGTTAGCGACCGCCGGCCGCACTCGCGCCTCGATCAGCTCTTTGATGGTGGCAACGGTTTCGGAATCTTTCGCCTCGAAGAACTCCTCGCCTTCATCCGATGGGGCAGCATCCGCGCTGTTCACGATCGGAGCGCCCGACATGAAGTGTTCCATGATGGCGCCGAGGATCGCGGGCTTGAGCTGCTGCCATTCGCCGGCGGTCTTGGTGACGGCGACGAAATCAGAGCCGAAAAATACCCCGGAGATCCCCGCGATCTCGAATAGGCGTTCCGCCAGCGGCGACTGGGCGGCCGCTTCCTTGTCGCGCATGTCGAGCGTGCCGCTCGTCAGCACGGGCCGTCCAGGCAGGAATTTGAGTGTTGCCGGATTGGGGGTCGGCTCGGTCTGGATGAACATGGCCTGCTCCTTGGTTGCGCAGGATCAAAACGCCCACGATCGGGTCATTGTAGTAGGTGGCGCCGCGCGGTGGAAGTTTCAACCTGTCGTTCCGACATGCCGAAGGGCGACGGCCCGGCGTGCGGCACGCCCCTTGGCTTTCGTTTTGCCGCGCACCCCACGGCACACGAGGCTCGGCAGTCACGACATGGCGTCTAGCTCCTCGTCGCTGAGGTGGCCGGGCACGATCGCGACCGGGATGGGAAAGTCGCCCGCGGTCTTGCTGACACTGGACACGAGCGGCCCCGGTCCCTCCTTGCCCGTTGCGGCGGCGAGTACCAGGATGGCGATGTCTTCGTCGTCCTCGATGAGATTGAGGACTTCCTGCGCCTTCTCGCCTTCACGGATCACGCGCTGCGGCATCACGCCGGTGATGCTCGACGCGCGCGCCGCGTGGCGATCGAGCACGGCATTCGCCTCCTCGTGCGCCTCCGCACGCATGATGTCGGCGACGCCGAGCCATTGCTGATTGCGGTCGTGGGTTTCGATCACGCGCAGCATGAGCACGGTTGCGCCGATGCGCAGCGCGCGCCGGCTGGCGAAATAGAGCGCTCGATCGCATTCCGGCGAATCGTCGATGACCACCATGAATTTCGGCGAATGACCAGCTTCGTAGCTGCGCCGCTTCTTGCTCATCGGGCTCCTCACCGCCACCGGGGTCACGTTATTGTCGTGACTTTGATTGTCGTGACTTTTGACGGCAACCGGCTGCGCCGGAAAACGTTGCCGGTCGCCGGTGGCGTTGCAAAAACTCGAGAATCTTGCCACGCCGTTCGGGGGCGGCACAAGGCCACGCGCGGCAAGGCAGTTCAGGCCGTGGGATTTGAGCCTCGCGTCAGCGGCGTACGAATCCGACGATGTCCTTGACCGCTTTCATGGTGTCCGCCGCGATGGCTTGCGCGCGCGCGGCGCCGTCGGCGAGCACGGAATCGATGTAGACGGGATCGGCGATGAGCCGCTTCATCTCGGAATTGATCGGGCCGAGTTTGACGACCGCGAGATCGACCAGCGCGGCCTTGAAGGTGGAGAACTGCGCGCCGCCGAATTCGTTGAGAACCTCCACCTTGCTCTTGCCCGCAAGCGCGGCGTAGATGCCCACGAGGTTGTCGGCCTCGGGTCGCCGCTCGAGTCCCTTCTCGTCGTGCGGCAAGGGATCCGGATCGGTCTTCGCCCTGCGGATCTTGTGCGCAATGGCGTCGGCATCGTCGGTCAAATTGATGCGCGACTGGTCGGACGCATCGGATTTTGACATCTTCTTCGAGCCGTCGCGCAGCGACATCACGCGCGTCGCGGGACCTTGGATCAACGGCTCGGGTTGGGGAAAGAACGCATCGCCGTAGCCGTGCGCCTGGATCGACTTTCCGAAGTCGTTGTTGAATTTCTGCGCGATGTCGCGCGAGAGCTCCAAGTGCTGCTTCTGGTCCTCGCCGACGGGTACATGCGTGGCACGATAAACCAGGATGTCGGCGGCCATCAGAGTCGGATAGGCGTAGAGACCGACCGAGGCATTCTCGCGGTCCTTGCCCGCCTTCTCCTTGAACTGGGTCATGCGGTTGAGCCAGCCGAGGCGGGCGACGCAGTTGAACACCCAGGCAAGCTCGGCATGCTCGGCGACCTGGCTCTGGTTGAACACGATGTGTTTTTTCGGGTCGATGCCGCAGGCAATGAAGGCCGCGGTGACCTCACGCGTATTTTTCGGCAGCTGCTCGGGCCCGCCCCAGACCGCAATCGGCTGGGTGATGGCGTGCAGGTCGACCACGCAATAGATGCAGTCGTACTTGTCCTGCAATGCGACGAACTTCGCGATGGCGCCGAGATAATTGCCGAGATGCAGGTTGCCGGTCGGCTGCACGCCGGAAAACACCCGCTCCTTGAATGCCATGCCCGAACCCTCGCCGGTTGCGCCGCCAAATGGCATGACCCGCGGCGCGGGTGCAAGCCCGGCTTAGGCCGGTGGATGGCTGCGATGAGGTCGCGCACGCGCCCACGGTCGTGACGTCGCGCGCAAACGATATGGGGATGGCCTCCGCGCGTATTGTAATTGGCGCCCCGCCTTGCCGTCATCCCCGCAGTCTTGCGGCCCCAACTCGGTCGAGGACGCGCTGCCGCATCCAAGGCGCGCGATTGCCTCGAGCAATTCGGCCGCTATAGTGCGCGCGCATTTCGGGTGGGAGCTTCCGGATGGCCGCGACTCGATTCGACGTCCTCGGCATCGGCAACGCGATCGTGGACGTGATCGCGCGCACCGACGACGCTTTCCTCGCCAAGCATCAGATGCGCAAGGGTACCATGCGGCTGATCGACGAGGCGCAGGCCGCGGGACTCTACGATGCCATGGGCCCGGCCGTGGAGGTTTCCGGCGGCTCGGCGGCGAACACAATCGTGGGCGCGGCGAGCCTCGGGGCGCGCGCGGCCTTCATCGGCAAAGTCAAGGACGACGAACTCGGCGGCGTTTTTGCCCACGACATTCGCGCCGCGGGTGTCGCGTTTGCGACGCCGCCGGCTTCCGCCGGCCCATCAACCGCGCGCTGCTATGTGCTGGTCACGCCCGACGGCGAGCGCACCATGAACACCTATCTCGGCGCCGCTCAGGACTTGCATCCGAACGATATCGACGCCGCTACCATTGCCGCCGCTCAAATCATCTATCTCGAGGGTTATCTCTGGGATCCGCCGCACGCGAAGGAGGCCTTCCTCAAGGCGGCGAAGATTGCGCACGACGCCGAGCGCGACGTCGCGCTGACCTTGTCGGATGCGTTCTGCGTCGACCGTTATCGCGCGGAATTCCTCGATCTCATCCGAGCCGGCACGGTCGATCTCGTTTTCGCCAACGAGCGTGAACTGCACAGCCTGTACGAGACCGCCGACTTCGACACCGCGCTCGATGCGCTGCGCAACGACGCGCGGCTTGCGGTGGTCACGCGTAGCGAAAAGGGTTGTCTGATCGTAACGCGCGAGGAAACCTCTGCTGTTCCGGCGAGCCCCGTGGAGCGCCTGGTCGACGCCACCGGCGCCGGCGACCTCTTCGCCGCGGGTTTTCTGGTCGGGCTCGCGCGCGGCGCCGACTATCGCGACGCGGCGCGGCTCGGGGCGTTGGTGGCGGCCGAGGTGATCCAACATCTCGGCGCCCGACCCGAGACGTCGCTCAAGGCTTTGGCGCAGGACAACGGCTTCGATCTTTGAACGCGCTAGCCCTTGGCCCGGGCTTCGGGGTGACAAGGTCACCGGCTGCGAGGCGTCAGGCATCGGCCCGACCCGACAGCCCTCCCGAACTCACGATTTCCGCCTCTGAGCCCTGAGCGCACCGCGTGTCGGGCTCCTTGTCCACAGCGATTCACAGAAATCTGTGGCTGTTGCCGCGCTGTCTCGGAACCGTCGTGGTGATCTGGCATTGGTGGCCGGAAAGTTCCCAGGCGTGTTGTTGGTTCCAGGAGGTATTTATGGGTTCGCTTGCAGACGGTCTCCCCAGCCGGTTCCCGATCGGCACGCGCTACGTGGTCGAGGGCCGCGGCGGGGGAGAGGGACGCCTTCGCATCCGTTTGCGATATCTCGAGTTTCCCGATGGCCGCCACGTCGAACTGCCGGCCGATCTGGCAAACCGGACGCGCGCGCGTCGCCGGCGCCTTCCTCGGCGAGGCAAGGCTCGAAAATAATTTCGAGGACAGGAACCGCAGGGAAGCCCGAGCGTTGAAACCATAGCGCCGGGTGGAGTGCCCCCCAGCCCCCAACCCCTCACCCATCCGGCGACAGACCCTGGCCCCTTTTGGCGCCGGGGTCTTCCTTTGTGGGCCGCTGTGGAAAACGGCAATGGGTATGGAACCTGGACCCTCCGCTTGCGATTGAATGCGTTGGCGCATTACCCAATGCGGGCTGGCGTCGGCGCCGGGTTGGCGGACCTCTCCCTTCGGGACGAAACCCGGCGCGTTTTCTTTTTAGATACTCGGGCGCCCCTGCCGCGCACAGAATCGGCGCATGATCTCAGCGGATTGATAGCTGGCGCCTGCTTGTGCGCTAAGCGCGGCCCACCACCAGATCGTCCCGGTGCACCATCTCGGCGCGGCCGCCGAACCCGAGGATTGAAAGAATGTCGGCCGACGAGCGACCTTTGATCTTGGCGGCGTCCTCGGCGTCGTAGGCGACGAGGCCGCGACCGACCTCGGCGCCATCGGGTCCGCGAATAACGACGGCATCGCCGCGCGCGAAAATGCCCTCGACGTGGATGACGCCGGCGGGCAGCAGACTCCTGCCGTTGCGCAACGCCGCAACCGCGCCGGCATCGATGGTCAACACGCCCTTGGGCTCGAGCGAGCCCGCGATCCATTTCTTGCGTGCGGTGATGGGATTGGCCGGCGTGAGGAACCAGGTGCAGCGTGCGCCGCCGGCGATCGCCGCGAGCGGATGTGCGACGCGGCCGGAGGCAATCACCATATGCGTGCCGCCATGGGTGGCGATCTTGCCGGCCTCGATCTTGGTCTGCATGCCGCCGCGGGAGAGCTCCGAGCCGGCCGCGCCCGCCATCGCTTCGATCGCGGGCGTGATGCGCTCCACCAGCGGCACCAGCTTGGCCTTGGCATTGCCGGCCGGTGGCGCGTCGTAGAGCCCATCGACGTCCGAGAGCAGCACCAGCAGATCCGCGCTCGCCATGGTGGCGACGCGCGCGGCCAGCCGGTCGTTGTCGCCGTAGCGGATTTCGTTGGTTGCGACCGTGTCGTTCTCGTTGATCACCGGTACCGACCGCAACTCCAGCAGTTTGCCGATCGTGGAGCGCGCATTGAGATAGCGTCGGCGCTCCTCGGTGTCCTGCAGGGTGACCAGCACCTGCCCGGCGGTGATGCCGTGGCGGCCAAGCACCTCCGACCAGGTGCGCGCCAGCGCGATCTGGCCGACGGCGGCGGCGGCCTGACTGTCCTCGAGCTTGAGCGGTCCCGCCGGCAGTTTCAGCACGGCGCGGCCAAGCGCGATGGCGCCGGAGGAGACCACGAGCACGTCGCGCTTGTCGCGGTGCAACTTGGCAATGTCCTCGGCCAGCGACGAGAGCCAGGCGTCATGCAATCGCCCGCCGTCGCTGTCGACCAGGAGCGAGGAGCCGACCTTTATCACCATGCGGCGGAAGTCGGTGAGGGAGAGGGCGCGGGACATGTGGAAAGCTTGCGGCTGACCGGCGGCACGCGACAACCATTGTCGCGCCGATGCGTTGTTTAGCATGCGCTTTCGGGTTTTCGCCAAGGCGTAACGGCATGCGCAGGCATCACCCCTGCGGATGCCACGCTTTGGCGACGATACTGGGCCGTTCCTGGTGCCGCGTTTGGTCGATCACCCTCAACAGCGCGCGCAACACGTCGGGCACGCCCGCGCCGGTCGCCGCCGAAACGACGAGCGGCGTCTTTTTGGCGGCGCGCTCGAGCCGCGCAGTCTGTCGTTTCAATTGCTCCGGCGTCAGCGCATCGGCCTTGTTGAGCGCCACCACCTCGGGCTTCTCGCCGAGCCCCTGGCCATAGGCTTTAAGCTCCGCGCGCACGGTCTTGTACGCGACCCCGGCGTGCTCGACTGTGCCGTCGACGAGATGCAGGAGCACGCGGCAGCGCTCGACGTGGCCGAGGAAGCGGTCGCCCAGTCCCGTGCCTTCGTGGGCACCCTCGATCAGGCCCGGAATATCGGCGAGTACGAACTCGCGACCGTCGATCTCGACCACGCCGAGCTGGGGATGCAGCGTCGTGAATGGGTAGTCGGCAATCTTCGGCTTGGCCGCGCTCACCGCGGCCAGGAAGGTCGATTTGCCCGCGTTGGGCAGACCGACAATGCCGGCATCGGCAATCAGCTTGAGGCGCAGCCGGATCGTGAGTTCCTCGCCGGGCTGGCCGGGATTGGCATGGCGCGGCGCACGGTTGGTCGAACTCTTGAAGTGGGCATTGCCGAAGCCGCCCTTGCCTCCGCGCGCGACCACCGCCCGCTGTCCCACGTCGGTGAGGTCGGCGAGCAAGGTCTCGCCGTCCTCCTCGTAGACCTGCGTCCCGGCCGGCACCTTCAGCACGATATCGTCGCCGTTCGCGCCGTGGCGGTCCTTGCCCATGCCGCCGCCGCCGTTCTTGGCTTTGAAATGCTGCTGGTAGCGGTAATCGATGAGCGTATTGAGCCCGTCGACCGCCTGCAGGATCACGTCGCCGCCCTTGCCGCCGTCGCCGCCGTTCGGCCCGCCGAACTCGATGAATTTCTCGCGCCGGAACGACACGCAGCCGTTGCCGCCGTCGCCCGAGCGGACGTACACCTTGGCTTCATCGAGGAATTTCATGACGCACGATATGCGATCACAGATGCAAAATACGAGACCCCGCGCGGATGGTCTCTTCGCGCGGCGCTAAAGAAATTCAGCCAAAAACTTGCGGGAAGGGAAGTATCCGTCGGGAGGGGCCAGGGCGGGCCATGCCTCACTGATGCGGCCCAATAGGCCGCTCCCGACGCTACCGTTCGCCAAGTCTGCCGCTACGCCTCGGCCCGAACGCTGCCGCTGCGATCATCGCGGCCAAAGTAACCCGGGGGCATTGCACCTCCCTCGGTTGTCGTGCGCGTCACCCCGACAGTGACCCGTACACACAATAATCCTGGTCACGATCGGCGCCACTGTCAATGGGCGCTCGCTCGCCGCCGTTCAAATCATGTGTCAACAAGTTCCCGCTGTACAACGTGTCAACCGACGCCGCCGTTGCGGTCGCGGCGCAGCACCTTGCCCGGCAGCGCGCCCGTGTGGGTCGCGTCCTCGACCACGATGGTGCCGTTGACGATCACACTGGTGCGCTTGCCGCTGGGATATCGATGTGGATCGGCATACGTGGCGCGGTCTCTAAAGTCAGCAGGATCAAAAATCGTCACGTCGGCGCGGTAGCCTTCCCGCAGCAGACCGCGATCCTTCAATTTCAGAGCCTGGGCGGTGGCGCCCGTCATCTTGTGGACGGCGAGCTCGAGCGGAATGATGCCGAGCTCGCCGACATAATGGTCGATGATGCGCGGGAACGTGCCGTAGAAACGCGGGTGCGGCATGCCCTGGCTCACGGTGCCGTAGGTCGCAACGCAATTGCCGTCTGAACCCACGAGCGCAAGCGGCGAGCGTATGATATCGCGGATATCGTCTTCGGAGATCGAGGTGACGAGCACCCGCGTCGCGCCTTCGTCCGCAACGAGATAGTCGGCGACGGTGTCGATCGGGTCCTCAGCGCGCTCGGCCGCGAGCGCGCCGATCGTGCGCCCGGCATGCTGCGGCAGGTTGGGCGAGATCGAAATCCGCACGCAATCCCACGATGGAATGCGGCCCCAATTATTGAGCCCATGGCGGGCGATGTCCGCGCGAATGCGTGCGCGCGTATCCTTATGCGTGAGACGCTCCAGCATCGCCTCGACGCCGCCCGCCTGCACCCATTGCGGCATCAGGTTCTTGAGCGGATTGCTCCCGGCGGCGTAGGGATAGGCGTCGCAGTCGACATCGAGCCCGCGCCGCTTCGCCGCCGCGATCATGTCGAGCACACGCGCGGCCTTGCCCCAATTGTCGAGCCCCGAGCACTTCAAGTGCACGATCTCGACGTGCACGTCGCAGGCGCTTGCGATCGCGATCGCTTCATCGACCGCCTCCAGCACCTTGTTGGATTCGTCGCGAATGTGGGTGAAATAGCCGGCATTGTAGCGTTTGACCACGCGGCAGAGCGCGATCATCTCGTCTGCCTGCGCGTAGCTGCCGGGCGCGGTGAAAAGCCCCGACGACAGCCCGAGCGCGCCGGCGTCGAGCGCTTCCTCGAGCAAGGCGATCATGGCCTTGAGCTCGGCCGACGTCGGCGCTCGGCTCTCCATGCCCATGACCATCAGCCGCAGCGTATTGTGGCCGACCAGCATGCCGGCGTTCACCGCGGTCGCGGGGAAGCTTGCGAGGTAATCCGAGAACGTCGTTGCCTTGAACGGCAACCACGGCGCGCTTGCGCTGAGATAACCGCGCAGCAACTCGACCTTACCTGGCAGCGCGGGCGCGACGGAAAAGCCGCAATGGCCGACGATCTCGGTGGTCACGCCTTGGCGTACCTTGCTCTCGGCCCTGGGATTGATTGGCAGCGTGAAGTCGGAATGGGTCTTGATGTCGATGAAGCCCGGCGCCACGGCAAGGCCGTGCGCGTCGATGAGCTTGGCTGCTGTGTCATCGATCCGCGCACCGACAGCGGCAATGCGGCCGTCGCGGATGGCGATATCGCCGGGCTTGCCGGCGGCTCCGGTGCCGTCGAAGAGAAGACCGCCGCGGATCAGGATGTCATGGCGCGCGCTCAAGTCGCGACCGGCCCTTTGAGCTCGGCTCCATTGCCCTCGGGGCTCCTTCTTGGCGGCAAGTTTTGCCCCCTGCGTGCTGCGGAGCGGGATCGCGCTGCCGGCTGGATACGAGCCTATTACACTCTGCTCAGGCGCGCTCCAGCTTTTGAGCCCAAGGGCGTTGACGTTCGTCTTCGCGAGCTATGGCCCACCGCCTGCGATCGAGACGGAAACGATCGACCGGCGCGGACGAGGCGAGCGCGCGGATGCGATAGAGACCGACGCCCGTCCACTGGAAGCCGCATTTTTCCAACACCCGGCGCGAAGCAGGGTTGCTCACGCGCGCGCCGCCCGCCACCGCGTCGTAGCCGAGATCGCCAAAGGCGTGATCGATCACGGCGCGCACGGCTTCGGTGGCGTAGCCTTGGCCCCAGAATGAAACGCCGAGCCAATAGCCGATCTCGGGCGGTTCCTCGCCGAAGCGGGCGATCCCGCAACCGCCGATGACGTCGCCGCCACGCCTGGCAATCAAGAACACGATCTCGCCGTCGGACGCGTTCGCGGCCGTGATGAAGCTTTGCGCATCCGCGAGCCCATAGGGATGTGGAATGCGCAGCGTGTTCTCCGCGATCCGACGATCGTTGACGAGCGCGGCGATGGTTCTTGCATCTTCGAAGCACGGCGCACGCAGAATGAGCCGCTCGGTTGCGAGGACGGGAATGTTCCTCTCCCGCAAGCTCTCCGGCGCACTTCGATCAAGCAATGTCATTGCACGGGCTCCTCGAAAGCGAAGAGGGGAGCCGGCATCCCGTCTCCCCTCTTGGTACCCGTGTGGGTCCGCCGGTTCGATGGGAGCCGGCAGACCTCGATGAAGTCTACCGTCTTATTGGGCCGCAGCCTCCGTCATCGGCAGAACCGATACGAACACCCGGCCCTTGGCTTTGGTACGGAACTCGACGCGACCGTTGGTCAGCGCGAACAGGGTATGGTCCTTGCCCAGGCCTACATTGGGGCCCGGGTGCCACTTGGTGCCGCGTTGGCGCGCGATGATGTTGCCGGCAAGCACGTGCTCGCCGCCGAAAATCTTCAAGCCGAGCCGCTGACTGTTCGAGTCGCGGCCGTTGCGGGATGATCCGCCTGCTTTCTTGTGGGCCATGGCTTCAGGTCCTTCGGTCCGCAGTTATGTAATCCAACTTTGTGACGAAATCATCACTTCTTCTTGCCCTTGCCGCCCGATTTCGGCTTGTCGGCTTTCTTCGCCGGGGTTTTGGCCGGCTTCTTTGCTGCCCTGGATTGCGTCTTGGCCCCTACCTTGCGCTTGGGCGCCTCGGTCTGGGGATGTTCGGCTTCCTCGGCCGCGGCAGGCGCGGCGGCCACCGGCTTCCGCTCGGGCTTGGGCCTTGCGGTCTTGGTTGGCTTTGCCCCGTCGGTGAGGATTTCGGTCACGCGGATGAGCGTGAATTCCTGCCGGTGGCCACGCTTCCTGCGCGAATTCTTCCGGCGGCGCTTCTTGAAGGCGATGATCTTCGGCCCGCGTCCCTGCTCGAGGACTTCGGCGGCGACCGAGGCGCCGGCAACGGTTGGTTGACCCAACGTGACGCTGTCGCCGCCCACCACCAGGACCTCGCCGAACTGCACGATCTCGCCGGGATCGCCCTTGACCTTCTCGACCTTGATCACGTCCTCGGCGGCGACGCGGTATTGCTTGCCGCCGGTTCTGATGACTGCGAACATGGCTCTCGTCCTGGTGTTCGATGCCGACGCTCGGATCGGCGCACGCCGGCCTGCTTCAGTCGATTGTGGGCTTTGCGGGCGCCAATCGCCCCTACACACGGAGCCAGATAGGGCTCCGCATCCGATCTCGCCTAATCGAAGTCGGCCCTTAAAAACGCAAGTCGGCCTGCGCCGACTTGCGGGGGATGCTTATGGCGGCAGGCGCCCAAACTGTCAAGGAAATGGGCCTTTCGGCTTTTATGTTCAGTCTTGCGTAGCGAGCGCCGCCAAACAATTCAATTTGCCCCCATCGGTCCATTTGCCCATATAAGGCGGCAAATAACGGGCCTCACATGAGCGCGCTCGCCAATCATGCCTTCGTCAAGATGAACGGTCTCGGCAATGAGATCGTGGTGGTCGACATGCGCGGGCAGCCGCGAGCGATCGGTGCGGCCGAGGCGCGCGCCGCCGCGCAGCCCAATGGAGCGCCCTACGACCAACTGATCACGCTCCACGCGCCGCGCACGCCCGGCACCGACGGCTACGTGCGCATCTACAATAACGACGGGTCGGAAGCGGGGGCCTGTGGCAATGGCATGCGCTGCGTCGCCGAGCTCTTGTTCAAGGAAACCGGCAAAAGCGAATTGAGTTTGGAAACGACGGCGGGATTGCTGAGTTGCTGGAGGGGCGACAGGCCGCTGGTTTCGACCGTCGACATGGGCAAACCGCGTTTCGCCTGGAACGAGATCCCGCTCGCCGAGAAATTCGACGATACCCGCGCCATCGCGCTGCAGATCGGGCCGACCGCCAAGCCGATCTTGCATTCGCCGTCCGTCGTCAGCATGGGCAATCCCCACGCCATCTTCTGGGTCGACGACGTCGGCGCCTATGACCTCGGCAAGCTCGGCCCGCTGTTGGAGAACCATCCGATCTTTCCGGAGCGCGCGAACATTTCGCTCGCGCAGGTGGGTTCCCGCGACCGCCTCGTCCTGCGCACCTGGGAGCGTGGCGCCGGCCTCACCAAGGCCTGCGGCTCGGCCGCCTGCGCGGCGGCGGTCGCGGCCGTGCGCCTGGGTCTGGTCGGCCGCACGGTGACGGTCACGCTGCCGGGCGGCGACTTGCGCATCGAATGGCGTGCGCATGACGAGCACGTGCTGATGACCGGCCCGGTGGCGTACGAGTACGACGGCAAATTCGATCCGGCGCTATTCGAGGTGAGTGCGACCCAATGAGCGTCGATGTCGTCACCTTCGGCTGCCGGCTCAACGCCTATGAGGCGGAGGTAATCCGCCGCCAGGCGCAAGCGGCCGGGCTCGCCGATGCGGTCGTCATAAATACCTGCGCGGTGACGGCGGAGGCGGTGCGGCAGTCGCGCCAGGCGATCCGCAAGCTCAAGCGCGAGCATCCCGACGCGCCCATCGTGGTCACGGGCTGCGCGGCGCAGACCGAACCCAAAACCTTCGCGCACATGCCGGAGGTCGCATTGGTGCTGGGTAACGAGGAGAAGATCAGCGCGCAGGCGTGGCGACAGCATCGCGATGTTTTGGCGCGAGCATCCTTCGGCGTCGCTGCCGAGGAAAAGATCGCGGTCAATGACATCATGGCGGTGAGGGAGACGGCCGCGCATCTCATCGACGGCCTCGAGGGCCGCTCGCGTGCCTTCGTGCAGGTGCAGAATGGCTGCGACCACCGCTGCACCTTTTGCATCATTCCCTATGGCCGCGGCAATTCGCGCTCGGTACCCATGGGCGAGGCGGTCGCGCAGGTGCGCAGGCTGTGTGCGCGCGGCTATCACGAGATCGTTCTCACCGGCGTCGATCTCACCAGCTATGGCGGGAAGCTCCCGGGCGCGCCAAAGCTCGGCACGCTGGTGAAGCAGATTTTGAAACATGTGCCGGAGCTTGCGCGGCTGCGACTCTCATCGATCGATTCGGTCGAGGCCGACCGCGACCTCCTTGATGCATTCGCGACCGACGCACGGCTCATGCCGCACCTGCATCTCTCCCTGCAGGCGGGCGACGATCTCATCTTGAAGCGCATGAAGCGCCGCCATTCACGCGCCGACGCCATGGCCTTCTGCGAAGCGGTGCGGCGACTGCGGCCTGATGTGGTCTTCGGCGCTGACATCATCGCCGGGTTTCCGACCGAGACCGAGGACATGTTCGCTCGCTCGCTCGCTCTCGTCGATGAATGCGGGCTCACCCATCTCCACGTCTTTCCGTTCTCGCCGCGGCCCGGCACGCCCGCCATGCGCATGCCGCAAGTCGAGCGCGAGGTGATCAAGGACCGCGCCCGGCGGCTGCGCGAGAAAGGCGAGGCGGCGCTGCGCCGTCACCTCGACGCGCAAGTGGGCCGCAGCCATCGCGTCTTGACCGAATCCCGTGAGCTCGGCCGCACCGAGCATTTCACCCGCGCGCGCCTTGCGACGCCGATGCAGCCGGGGATCATCCTCGACGTCACCATCACCGGACACGACGGCCGCCAGCTCCTTGCCGCGTAGGGACGGGAGCGAAAGCTATTTTTTTGCCTGCGTGTGTTATAAGCCATTGGTCTGCCGGGGAGCCTGACATGCCGGATTTTCGCGAGCACATCGTCACCAGCGTCGAGGCGCTGGGGCGCATCTACGGCGAGCCCTATGGGCCCTCGATTGCCAAGGAGACCGACCGTATCACCCCCCAGTACGGCGCCTTCATCGAGGCGGCGCCGTTCTTCGCGCTGGCCACGGCGGGCCCCGCCGGCCTTGATTGTTCCCCGCGCGGCGATGCGCCGGGCTTCGTGCGCATTCACGACGAGAAGACGCTGCTGGTTCCCGACCGGCGCGGCAATAACCGCATCGACAGCCTGCGCAATATCCTTTCTGACCCGCGCGTGGCGCTGCTCTTCCTCATTCCGGGCTGCGGCGAGACCATTCGCGTCAACGGCCGCGCCGCAATCTCGACCGATCCAGCGCTGTGTGCGAGCTTTGCAGTGAACGAGAAGGCGCCGCGCGCGGTGCTCGTCGTGTCGGTCGACCGCATCTTCTACCAGTGCTCGAAGGCGATCGTGCGCTCGAAGCTATGGGATCCGTCGCGCCACGTGGACCGCAAGAGCCTGCCAAGCAACGGCACGATTCTCGCCGAGTTGACCGAGGGCAAGATTGGCGGCGAGGCCCATGACCGTGCCGCGCCCGAGCGCTTGAAGGCGACGCTGTACTGAGCGCAGCGCGCTCCTTGCCGGTGCGACATCGCAATCAGCGGGCGAGCGCGTCACCCGGCCATCCGCACGCGCGCAGCAGTTGCTGCATGTGCGACGGCACGGCCGCACTGACGCGAATCGGCGCGCGATTCTTGTAGAGCGGCACCACGATCTCGCGCGCGTGCAGGCTAAGGCCGGGACCGCCTGTCCGCGGGGCGCCTCCATAGACGCTGTCGCCGACGATGGGCCATCCCATGGCAGCGCAATGCACGCGCAGTTGATGGGTGCGACCGGTGAGCGGCTCGAGCGCAAGCCAAGCGACATCATGACTTTCGTCGCTGCCGGCGGAAGGCAATCGCGTGCGCCCCATCACCTTCCATGTGGTCACCGCCGGCTGGCCCGAGGGATCGTGCTTCATCCACCAGCCGCGAGTTGCGTCCTTGCGGCCGAGGGGCAGCTCGATGCGGCCTTCGTCCTGCGGCGGCCCACCCGCCACCACCGCCCAATAGGTCTTGCCGACTTGTCCGCTCTTGAACAGGCGGCCGAGCGCGGCCAGCGCCTTGCGATGGCGGCCGAGCACCAGGCAGCCCGAGGTGTCGCGATCG
>Ga0207684_10002964_pt1 | contig 16821 bp, 9 predicted proteins | sample KBSK5501metaG_FD_184342 | JGI IMG/M metagenome (GOLD analysis project Ga0207684, IMG submission 184342) | Corn, switchgrass and miscanthus rhizosphere microbial communities from Kellogg Biological Station, Michigan, USA - KBS K5-50-1 metaG... | ecosystem: Host-associated > Plants > Roots >...
CAACAACAGCATACCTTGTCATTCAACAGGGGCCGCAGGCCGGCAAGAGGCTAGAAATCTGGAAAGAACGCACCACCATTGGCCGTAGTCTTGCGTGTGACATATTTCTGGAAGACCTGGCAGTACATCGCAAACAAGCCAGTATTTTGCGCACACCCGCCGGATTTGTACTGCATGACGATCATGGCTCAGGCGACAGCTTTGTCAATGAACAATCCGTCAAGGAGCATCTATTGCAGGATGGCGATCAACTGCTTTTTGGCAACACAAGTCTCACATTCTTCGGCCATGAGGGCACTCGCCCCTTTCAGCTTGCCTCATCACGAGGTCGCGAACTACACGCCCTCAAAAGCTCCGAACCCAATGACAGCACTATCACGAAACTGGATGTGACCACTATACGGGGAGCTAAGCGCAGTTTTGAACTGCTCCCGGATATGACGATTGGGCGCAGTCGCGAGTGTGATATCTTCCTGGAAGACCTGGCTGTAAGCCGCCTGCACGCCACTATTCGCCAGTTGCCGGATGGAGGGTATGAAATAGAAGATCATCACTCAGCTTCTGGTACATTCGTGAATGGCATGCGCATCACGCGCTACCGCCTGATCGAAGGCGATGTTGTGCAGATAGGTGCAAGCAAGCTCACTTTCCGGCGTTCGCATTCTTGAGCAATCTTTCAATAGCCTGTATGCGTTCCCCATAATAATCGATCTTCGACCCATCTGGTAATTGCACGGGGGGGTCATATGCATGAGTTTCGCGTATGAAGCGACGTACCTCCGGCGGCACTTCTTGCTCATGAGCCGCGGGATTTTGTCGTACGTGTGTCGAAGAGACATCTCGATAAGCAGCATTCAACGGGAGCGCATGTATATGGGGAGCAAACTGCCGGTTTTCAGGTCGATCCAGCAGCCTGGTCAATTCTGCCGGTCCTGCTGCCCCGCGCGGGGCAACGAGCAGGTCCGCGAGAGCGAATAGCTCGTGCAGGGCCGCATCGCGGTCCTCATAATAGTGAGGATCGAGTATCTGTACGATTTTGTCGAAGCCTATCAGAAAATATAGCTTCGTCACCTGTGGAAAATTGGCACGTACCCCTTCCGCCTGCTCCACATACAACCCACGATTAAAGAGCATAATCCCAGTATGGCGTAGATGGTGGCGGAGTACTGTATCCAGCAAGATGATGCGATCGAGCAGTAGAGGTCGCTCCACAGCTTCTTTGTCAACAATGTGCTTGCTTAGGGCTGCATAGACTTCCATATTACCATGGAGATGGGCAAAATGCCGTGCCTGTTTCAGCATCGCAAGATGTGCCGAGGTGGGTGGATTGAACGAGCCGGGGAAGACGATGATGCCACCCTCAGGCAGCGGTGATCCTGGCACGATAAGGGCCTGTGGTTTAGCTTGAGGGTCTAAGCGATCAAGCAATGCTTGCACTCGCCTGAAACGTTGAATTGTATATGAAGAGAAGCGGATAACTCGTGCATTTGTAATGTCTGGCATACGTTAATTGTATCATGAGCGAGCATTATTAAGGAACGGGCACAATTTCTTGTACCCGTTCCCAACTCTATAACAACATCGCTTTGGAGTACGCGTTTGCGCCCCCTCCGCAACGTGTATACCTATTCCTTCATCAATCTCCTCAATACTGTCGACAGAATCCCACCGTTCTTGTAGTAGGTCACATCGATGGGGCTATCGAGGCGGGCAATGGTCTGGAAAGAGAACGTTGTGCCATCCTCGCGTGTAACCTCCACGGTCACTTCCTGGCGCGGCTTCAAGTCCTGCGCGATGCCCGCGATGTCGTAGACTTCTCGTCCCGTCAGCCCAAGCGATTCTTTGTTCTCACCTGGCTTGAATTGGAGCGGCAAGATACCCATGCCCACCAGGTTGCTGCGATGTATACGCTCGAAGCTCTCGGCGATGACTGCACGCACACCCAGCAGCAATGGCCCTTTGGCGGCCCAGTCACGCGAGCTGCCCGAGCCATATTCTTTGCCCGCAATCACAAGCAGCGGGACACCCTCCTGCTGGTAACGCACGGACGCTTCATAAATGGTGGTCTGCTCGCCACCAGGCAGGTGGACAGTATAGTAGCCTTCGGTCCCTGGCACCAGGCGGTTGCGCAGACGAATGTTGCCAAAGGTGCCGCGTACCATCACTTCGTGGTTGCCGCGCCGCGCACCATAGGTGTTGAAGTCGCGCCTTTCGACGCCATGCTCGACCAGAAACTTGCCAGCAGGACTCGTCGCGGAGAAGCTGCCAGCAGGAGAGATGTGGTCTGTAGTGATCGAGTCATCGAGCATCGCCAGGACCCGGGCGTCGTGAATATCTTTTACCTGCTCAGGTTCGACTGGCATGTCCTGGAAGAATGGCGGCTCCTGGATGTACGTCGAGTTGGGATCCCACTTAAAAAGCTCGCCTTCGGTATTTGGCAATGAACGCCAGTGCTCATCACCGTCAAACACATGAGCGTAGTTCTCCTCAAACAATTCGGGCGTGATCGACTTCGAAACCACGTCGCGTATTTCTTCCTGGGTAGGCCAGAGATCACGCAGGTAGATGTCCTCACCATTGACATCTGTGCCAATCGGCTCCTTTGTCAGGTCGATATCCACCGTACCGGCCAACGCGTAAGCCACGACCAGGGGTGGAGAAGCCAGGAAACTTGCCCGCACCTGAGGATGGATGCGCCCTTCAAAATTGCGGTTGCCGCTCAGCACTGCCGCAACTACAAGGTCGTTGTCCTGTACCGCCTCGGCGACCGGCTCCGGCAATGGGCCACTATTGCCGATGCAATTGTGGACTGCTACTGTGCCTGCCACGAAGGCGTGTAGATCGTTCACCGCCAGGTCGAACACCGCCCGCCTGCCAGCCGACCGTCGTTCCACCACCTGGAGCGCGAATGTCGGCAGCGTGCGCGCTTCCTTCTCTACACAGTAGCGCTTTGCAGTCTCTGCATCCGCATGCGAGCGCAACGGCGCAAACCACTCGCGCGCACCGATCTCGCTGAACAGCTCGACAGGCGATGGGAAGTCGCAGGAATCTCTATGCAGTGGTTGGAACTTGCGTGCCGTCGCTTGCGGCAGTCGCGAAAAGCGGTCGTGGCCCTCCAATAGCGCGTAGTGAGGAGAGACTACTGCCTCGCGCTCCATCAGCTCCACCGCCGCTATCTTGCGTGCACGGGAGAACGATAGCTCGTAGTCTGCCTGGTGCAGCCCCTCCAGGCGGGCCGACATCCAGAGGCGCTGCCGGTGAATCTGATTCACCAAACGCCAGTATACCGCCGCCGCGCTGGCTCGTAGAGCCTTGTCCATACAATAGCGAAATCCCACGCGCTCCACGAACGAGAGGCCGTCTGGAAGCTCCAGGCGGACCTCCACGCGAGGGATACCATCCTGTGCCGCCGGGTACGAGGAAGTCGCGTGGCGCGTGGGATACTCGTAGACGTTGGCTCCATCGGTCTTCACCCCACAGCGCGCCAGCAGACGGGTCACGTCGCCCATAGCCTGCTTGAGAGCCTCCACATGCTCTGGTATGGTGCTTTGGGAATAGGCGGGCGGCTCAAGCGTTGCCTCCTCCTCGCGCTTGCCCCAACGATGCAAGACAGGCGCGTGACCGTCCGCCCCGAAGAGCCCGCCCAGAAACTCGCGCACCACTGTACGAGGGCAGCTTTCATCCAGCACAAAAGCTGGGAGCGTTGGCGCCTGCTGAATGCGCCGCCCGGTGCGCACGCCGGGCAAGGTGCTGATGGCCTCTATGAACGGCATCGGCAGCACGATGGTCCAATGCTGCTCGTTGTAGCGCCTAGCCACAGGGCGACAGCCGGTAAGCAGTTCCACATCGTCAAGCACAATCTTGCGATCCATGGCCTGCCCAACGTGCATCTTGCCCTGCCCGTTCGGGCCGATCGAGCCGTCGCCTAGCAGATGGCCGAGTAGGCGCGCAAAGGCCAGTGTACGCAGGCGTTCATGGTCAGTGTCCATCGTGAATGTCAGCTTGCCCACGTGCAGGGTGTAACCGGCCTCGTCGTCGCCAGGCTCGTCCAACGGGGCCTCAAGGCCAACCACGACGCGATCCTGGCCCAGTACGAGCTGGTCAACGCGCACCCAGCGACCGCCCGTGCAGAGGATCTCATGGTCAGGGGTGCAGACCAGCGTGCGCCCGTCTTGCAGGACGAGCGAGACGCACTCGCGCTCGCCCTGCACCATCATCTCGGCCTGCACCGCTGTGCCCAGCCTGCCATCCGCAGTGGGAGCAAGTAGCGTAGCTCCGCCAGCGCGCGGCAACTGCTCGATGCGCCGCGCGGTGCCGTTGGTAAGCAGAACCGGCGTGCCCTCGGTAAGGCATGTCGTACACCCATAGCCAACCAGGTGGAAGCGCAGGGCTTCGAGATAGGGCAGCAGGTCGGCGTTCTGCAGGTAATCGATGACGGCGCGCGAACCTGGGGCCAGGCTGGTTTTTACGGTCGGATTGACGGAGAGACCACGCTCAACAGCGCGCTTCGCCAGCAGACCAGCCGCCACCATCACCGAGGGATTAGAGGTGTTGGTGCAACTCGTAATAGCAGCAATAGCAACCGAGCCATCTGTCATGTGTGCCTGCGTGTTACCCATCGTGACGAGCACGTCTTTGCGATGCCCGTTGTGCCCGTTGCCGCTGGCATAACCCTGGTTCTTCGCCTCGACCAGCGCTCTATCGTTATCTTCTTTCTGAGCAACAGGATCAGGGTTGGCTTGCCCACCCTCGGTAGCAAGACGAATCAGCGAATGCTCCGTTACATCGTTTTCCTGTAATTCCTTGAAGCGGTCTGCGAAGGCCTCGCGGAAAACGCGGCCAAGGTTTTGCATTGGAACACGGTCCTGAGGACGACGCGGTCCGGCAAGGCTCGGCTCTATGGTGCCGAGATCAAGTTCGAGCGAGTCATCAAATTGTGGCTCAGGCGCTTCGTCGGTGCGGAAAAGTCCCTGAGCCTTCGTGTAACGTTCGACAAGGTCAACCAGGTCCGAGCTGCGCCCAGTACTGCGCAGGTAGTGCAAAGTTTCGTTGTCAACGGGAAAGAGTGTCGCGGTCGCGCCAAATTCAGGTGACATATTCGAGATGGTGGCACGATCCGCGAGCGTCAGATAGCTAAGGCCGGAACCGGTAAACTCTACAAACTTGCCGACGACGCCTCGCTTGCGCAACATCTGTGTAACGGTCAGCACCAGGTCTGTAGCGGTCGAGCCACTCGGCAGCGAGCCTGTCAGGCGCACACCTATGACTTCTGGCGTAAGCAGGTAAAGCGGCTGGCCGAGCAAAACAGCCTCTGCCTCAATACCACCAACGCCCCAACCGAGTACACCGAGGCCATTGATCATGGTGGTATGAGAATCGGTACCCACGAGTGTATCGGGGAATGCAAGCGTTTCGCCATTTTCCTGTTTCGTCATTACGACGGGGGCCAGATATTCGAGATTCACCTGGTGAACAATGCCGGTGCCCGGCGGCACGACACGGAAGTTACTGAATGCCTGCTGGCCCCAACGCAAGAGTCCATAGCGCTCGCTATTGCGTTCATACTCTCGCTCGACGTTGCGGGCGAATGCGAGGGTTGAGCCAAACATGTCTACCTGCACGGAGTGGTCTATCACCAGGTCGGCTGGCACGAGCGGATTGATCTTATGTGGGTTGCCTCCCATACGCGCAACGGCTGAGCGCATCGCCGCGAGGTCTGCTACGGCAGGCACGCCTGTAAAGTCTTGCAACAGGACACGAGCAGGCATGAAAGGGTACTCCGCCTCGGATTGCGAAGCATGGCCTGGAACCCAACGAGCAAGAGACAAGATATCATCTTCAGATACAAGTTCGCCGCCCGCATGGCGTAATGCGTTCTCCAAGAGAATTTTGATGGTAAAAGGTAACCGGTCAAGACCTTGCACGCCTCTTTTTGTGAGCGCTTCTAATTGATAGTAGCTAACTGTGCCTCCGGCACTTTGCAATGTAGCGCGAGCGCTAAATACATCGTTATAAGCAGTCATTGCTTCATCCCCTGACAAATACATGTGAACCCCAGTAGAAAATGTTATCCTCTTCATTATTATATAACACTTTGGCTTTGGACCACGGGGAACTGCCTGGTAAGAGGTTGGGGAGGACTAAGTGGTGAGAAAATGGTCGGGGCAGGCCTCACGGCAGCAAGATTGCCGCCAGGAGCTGACTTTCCATAAGAGAAAGACCGCACGGAGAGACAAAGGTGTTTCTCTTTCTGGCTCGGAAGATGATAGATATCCAGGCCGATCTTTTTTACTCACGGTCCGGTCCCGGTTCCATTCCATGAGTGTACCGGCCTATCATCATCCAAGGTAACTTCTAGCATGACAAACTGCTTGTGAGACCTGCCCCCTATACTTTGCACTATCTATGAGGAGAATACATCAGTAAAAATGCTTAATGCACTTTATGTTTCTAGCTTCCCGGCAGGGGCAAAGACAATTTCACTTTACAACCTTCGCCCAATGCCGAGGTAATCGTTAGCGTCGCGCCGATCAGTATGGCACGTTCACGCATGCCTACAAGGCCTAAACCACTTTGCGAATTATGGCTGATATCAAGGGGCTCTGCGGCAGAAAATCCCTTCCCGTTGTCATGCACTGACACCTGTAACAATGAAGAGTAGTAAGCGAGTTCTACACTCGCCTGGGTGGCTTGAGAATGCCGCCAGATATTCGATAAAGCCTCTTGAACAATCCGGAAAATAGCAATCTCGGCTTCAGGAACAGTAGAGCGAGGCACCCCGGTACAGGTAAACGTACAGGGGACGCCGCGTGTGGAGGAGCTATCGCTTAGCCATTCTAAAGCAGCTCGCAGGCCAAGATCATCAAGTATCGATGGGCGCAGGTCGCGACATGCACGACGCACCCCTTCCAGTGTGTGATCGGCCAGTTCTTGCAGATTGGTAAGCCACTGTGTATCTTTTTCTGGAAGATCAAGTTTGCCTATTGCGCGACCAAGGCCATCCAGCCCAAGGGACAACGCAATCAGCGCTTGAGCGGTGTCATCATGCAACTCCCGTGCTAGACGCCGCCGCTCCTCTTCTTGAACACGAGTAATCAAAGAGGCATAGTCACGCAATTGATCCTGCCGGCGCCGGGCACTACTGAGATCTTGCAGGGTACGCTGCAACGTATAAGTGCGAATGCTCAAGCGGGTACTAATCAAAGCAAGGTAGTAAATAGCGAAGAGCGGTACAAGGAAGAAGAGCCACGCGAGTTCGCCGGTTAAATCGTCAAAGATATCTACAACTGGTAAGAGTGGTCCCACACTCAGCACGAGTAGTTGGAAGCGTAGCACAGATGAGTGCAGATATTCATGCCAGGCCGCTCTCAGACCAGCATGGTTCGCTTGCGCCATGATAGGAAGTGAAACCAGCAGGATCAATAGCATCATGACTACGGCAGCCAGGATGGAGCCGAAAAACTCTTTGGATTCAGCAATGGGGCCAATGTGACTGATAAAATGGTTCAAGGGCGGTCCGGCAACCCAGGCATAGACCACGCTGGAAATTAGTGTGAGCAGCGCAGTGCTTGCGATTCGATAGCAGGCTTGCGTCCAACTCACAAATCCCCGAAAGAGTGTGAAGCCTTGTAATGATGCCTGAGTTATCAAAGCGAGTAGTACTGCGGCAGGAGAGCCAATTAATACGCCGGCGGCAAGATAAAGTGGGGCCGTAATATCAAAGAGAAAAAGAGGTTGCATTGCCATTCGTAGAGGAAGATACATTCCTTCTGCCTCTATTTTAAACTGGCGCAAAAGCAGTATGCGCCCTAGCAATGCAAGTGAAACCGAAAGAAGTATCAAGCTATAGATCGCGCGAGGCCCGTAGAAATTGGGATTAGGCCGGTAGGTGTTGAGCGCCCAAAACAATAAACCCAGTGCAATACACAGTGAGAAGATTGCTACTATGGGCTTTAACCGCGGAAACTCATTCAGTTTGCTAGTCCTGGTGTTACTGTGAATCATAGGTATCCTGCAAGGAGATCATGCTACTGCGTAGTGCCAGCAAGACGGCTTCAGTGCGAGAACCTACGTGCATTTTTGTAAAAATGTTGGCGAGGTGACTATGAACTGTACGGATACTTACCCCCAACCTGCGCGCAATTTCCTTGTTCGGCAGTCCACGTGCCGCCAGGCGCAACACCTCAAATTCTCGTTCACTCAGTAGATCAGTCGAACGTGCGACGGTATCAACACGGGCGGAAAGCCGCCGCATGATTTTCTCGGCCAAGGTGGGCTGTAAGATGGACTCACCACGGGAAACGGCTCGGATGGCATTGATCAGTTCCTGTCCATGCACATTTTTGAGTAGAAAGCCCGCAGCACCTACCTCGAGTAAAGCGATCAAGTAGGGTTCATCATCATAGGCCGACAATACAAGTACAGCGGTTTCGGGACACCTGGCTTTGATGGCGCGTGTGGCCTCAATTCCCCCTATACCAGGCATAGCGATATCCATTATGGCGATATCCGGGTGCAGTTTTTGAGCAGCGGCAATAGCTTCCTCGCCGCTGGCAGCCTCCGCCACAACTTCAACATCGTCTTCGGCCTCCAACAGGCGGCGCGTTCCCTCACGTACAAGGGCGTGGTCATCAGCGAGCAGTACGCGGATCAGGCGACTGTTTTCCTGTTCGCCATTGCCCGCATTCTGGACAACCAGGGTGGTCATAGTGGTTTCGTCGCGTTGTCTTGATGGTTGATCTAACATGTTGTATTCCATTTCCACTCTCGCTCTCTCAGAGGCCGGAAAGGGGCAACGGTGCTTCCATGGACCCCGGGTAGCAAAGCCCACCCCTACATTTCCACTATAATATAACGAGAGAAACATTGCTACAGTATGCATGCTTAGTCATTATGCCACGCTCTTACTTTTAGGGGCAAGCCTCATGTCCCGGAAGGAATTTATAGCTGTGTTCCAATTTCTGAGTAGTCAGGCGATTCTGCGGTGCCAAAAGCATTGACAAGTTACATCTATTTTCGCTACAGTAGAGACGGTAGACTCTAAAGAGGCTAAACACCTATATATCAATGTGCAGGTTTGAAGGGGGATAGGGTTTTATGGGGATGTGCCTGGATACAGAAGATTGCAGGTTTCAAAATCGAGACAAAGCTCGCTTCTGTGCTAAATGTGGCATACCAACACAGGGCGCATTATTGCAGGGACGCTATGAAATCCAATATCTGCTAAGCAAGGATCATAGCACTGTAACATTGCGGGCTATTGATCGTCATGAAGGACTACCTGTGATTGTGCGTGCTCTCATCCCTAATAAGTGCAGTGAGGAAACACGCGAGATCTTCATGCAGGATGCAGAACTGGCCGCTGCGTTTTCAAGTCGCATCAATGAAGCTGGCAGTATCCGTGTCACCGATTACGGACAAGATGGGCCGGTAGCGTTTCTGGTGAAGTCTGAGTTGAACGATTCTACGACCGTGAAGCATTCTGTTAAGCTGCGCATGACAATGCGTGTCGGAAGAGATGTTTTCCAACCAAAGCAATCGGCTTATGACGATTTAGAAGACGGTGACATGCAAACCATGTTACGGCCAGTTGTACCTAAAGCGTCCGATATACCGTCCACAGCTACGCCACCGCCGGTTCCTCAAGAAGCGGCCAAACCACAACCCCGGCATGATTGGTTGGCCGACGGTGACCAGGCCTATGAACTAGGGAACTATGAGGAGGCGCTCGCCGCCTATGAAGCAGCGTTAGCCGATAACGCTGTATCTGTGGAGGCGTGGAATGGCAAAGGAGCAACGTTGCTGCACCTGGGGCACGCTGGAGAGGCTCTTTTAGCATACGATCAAGCACTCTCGCTACGTTCAGACGATCCTGAACTGTGGAATTCACGAGCAAACGTGCTGCATGAGTTGCATCGCTACGACGAAGAAATGCAATGTTATGACCGGGCACTGGCTTTAGATGCAAATTATGTGTTTGCCTGGAGCGGTCGTGGCATGACCCTGGTGGAACTGAATCGCCCTGAAGAGGCTTTGCTGGCATTTGACCAGGCGCTTGTATTGGATGCAACACAAGGGGTGATCTGGCAGGCAATGAGCGATACCCTCTACAGTTTGCAGCGGTATGATGACGCCCTGCTTGCCATTAACTGGGCCCTTGACCTTGAGCCGGGCAATGCCGCCATGTGGGATATTAAAGGCAACATTCTACGCCGGATGCACAGCCCTGACCAGGCAGCGCTCGTTCATGAACAGGCGATTTCACTTGCCCCTGGCAGCGCCACGGCATGGTTTGATAAAGCGAATGATCTACGTGATCTAAAACGCTACCCTGAGGCTCTAGCGGATTACGACCAGGCGCTCTTACTTGATCCAACGCTGGCGGGCGCATGGTATAATCGAGGCAACGTTTTAGCAGCCATGCGCATGTACGAGGATGCCCTGGATTCCTACGACCAGGCGCTACAATATGACGATGGGTTGATATCAGCCTGGTATAATAAGGGTAGCCTGCTGCACGAGTTGGGGCAGGATGAAGAGGCATTAACCGCCTTCGATTGTGCCCTGGCGCTCGATGCTCACTATATCGCTGCCTGGAACAATAAGGGACTTTCACTCTTTACCCTTGGACACCTGGATGAGGCTTTGGCGGCTTTCGACCAGGCCACATCGCTGGCGCCTGACCAAGCCGACGCATGGCATAATAAGGCTATCGTGCTTGAAAAGCTCGGGAGATCAGAAGAGGCGCTCGCGTGCCAGGAACGAGTAAGCTCGCTGGAGCGGTAGGTGGTCATATTAGCATTTTTGCATCTCCGGGATGCCCTGATATATAATCCTTAATGCCTGATTTATCAGACACCGTGGCCATATCAAGTTGGCATAATGAATCGGGCACTACTTGCTGACTACCGCACCCAGCGCCTGAACATCCCCAAATGCAGCGGGATGCATAGAGGCACCTATAGAGGAGAAGCAATGCGACGCTGCGCCGACCTGGTTGATTGCGGACATGAAAATCGGGACAGTGATCTGTTCTGCCGTGCCTGCGCACTACCTTTACTAGGTACTGCGCTGGCTGGGCGCTACGTGGTAGAAGCGCTGATCAGTAAGGGCGGCTACGCAGCAGTCTTTCGTGGTGTCGATCAGAACCTTTCACGCCGCATTGCAATCAAGGTACTCTTGCCAAGTAAGACCACGCCCAACGAACAAGAACATTTCATACGCGAGGCGCGTATCGCGGCCACACTCGATCACCCCAACATTGCGCCAATCCTCGACTATGGCAAAGACGGCCCTAGCGTTTTCCTCGTCATGCCTTTGTACACCGCAGGGTCCTTACGCACCAGGTTAGCATTCGTCAACGGAGCGCTGCCGGCGGCTGAGACGGTCAATAACTTCCACCAGCTTGTGAGCGCACTCCATTATGCGCATACACGACCGCGCCCGGTAATTCATCGCGATATTAAACCTGAGAATATACTCATCCACCAGGAAGATCGTCGCCTGGTTATCACCGACTTTGGCATTGCCCGCTCACTGGAACCTGGAGCGCGTGTCGGAAAAACGATAACAGTACGGGGCACGGTAGGATACATGGCACCTGAGCAGACCAGCGGGGTAGTAGACCCACGCAGCGACCAATTTGGCTGCGCTGTAGTGCTGTATGAGATGCTCACAGGCTATAACCCTTTCGATGCGAATGGTGGGCCGATCCCTCCTCCTTCTGCATTTAATAAGATACTGCCTTCGGCCCTGGATATAGTGTTATTGCGAGCTTTAGCAGGGCGTCCTGCAGATCGCTATGCCGATATGCTTGAGTTTTTGTACGCGTTCGACCAGGCTACCCGTCCAAGTTCAGGTTTTCAGCAAATTACAACGCAAATGGCGCAACCCGACGCCTGGAACTCACCCATTCCACCTGGTGCCATAAGTCCCTCCGCGCCGGCTATACAGCTTGGGATCGAGCGAGGAGAGTCTTCAGGTCGCCAACAAGCAGTAAAAGTGAATACGAGCGGAGGTGTGCGTGAAAAATGCCAGGAGGGGGATCAGTACCTCAAGCAGCAGCATTACTCTCAAGCGTTACGCGCCTATGAAGAAGCGTTAGGTATTGCACCACGCAACTTTTATGCCTGGAATGGCAAGGGAACCGCGCTCTATAGCCAGGGCAATTACAAGAAGGCCTACGAGGCCTACCAGCGGGCAATCGAAATCGAACCGGAGAACCCTGTAGTATGGGTAAGTGCGGGACTTGCATTGAAACGCCTGCAGCGATACCAACAGGCGCTCGTTCACTTTGAGCGGGCGCTGACCATAGATCCCCAGTATATAGCTGCCTGGATTGGCAAGGCCGATACGGAAATGGATATGAACCTGCCAGAAGCGGCCATTGCTTCCTACGAGCAAGCGCTGCACTATGATCCAAATAGCTTCCAGGCCTGGAACGGCCTGGGCAATGCGCGTTCTTTTTTACGCGATTACCCTGGCGCTGTCAACGCTTATAGTCGTGCTCTACTGATCAACCCGCGCAGCGCCGTAGCCTGGTGCAACAAAGCAGAGGCGCTAGTGCGCTATGGTCATAACCGGGCTGCGCTGGACGCACTGAATGAAGCAACCGAGCTGGACCGCAACTACACACCCGCCTGGGTACTCAAAGCGGATGTCCATGAAGCGCTGGGCAACCGGCAGGAGGCGCAGAAAGCTCGCAAACGCGCTAAACCCTGGGGGTTGATGAATTAATATTCTGGGCAGAGTACCCACATTCCGCAGTTCATCGACAGAAATCTGAGAATTTGGTCAGGAGCCGCAGGAAGGGTCAGTGTCCATTTTCCCTGCTATCAATCGCTCTTTGAAGTAGCAAACGCCATCGGGTGTGAGGTCACTCTGTGGGAGACGCATGAAGAAAACGGTTGGGAACTCGATCTCGATAGGTTACGACAAAGCATGAAGGGAAATACCAAGGCGATTATCATCAACTGTCCTCATAACCCCACCGGCTATTTGATGAGCAAGACCAAACAACAACGGATCATCGAGATTGCCAGCGAACATCAGTGCATCGTTTTTTCGGATGAGGTGTACCGTGGGCTGGAGCAGAACCCAGATGAGACACTGCCAGCAGCCTGTGATCTCTATGAACATGCGGTATCGCTAGGCGTCATGTCGAAAACGTTTGGCTTGCCAGGATTGCGCATTGGCTGGATCGCTACTCGCAACCAGCAAATCTACGCATCCATGGCTACATTTAAAGATTATCTAACTATTTGCAACAGCGCTCCCAGTGAATTTCTGGCAACGGTGGCATTGCGAAACAAGTCGACGATCATTGCGCGCAATAAGCATATTATTGAAGAGAATATGCACGCGCTCAATATGTTCTTTGAAACCTACCACCATTTATTCAACTGGACCGCGCCCAAAGCAGGTTCTATCGCGTTTCCGAGTATTCGTTTTGAGCAGGACATTGAGCAATTTTGCACTGACTTGGTGCAAAAACAGGGCGTATTGTTACTTCCAGGTACCTGTTACGATTTCGGACACAAGCATTTCAGAATTGGCTTTGGGCGAAAAAATATGCCTGCGTGTTTAGGGAGATTAGAAGCATATATCAGAAACGAACCACCTGCCATGTGACATCCCAAATAATTCCAATTGGGCCAGGCTGGCTTCACCAATTTCCTGGCAGACGCCCGAAATAATCGAGCCATTCGTTTACATTGCTCTCTGCTGCTTGCACTTCGCGGCCGCTTCCGTCGTGAACTCTACGCTACCAAATTCCAGGAATCCTGTCAATAAATGTGAGGAATGTAGGGTCTAATCATTGATCTCCATCCATGTGTTTCAATCGCTCCATAAAGCGACCGCGTAAGGGCTCGGACATGGCTATGCCTATACCTCCATGACGCAGCATGATGATTTCCGCCATAATGGACAAGGCTATTTCCTCAGGTGTGCTACCACCAAAGTCCAGGCCGATGGGAGCGCGTACACGAGCCAGTTTTTCGGCAGGAACGCCTTCGTCGTGCAGCAGTTTGAAGACGGCCCAGACACGCCGTTGACTGCCAATCATACCGATGTAGGCAGCAGGCGAATCTATAATGGCGCGTAATCCCTGAACATCGTGGGCATGAGCACGTGTGACAAGCACAATGTGGGTGCGCGGTGTAATGGGATAATTCCTGAGGATTAACTCGATATCACCTACCAGTAATTGTTTCGCAGTGGGGAAGCGTTCGCGGCTGGCAAAAGATGCACGGTCATCGGTCACACTCACAGAGAAGTTCATCAGGTGGGCAAGCGCAGCAAGCGGCCCTGCAATATGTCCTGCACCCGCAATCAATAATACCGGGTTGGGGACAAAAGGCTCGATAAACACCTCTGCCCAGGCATTTGCAGGGCCAGTCACCTTTTCAACGTGCGGTTTGCCTGCTGCGATGGCTTTCTGGGAGGCCTCAATAAGCTGAAGGCTGGTGGGAGCACCAGGAAGCGCGAGGGTACCAAATGTTTCACTATTTTCATGCACGAGCAACTGTTGGCCAATGCAGGAACGCCACGCCCCGCCAGCAGCAATGATGGTAACTAAAACAATCGCCTTTTCGCCTTCCAGGCCATCGTTTAGAGCCTGGGCGAAGTCCTGCATACCTGGCTGTCCTGGCATCGCCATGCTATGCCACGGCTGCACAAACACATCAAAGATACCGCCGCAGACGCCCTGGCTTTCCATGGCAATCTCCTCGGTAAGATCAACCTGCACAATGGTGGGACGCTGTGTGTCGATCACGTTCAGAGCGCTGCGCCATACTTCGGCCTCACCGCAGCCGCCACCGACGGTGCCGCTGATCTTACCGCCGCGATGCACCAGCATCTTTGCTCCTACCTCACGCGGAACGGAGCCTTTGCGCTTGACAATGGTCGCCATAGCGACGGTTTCACCGGATTGCAGTTCGCGTATGATCTCCTGAAAAAGTTCTCGCACGTTATAATTTCCTGTCGCTCGATCTCTAGAATATCATTACCTGCCTTCCTCATTGTATAATAGCAGCCATAATCTTATACGATTTTTTCCACTCAGTGAGAGGCCAGTTATGAAAAACGATCAAATAAATAGCGATGCCAAACACAAGAATTCCCGAACATGTGCTATACTGTTCGGGAATACTTCTTTATGAATGACTTGCATACTCACGAGACCAAGCAACATGGCACACAGAACTCCCATTTTACGAAAAAATACCTTGTACTTCCAACAGGAAGGACAACAACAAACCATAACCGTTGGAACGCCAGACTGGTATACGTGGTTGAAAACCGCCTCGACTTTTGCCTTTAGCAGTGAGCATGGCTCATTCACGGCACGCAAAGAGCAACCGGGGAACAGGCGCGGTGGAGAGTACTGGAAAGCATACCGCATGCAGCGGAGAAAGCTACGTCGTGCCTACCTGGGTAAGCCGGAGACGCTGACGCTTGAACGACTGAATGAGGTCGCGGCAGCATTGGCTGGAGAGAACGAAGTCAACAAGAAGCCGGGACCGGGTAAGCTTACTCGAATCACTGCAGCAAATCCGGCCCAAACCCTGGGCAGCGTAAAAGCGCGTCACTCCAACATTCCTACACATCTTGCGCCGCTCATCGGGCGCGAACAGGACATGGAAGCGGTGTGTACACTTCTCAAGGAGGACAATGTACGCCTCTTGACTGCTGATTGTGCTGAGCGCGGCCACCTGGAGACGCGAAGAGGTCATGGCACGGCAGTAGTTTAATGATGTAGGAGAGAGCCGAACCTCTCAATTCTGCATTCCCAGCAAATTCCCCACTCTCATATCTTCTCAATCCCTCAGTATTGCCCATCGCGCTTTTCGGGTACACCAAAAAGCCCTGAGATACAAGTACTTGAACTAATGCGATAATCCCCACAATCCGCTACACTAAACTCGTTCGTTATACCTCATGGATTTCCTTAACTGATGTACTTTCTATGGAATAATTCTGGAGGTATGTGTACTATGTCCTCACTCTTGGAATTGATCGATCACCTGTCGGGCCTGGTTGATGCTTCCCCTGCGGCTCTTCCAACGGTGCAACAGGCTGTTTCCGATCTCATCCAACAAGCGGCAAACGCCGGGCAACAAGATGCGGAAGTCGCTCTACAGCACATGAGCGCGCTTGTATCGCAAGCCGGCTTTCTTCCTGCCGCTCTTATCGCAGTAGGCTGCGGGGCTTTGATCGAGCGAGGGGCGGACCCGGCCATCGCCAGCGCTGCCATCCTCACACGCATGCGAGAGTCGCTGGAACTCGCTCCGACCTTTGTCTCTGCGTGCCAGAACGAGGCACGCGATCATCCCGGCGTGTGTGATCCAGCGGATAGTGCCGCCTGCGTCCAGCAATTCGGGCGGAAGATTTCCCAGCAGATGCCGGAGGTGACACAGGCATGGGCAGCGCTCGAACCGTTCTGCACAGCGGCGCTGGCGGTACTCATGCGTCTCCCGGCCATGCGTGAGACCGTGCGAAACGACAGAGCGTTCCAGGGCGCGCTTGCCGCCTACCCCCTGGACAGCTCCGCACTCCAATGTGTGCGAGACATCTTGCAGGTTCTGGAAAACGAAGAAATAATCGTGCTTCATCCCGTCCTCAAGCGCGGCTATCGAGTATGCATCCGGGGGATTGGCCGGAATTTCGAGCTGCATACCCTGCTCGCCGACGCACTGATTGGCGATCCTGCTCAGGGCTGGCTTCCGGGGCAACGCCCCGATCCGCGTGTGGTGTCAGCAGCAAAGGACGGCCCATTTCCCTGGCCCGGTGAGGATGCAAAAGACTTCCCCTCTGCTG
>Ga0207684_10002965_pt1 | contig 16820 bp, 15 predicted proteins | sample KBSK5501metaG_FD_184342 | JGI IMG/M metagenome (GOLD analysis project Ga0207684, IMG submission 184342) | Corn, switchgrass and miscanthus rhizosphere microbial communities from Kellogg Biological Station, Michigan, USA - KBS K5-50-1 metaG... | ecosystem: Host-associated > Plants > Roots >...
CCACCAACTTCTTCGACGGTATTGCCTATGGCGATTGGTACAATGCGACTGTCTGGTCAAATATGGACTACCTGTTTCAAGAGGCAGCAAGCCATAGAATGTACATCCTTTTAGACCTCTCTTCTTTCCGAGACAAAACGCTCAAGCAAGGAGTCTATCCCTACGACCCCTCTATGTATACGGCCGCATTCTCCTGGGTAGCTTCGCGCTATGCGAAGAATTCAGCCCTCCTCAACTACGCAATTGCCGGTGAGGTAGCGTGTCCAACAAGCAGTGATCCTCTTCGACCAACCAGCACACAAGCATTGACTTATTATTACCGGGTACTCTCTGATACACTGTATGCAGCGGATCCTAACCATCTTATCTCATCAGGCGGACTTTCTCATCTGAATCAGGCAAATTGTGGTATTGATTGGAAATCTATTTTCTCGCTTCCTCATATCAATATGGCTGCGATCCACGTTTACTCCGATCACGATCGATATATCACTATGCCGATGGTTGCTGAGTGGGCTACTAGCAACCAAAAGCCATTTATTGTCGAAGAGTTCGGGTTTCAACAGGGTGATAGCGATACAAAACGCTCTTCTGAATTCCAAAACATGTATAACCTGGGAAAGCAATACGGCGTAACGGCCATGATTTTTTGGAACTTAGGGCCCGAGATCAATTCTTCAAGCTATGAGGTGAATCCAAATACACCGTTCACCTGGAATACTGTAATACGAAATGCTCCTCAATAAGGAAAACGATGAACACATCGTCAAACCCCTACTAGCCGCCCAATTCTGCCTGTCTCGTTGCGGAATATGTGCAAAAGAGATACTTCAACGAACATCGTGAAAGCTTAACTACATCTCAACCATATCATAACCGTACGAATCTCCCAGGTATAGCATACTTTCTATGTGTGTGCAAACTCTCACATGCGTTGCTATGCGCAGATGAGAAGCTTTGTAGCCATTATTCTCAAGGTAGTCGAATACATTGTTGGAAGGGAAAAATTCTATGTTCCGCTTTTTCGGACGGGCCCACATCATCCTCGTTGTTTGCCTGGTGCTCGCTCTCACTCTTACTATTGCAAGTAATGCCAAACATTCTCATGCTGTGGGTGGGTTTAGCGGCCTGTCGGTGTCCGTTGGATACGCCGAAGACAAGCATCAAAGCAGCCTGAGCCCGGGGGCATTCCCTGTTCCCTGGTCGGGATCGCCAAACACCATCTTCCTGGGCAATCCCGTTTACGGTTCAAGTCCATGTGGTACGCTACCACACTGCTACGACGGTGGCGCAATCCGGCTCGACAATAATGGCCCAAGCGATATCCCGATCGACAGTGTCTCGGTCGACGACCATTCCTCGATCCCAGGTGGCAAGGTGTTTAACCTCTGGGGCTCGTTCACGGTTCCGGCGGGTAAGAGCGTAATCCTGGCACAGAACCCGCCTGGCAATGATCCGAGCTCTGACAACTTTGATACGAGCGGTTTTCCAAAGGGCAACTGCACCCCGATCACCGTCGCGCCGACGGTCACGATTACTAGTGGTGGAGTTCCAACCACCCTGGTAGATAGTACCCACGTACTCGACACAAACGGCGTCGATACAGAATCGTGCAGCACACAACAGAATGAGTCTATCCAGTGGCGGCAGATTGGCGCTCCGGGCGTAAAGACGGGTACCCTGACGCTCAGCCCTGCCACGACCACCCTGGCCGTTGGTCAACAGGTCACCGAGACGGCGGTTCTCCTGGACGGCGGTGGCAACGGCCTGCCCAACGCGACCGTCAACTTCAACGTGACGAGCGGACCCAATGCCGGACAGTCCGGCAGCGCCGTCACCGACAACACTGGACAGGCGTCCTTCAGCTATACTGACACTGCGCCCGGCACGGACTTGGTCGTCGCCTCTGTCACAACTGCTTACACGGTTGGCCCATTGCTGTCCAATCAGACGAGCGTATTCTGGGCAAACAACGGCACGGCAGGCTGGAGCGGTGCGGACATCGGTAGCCCGGTACTGGCAGGCAGCGATTCGTTGAGTAACGGTATCTGGACGGTGGCGGGTTCAGGGAGGGATATTGGGGGAACGGCGGATCAATTCCACTTTGTCTGGCAGCCGTTGACCTCCGACGGCGGTATCCGCGCGCAAGTACTGACCCAGACCAACACGAACAGTCGCGCGAGGGCAGGGGTGATGCTGCGACAGAGCACAGATCCGAGCGCACCCTTTTATGCGGTGGTGGTGACACCGCAGCGGGGCATCTTCGTCCTCGACCGTACGATACAGGGTGGTGGGGTCAGTACGGTTGCGAGCCTTGCTGGCGCGGTACCCGTCTACCTGCAGGTGCAGCGCACCGGCACCACCTACATCGCCTCTACCTCGAGCGATGGGGTCACCTGGACACCCATACCGGGATCGAGTGTGACTCTGGGTCCCGCGGGAACCTGGTTGGCCGGTATGGCGGTGACGTCACACACCGTGTCTAATATAAGCACGGCCACTTTCGGCGCGGTTAGCACTCCCTAGGATGGCTCTGGATCATTGATCCAAATCCATTAGAAGAGGTAGGGCCTGTTGGATTAAATGTGCCGCCAATGCATACGTGAAGAGGCCTGTATTAATAAGCAGGTGATAGAGGTTTGGATGATGGTGGTTACCACCATAGTAACGGCTCAGGTAGGCATTGTGTTCGTAATCGCGGCGTTCGATGAACTCCTTTGCGCTAGCTCGATCTAAATGATAATGGTTCATAACCTGATCTCTACGATAGTCAAGCGGTGCAAAAATATAAATATGCAATGTACGAGGCACTCCATGCAACAAAAATTGTGAGCCGCGTCCTATAATCACAACGTCTCCCTCGGTTGCCAGTTCTAAAAGCACTCGTTGTGTTAAGCGCAAATATGCAACTTCTTGCGCCTGTGTTGGTAAATCAGACGGTTTAAACAGGTTATTATAGTGTAAGCTGAAAGGGCTACTCGACCGTAGCGCCTCCAGAATATGTCCAACTGTCCCTGCTGTCTGTTCGTCCTGGCGAGCTGCTTGCTCTTCGTTAATACCCAATCGCTTTGCCACTTCCGCAATGATCTCCCGATCAACGTAGAGGAGTCCACTCTCCTGTGCTACAATGCGGCCAACCTCTGACCCTCCACTGCCAAATTGTCGAGAGATAGTCACAACAACTTTATCCTTAGGAGGGACTCCAGGTGGTAAAGGATCACTATTCCATGACGTCTCAGGGAGTAGGTTCGTTACTACGCGTTCTTTACTAGCCTGTGGGGGATGTTGGCCACGTCCACGGAATAGGTATGACATCTCGATCCTCATTATTTAAGTCGATGATTTTCAAGTGGCTTCATGGTACAACGCTGTAGAGTGGCAATGCAAGAGCAGTTAGAAACATAAAAAATTGACAAGAGACTATCCAGGACGTATGCTCTCTGTAAGGCAATACTTTCCCATGTGTTGCTTGTAAGCAGTTTTTGCGAACCGCTGGGACTGCCTTACCAGACAGCAAGGTATCGACTCTTTTCACCTGCTATGCTTGAGATCGGTTTAAGTACCAGGCTTATGATTGTTAGGGGGCTATTTTGCAAACGAGTACACTCAATCTGCACCAACTCGCCACCTTTCAAGTCGTTGCAAAACATTGTAGTTTTGTGCGTGCAGCAGAAGAACTACATTTCAGCCAGCCAGCCGTCTCCGCACAAATACGCCATCTTGAAAAATCGTTGGGTGTCAAACTTTTTGACCAGATTGGGCGTAAGACCCACCTTACGCAAGCAGGTGAAGAACTGTATCTTTATAGCCAGAAAATATTCTCGGTCATTGATGAAACGTTAGAAATCATGGAAGCCCTACGCAGTCCCTACTATGGTCGCTTGAGTGTTGGCGCAGATACGACCGTGGGATCGTATGTAATTCCTGGTCTACTAGGGAAGTTTCGGCAGATCTATCCTCAGGTCGAGATATCGTTGCAAGTGCTGAATCGTGCAGCGCTCATCGAAGCTCTCATGAACAACCGTATCGAAATGGCTGTAATGGGAGCTGCTCCAGATGACTTGCCCGTTGAAGTCGAACCCATTGCGTATAATTCGTTAGTACTGGTGGCTGCGCCAACTCATCGTTTAGCAGGGCTTAAAAATGTCCCAATTGAGGAGTTGGGACGTGAACATTTTCTGCTACGCGAATCTGGCTCAGGAACGCGTGCTGCATTGGAAACAGCTTTAGGAGATGCGGGAGTTCCATTGCAGGTGAGTATGCAGGTAGGTAACAACAGTGCTATTAAGCAGGGTGTTGCGGCAGGTCTGGGTATCGCTCTTATCTCACGGGTAGCCCTAGAAATGGAGTTGGAGACAAATCGCCTGGTTATCCTGGACGTTGAGGGATTTCCGATGATACGTCAATGGCGTCTGGTTCATGTGAAAGATAAGTACCTCTCTGCTACAGCCAAAGCCTTCAAATCGTTCCTCTTGCAACATGCTGATCGGCGTTTGCGCAAGAAGGAATAGGAGGAAGAGTTTAGATGAACTCATCACTTGATGCAGTCAGGCAAGCAGTCGTTGACGAAGTTTGTCGTTTCGTTGATCGCGAAGTCATTCCCGTGGCTCATGATCTTGAAAAGAACGATATCTATCCCTTTGAGCTTATCGATAAACTCAAAGCCCTGGGCGTCTTCAGTGCAACTATCCCTGAAGCCTATGGTGGTTTAGGTTTTGATCTGCTGACCTATGTACAAATTATTGAACAACTTTCTCGTGGCTGGATGAGCCTTGCCGGGATCGTGAACACGCATTTACTCGTTGCCTACATGATTGCAACGTTTGGTACAGAGGGGCAGCGCCAGCGCTTCCTATCGATGATGGCCCCAGGCGAGAAACGCGGTGGAATCTGCATCTCTGAGGCCAATGCAGGCAGCGATGTGCAGGCCATCACTATGACCGCCGTACGCGATGGCGATACTTATGAGCTCAATGGCTCCAAGCTCTGGGTAACGAATGGTGTGTATGGTAGTATTTTTGCCGTCCTGGCTCGCACTAATACAGCTATTCATCCTCCCTATCGTGGTATGAGTGTCTTCCTTGTCGAAAAAGGCACACCGGGGTTGAATGTAAGCCGCGCCTTCGAAAAACTTGGTTATAAGGGTGTTGAGACAGCCGAGCTCGTATTTGCTCATGTACAAGTTCCTGTTGCTAATTTACTTGGAGGCGTCGAAGGCGAGGGCTTTAAGCACATCATGAGCGGATTGGAAGTTGGGCGTATCAACGTAGCCGCTCGAGCTGTTGGCGTTGCCCAGGCTGCTTTCAATGACTCTATAAAGTATGCGCAAGAGCGTTTCACCTTTGGCAAGCCTATTGCTCAACACCAGGCTATCCAGCTCAAACTCGCAGATATGGCGACGAAAATTGAAGCTGCTCGTCTTTTACTCCAGCAGGCCGCACAGAAAAAAGATCAGGGTGAACGCTGCGACCTTGAAGCTGGTATGGCAAAACTGTTTGCCACCGAGATATGCCAGGAGGTCACACTAGAAGCCATGCGCATTTATGGAGGCTTTGGGTACACCAAAGAATTCAATGTCGAACGCTATTACCGTGAAGCGCCGTTCATGCTTGTCGGTGAGGGAACCAGCGAGATTCAACGACTAGTAATCGCCCGCCAATTGCTAGAAAGATATAAAATCTGAATCAAGAAAGGGAGGCAAACATGCAATTTGGCAGATGTTTCGAGGAATTTGAGATCGGTGATGTGTATAAACACTGGCCTGGACGCACGATTACTGAGTATGATGACACACTATTCTGCATGCTCACCATGAATCACAACCCCTTGCATATTGACGCCTTCTATAGTGAGACAACACAACACAAGCAGCGCCTCGTAGTAGGTCCGCTCATCTTCAGTATTGCACTCGGCATGAGCGTGCCGGATGTGAGTGGAAAAGCCATTGCCAATCTCGAATTTGAGAATGTCATACACCTCGCTCCCACCTTTCATGGTGACACGATTTACGCTGAAACGAAAGTGCTGGACAAAAGGCTCTCAAGCACTAAACCCGATAGAGGTATCGTTAGTGTTGAGACTATCGCCTACAACCAGCGAGGTGAAAGGGTTCTCTCGTTCAGACGGCGCGTATTGGTACCAACGAAGGAGTACGATGAGGACCGACAGCATACATGGGATGAGAACATGGCGAGGCTTCGAGACCTTCATGAAGGGGGCACCAAACTGTGACAAGTGGAAACATCATTCCTCCCAAGGCGCAGATGGTGATGGCACGAGACTTCGTAGTACGTCGATCTGAACTCACTGTGCCGGGGCATAGCATGAAGCTGATGGAGAAGGCCGCCACCTCTAACGCCGATCAAGTCATGTTTGATCTGGAGGATGCTTGACGCTGGACTTCAAAGGGGATGTAATCTCATGCGTTTGAGACGATCTGAGTTGTCAACACCTGCTAGCAATGAACACATGATTGAAAAAGCCGCCGCCGGTAATACTGATCTTGTATTTCTTGACCTTGAAGACTCTGTTGCACCAAGCGAAAAGGTAGGAGCACGAGTAAAGGCAATTAACGCTTTGCAAACCTTAGACTTTGGCAAAAAGACACGGGCGGTACGCATTAATGATCTTGAGACAGAGTATGCCTATCAGGACATCATCTCAATAGTTGAGGAGGCTGGTGAGTACCTTGATATTTTAATTATCCCAAAAGTGAAATCTGCAAAAGATGTCTGGTGGGTTGATGTGCTGCTAACACAAATTGAAAAGCGTTTCCATCGCAAAACGCGAATTGGGCTTGAAGTCCTGATCGAAGAAGTGGAAGCACTTCAAAACGTTGAGCAAATCTCTCGGTCAAGTCCCCGCTTGGAGGCGATTATTTTTGGCCCCTACGATTACGCTGCCTCTCAGGGAGTCGATACCAGGGCAATTGCAGGGGACTCTGAATTATACCCTGGCGATATCTGGCAATACGCCAGAAACAAAATAGTAATTGCAGCGCGAGCTGCTGGCATTGATGCCATCGATGGTCCGTATATTGATTTCAAAAATATTGAGGGGTATCGCAGAGAATGTGTTCGCATCCATACCCTTGGTTTTTCGGGAAAATGGGCGATTCATCCCAGTCAAATTGCCATTGCCAACGAAGTCTTTATGCCCACGCAAGTGGAAGTTGACGAAGCCAGAACGCTTGAATTACTTTACATAGAGGCACAGGAGAAGGGGTTAGGAGCCATCGCGTACGGAGGGAAGATGATTGATGTCGCGCTTATTCGAAACGCGAGGAATATTATCCAAAAAGCAGATCTTATTGGGATTTAAAGAGATGTACCTCCCGTGATATTATGTTGTTTCATTGCAGGTGCTTGGTTTTGCTAATCGTGACCTTGTCCACTGTTGTTATCATTCAGCCCCATAGTCTATTCGTGTAGTGATTGGGATGGATAACCAAGCAGTCCTTTCATCTCCGTTTTTTGAACCATGCCAGAGAATGTACCAGTAGTTCTTTGGCATGGTTCAAAATCTCATCGCGATTCGGCAGGTTCCACGGCTTACAAACACGGTCGTGTTTGTAAGCCGTGCTAAGTGAGACACCAGTTTGTCGTTGAGCAATAGCTCGCTGGTGTGAGACGACCAACCCAAGTCATTCCAGAAGCCCCAGGAGTGCGAGCCGTGGGGAGTCGTCACTGTAACTATGCCAAGGTCAGATGCATTACCGCCGCTCGTGCGGCCGGAATCACGGTGGTCCATGGGGTGACGCTGGCAGTTAGTGATCATGAAACCTGCCGGCGTGTTGCTCAAATGGGAGCGCGCATGGGTTTTGACGGCAAATGGGTCATACATCCCACACAGATCGTGAGAATTTACGAAGCGTATACCCTATGACTGAGGAGATTGCAAGAGCGAATCACATCGTCGAGCAGTACGAGAAATGAGATGTCCAGGGTTGGTTATGGCGATTGTGATCGATGACCAGGTCAAGCACCCATGCTGTTCTACGGATGGGCTTGTGAAGCGATCCGGCTTGTCACCGGGGAACCAACGAGGGCAACTGCGAGACTAGCTTCCCCAAGCTCCGGCGACGGGGCGTTTGAAGGACACTGAACCATCTGGGCGTGACAGCCCACAGGATGGTGCGAGCGCCTCCCTAACTTGCACCCGCTCCGATGGTCAGCAGCGAAGGGACCATAGCACACCCGAAAGGGGCTTATCGCACATGTCACCCATCTTTGTCCCTGTGGTCGATCAGGAGCACACACCGCTCATGCCCACGACCCCCTCGCGGGCTCGTCGCTGGATCAGGAGCGGGAAAGCCACCGGCTTCTGGAAAGGGGGCTTCTTTTGTGTGCGGCTCAACGTCGAGCCATCAGCACGAGAGCAGCAACCGGTCGCCGTGGGCATCGATCCCGGTTCCAAACGCGAAGGGCTCGTGGTGGCCTCCGCCACCCACACTTACGCCAATATGCACACAGAGGCCAGGACGGGTGTGAAGGAAGCGGAGCAAGACAGCACCCGCATGCGCCGCACCCGCCGCAATCGCAAGACCCCCTGCCGCAAGCCGCGCCAGAATCGCAAGCAGAGCAAAGTGAAGCTACCGCCTTCCACCAGGGCGCGTTGGCACTGGAAGCTGCGACTGGCGGCCTGGCTCTGCCAGCTCTTCCCGGTGAGCGTCTTCGTGGTCGAGGATATCAAGGCCACGACACGTGGCAAGAAGCCATGGGATCAGTCTTTTTCCCCTTTAGAAGTTGGTAAACAATGGTTCTACGAGGAACTGGGCAAGTTGGCTCTTGTCCAGGCCAAACAGGGCTACCAAACCAAGGAACTGCGTGAGCAGTTGAGACTCAAGAAAACGAGCAAGAAGCTGGCAGAGGTCTGGGAAGCGCACTGTATCGATGCCTGGGTACTCGCCTACAGCGCTGTAGGAGGGCAGCAGAAGCCAGATAATACGAGGCTGGTCTATATCAGCCCGCTCACCTGGCATCACCGCCAACTGCATCGCTTCCAGCCGGAGAAGGGAGGCAAGCGCAAGCCCTACGGCGGCACCCTCTCACTAGGCATCAAGCGTGGCACGCTTGTCAAGCATCCAAAGTGGGGCAAAGCCTATGTGGGCGGGACCATGGATGGGCAACTGAGTCTGCACGATCTCCAGACGGGCAAGCGACTCTCTCAATCGGCCAAAGTCGCGGATTGTCGGCTAATCAAGGTGTTGCGGTGGAAGACACGACTTGTGCCCCTTTCACCCTCCAAATAAGAAAGCAGGCGGAGGTTTTGTGATTGACGCAGCCCTGTTGCGTGTTGAGTGGAGGAAGCTAGCGATTGCTCGTAAGGCAGGGTTAGCTTAGTTTAGCTATTCACTCTCATAACTATTGCTTCATTTTCTATTTATTCGTAAAATACCGCTCAAATAGCGCCCATTTTGAGCGCTATTTGTTTAGCTCAACCATTACTTGCTTCTGTGCATGATGCTTCTTCTTAGCAAATACGCCCGAGCTAGCGCTACATAGGTGCTTGCATCGTGGGCAAGAGGTTGGGTACAAAGATAACCAGCACCCCATAAGCAATCAATACCAGGGCAGCCAACTGGGCTATGCGAGGTCCTATCGGGAAGGACTTCTCAGCGAAGATCAACACTGTCACGAGCGCCATTATTGCAATGTTCATGATGCCGAGCGGAAAGAGGATCACAAAGAGGAGCCAACAGCACCCGAGGCAATAGACCCCGTGTGCAAAACCCATGCGGAAAGCGCCACTATATCCTTCGCGCCAGGAAGCGAGTATGAATTGAAAAGGTGAGCGGCATTTCGACAGGCAGATGCGCTTCAAGGGGGAAAGCTGATAGAGGCCGGTTGCTACGAGAATGACACCGCCGAAACGAGCGGCGTTTTCCATGATCCACATCGATTGTGATGCCAGTTTGTCAGCGCCCAGGGCAAGAGGGTAAGCTAACACCCCGCACAATATCCAGACGAGGAGGTAGGCGCTTACGAAGATCCATGTCGGGACAAAGGGCTGCTCCTGCTGTCGCTTACCTGTATACACTGAACTAAACATAAGAATCATAGGAGCTGCTGCAGGTAACATCATAGCGACCATCATCACAGCCCAGAGCGCGATAAACAGCGCCGCGCTCATTCCCATCGTCAAGCCCATTCCCTGGTTGTTCATTCCGGGTGCTTGCCAGATGAGCACACCCCAGGCAATAGCTGCCAGGAGGAGCAGCATGCTCAGGATCAGGTAGCGTTCTCGTCGAAGCAGAGGAGGATTGGTGCTAGCCATTCGCGCTTCACTCCTTGATGAGCTGAAAACCATCTTTAGGCGTTGGACCAATTAATCGGTGCGTAGTGACCATTCTTGCCAGAGTTGTCCCAGCGCATGCCGTAATCCGTCCAGGTACTCTTTTCCTCACCTACCGCCATTGCTACGCTAGATGCAAAAGGATGTGCGTTTTGAGCCCAGATCTCCAAGTCAGGATTCATGGTCGGAACGGCGTGAACAGCTAACTGCATGATATTGGGAATCTCAACCGAACGGCGTTTGCCCTCTTTGTGAAAGGTGATCGGCACGGCTTTGGCACCAAGCACCGTGGAGATAAGAGGGGTCAGGGCGGCGACAGGACCACCATCTGCACCAGTGAAGATTGCCTGAAGGGCCTGGCGCTGTTGCTCATTTGCTCGCTCATCGAGATATAGGGCCACAGACCAATTTCCTTGAGCCATCGGGCCAGGTGTACGCGCGATCATCGCAACATTCAAGCCATCAAGGGGTGTTGCCTCATAACTGCCTCGATCAATGTGGAAACCAAAGGCGACTTCGCAAGCTCCTGCTGTTGGCTGCGAGGTCATAGGTGCATTTGTGGAAATGAGACAAGGGCACACTATGTCACAGTTGCAGTTCTCGAAATAGTCTCCTGTGAATTGCCAAGCCATATCGATCTCCCTCCTATGTCACTACTTATGCTCTGCAAATCGTGTGAATGGGATGTAATTGTAGTAATAGGCAGTGACACACATAATGTTGTAAATATGCCGAGTGCGCAAGTTTGCGTTTCACTCCTGTTGCTATGTGAGATAGTAGTCGGAACAACACAGTGTTTTGTGAGAGAAGCTCACATCTAAAGGAATTTTACATGAAATACCCAACAATTGCAATGGATAAGTACTATCAAATGATTCCAGTACTTATACAATCTTTCTTTTTTTCTGTAACCTTCTAACGTACTTCACTATAGAGCGCTTCACACGTTTGTTGCTGTTGGTCATTGAGGCGCCGTTGAAACGTGAGGAGATTTACGTCATGAATAGGTATCCGTCATCGTTTGCCAGGCGAGCACGCTTGTTCTGGGCATTTCTTTTGTTGGCAATGGTCGCAGCACTTCTATTAGCTGCTTGTGGCGGGGGTGGGACAACCACGACTTCCACTCCGACTGCGACATTACAGCCGACTGCCACACCTACGTCGCAGCCCAGCCCGACTCCAACCCTAACCTCGAAAGTTGTCACCGCGAAGATTATTGAGACGAATGGGGTGTACTCCTTCCAACCGGGAACACTCTCGATCAAAGCTGGAACGCAGGTGGAATGGCTCAATACCTCTGATGCTGCCCATACGGTGACCAGTGATACAGCTGGGGTCTTCGGTTCCCCTGGGAATCTCACGCAGAACCAGACCTTCAAGTTCACCTTCACATCTGCGGGAACGTTCCCTTATCACTGTAACATTCACCCGTACATGAAAGCTACGATCACCGTCACATCCTGAATTCAATGTTGGTTGGTTCTCCGGTGGCCGATAATCGGCCATGGGCGCGATAATGCACATTAACTTGTGAATCGGGATATTGGAACATCCACCAAGGGCCGATAATGCAGATGAACTTTTTCATTGGGATATCGGGAAACCTCCAGAGGGCCGATCAATCGGCGGTGTGCACGATAAATCGGCACCTACGGATGTCCAGGGTATTTTGTTAATTAAGCTAATCGGCGATTATATATAACCAGATTATTTGTTGAATGCCATTACAGCGTACAAGCAAGCGAATAATGAGTAAAAAACAACAGTTTCTTCAACCACAGATAAAAGGCAACGAGGTGACGAGTGTACAGACAGCGCTTATCGTCACCGAAGATCATCGAGGACTATCGGCCCGGGTGATCCGTAGTAGAGCCTGGCTCCTGCTGGGAATGGCGCTGTTGGGTATCATCACGCTCTTAGTACTCTCCAACGAGAACCTCTCCGGGTCGGGAAAGGTACCTGCAAGACAGGTCTCCCCCATGCCAGCATTGGCCTATAGAGGTCTGTTTCGGGAATATCCCTTACCGCTTAGAGGTAACGAAGTGATGCGACCAGCGGTAGATCACCGGGGACGGATCTGGTTCGGCGCTATGGGTGAGAACGCACTGGTCATTTTTGACCCACGCACGCTAACCTTCCAGTATCTGGCACCTCCGGGTGGACATCATGGCATCATGGGCGTTCTGGTAGCGCCTGACGACACCATCTGGTTTGCCGAACAATACGCCAATTACCTGGGTCACTACTTTCCCACGACGGGCAGCTATCAGATCTATCTTTTGCCCTGGATTACGATCCCTGATCCAGGGCATGCAGGCCAGAAATTGTCCTTGCCGAGCGCCCCCAACGAACTGGCACTCGACGCGCATGGTGATGTGTGGTTCACCGAATTCAATGCTGACCGTCTTGGGCATCTCGATCCACGTACTGGCCGCATGAAGCACTATCCACTTTCTTCCAAAAAGAGTGTACAGTCACTCTACCCTTACGGAGTGACTGTCGATTCGCTGGGGAATGTGTGGTTCACCGAATCGGGTAGCAACCAACTCGGCCGTCTCGATGCGCGAACAGGGGCGCTACACTTGTTCACCGTACCGGATGCCCATGCCCTCACTATGGAGATTGCCAGTGATGGACATGGCTCTATCTGGGTTACTTCCTTCACACCGGGCCTGTTATTTCGCTTCGAACCGGGCACCAGGACGTTCACTACATATACGGTTTCATTGAGTGTGAACGAGCGAGGTACACTCTACGGGCTGCTTGCCACAAAGTCCGGTGTCTGGGTGACAATCCTGGCTGAGAACATGATAGCCCACCTCGATGTAGCCACCGATCGCTTCATGTACTATCGAATTCCTGCTTCTGGCACTTTACCGCTAGGCCTGGCCATGGATGCAAACCAGAACCTCTGGTTTACGGGAGATGATAAGATCGGCATGTTGCATCCAGCAAGACAAGATTGAGCAAAACTTCACCTCATTTTTGATCTTGCCCAGCTTAAAAGGTGCAAAGCAATCTGGCGGTTTTCCGGTCAGCCTGTTATTTTTGCTTCTATCGCCTGCAAGCCTACGAAAAATTCTTCATTCCAATCTTACATAGCCGATTGATCACTCTGCATGACGCCGAAGATATTTCCTTCGGTGTCTTTCGCATATGCGATCCACCCCACGTGTGGAATTGCCATTTTGGGGAGGGCGATTGTCCCACCGTGGGACGTTATTTTTGAGGTAACATCGTCAACGGAAGGTACATCTATTGTGCAAACATAAGCAATGACGGAGTCACCATTGATTGGTTGATTGCGTTGCGTGATGGCACCATCGATACCAGGCTCAGTCGCAGGGCCGGTGGTAACTAGCCAGTAATCTTCTGGTCCTTCCCATTTGTTGATCTGCCAGTCGAATACGTCGTGATAAAAGGCGACGGCACGCTGGGGATCATCGGCGTGGATTTCAAAGTGGACTACTCGTGACATATGTTTCTCATCCTTCATTTCGTCAGATCGAGGAGGTCGATCCCCTCGCTTTCGGCTTGCCAGTAAGATAAGCTGCCCGTGGTCATGCCCATGGTTCCCCTCCTGAAATGAATTCTTCCGAAGAAGAGCTTCTGTTTCTCCGAACGCGTTCCATCGAAAAGGAAAAGAGTTCTTCTTCGATGATTGTACCACAGCAATATGAATAGTTCTGGTCCTTACGCTCATTTGCGTACAACTTATTCATACATCCCCTACTTTGCGGTATTTTGTGTTTAGACGGTAGAATAGTGATATAGTTGGGGTGTGGCTTGCCCCTGCTTTGTCCAAGCTTCAAGGAGCCGGTTAAGTGTTCCATGCATCACAGCGTCTCAGGTTCTTCATTCTGGCTGGTATCTGTATGTTAGTTGGTTTCCCTGCATGCAGTCCAACTACGAATACTATTACTCCTACACCCGTTCCGGTTCCAGCCTACACACTGCCAGGCGGAGGCAACTGTGTCAAACTCGGTCAACACGCTCAGGCGCCGTTTACGAATGTACGAGTGAGTCATGATACATTTCTTGCTCATAGCGAGCCTATGCTTGCCGAGAATCCTAAAAACCCACTCAATCTTGTTGGTGGCTCTAAATTCTTTACCGACCCGGCTCATTATAAATTTCAAATAGGAGACTTTAGCTCGTTTGATGGCGGTTGTACCTGGACTGATGGCGGAGTTCTGCCGGGTTTTGAAAAGAATGAAACGACCTCTGACATTAGCTTCGCTTTTGGGAATCGCAATGATGTCTATGCTGCCGTCCTCTATGTAAAAGGTGGAGCTCAGGGCAAAAGCGGTATAGCTATCTCAACGTCGACTGATGGTAACACTTTCGGGAATCCTGTAGTAAGTGTTTTTGAAGCCAGGTCCAACCAGTTTTTTAGCGATAAGCCGTGGATTGCTGTCGATCAGACGAATGGACCCTATAGTGGGTATATCTATGTCGTGTGGTCCTATGATCATAATGGCACTTGCGGGGGCATCAATACCTGCAGTGAAGAACTGGCATTCTCGCGCTCGACTGATGGAGGTAAATCATTCTCATCTATCAATCTGGTTGAAGGAAATGCGCCTTTCTGCAGGAATCCTGCGACTGGTCGTCCTGCTGGCTCAACCAAATGTGATGCGGTGCAGGGAGCAATCCCTGTTGTTGGGCCAGATGGCACACTGTATGTTGCCACTCCATATATTGACGTGATGAGTGGCCCCATTCCGACCAGGCTACTGGTAACGACTTCAACTGATGGAGGCAACACCTGGACTACACCTGTCCTGGTAGCGACCATACATGATATTTCTGGAGCATTTCCGCCTGATAAATATCGTAATCTGTCGCTGCCGGCATTTGCTTGCGATTCCCGCACAGGCCAACTCTACCTCACCTGGTCTGAAAAAGGGCCACGGGATGCGGATATCCTGTTCTCCACCTCGAAAGATCACGGGCAAACGTGGTCAGCGCCAATTCGGGTAAATGATGATACTATTGGCAATGGAGCGAACCAATTTCAACCACAACTGGCTGTTGCGCCCAAGGGCGTTGTCAGCGTCTCGTTCTTTGATACGCGCAATGATCCGCGTCATCGATTGATTGATGTGTACCTGGCACAATCCATCGATCATGGCGCGTCATTTCTCAAGAATCTCCGCGTGACCACCCAGAGCTGGGATCCAGCGGTTGATGCGCCGGTCGATGATTATGGTTCACAGTTTATCGGTGACTATCAGGGTCTGGCAGTAGATGATCAATTTGCCCATCCATTTTGGAACGACACACGGACTGGTGCTCAAGAAATCTTCACTGCGGCTATTCCAGGTGCTTAGTCAAAAGGGGAATTATGAGTTTCTCGATTTGTCCTTCTCGAGCATTACTTCAAGTGACTACTACGGGGATGGGTCGCGAGTAGACATAGGAACTAGCAACGAAAAGCCTGGAAAAAGAAAGGTCGACTACTTGAAGTAGCCGACCTTCTTATTTCAAAGACATGTCTTGTAGACTAGGTATTTACTTCCACGCTGCTGATGCGAGTATACCAATTCGCAAGAGCGGTGCGGGTCTTATTGCAGCTAAACAACGGTGAGGTCACAGTATTGGTGGTGTACTGTTGGTAAGTGCAGGTCTGCCCGATGTACTCCGAGGCAATCCATACCGTATTGCCAATTGGCACAGCGGCACCATAGTCACCCCAACGGGGGCGTGGAACACCATTACCAGTGGGACTGAAAATTTTGGTTTCCGTGAAACCATCCTGTGGACCGAGTCCAGCCTTGGCAATATGAATTGATCCAACACCATTCTGCGCATCAATCGATGCATAAGCAGCGCTTGGGAAATTTTTTGGACCAACGAGGGTAAAGGCCATCACACCTTTGCCGCTTGTTGTCACACCGATGGCTGGATAGGTCAGATTTGCATTATTCCCTCCGAGGTAACCCTGTTTGATTACTCTTGGTGTACTGGGATTCACGACAAACCACTCGATGCCAGCCTCGTTGACATTATTAACTGTCACACTGGTATCAAGAGCGCCCCAGAGTTTTCCCCTTGCGTAGGTGACCTGTTGCATGCGGGTGTCGTTGACATCCAACGGTCCCTCGGCTTCGGTGAACGGATCTGGACTACCTGCGACTATGGTTGAGCAGGATGGTGTGTTCAAGCATGTTATTAAGGGAGTATTGCCTTTCTTCTGAATTGCTAATGCAGGGATGCTATACGGATTGACCGTAAGCACGATGTTACTCAGCAATAGAGCAGGACTCGTAGTATTGAGTGATGCCGTATTCGCGAGTGTCCAGACGACCAGGTCTCTCGAGGCGCCATTTCCATTGGCCTCCGGAGCGGCATTCGAACTCATAAAGTACTCGGTCCCATTGTGATTTGTAGCATATTGGCGGTCAGGGCTGGTAGCGGGCCAGACTGTGAAACCTGGGTTGCCTGGGAATCCAGCGCCAGGGCTACCAACAAGACCGATAGTATCTATCTGAACGACCGTGACTGATAGAGCGTTAGCGGCGAGC
>Ga0207684_10002966_pt1 | contig 16815 bp, 18 predicted proteins | sample KBSK5501metaG_FD_184342 | JGI IMG/M metagenome (GOLD analysis project Ga0207684, IMG submission 184342) | Corn, switchgrass and miscanthus rhizosphere microbial communities from Kellogg Biological Station, Michigan, USA - KBS K5-50-1 metaG... | ecosystem: Host-associated > Plants > Roots >...
GCGCTATCTCTTCCCCGGCACAGGTGACGTGCTCGAGGTAGGCGACGGATCAGGACGTGGGTACGCGGTCAACGTGCCCCTGGAGCCGTTCACCGAGGATGATTCGTATCTTGAAGTGATGAACGCGCTCCTCCCTGCCCTGACCATGTCGTTTGCGCCCGATGTGCTTGTCAGTGTGCATGGCTGCGATACGCATGCCTGGGATCCGTTAACCCATTTGCATCTCACCATGCGCGGGATCCAGGCGCAACTGCGAGTAGCCCACCAACTCGCTCATACCTACTGTCAGGGACGGTGGGTAGCCCTGGGTGGTGGAGGATATGATCTGTATCGTGTCGTCCCCCGGGCCTGGGCCATGCTGTGGGCCGAGATGTCCGAGCAACCATTGCCTGCCCATCTGCCGCAGGAGTGGATAACGCGCTGGCGTCCTGCCTGGCTTGCTGTTGCGCAACAGGAGGCGGGTGAGGAGCAAGCGATGGGGAAGGCCGCTGCCCAGGCTGATTTCCCGACCACCTTTGAGGATCGGGCGGAAGATTTTCCCGCGCAGCCGCGTCGCTGGGCGATTAGCCAGACGAACAGGCGCACCGCTGCATTCGTGCGCCAGCTCCTGGTGCCGCCTCCTGTGCGCCATGCCTTTCCCTCAACGCGACCCCAATCGCCCCTGACAGGCATGTTTGACCTGCTCCACGTGCGTGGCAGCGAAACGCCCTCGCGCAGCAAGAACTTGGAGACACACAAGGGAGCGCTCTTGCTGCGCGATTTCTGTCCTCCATCGCTGGTCGAGCGCCTGACAGCAGAGAGTGGCCTACGCGCCTTTACACGCCTGCCTGAGCGCGAACACCAACTGCTGCTCACGATTGCGAACAGTCCGGACTGTGCCTTGACCCTGGCGCATACGCCGGCAGGGGAAATGGTTGGGGAAGTGACACTTACCTTTGCCGACGATTGGTGGGAGGGCCTGGAGCATGTGTATGAGGTCACCATCGAGGTCAGCACGAATTGGCGCAGGTTAGGCATTGGGCGTGAGTTATTGTCCTTTGCGCTCGAGCTCGATACCCTGGAAGATATGATCCTCTTTGCGATGGGGTTATCGTGGCATTGGGATACCGAAGGGCTGGGAATTACGCCGCAGCGCTATCGCGAACTGATCGCACGGCTGTTCGCTTCGCAGGGCTTTGTGGAGCATGAGACAACTGAGCCGAATATCAGCATGGAACCGGCAAACATCTTGCTCGTACGGGTTGGTAAGCGCGTTGATCAGCATATGGCACATCAGTTTTTCAGTCGCATCCTCAGTCCATCCAACCTTTCGCGCTGGTAGTAAGCCAAGAAACCGTGGACGTGGCACTCCCACTGACCTACAAGCAGCTTTTTGTAAGCCATTTGTGATATCGCATGCTAACCTTGTGACAACTATGTGATGTGTATGGACGATACTTAACCGTTGCTAAGAGATTGAACTATCCTACCATGCAAAAGGGCATGACAGGATACTGCAATCCCCTGAAGTAAGCCCGAAGGCTTATTGCCGGCAACCGTAGCGGCAGACCTCAGTCCATCTAGGGCAGAGGTTTCTTCCCTGCACAAGAGGGAAGTGATGCATCAAGGTGCATCAACAGTTGAGATAAGTATAGCATCGTTGAGGGCTTTGGTCAACTGTTCCAAACCCTGAAGCACGTCGCGACACTTTTCAGATGATCTGTACTCTTGAAGAAACAAAAGGAGAACAACCCACATGGCAACTCGCGTAGGCATCAACGGCTTCGGACGTATCGGACGTCAGTCTCTGAGAGCGCTACTTGAACGCTACCCTCGTGAACTCGAAGTCATCGCCATTAACGACATAACTGACACCAAAACGAACGCTCACCTCTTCAAATACGATTCTACGTATGGGCGCTTCCCAGGAGAAGTCGAAGCAACTGCTGAATCGCTGATCGTGAACGGACACCAGATCAAAGTACTTGCACAACGCGACCCGGCCCAGATTCCCTGGCGTGATCTAGGTATAGAGATCGTTATCGAATCGACGGGCCACTTTACTGATGCGGATAAGGCTGCGGCGCACCTGCGGGCTGGCGCAAAAAAGGTCATCATTAGCGCACCGGCCAAGGGCGAGGATCTGACGATAGTGCTTGGAGTCAACGAACATATGTATGACCCTGCCAGGCATAACGTCATCTCCAACGCTTCCTGCACCACCAACTGCCTCGCCCCAGCTGCCAAGGTCATCAACGATACCTTTGGCATTGAAAAGGGCTTGATGAACACCATCCACTCTTACACCAACGACCAGCGCATCCTGGACCAGGTGCACAAGGACTTGCGACGCGCTCGTTCGGCCGGCGTTAACATCATCCCCACCACGACCGGTGCTGCTCGCGCACTGGCGTTGGTGATTCCCGAACTGAAAGGGCGCTTTGATGGCCTGTCGCTGCGTGTGCCGACCGTAACCGTCTCGATGGTCGATTTCGTAGCCAATGTGCGCAAAGAGACTACCAAAGAAGCCGTTAACGATGCTTTCAAGCAGGCCGCTGCTGGCGCTCTCAATGGTATCCTCGACTATAGCGATGAGCCGCTTGTCTCGATGGATTTCCGTGGCGATTCCCATTCCTCGATCATCGATGGACAGTTGACAATGGTTGAAGGTGGCAACATGGTCAAGGTGCTTGCCTGGTACGATAACGAGTGGGGCTACGCCTGCCGTGTTGCTGATTTCACCAACTTCATCGCGCAAAAAGGCTGGTAATGGTTAGGGATCGCCAGGAACTGGCGATCCCTTTTTAATAAGGACAAAGCTCATGAACAAGAAAACGATCCGCGATATCGATCTCGCAGGGAAGCGAGTTATAGTGCGCGTTGATTTCAATGTGCCATTAGACTCAGCGCGGCACATCACCGATGATACGCGCATTCGAGCGGCTCTTCCTACCATCCGCTATTTACTCGACCGGGGAGCGGCTGTAATCTTGATGTCGCACCTTGGCAGACCAGATGGGAAAGTCGTTGATGCCTTAAGATTGGCACACGGCGCGCAACGCTTGAGTGAATTACTCGGTAGGCCCGTGGAAATGGCAACCGAGAGTATTGGACCTGAGGTCGAAGCTCAAGCAAAAGCTCTGCAGCCAGGCCAGGTGTTATTGCTAGAGAACCTGCGCTTCCACAAGGAAGAAGAGAAGAACAATCCTGATTTTGCGCGGCAGCTCGCCGCGCTCGGCGAAGTCTACGTCAACGATGCCTTTGGAACAGCGCACCGCGCTCATGCTTCGACGGAGGGGGTAACCCACTACTTACCAGGTGTTGCTGGCTTCTTGATGGAGAAGGAGATCAACTTCCTGGGGTCAGCATTGGAGCACCCGCGGCGGCCTTTTGCAGCGATTATTGGAGGAGCTAAAGTCTCGGACAAAATAGCTGTATTGGAGCGCCTGATCGGCATGGTCGATAGTTTGTTGATCGGCGGTGGCATGGCAAACACGTTTCTCAAAGCAGAGGGGTACGAGATTGGCGATTCGCTGTTTGAAGAGAGCAAACTAGATGTTGCCCGTGACCTGATCTCGAAGGCGCAGCAACGTGGAATAGAATTCTTGCTGCCAATCGATGTTGTGGTTGCCGACCGTTTTGCTGCTGATGCACATTACAAGGTTGGTGCATCCGATCAGGTTCAGCCCGGATGGCGCATCCTGGATATCGGCCCAAAAACGATTGAGGCTTTCAGTAAAGACCTGGCGGATGCACAAACCATTGTATGGAACGGCACGCTTGGGGTAGCAGAGATGCCCGCCTTTGCAAAAGGTACCGATGCCATCATCGCGATATTGGCCGGGCGCACCGCAGCCGGCGCAACGACCATCATCGGCGGTGGTGATTCTGCTGCGGCAGTCGAGCAGGCAGGAGCAGCCGAGAAGATGACGCATGTCTCGACAGGCGGCGGTGCTTCGCTAGAGTTTCTGGAAGGCCGTGTTCTTCCTGGAGTTGCAGCATTGCAGAACAAAGAATGATATGCCGCCTGCCATCATGAGGAGGGCATGATACTCTCTGCCATATATGGATTCATAACGTCTCCTCCTTAAGTTCATATGGCTCTGCTTCCTCGAACCTTTCGAGAAGAGCAGTGGCCCATTGCATTGCTCGCTCGAGTTCTCCCTCATCCAGGGGGCCTCTGATGCCAGCGACGAAAAAGCTCTCGGGTGGCAAGATGAGCGATGCGCCTGCTTCTTGAAGGTGCCGGGCGATGTCCCAAGCAGCAGAGCCTGATAACCAGCTAGATATCCGATAACGCGTATCGAAAGCAGCGGCCATCACGCCTTGTAGCGTCCCACGAGGAATGTTTTCGAGCAATGCTCGCACAGCCGGGGTGAGATCGTAGCGCTGCGTTGGGCAGCCCAGGAGGAGTAGATGTGTCTCTTTCAGCTCAAGCCTGCCAGCCTCTTCTACCGGGACGAGCTGTACTGAGCCATGCTCTCTGAGTTTTTGCGCAATAGCCTGGGCAACGTGCTCGGTATTGCCGAAGGTTGAGTCGTAGATGATGAGCGCCTTCATAGTTTGCATCTCCAATCTAAAATTTCGTCTGATTGGCAAATCTCTCAGGAAATCACCAACTATAGACAGCTTACAGTATCTGCCTTGTGAGCCGAAACCATCCAGACGATCCAGCAGACGAACGAGACAAGTCCCAATCCACTGCTGATGAAACCAAAGCCGAAGTATGGGGGGCTTGTGTATCCCCTCTCTATAAATATGCAATTTGGAAGTCACAACTTGTTCACGGGGTCCTTATGGAGTATCACGAGATGATTACAAATTGCCTGGTGTAGCGATTACTCAGTAGCGAAACACCGCTGCTACCAGTTCGCCACCAGGCACTTGTGCTTGCCCGACCGCATAGACCGATCCGCTATGAAGAAGCGTCTGGGTTGCAGCGATGTCCAGCAGGTCGTCATCATGGTATCGCGCTACCCGGTGCACATGGAGCGTATTGGTCGCGGGATGAAAGGTACCCCACTGCTCCTGGTCAATGGCGATAAACAAACTCTCAACTTGTCCATGAAAGGCTGCTGCAATGATCTCCCTGACGTTGTGTGAGGCTCGTCCGGTTTCTGTGTATTCTCTGTAGCGTGCAGCAGCTTGTTCCCGTGCCAGGAGCAAGTACGGCTCCATAATGGCCCATGCCTGCCTGAGTAAGGTCTCTGCGCTCAGCTTGTCGGGGTTTCCCGGCACTCCCTGATCCAACAGGTGAGGGTACGTATTCACCTCACGATACAGCGGAAAGAGGGATTCCACGCAAGCCAGTACCAGGGGCGCTTGTTCATCTCTCAGCAGTTCATGCAGGCCGCGATCGACCCGCTGAAAGTACCGCAGGAGGTCCGCCCTGCTATCATCAATGCCAACGCCTTGCCCGTGGAAAATGGTCGCTCGACGTCCGCCTTTTCCTCTTACGCCCGATGAACTGCTGTGATACTGGAGTTCGTTTTCGGGCTCATCATACGTGAGGGCCTCGGCAAGACCCCTGGGAACGACAGCAGGTAAATCAACCTTCCTGACGCTGTAGTGTGTGGCCTGGAGCAGTCTGACTTCATTTTGAGAAAGGGCCAGGATAGAGAAGCGCTCATCCTTGCTAAGAAATGGGAGGAGCGGTTTGAGATAGAAATGATCGGTAACAACAACCTGCTCTTTAAAACTGGACGGCAGCCAATAGGTGCGAAACGTGTCTGGGGAGCGGAAGAGCGCAAGCCCATCACCTGGGTGCAGCCAAAATGACTCGTCTTCTAAGAGCGCCTGGATTGGCTGCAACAAATGCTCCACCTGTGTAGTTCGAAGATGATCTAGCAGCAGGCGGTTTTCAGCTGCTCGAATGTGATTCCTGAGTCGCAACGGGTCCTGGTGGGTTTCCATTCCCGACCGGTGGGTGGGGAGAAACATCGAGATACAAGGGCCATTGTGGCGCTCGGACAGCGCTCTTAATTCGCCTATAGATGGTATCTCCATAGCTATATCACTCCCTCCTTGGGATGCGGACCACTTTAGCTCTTCTTGGATGTCCCTGGAGCTACAGCCTGCTCCGACTCGACCGTGAAGTCATCGAGACCATGGCCGCTCTCAATCAGGTCTTTCAGCCGTTGGGTGAAGCGTGCGGCCGGAGCACCATCGATCATGGTATGATCGAAGCTCAGCGTCATGCAGAGATATTCGCGAATGGCTATATGCCCGTCTACGACACCCGGTTTCTCAGCGATGCCACCGAGGGTGACATCAAAAGTATGGTCGTTGACAGGGATGCCCCAGCCTGCACCCTTCCCGAACATTCCTACTGCCGTTATGCCCACCGTCCCCCCGTACTTCTTCTGCACCTGTGGATACGTCCGACGCATCCAGCAGAAAGCCCACCAGCCGATTCTGATGAACACAATCGGCAGGAACCGCAGCCAGTCTATAGCTGTGAAGCCCTCCCAAGCTTTTTCCACCTCCTCCACCTGGGCCGCCCTGATCTCGTAATGAATCTCGCGGAAGGTCTTCTTATTCGCGGCTCTGATGATGTAGATAATGGGTTGCTTTTGCCCCGCCATTTCACGCTCAACCGGGGTCGCTACGTCCACCTCATCAAACAGGATGAGATGCTTCCTGCCTTTGCGACACGCATGCAGAGATTTGTTCTCATCGATTACTTTTCCCAAACAGGCAATGATGAACGCCGTGAACGACAGGGACTCCCCAGTTTTCGCCTTGTGGTTCCGCAGGAACTCGCGAGCCCTGGTCACATCGACTTCGATCAAGCCATGGATCATGGGCTTGCGCTGGACTGAAGGATACATGACTTCCAGCACCCGCCGGAGCTTCGGATACGGGACCACCTCATAATCATCTCGTTTCTGTTTCATTCTCTCTCTCCCCATGATGGGACAAGGCGGTCAGTCTCCGATCCTCACCTCGTCGTGCCCATCATCATCTGTGACAGACCTTTCCAGTAGAGAGTCTAATGCATGGACATTACGAGGACATCACAAAAGTGGACCTCATGCTCACAGAGCCATCACAGGTGAGCAGGAGGTCCGGGGGAGGGTGAGCTACAGAGGTTTGCAGGTTTTTACTCTGCGCCCAACCATCGTCTCATCAAGATACGCCGTTTTTGCACTCGCTCGATGTCCCTTTTCTCTTGATCATGGCAAAGAACCTTTCATCATGCAGGGTTTACCAATAAACCTGCCATCCTTCCCCTACCTAAAGTTACTCATGGGATTGTGAGGAGATTGTGAAAAGAGAAGCGACGATCGTGAGAAGTATGAGACTGAGATGATATATGAGAGAGATGATGGATAAACTCTTCATGATCTGTAGACATCCGTGAGTTTGGTGGTTCTGTTCTAATACGAGCGAAAAAGAAAATAACATCGGATCCCGGATCGAAACGACCAAGGAGTAAGTGAGGGCGCTAAAGGAGTGGTCACAATCATGAACAACCAAGTATTACCAGTAGGCAGTAGGGTATGTGTGATCAGTTATAGCCCCTTTCGAGGGCTGATAGGGACGATCCGAACAGTCGATACCATACCTGATCTTGAAGCTGACGAAGCCTTTTGTTTCTATCTTGTTGAGCTAGAGGGTACGCATATCAAGGAACCTATCTGGTTTGAATGTGATGAGGTGGAGCTCAGTCTCGATGCCATATCGATTTTTGTGTAACGATGTACAATGAGAAGGCGCTGAACCCAATCCAGACCTGGCTTCCGGGCTTTTCTGCTATGTGCCGTTACACAACATTTGGTATGGCATCCTAGTCTCTCCTCTTGGAGGGACTCTCTCAAATGCATGTAGGGCAGGCGGGTATCCGCTTTAGTTGTGCCTTGAGTACTCTCATTTCTTCGCAGCAATCATGAGTAAAACTGTATAAAGGTACACACGTGGCCAAGAAAAATCGCGTTAAACCCTTGGAGAAGTGTCGCCTTACTGCTTCTCATGTTCTTTCTGCTGGTGCTTTCCCTACAGGGCTTCGACGTCCTGCTCTGTTAGTCTGCCCTTCACCACCAACCAGCGTATAAAGAGCAGGCGGCGATAATTGACAAGCTCCATGTACTTGCATTCTTCAGCGAGATTTCTGCGAAGCGTGCTCAGACGATTTATTTCAGCTTTCGTGAAGCCTGTTTTCCGCAGCATTTCTTGTTCTTCTTTATAACCCATGTCATCCTCCTCAAGTTTACACTGAAAACGATAACCTTCATCCAAGGTTAGGCCCAGAAGATCACATGTGCATCTCAAGGAGCTCCATGGTCATCACAGCATAATAACAGCGAGTTGTTCTTTCAAGGGTTCTCAAAGCCAATGGCGGGCCAGGTGAGTGTCTTCTGGTTCGCCTGTACGGACATGCGTCAGCGCGTCGGCAACCTCCTGGTGGAAGCGGCGCACGCGTTCGTGGCAGATAAGACGCAGGATGGGGATACCGCACGCTGGTGGCGTGGAACCTGGCAAGACATCCAGCAGCACCATGATGGCATCACCCTGGATGCGGCAGGGCTTCCAGATCTGACCCGCGCCATTGCGAAGATGCTGCCTCCGTCATCGCAGGAGCAGCAAGATTCGACATTCTTGCAGAACTCTGCCGATCAAGTCAAGACCGCTGGAGCTTTTGGTTTGATCACGGTACGCAATGGGCAGGACAGGGCACAACAATTGCGTGCGGGCCGCTTGTGGGAGCGCATGCACTTGTGGGCCACGAAAGAGGGACTGGCCATGCAACCACTCAACCAGGTGGTGGAGCGTGCGGCCAGAGAAGTTGTCCTGGGGATCACCCCACACTATGGCGCTGCCCTGCAATCATTGGTGGGTGATTCTGCCTGGCAGACGCTCCTGGCCTTCCGCATCGGTTACTCGACGCATGAAGGGCTGCGTAGCCCGCGCCGGGCGGTGGACAAGGTGGTGAAAGCATGAGTGCTGGCGCGCACGGTTCTGTTGGTAAGTAAGAGGTGCACATTGAGCGTTGTGATGGCGTCAAGGCGTGACCAACTCATAAGCTCTAACCTATGCTTAGTATAGCAAATTATGGCTTGCTCTTATGTAACCTACCATTTATTATTTTATCATAGGGATTGACCAGCCCACACAAGCAGCCCGGCTTTTTTGAGGAGCCAGCCGTATCAGCTTCCTGCTAGCTACGTCTGAATGAATAAGCTCGCATCAGAGTTATGATGATGTGTAATTGGGCATACCAGACAACTGATATTCGCACCTGGTGACCAACCACGGACGCGCAGCGCAAGGAGTTTGGAGAAGGTAATGGTTGTACCATCTGTAGGGATTCAGCGTCCTGTCATTGTAGGGACCAGGCGTCCTATCATCTTGGGAATAGTGGGAGACAGTGCTGCAGGTAAGACGACGCTGAGTCGAGGCATCGCGCAGATTCTGGGCGTTGAGCATGTGGCAATACTCTGCACCGACGACTACCAGCGCTATAACCGGAAGCAGCGTAAGGAATTGGATATCACGCCATTGAATCCTCAATGCACCTATCTCGATATTATGGCGCAGCATCTACGGCTGCTGCGTGCCGGGGATGCTATCCTAAAGCCACATTACGACCATAAGTTGGGTGATTTTGGCCCTCCGCAATATATTGCTCCACATCCCTTCTTGATCGTCGAGGGGTTACTCGGGATGTACTGGCAGGAGATGCGCAACGCCTACAGTGTGCGCGTCTATCTCGATCCACCTGAGGAATTGAGGTGGCGTTGGAAGATCCGGCGTGATACGGCCAAGCGTGGGTATACCGAAGCAGAGGTGTTGCGCGAACTTGCTACGCGGGAGCAGGATTCGGCCACGTATATCCGGCCACAGCGTGATCACGCCGATGTTGTCATCTCTTTTTTTCCTGGCGAGTCGTTCCACGCTGAGCAGGACGGTGACGCTCATCTCAACGTGCACCTGACTCTGCATGGAACTCTGCATCATCCAGACCTGAGCGAGGTCATTGCTGAAGATCAATCTGGTTGTGTGCGTTCGACCCTGGCACGCGAAGCTGGCCGGGCCGTCGAGTACCTGGAGATAGATGGCTCTATCCCCGATGAGCCGGCCCGTGCACTCGAGCGTTGTATTCTGGATCACCTGGACGCGTGCGGGGCTGCCTCACTAGCAGACCTGGGTCAATATTCCGACCCACAGACTCGCGATAGTCGGCATAGCCATCCATTGGCCCTCACGCAGCTTCTCCTCGTCTATCATCTACTCCGTGCGAAGCAACTCGATCAGGTTATGGTATGATCGAGCAGTTTCATAGTAGCCAGCACAGGGGATAAGGGATTATTGGTAAATCCTACCCTTTCATAAATTGATATCTCTTCGTGATGTTGTAGTCGCACATTTTGATAGCCTCGTGATGTTCACGTGCTTCAATAGCACTATGGGAAAAAGCGGTCAGACACCATCCCGATTGTTGTGTAGAGGCAAGTAGTAAACAAGCAAGCAGAGAAGCGAGGCTGGGGCATCTCGCCTACAAGAACTGACGGAAGAGAAAACTCCAGCAGAGGCGTGCAACAATCATCAGCAAACCCGCTCCTTGAGTTGCTCTCGTGACACAGGGTCGTCTGGAAACAACATCTCCTCCTGCCCCACCCTTTCTGGCTGGTTGTTGCTAGATCAAGTCGATCAAAGTTCAGCTGTTAACCGACCGGGATCTTTGGCAAGCGAATATCCTGCATGACAGCCCACACGATGGTCAGACAACTGGTTTCCGTCGTGAAAGCGTCAATCTGATCCGTGCGCTGCCGGACATTGCTAAAGAAACTTTCAATGGCATTGGTGCTGCGAATGTAGCGATGCATGACCGGTGGGAAAGCATAAAACGTCAGCAGATGCTCTTCATCTTCACAGAGGCTGCGGATGGCTTCGGGATAGCGCTTGTGGTATTTAGCTTTAAAAGCTGCCAAATTGAGCAGCGCATCCTCTTTCTTCTCCTGCTTGAAGATCCCGGCTAATTCTGTGCTGACCTCTTTGCGCTCACGATGGGGAATGGCGTTGAGCACATTGCGCTGTTTATGCACCACACAGCGTTGCCGGGGAGTCGCTGCAAAGAGGGCAGAGACAGCAGCGAGCAGTCCCTCATGTCCATCGGTCACAATCAGATCCATCTGGGTGGCGCCACGGCTGCGCAGGTCTTGTAAGAGGCAACTCCATCCGTCTTTGTCTTCCGCAGCACAGGCCCGCAATGCCAACACGTCCTTGTTCCCTTCCAGATCCACGCTCAGTGCTGTTAAGATGATGGTCGCATCGGTTTGGGTGCCATGGCGCACCGTCAAATGAATGCCATCCAGGTACAGGATGCAGTACTGGGGAAGCAGAGGACGCCCTCGCCACGTTTCAAATTGCTCAGTCAACGTTTGGTTCAGACGGCTCACCGCGCTGGCACTGGGTGCAACCCCCATGAGGGTGGCGGCAACCTCTCCGACTTTATGCGTGCTTGTCCCACTGACAAACATTTGGGTCAGTGCTTCAGCTACCTCTGGTTCGTAGCGCTTGTAGCGCTCGAACACCTGGCTGTGAAACTCCCCTTTCCGATCTCTGGGGACGTTGAGATCCTCAATGCGCCCGGTGGGAGTCACTAAATCGCGGGTGTAGGACCCATTGCGATACCCACGGCGATTGGGCGTACATGCTCCCCACGAGGCTCCGATGCACTGCTCCAGTTCTTCACGCATGACCTGTTCGATCAACACTTGGACGGCACTTACGGCAAGGTGACGCAGATACTGACGAAAGTCTTCCTGCCCCGGCAGCACGGGTGACGATGACTCCTGTGTTGAACCTTCAGGAGTCAATGTGGTAGGCTTTTGCTTGGATACAGGCATAACACTCTCCTTTTGGTGAAATGAGGAACGTGTTCCAAAGGAACATCTTATGCCTGTATTCTCATCTAAAATGACCCTCTTTGGAAAGGCTGGTCTTTACACAATTATCGGGATGGTGTCCCAATTGAGGTCAAGTTAACGCCGGAACACCTGGAGGGCTAACTGTTTCTTGCCCGGTTAGGAGAAATAGGAGGAGATCCTCTCGCTCGAAGCGTTTAATCTCGAATAAAACGACGAGGGATCTACCTCTTGTCGTACTAAAACCAAACCCAACTCGCTAGAAATCACCTCCAGTGATGCCAATTTTCAGCAGAAAAAATTAAGTTGAGAATACCTCGCTGCTTCCTCTATGCTATCGGTTCTATATGCTTGGTCCTTCACTTTCCCTTTCGCATAGGCGGCCTTTAACGCTGCAAGGTAGCTAGCAGCGTCGGCCAAGTCTCTTTCCGAAACCTCAACGCCTGCAACCACGGGGATGGCGCGCTCTGCACCCTCCGAACCATCGAGGACTAAAATCCGCTGAAACATTGTTTTCCTCCTTTCGACCGCGATACCGGCAAAGAGATGAGCGTTTCGCGGTCCCTGTCAACTCGTGGACCACACGGCGATTGGATTGCCATTCACCCTCTCCTCTCCGTCCTTGAACACCAAGATGACGATGGCAAGTGAATTGCCGCTTGACCCACTCATGTTACTCCTAGGAAAGAGTATATATTTGTCTGATCACAGCGGCATCACTGGGAGGAGCAATCTCCTCACGGTTGTATCACACTATGCTCTTTGGTAGTAACAGTCCTCCGTGAAAGTCGAGGTCGGTAACCTTCCAGTGTTGTAGCCTGGCAACTATTGCCGGGTGGGGAAGAGCCGCGCTCCCGCCCGGGACAGGTGACGCTAGACGGTCTGACGTGGCCGGATGAACGCGCGGTAGATGAACTCCGCCACAGCGCCCAGGACGACCGCGCCTGCAAGGGTCGGCAGGAGGTGGATGCTGGCAACCGCCGGGCCGAAGGGATACCACACGGTGGCGGTGAAGCCGCCGAGCAGCGCCCCACCTGCGATGTACACCCAATCGTAGTCGGTCTTCTTCCGGTCATGGCGGAAGAAGAGGTACTGCGCCGCTGTGGCCAGTACAGCGGACACCGCCAGCAAGATGACCCATGACAAGAGATTCAGATTCATATGTTCCTCCTTTCGCGGTGATATCCAGGTTTTTGACGGTCAAACACCCCTCTCACCGCGGAGATTCATACAGTATAGAGTGTAATGCCTGGAGATCACACAGGGGACACATTCGCAGGCTTTCCTCTCACGAAGCCGTCACGGTTTCATACCGTCGCCGAACGTTCGCCAGCCTGCTGAGATCACCAGGAGCGCTGGCTCCAACAGCGAGATACCCTGGCGATTACCCGCATCTTTTGAGTAGGGCACGAAGACCGGAGTTTTATCGCTAAAGCGAAGGCTGAACTGCCTGGCCTCCAGGTGAATGAGAGGAGTAACCAGGGTGAAGAGAGAGGGAGACCCGCGCGGGTCTCCCTGCGACTCATCCCAGGTCCCGGGCGATGCTTGCTGCCCAGGCCTCGATGGCTTCCCAGTCGCGAAAGTCACCTTCGGGAGCCCGAACCGCTTTCACTATCATCCTTTCGGGGAAAGACAGTTTGCTGTGGTCAAGAGCCCCGAAAAAGATATGCTCGCCTCGGGGTCTGATTGCCTGCTGGAACTCCGCTATCTCCTTCGGTTGCTGCTCAGTATCCTTCACCTCGACGCCAAGCGGACCGACACTGAACAGCCACACCGGGCGCTCGGCTAAGACGGCCTGGTTGCGATGCACCCACTCCGTAGCCTCCTTCAACCAGGACCCATAGTAAACAGCGCTACCGATCACGAAAGCCTTATAGCTCTCGGGATCCTCGACAGCATCCATCGGTCGGGCCTCGGCTTCCTTCCCAAGTTGCCGGAGCTTCTCGGCGATACGCTCCGCGATGCCCTGGGTCGATCCGTGCTTGCTTGCGTAAGCGACGAGTACAGCCATCTTGTCACCTCCTCTAGGGAAAGATACATTCTTTCCTCTGTTATTTCACTTCTCGTAAATAGAGCACGCCCAGGACAAGGCTCACCACGGCAATGACCGCAATAAATAGCTCTACGCCAAAGCTCGTAGGCATCCCTTCACAGCATCGTCACCCGTCCCGATTGGTTGTATTCGATCTCGGTGATCTTACACCGAAACCAGGTGAAATCCCCGAAGGCCAGATGCCAGGTGACTTCCACCCTGGTTGGGATGCACATCCCATCCACCTCCTGGTACTCGTCGTACTGACCCGACCAGGGTGTGAGCTGCCCATGCTCGCCCATATAGCGCTCTGCCGAAAGGCTCGTCACCTGGCCTTGCTCATTCACATGCAGCACTGCCGAAGCCATGACGTCCTGTTGATGGATGGTGGCCTTCACGGAGTGGGCATCGATGGCTTGCCACTCGATGGCATCGGAGAGCCAAGCGGTCGGGAACCAGGTTGTTTCAGCCAGGTAGCGCAGCAACTCGCCCTGGTCCATTTCTGGGCCACGTGCATTCCCTACAGTGATCAAAGACAAGAGCTTGATGAGCATGCTGCCGTGGCCGTCGATGAACCGATCCGTGCCTGACATCGAGACAAGCGGAAAGGGCCGCATCGTGCCGTGCCAGAGAAAGGCCAGGGGAGCCGTCGTGAAGTACTGTTCCGCGATCATGGGGAGCCACTTCTGACCGGGTTGTGTTCTCATGAACCCTTGTTGTTTGAGACGAACCGTGCGGATAGGTTCTTTACCCACCACCTGTGTATAGCTGAGATACCGTTGCACTGGGTCTGGCAACCCCGGCACCTGGGCTTGCGTGATGAGAGTAGGCTGTGCCTGCTCACCGTGCTGCAATAGTGCTAGTCCGTCGTTATGTATCGTACTTCTCATTGCTCTTTGCTTCCTCGCAATCCCAGCCCATCTGCGAAGAAGAACAGGATCGTACCTGCCACCAGGACCACGCCAATTACCCAGATGACTGGAGCATCCAGGAACTGATCCAGCAGCCAGGAGTGGCCCGTCCATCCTGTTCTCCCATCGGGTCCCGGCATCCCGCCAGGGATGATCCCGAGATGGATCAGGGCATGCCCAATGAGAACAAGGCCCAACACGACGAGCGCGATACGCATTACTGTCTGTTTCATAGAGTTGCTTCTTTTTCTAGCGGAATGGAGCTCCCACTCCGAACACCATTTTGCACCTGGAGCATCACAGACGCTCCAGGTGCGAGGATGAGCCACCAGAGCGGTGATAGGCAGGCATGCCATCCAGACCTGCCTGGCTCGATGCGCTCTCAAACTGAGCGCTTGTCATCGTTAGGCTCGTTCCTAACGCGCTGGCATGCATGAAGATGCTAGAGAAGGAAAGGCGAAGAACGTAGTCTTACCTGCTAGCACCCATCAGCACCTGGTGTGCACAATCATCTATGATGAAGAGTAAAGTATTGAACTCACTTTACCATCACAACGGAACGCTTCGTCATCACCAAAGCATCACGATTCCGCATATCGTACAATGCACACTCTACTCCATGATCATCTTGGAAGCATTTAAAGACTGTGTGAGAATTGTGATCATATGTCGCGCTCATGTGATGGCCCTGTGAGATTACTGTTCTATCCTTAAGTTCAATCAGGTTTCAAAGATGAGTAGGATGTGCTCCTAGTGATAAAAAGAAGTTCGCTCTAGATACTAAAGAATAGCCTCTTGAAGGGAGAGATGTAATGGAACAACTTGCTACTACAGACCGGCCATTACGCGTCGCTATCATTGGTGCTGGCCCAGCCGGATTTTATGCCGCCGAAACGCTTCTCAAGAAGCGCGATATCGCCCTGACCATTGATATCTTCAACCGCTTCCCCACTCCTTTCGGATTGGTCCGCGACGGTGTTGCGCCTGATCACCAGTCCATCAAGGCGGTGATCCGCGTCTTTGATAAAGTCCTGGCAGATCCACGCGTCCATTTCTTCGGGAATGTCACATACGGTGTTGATATCCATCATAAAGAAGTAAAGCAGTTCTACGATCAGATCATCTATGCTGTGGGTGCCCAGGCTGATCGACGTATGGGCATCCCCGGTGAAGAGCTGCCCAATAACTTTCCGGCTATCTCGTTTGTTGGCTGGTATAATGGTCATCCTGATTATCGCGATCTGCCCATCGATCTCTCATGCGAGCGGGCTGTCGTGGTCGGCAACGGCAACGTAGCAATGGATGTGACACGCATGCTCGTCATGTCCCAGGATACGTTGCTGAAAACTGATATCGCCGACTATGCGCTGGAGAAGCTGCGCGGGAGCAAGATCCGCGAGGTGGTGGTACTGGGGCGACGTGGCGCAGCGCAGGCATCGTTCACCAATCCAGAGATCAAGGAACTGGGGAAGCTCGAAGGGGTGGATGTGACCGTCGATCCTCAAAACATCGAACTTGACCCGGCCAGCCAGGCCGCTCTAGAAGACGATCGCACAGCGAAGGCCAATCTGGAGTGCCTGCATGAGTATGCAACTCGCATAGAGCATACAGCTCCGCGCCGCATTACCATGCGCTTCCTGGCCTCGCCTGCGGAAATTGTTGGTGTGAATGGGCGGATTACGGCGGTGAGGATCGAACACAATGAGCTTGTCGTGGATTCCAATGGCGGACTGCGATCAAAAGGAACCGGTAAGTTTGAGATCATTGAGGCTGGCCTGGTGCTGCGCTCGATTGGCTATCGTAGTGTGCCAATTGAAGGCGTGCCATTCGACTATGCGACCTCTACCATAAACAATATCGCGGGGCAAGTCGTGCATCCGAATACTGGTGAAGTAGTACCGGGTGAATATGTCGTCGGGTGGGCCAAGCGCGGCCCCACTGGCCTGATCGGGAATAACAAGCCTGACTCGGCAGCCACAGTCGAAGCAATACTGGCCGATCTGCCTATGCTACAAGGAATCAGCGA
>Ga0207684_10002968_pt1 | contig 16811 bp, 21 predicted proteins | sample KBSK5501metaG_FD_184342 | JGI IMG/M metagenome (GOLD analysis project Ga0207684, IMG submission 184342) | Corn, switchgrass and miscanthus rhizosphere microbial communities from Kellogg Biological Station, Michigan, USA - KBS K5-50-1 metaG... | ecosystem: Host-associated > Plants > Roots >...
GGCTGAGCAAGGACTACGAGCGCCTGTGCGCCACGAGCGAGACGTGGATCTATCTCGCCATGATCCGTCTCATGCTACGCCGCCTCGCTCGCTTCTGAGGAGGGTTTGCAAACAGTTTCTAACCTGTTTGTTGTGGCGACTATCGACTTGACGCGCCCATAACAGGCGAGTGGTAATGACATTGTTGCTGGCTGACGGATAACTACGTTCCTGGCGGCTAGTCCTTGGTGGGCGCTTCCGGCGCCTCGTGCAGGGGATTGAGCCACCCAATGAAACTGCTGCGGGGAGCGCCGAGTAACTCCCAGGCGCGGACTAGGCCCAGTCCATAGATGCCGAGCAGAATCCCAGTCAGCGTGTACACGAAGTCCACCGCGCCCGGCCGCATGAGCAAGAGGACGGCCAAGACCACTTCGTATCCATAGAGGATGAGGCTTACCGTAACAAAGACGAGCGCTCGAAGCGCTACTGGCCAGCGCAGCCTGGCCGCTAGTGACGCGCGCCAATAGCCAAAGAGGAACTCCCCGCCAACTCGCAGGCTATCCACCAGTCCAATCCCACCCATGATCAGGGTAACGTATCCCACATTGGTGTGTGGAATGAGCGCGCCTGTGGAGATGAAGAAGGCGTTGGCGAGCGCCGTGAACGCGCTACTTGCCACCTGTTGACGAACGGGCTGGGCCTCGCGGCCAAAGGTGCGCTCACGGTTGATGGAGATGGCCACAAAGAGCAGCCCGATGAGGGCGGCTCCTGCGCCTGCGGTGGCAAGGAAGAAGTTGGCGAAGTCGGTGGGAACCATGCGCAGCCCTTCTGTGCGAGTGGCGTATGCCAGTGTCTGCTTTCGTTGGGCGTCTAGGTGGCTTTGTGACTGCCGGTTTCCTTGCGCTTAGCGCTATTTCTTGCCCTTCATCGGCTTTGACTTGGGCGTGGTAGTTGCCCGATGGCGCGAGTCTTTCTTTGGGCGCTTCTCAGGCAATAGGCCTGCGCCCAATGAGATTGCTAACGCTTCATCTACCGCGTGTGGGTGAAGTGTCATAGGCATGCGTCGTGTACGCTTCTTGGGTTCGTTGTTCGCGGTGTCACCTTCTGACACGATGGCGCCCATGACGGCGCCTTTCTGATAGGCGACGCGGCTGGTGTCTGTGAGGTGCATTGTATGACACTTCTTTGTGGAGACTTCTGGTTGTCATTGACGACTGGACATGCTGCCGGTATAGCGCGCGTGGAGGTAGAGACCGGTATACCCCGACATCTGCCAACACCTGAAAGAAGGGAAAGAGCGCCATGCGAGAGGCAGGCATGCGCATCGCCATCGTGGGGACGGGCGAGGATCCCGGCCATGCGCCCGCCCGTCGCACGTATGAGAAGGCGGGCTACACAGTCTTTCCGATTGCGCACTACTACCAGGCGTTGTAGCGAGCGCGTTTCATCGACCTCAGGTTCATACCACGCTTGGGTCCATGCTCGGGTCGTCGCCACACTACGGCTGAACGGGAGTCCGCCAGGATCTGCAGGCAAGCCCGCCCGTCTACACGCGCCTCCAGAATCCGTCTCGGATGTTGGCAGTCTCCCGACTGTCAGATCATCAGCCATCCACTGTGCGCGTATGGATGGCCGAGCCCGCCCAACTACACCTGGCGCGACATGCGCCGGTTACAGCCGCTCGCAACTTCCGCGGATCTGTGACTCTTTGGGCCAGCGTATGGAGCCTGCCGGTACCATGCTACCGTATACGGACTCCCTGGACACGCACACCCGGCGCCCATTGCGCTGTACCTCCGGCCACGCCAACATGCGTTGCGCTAGCTGATGCGCTAGCTGATGCGCTTGCTATTGCAACTGCAGCACGAAGGTGTATTGGCCTCCAAGGGAGTCCGTCAGCAAAATGCCGTAAGACTTCGGCTGCGACTGGCAATGGCTTGAGGCAGTCAGTGTATCGGTCCCATGTGGCGGGATCCCGGGCTGGAGGTTTTTCGGCCACCCTTGATCAGGACCCCCATTCACCTGGAAGTGGAAGCCGCCTTGGGGCTGGAGCCACTGCCACCCGACCGTCTGATCCGTTGTATTGGTGATCGTCTGCGTGCCGAAACAGGTGTCGGTCGGGACGCCAGGCTGGAGCACCAGTGGCGTTGGCCGCATGATGAGCGTTGGGAGTGGAGTGGCAGACGGGCGTGGCGCTGGCGTGAGGGACGGCTGGGCTGGCGGCGTCACCGTTGCAATCACCACCGCCGTCCCACTTGCCTGCGTGACGCTCGCTGTCGCGCTCGTTGTCGCGCTACTCGATGTCGCGCCGCTCGTCGTTCCGCCTCGTGCCATGACCAGAGCAGTCCCGCCCGCCGCCCCGACGAGCAAGAGCACTGCCAGCGCAATCGCCCCCGTCTGCCGTGTCCACTTCCCCCCCATCTCCCGCAGCGGAGCCAGCAGGCGCGCGCCAAATCTTCGCATCTTCAACGGCGTCTGTGGCGCTGCAGTCGAGTGCGCAGCGCGGCGGCGCAGGGCCAACTCCAGCGCGGCGGAGAAACTCCGCATATCGGGATAGCGGTTGGTCGCCTCGCGTGCGAGGGATTTCAGCACGACCCGTTCGAGCTCAGGCCAGACCTGAGGATTGCGTTGTGAGGGTGGAAGGATGGGGGCGGAGAGCGCCAGGGAGGCGACTTCAAAGGGCGAGTCGGCCACGTGTGGCGCCACGCCTGTCAGCAGCTCGTACAGCACGGCGCCCAGCGCATAGACGTCCGCCCGCTGATTCAAGTCCTCGCCACGCAGTTGCTCGGGCGCCATATATTGTGGCGTGCCTACTGGCAGGCCCGTATTCGCTAGTGTTGGCGCGCCGCCACCCTGCCGCGCAGCAAAGCGCCGCGCGATACCAAAGTCGGTCAGCAGTCCGTTGCCTTCGGCGTCGAACAAGATGTTCTCAGGCTTGACGTCGCGGTGGACCAAGCCGAGCTCGTGCGCTGCCCCCAAAGCAGAGGCGATCTGCTGCGCCAGACGTATCGCCTCGTCTGAGGACAGGTGGCCCTGCTGCCGCAGGAGGTCGTACAGTGAGCCCTGCAGCACGGGCATCACATGGTATAAGTGGCCGCGCTCCTCGCCGACGGCGTAGATGGGCACGATGTGCGGGTGATGTAGAGCCGCCACCTGCTTGGCCTCATCGCGGAAGCGCCACACGTACTCCGCGTCGGTCGCCAGGGAGGCAGGCAGCACTTTCACGGCCACCTCGCGCTCCAAGACTGGATCCAGCGCGCGATAGACGGTGGCCATGCCGCCGATGCCGAGCACGCTGCGCAAGCGATACGCGCCCAGCGATTGCCCAATCAGGCCGTTGACCTCCGAATCCTGCATCTGCCACCGCCTTCTCGGCGCGCGCCCCAGCCATCGCCTGGGATCCGTGCCATAGGCTGCCCGCTGCGATTGACTGTCCCGCTTGCCGTTCCCGAACGCGGGTCAGCGCCTCCCTCATGCTGTCCTGGCAGTGTGCGCCGCCCGTCGTGCGCCGTGCCCGCACACTATAGAGCCGACCAGGCGCTAGGTCTATCCTGGTAGGACCTGGGTAAGGGGGACCTCTCTTCGGACGCGCTCGGACGCGCCCGGCGGCGAGCGCTGGGGGAGTAGGGGCCGCTCCCGTGCTACTCGCTGCGGCGGCTGGTCCACTCCCCCTGAGTGCGCGAAGATGGCATACCTGGCATCCCCCCAGAGGCGCCAGGTACGCCAGGTTCGCCGACAGCGACACCGCGCGCCCCTCAGTCTGCCGCAGCCGCGGCCTCTACGGATGCGAATCTGCACACGCTCACATGACGCACACTACGAGAATAACGCGTGTCGTGAACTGGAACGGTCGCCTGCTGATGTGATGACCTACGGCATCACGGAGCGTTGGCGCAGATCCACCCGGCGAACGTGTCACCATAGTCTCCAGTCGGATCGGAGGCAGTGTGTTGAGTGATCGTGATGAGGATTCCCCGATCATCCGCGCTGGGCGTGAATACCCCGCTGACCAGCACCGTCTGCTGCTCTCCCGGCCCAAGCGCGCCGCTGGTCGGCACGATGCGCACGCCGTCTCCAGAGTCGTCGTGCGCCGTCCAATACAGCGTCGAACCACCCGCATTCTTAATAACGATCGGCGGATACTGGCCATGCGCGCAGTCGGCGGGCGCGTCATCGGTGGTGACCTGCATGACGGGCTCACGGTAGGCGCCTCCGCCTGAAGCAACCCACGGTGGCGCGACCAGCAGGGTGACGATAAGCGGCGCAACGACGAGTGACGTCAACGCGGCATATCGCGCCCAACGCCGATCTCGCAACCATTGCTGGAGCAATGGCGCGAGAGGAATACAGAGCAAGATGAGAGCGATGGCGCCAAATCCGAAAGTCGTATACGGTGGATAATTGGTTAGTTGCCCACCCACTTGTAGCAAATAAGCGCAGAGTCCGAGGCCGAGCAACTCGGCCGCCAGTACTAATGTGAACGACACCCAGTCCTTGTGACGGCCGGCGCCGACGAGTGTGAAGATGGCAGCGAAGATGCTGACAAGCAATCCAAATAGAAATGCAAGCACCGAGGGGAAGAGGAACAGGCCACAGACGTCTGCTGCGCCTCCGCCGCACTCCCGTAACGTGCTGACCCAGATGATGATACCGAGAGAAAGTACCACCACAACCGATCCACTGACTGAACCGAGCGCGAGCAATGCTGGGCGCCGGCCAGAGGGTGCTCCAGGATCAGGGCGGCTTGCCCGGTTCTCACCGGCGAGTGTCGCTCGGCCAGCGCCGATGATGGCGAGCGCACCGAGCCCATAGGAGAAGCATTGCCAGCTCTGAACCAACGCTAGACGCCAAATAGAGGGCAGGTGTGACGACGCACGGCCCGAGCAGCGCGAGCACACCAAGCACACTAAATGCGCTGATTGCGAAACATCCTGGCGAGTCGCTCCCTTTGACCAGGGGAACTGGAGGGCGCGACTCGATGCCAGCGAGCACGGTTCCCTGCCAGGCGCGCGCCATTGAAGTTCGCTCCGTCGAGATGCGCATCCGCAAGGTCAGCCCCCTGGAGGTCGGCGGCTTCGAGCGACGCCCCCTCGAGGTGCGCGCCGGTGAGCCGGGCTTCCCCAAGGTGCGCGCCATACAGGTTCGCCCGCTCCAGGCGCGCGTCGCGCAGATCCGCCCGTTCAAGATGCGCGCCTTGCAGCCGTGCGCCCTGCAACTGCAGCGGCGACGCCCCACCCTCGGTCGCGCGTCCAGACCACTCAACAAGCCAGGACACATCCGCGCCCGTGAGCGCGGTGGAGTCGAACGGCCCTGACAGGTCGTGGCTCGCGTCAGTCGCCCAGGCGTCGAGCCGCTGCTGGAGCAGCCGCTGCCGCTCGTCGCTGATCGGCTGGCCATAGCCGTCGGGGGGCTGCTGCGCTGGCTGTGCGGATGCACTCATGACGCGTGATTCCTTTGGCTGTCACCGTTTTGTTGTTCCCGTCAGGATAGCAGCGCCGCACGGCTGTTGTCAATCGGCCCGAGAGGGCAAGGCCGCCAGTGAGCGCCGGTTCGTCCTCCTTGGGCGTCTCGAGCGTCTCGGACGAAGCGGGCATGAGCCGCCCGGTGGTCAGCCGCGCGATCAGATCAATCGTGAGCAGCGACTTGCCCAGGCCCGGGTCGCCCTCCAGCAGGGTGAGCGCCCCAAGCGGGATCCGTCCGCGCCACAGCCAGTGCAAGCGCTGGGGAACCACCTCCGCGAAGGTGATGCGCCCGCCGTCGCGCGCGACGGGCCGGCGGCCACACCAGACGCCGAACCTGGCGTACCTGGCGCCTCTGGATAGATGCCAAGTATGCCATCTTCGTGCAGACGCGCCCTCACCTCCAGCCAGCGGGCGACTCGCTACGAGAAACGCGCCCGCACGTACCGCGCGCTGGTCGTCATTGCGTCCATCATGATCTGGCTTGATTCCTGATTCGTCAGATAGACCCCTCGTAGCGTACTCTCGCCGGCGCTACTCACCCCCGCTGACCGAGCTCCCTGCCGGTCGGACCGCAGGTTCACCCCCGAAGGGTGTCCTCAACGCGCTCTACCCTCGTGATCGCCACGAGATGCGTGTGGCGGCTGGCGTGATGAGCGCGTGATGTGTTGGCCGCATACTCCTTACATTGCAAGCGCGCTACGACGACCCGGCTCCGGCTGCCACTCGGCCGTCGAGCGGCACAGGCAGGTCGTTTCTCTCGACGCGACAGGCGTCACATAGGAACGTGCAGAAGGAGCGCACTCATGAAGACTCGCATCGTTGGCACGACCCTCCTCCTCGGCCTCCTCGTCCTCGCGGTAGCCGGTTGCGGCGCAAAGGCGGCGACGAGCGCAGCAAGTGGTCCCACCACGGTGAACATCACCCTGACCGAGTTCAAGATCACCTCCTCCGTGACCAGCTTCACCGTCGGCGCGCCCTACCACTTTGTCGTAACCAACGCCGGCCAAACGCAGCACGAACTCATGGTGATGCCTACCGCTAAAGGTACCGCCTCCGAGGATGAGCGCGACACCTCCGAGCTCTTCGAGATCGCTGAGCTTGATCCAGGACAAAGCGGGACCAAGGACTTCACCTTCATGAGTGCGGCCCCGGCGGGAATCTTGGAGATGGCTTGCCATGTTCCTGGTCACTACGAGTCCAACATGCGCCTCCCCATCGTGGTAAAGTAGTCCCCACTGGCCTCAGTCCTTTCACCGCGCTGTGATTCGTCGCAGCGCGGCGGCCATTGTCGCCGCCACTGGCGCCTCTGCACGCGCAGACGCGCACTCCTCGCCTCCCCATCCCGTGCGGGCGTTCGTTGCTAGCGCTCGCGAAGGGGAAGGGCAGGACCCGCCCAATCGCATGTAGGGACGCTATTCCAGCTCGGCTGGCTCTGGGACAGCGCTTGCTGGCGAGAGGCGCTGTTTTCGGTGTCGCAGGTCGCAAGCCCTCGTCTCACCCCGTGGCACAGGATGAGTGAGCGGAGGCGGATACCAAAGCCAACATTCTCGCAACCTGGGCAGGAGATTCCGGATGCGCATTCGTCAGACAGACCCGAATACTACAGCGAACTACAGCGAACTACAGCGAACTACAGCGAACTACAGCGACAGTGCGAGCATGAGGTTGGTTCGTCGGGCGCTGCGTCGGACCGATCTCGATGGGGAAGTAGACCGCCAAAAGCGCTCAGAGGGTGTTTGGCAAAGCGGCGCGGTGAATAGCTCGCTAGACTTGTCTGCATAGGTATCTCATGGACCTTCATGGACCTCCATGGACCTCCATGGACCTCCATGGACCTCCATGGACCTCCATGGACCTCCGCTCGCCAGTGTCTGCAAGCATCGCTGTGCTCGCCTTTATAGCGCCAGCATAGGACAGATGAGATCGGGTGATCAGTGACTGAGTGGCGTGAGCTGTATCTGCTGCGCCAGCCCGTAGGCGGTCGGGAGATCACTGGCGCTCTCAACAAATACACGACCGATCACGAGCACCGCATTGTTCGGTGAAGCAATCTGTGTCATTCCTTGCGGCACGATTCCTTTCCAGCCCGGCCCACTAATGAAATACTCGCCAGCCGCGGTTCCCGTGGCGCGTTTGCCGACGTAGGCAAAATTCGCGCCGTCCGACGGATCGGTGAACTGCACGCTGTAGTACCGGCCTGCCATGTCCGGAACGTACAAAACGAGTGGCCCTGTGGCGAGGTCGAGCAAGCCGCCGATGTAGAGCACGTCGTCGGTCCCGGTCGCTAATAAGCTCGCGTTTGACGCCGCAGGCGAGCTGAGATGGGGCGTGGCGTACAGCGTATTGACGGGGACTGGGCCGTCGCCGAGCCCATGCCGAACGATCGCTCTTTTGTAGGCGCTGTACGCGAAAGTTGGCCACAGATAGAGGAACACGACCGTGCCAAGTCCCCAGACGATGACGGTCACGACGACGAACCCAATGAGCCCGCTCCCCCCCGCAGAAAAAATTCTGTAGACGACCCAGGCGAGGAGTGCCAGGATGACGAATGTGATGGGATAGGCGTATTTCAGAATGAGCCTGTTCATCTCACATCACCGCACTCTCTTGACGGGCGGCACGTGGTACTCGCCGTCGAGAACCGCACGGCCGGGCAGATACGCGCGGAGCATCAGCTTGAAGTTGCCTGCTGGCGCAGGCAGCCAGTTGGACTCATGCCCTGCGGGAGCCGTGCGCTGAATAGCAATGTCGATGGAGCCATCGGCGTTCGGCGTGAGGCCGGAGCGACTGCCGACGCTGTAGCGATCGATTGGGTTCGGCGCCATGTACCCGACCACATCGGTCATGGTCAGCGACCAGAAAGCATCGTTCGGTGGGAGTTGTCCTGCGGGAAAGTGCAGGATGTAGTCGCGCTTGCCGTTCAGCCTGCGCCCCGCGCTGTCGACGGTCGTCGTCCAGTACGCCGCCTCTTGTACTACATTGACGGCGGGCAGGATTCTGGCGCTGGCGGCTCGCACCAGGATGCCATTGCCGGGCTGGCCGGCTTTCATGGTGATGCTCCAGCCGTTGACGGTCGTCGTCATGGCTTTCACCACCGCGTTCATGATGAGATTTGCCGTGAGAAACGCCAGCACGCCGCCGACAATGATTCCTTGCACGACGTGAGAGACTGAGAGCAGTGTGAGGAAACTTGTCATAGCTCGGCTCTCAAAATGATCCGAGCACGCACAGCCACCGCTTGCGGTGTGCTCTGCGCTCGGAGTAGCCGGATGAACTGGTGAAACGACTTGACTTCTTCAGCGGTCAAGGTAACTGGATGAGTGGGCTTGGGACCACGCATCGGTTTCACCTCCCACGCGCAGTCTATCTGGTGTGGCTCCTCCTGTCAAAGGCGGAACGGAGTTATGATGGCCTGTACTAACAGTGTGTTTGGCCTGTCGCTATGCCTGCCGAACAAGGTGGCCAGCAGCAGACGAATCATGGCTACCTCAATGAAGGTTTCGCTGGTTTGCACTTTGCGCTCGTAGTCCATCACCAATCTCCGGCTGTGGAGCAACCAGGCGAACGTGCGTTCCACAGTCCAGCGCTTTGGCTGTTGGCTCCATCCGCGCGTACCCGACGTGCGCTTGACGACCAGCTTCCAGTCGCCTGTAGCCTGGCGCCAGTCGGCCAGGTTCTGTCCTTGGTAGGCCTGGTCAGCCCAGATGATCTTGCGGCGGGGCACGAAGTATTTCAGCCCTGCGAGAAGGCAGCGAGCGCCAAACGTATCGTGCATGTTCGCGGGCGTGACATAAAAGGAGAGGGGCCGTGCCGATGTGGAGGCCTCGAGCTCGCAACAGACCCCTGAGTTTCCATCGGGGGAGGACTACTACGGATTCCGGTTGGGCGGTTGTCTATGAGGCGCTTTGGGCGCTGAAGCGCCAGAGCATCCGGTGAATGGTGAATGGTGAAGGTACCAAGTATGAGGGAGGTATGTTGTGGACTTGACCAACGAAAGCTATACCATCGTCTTTCACATCGGCAATGATAAGGCGACTGAGCGCTATTATAAGCAGAGCCGTCATGCCGGTGACAAGAAGTGTTGGGTCAAGGTCAGCACGCGGGGGAACGAGTTCCGAGCAACCGCCGAGCAGGTGCTGAATCATCTTCTCCCTGCGTTGGCCGGACTTCAACCGCGCATACGGGTGGAGGTCGAGTACCATCCAAGACAGGCAGGCGAGGACTGACGTGTGGTGGCGCCAGGAGTCGACCCGTTGGTTTACCAATCAGCCCCATTGCTCGGTACGAGCTGTCTAGACCATGTGGGGCGTCCTCAATCGCATGACCAACAAGACTCACGCCCAGCGCAACGGGCAACCGAATCGGAAGGTGTAGTTGGCGTCATCAGCAAATCTCATTGACGTTCAACACTTTGCGGGCTGAACCGGGTCTAGCCGCGAACGCCAACACGTGAAACGGACTCCGTATTACCCTTTGCCAGTCCTCCTGCCATGCTTTCTCAGGGGAAGCTTCCAGCCGTAGGAGATGTCACATGAGGCCCGTCACCGCGAACCAGACCGCGTTCGTGCCTGGACCGACGAAAATGATGGGCGCAAAGCCTGGATGCGGCAGATCCACATGCGTGTCGATGTCGGCGTCTCCGTCCATCGAGGCTGGAACGGCGGTGGTGAAGATCGGCGCCAGGGTCTCAAAGCTCACAATCGCGCGGAAGGTGGGGATCGGATTCGTGCCGCTGTTCGGGCCAGCGGCAAGCACGAGACCCTTCACCTTCATGCGCAGCCTGCCATCAGCGCTCAACTCGCCCTGCGCCGCGCTGAGCGCCCACGGTAACCCACCGCCATGGAGGCCGCGGATCGGTGTCCCGCTGCCGCCGACAAACTGGCCCGTCACCGGGGCCATCGTGTGAAATTTCACCACCGCGATGCCACCACTGTCCTCGGCGGCTCGCGCCACCGTGGGCTGCCAGATGCGGCTCACGCCTGCGCCCAGCGCGACTCCGGCGGCCACGCTGCCGGTCCCCAGCAGGACCCCCCGCCGCGATACCGCGGAGCGCCGCCGTCTTGCCGTGGCGTGCGCTTGCGTGCTGTTCTCGTCCCTGCTGTTCTCGTCCATGCCTCATCAGCCACCTTTCTTGCCTGGAGCGTCTTCCATGCTCCTGCATATCCCTACGCGCCAGGTTACTGGCGCTGCGGCTGGCAGGCGGAGCAAACGGGGACGTGAGACGCAGAAGACCTGATGAATACGGCGACGGCGTTGCGCGCGCTGGGGCGGGAGGGCGATGCGGCGGAGGCGGAGAGGCAGGCGGCGGCGCGGTGGGCCAGAGCGGGGCGCGCGCGTGGTCGAGAAGGTGGCCTGCTGGCTGGGGATCGGCGGCGCAGTCTCCTCCAGTCTCCTCCAGTCGCGCCAGTCTCCCTCATTATAGAGAAGTGACGGAGACTGGGGGAAGTGAGGGAGACTGGCGGGAGGGCTGGGACACCGAGGAGGGGGAGGGCCCGGACCCGCTGGAGGAGGTGACGCGCTCGGTAATACTAGGTCGCCCCCGACCCGGAGCAGCCCGAACGCCACCGCGTGCTGGCGAGCAGCAAGAGCAATCTGGGGCCGCCGATGCCCTCACTGCGCTATGCGCTGCGCCTGGACGAGGGGCGCGAGCACCCACGGGTCGCCTGGCTGGGGCAGAGTCCCTTGAACGCGACGGCGCTGCTGGCCAGCGGGATGGGCAGTGACCCCGTCAGCGGCGCCGGGCGACCCGCCGCGACCGCGGTCGGGCGCGCCGGGATCTGGCTACGCGCGACGCTCTCCGCGGGGCCGCGTCCCGTCCTGGACGTGTTTCGTGAGGCGGAGGACGAAGGGATCACCGAGGCCGCGCTCCACCGCGCCTTCGCGCAGGGCGGCTTCATGCGCGCCCGCAGGGGAGCGGGGAAAGGGAGCTTTACCGTCTGGGGACTCGTCGAGGCGGCGGCGGACGAGGGGGCGCGGTATCGCTGCCCGCGTACTTGGCATACCTGGCGCCGTAGGAGATATGACAGGTATGCCATCTTCGCACACCACGGGAACGACTTTGGGAATCACGCTAGACAAGGAGCCAATGAGCGTCCCAGGCCAGCACAAACAAGCTGATGCCTCATGCACACGACAGCGCGAGAGAGGGCCAGCGACCAGGAAGGAGCGCCCGCAGAAGCAGCAGCGCTGGCCCCCCGCATGTCTACTTCTCACCAGGCGAGCAGGGACAGCCGTTCCTTCGGGTCCACAGAGATCACGCGTGCTGACTGCCGAAGACGATGGCATAGCCGGGCGCGCTCACGATGTAGACCCAGGTGGGATGTGCGGTGGGACACCTCGCCTCCTCCATCACGTTCGTGGCCAGCGGCCACCATCGGGCGCCATTCACCACTTCGGTCAGCCCACATTCGACGCTTTGCATGGCGAGCAGATGCCCCTGCGCGCCGGCTGGCGCTTCGATGAGGACGCGCCCCGGCTGCTCTTGCAGGGTGAGCGCGCGATCCTGAGGAACCTGCGGCTGGACCTGGAGCTGCATGGTGGGCCAGTGGCCATCAAGGGGAAGATACGGTATCGGGGTCGCTGATGGACAGTGGGTACAGAGTCGAGCGCTTTGCATGCTCAGAGTGACGACTCCGCTCCTGGTCACGGGCACATACTGGTGGATGGTCAGCGTCTCGCCGGGCTGCACCTGCACCGTTTGAAGTGAGTCATCGCAGCCGAACCCGATGGAGATGGGCGGAAAGACCACGGAGGGGTCGCTCCCGGCGGTGAGGCGCGCCATCAGCGCCGAGTCATGACACAGGTCCGCGGTAATCCGTGGCTCAAGGAGTCGGACCATCTGCTGGGTGCGGTTCGTCAAGGAGACATCCACTGGCAGCAGTTCACGCAAGAAATACGGTCCAGCGATTACCACGTGCATCCTGGCATTCAACCCACCAACCTGTGTCTCGGCGCTCGGCGCCGGTTCAGCGGCCGTTGGCTGAGCAGCGACACTGGGTGCGAACGGAGCGGCCTTGAAGGGAGCGCAGGATGACCCTAGAAGGAGCGGCAAGGCGCTCAGCGCGATCAGCAGCCCGATCCTGCAGCGTTGAGCTCTCCCTACCCGTTGGTGGGCCGCAGAGTTGAAGGGCGTCAGAAGTACGGCATCGCCTCGTTCTGCCGCTGCGGGTGCCAGCTCATTCCCCATCGGGATTCTCCTCACCAGGTACGTTTGTGCGGCTAAGGGGCGCTGCGAGAGCGCTGCCAACGCGTCACTCTTAGTTGGCGGCTGGAGAGATGTGGCGTAGAGAGCGACGTGCTATAGCATGTCCGCATCCAGCGCCTCTCCCTCCGGATGCCGTGGTTCATCGTGATCACATCCGCTCCTCCCGCTCCTCCTGCCCAGGCGCTGGCGCATGCCCGCAATGTACTGCTTGCCTGAAGGAATGAATCGTCCGCCGCCTCAGGTCTCGGTCTACGCCAGCTTGATCGCGGTGAGGCAGTACTGTTGCTCGCTATCACATGCAGACAGGCTCTTCCACAACGCGGGCTGTTCGGAGCTCTCGTGTTCGGCCTGATGAGCATACGACGTAACGCCATAATGCTCTATTACACCCTCTAAGCTCGACTTTGTACATTTTTGCTTAGTAACAGGCCGCATAGGCCAGCTGCGCAAGCGTCGCACGCGGTAATAGAACCACATCTGGGTCCGAGGACGATGCGGGAAAAAGAAAATTGCCCCACAGATGCCGCCGCACAAGGGCCAAGACATCGCGAAAGGTCGCCGTCTGTTTGTGATACCAAGCAGCTTGCTTGAAGGGAAGGTGTCCCTGTGGAGCAAGCGCCTGTCCAAAGAGCGCCACCAAGCTGTAGAGCCCCAAGAGCAATGGTGTCGTCCGCTCAATAGCCAAGTCCGACCAGTGGCGTTGCGTCTCGATACCCAGATGCGCCCGGCTTTCCTCGAAGGTGGCTTCCACACTCCAACGCTTCATGAAATCGCGCACGATCTCGTCAGCGGGCTGCGCCTGGTCGGTCGAAAACAGGGCTTTGGGCGGTCGTTTCCCCGCCGGGTCGCGAGTGAGGACCCAACGAATGGGCAAGGGAGTCGAGCCAAAGCGGTACCAGCAGGCCGTTCCGGTACACAGTTCCACTGCCCGTTTGCCTTCCCCATACCAGTCCAGGGTCAGCCGCTGCCAGACCGTCCGCGGATCCTGTAGGATGTGTTCCAACGAGGGGAGGCGTGGGCCCACGACGCGAGGACGTCCAATGGTGTGTGGGTCGCGCACGGGGGCTGTATGGTGCAGCACGGAGTCCAAGCGAAACGGCGCAATCAGCGTGATCTGCTGGCGGGTACAGTGGAGTCCCAGTTCCAAGATGCTGTAGGCCATGTCTCCCATGAGCTTGATCGGCACTCCCGGCAGCCAGCGACGGAGCCGACTGACCACTTGGCGGGCCCGCATGCCGAGCGTTTTATGGCGGATCCCCAGCTGCGCACTGACCTGGGGGGTGGTGGCGAGCACACACAGAAAGGGCAACGCCCACCGCTGCTTGGTCCACGGCACCCTCACGACCACCGCCAGCACGATCCAACGTAGTCCCGGGCTGCTCACTGAGCGGGCGTGACTGGACAGGGCGCTATCGCGATAGTGGCCACGCTTGCGAATCTTCGGGCCCCAGCGGCGTTCCAACGTTTCGTCGATGGCGATGTCCAGGCTGCCTCCAGCTTGGGCAAAGGTCTGGATGATGAGCGTGAGCAAGTACCGACTCGCTTGCAGCGGCGACCAGCGCGCCCGGTTGAGCGCCTGGTGAAAGCCGCTGAAATGGGAGTCCTGCTCATGGCCGGTGTGCCACAAGGCCGCGGTCACCGTGCGACGGCCGCGCGCGAGGAGCGTGCCTCTGAGCAGCGTGAGCATTTTCTTCCACGTGGGGGCGGTAAATAACGGGCGAAACGGTGCCAGCATCGCTATAATGGGGTCTGAACATGGCATGTGCTTCCTCCTGAGCAAGATCCAGCTTTGGTCAGCACGATCTTACTCCCAGAGGCTTCATGCCATGTTCTTCCCCCAATAAATGTACAAAGTCGAGCTAAGAGCATGCGGGAGACTGACCCCACTGCAGGAGACTGCGCGGATGTCCGCGCCCTACTCCCCCAGGGCAGTCGGTGGCAGATCCTGTGACGACAGGCCATCTCATACAGAGGCATGACCTCTCCTCTGGGGCGCCACCCACCTGGGGTGGTATGTATGAGATTATGTATGAGATGGTTTCCAAGACCCTTGTACGGGGTGTCAGGGTGCTGCTGAGGACACAGGAGCCGGATGATGGCCAAGCACGTGCTATTCATACAAGGCGCCGGTGAAGGCGCGTATCAGGAGGACAAAAAACTGGCTGACAACCTCCGACAGACGCTTGGTGCGGACTATGACGTGCGCTACTCCCTCATGCCAGATGAGGACACTGCGCCGTGGTTCTTTGGGAGTTGCCGTGACCGCGCCGAGATAGAGGGGGGTGCGCCTCGAAGACTGATGGGGCGCCATGGCTGAAACGGAGCGTGTCGTCAGAACGGGAGGCCAGATGCCCGGCGGAACTACTGCACATACGGTAAAATAGCATACTGGCTGCACTTGCGGGACAATGAGCGTTCTGCCGACGAATGGAAAGCATTTCGTTGGTGTCGAGAGGGCGTGATCTTGCGCTGCGTGAAGGGGAGGATGTGGCCAGAGTGGGATGGGAGGCGCTCGAGCAGTGGGGTGACGACGTCGCTCGCATCGAACCGCTCGCTGGCGGAGTGGCCAACGACGTGTGGACCGTGCGCGTCAACGGGCGCCTCGCGGTCGGTCGTCTCGGTGTCAGGAGCGACGCTGATCTCGCGTGGGAGACCGAGCTCCTCGAACGCCTCGACCGTAAAGGTCTGACCGTGCCGGCGCCGATCCCGACGACGGACGGCCGGCTGTTCGCCGGCGGTGTGGTGGTGATGACCTACGTCGAGGGCGAACCGCCCGAGACGGAGGCCGACTGGCGTCGCGTGGCCGACACGCTCCGCCAGCTGCATCGGTTGACGCCGGGGTGGCCGCAGCGCCCGGGCTGGCGATCGTCGACCGACCTCCTGCACGCCGAGACCGGGACGAAGATCGACCTCGGCGCGATGCCGCCTGAGGGCGTTGCTCGATGCCGAGCAGCGTGGGCGCGGCTCGTCGGACGTCAGACCTGCGTCGTCCACGGCGACCCCAACCCGCGCAACATCCGCATGACCGCAGGTCGGGTCACGCTGATCGACTGGGACGAGGCGCACGTCGACGTCCCCGACCTCGACCTGGTGATGCCCCACAACGCCGCCGGTCTCGACGACGAGGCGCACGACATCGCCGCGCAAGCGTGGGCCGCATGGGAAGCCGCCGTCTGCTGGGACGACGAGCACGCAGTCAAGCGGCTCGCCGAAGTTCGAGCGATTTGAGCAGCAGCGGCAGCGAATCCAGAGACCGCGCCTACTGCCGGGATCTTCGGCGCCGCTTTCGACGCCTCGGCTCGACGCCTCGGCTCGACGCCTTGGCTCGACGGGTCGGCTCGACGGGTCGGGCGCACCGAACGGCCAGTTCGGGGCCCGAGTACTGCGGCGAGTCCGGCCGGTTCCACGACAACCACTGGGACATCAGCGATGGTCCGGTCTACAGATCGCTGCGCTTTAATCCCTGGTATGCCGAGACCTACTAAATATGGGCTCCCTCACGGCAACTCCCAAAGAACCTGCGCCGTATGACCAGTGGAAACAGCACGTCGAAACAGCGCTGGCTGGGATGTCCGGACCAGTGCTCCTGGTTGGCCACTCGGTGGGCGCCGCCATTCTCGCGAAATGCCTCACCGAGATGGACGTAGATCAACCAGTCGCTGGCATCTTTCTGCTGTCCACCCCATTTTGGGGCGGTGCTGGCTGGCAGTACGAGGGGTATCAGCAGCTGGAGTTGCCGAGCGATTTTGCCGCACGATGGCCACAGGAGGCGCCGGTCTTTCTGTACCACAGCCAGGACGATGCCATTGTGCCGTTTCGCCACCTGGCGCTCTATGCAAGGACGCTGCCCAGGGCAACCATACGAGCATTTGCGAGGGGCGGAGATCAGCTCAACAATGACCTCACCGTGATCGCCAACGATATCATCACCTTAGAGGAGCAGCCAGCACAGGCGCGAACCTCCTGACACTGGCGGACCGCGCTGGTCTTCCTCAGCCCTAGCTCTGGCGGAGGAGGATGAGGATGCAGCCGCGTTGAACCCCACATTCCGCACCCCAATTCAGCGCCTTTTGGAAATATCGGAATCAGCCACAAATCCTGGCGCCATCAGGCCTTGTAGCAGCAGAGCGGACATATTTTAAGATCACCGACACCTTGATACGTCG
>Ga0207684_10002969_pt1 | contig 16809 bp, 16 predicted proteins | sample KBSK5501metaG_FD_184342 | JGI IMG/M metagenome (GOLD analysis project Ga0207684, IMG submission 184342) | Corn, switchgrass and miscanthus rhizosphere microbial communities from Kellogg Biological Station, Michigan, USA - KBS K5-50-1 metaG... | ecosystem: Host-associated > Plants > Roots >...
ATCGCGCTTCGTTCGGTCACGTAGAGGGACTTCATCGGGAAGGTCGGCCGGCCGTCGCGTCGTCCTCCGACAGCTGCCGGGAGAGGACCCTCAGGTCCGACGCCCCGGCAAAGAGGTGAACGAGCCCGAGACCCGAAACGAAACCCCGAAAAAAGCCCGAGCTCGTCCACCCGCCAACTCCGACGCCGGCGCCGGCGGTCCAGGGTCGCAGCAGGAGGTAGACGCCCACCGCCGTGCAGTAGAAGACGAACAGGGCGCTGCCCAGCAGGGTCGACGGACGCAGGCTGCTCATCGGATCGGAATTGTAGTTTCCCATGAAGCAGCGCTTCGCTCGGTTGGCGCAAAAAAAACCGCGCCCGAAGGCGCGGTGTGAGGAAGAGGAAATCCCTTCCGAAGAGGGATCAGTCTTTCGGATTCTTGCCGCGCCCCTTGTTAACGGAATCGGGGGCCGCCGGCCGAGAAGGCGGAGCGGAATATTGGGGCGCCCGTTCGACGCGCGGAGGCTCGCGATACTCGCGCGGCGGGGGCGCAGGGGCCCTGTACTCACGCGGTTCGGGGCGGTACTCGCGCGGCGGTGGCGCCTGGTACTGCCGGGGTTCGGTTCGGTACTCGCGCGGCGCGGGGGCCTGGTACTGCCGGGGGTCGGTTCGGTACTCGCGCGGCGCGGGGGCGGCCCTCTCGGGGCTACGCTGGCGCCAGTCGAGCTCGCGAGCATTTTCCCGGGGGCGCGGCGCGACTTCCGTCTCGCCCTGGGAGCGGCGGCTCGGAACGGCGCCCTCGATCACCCGGCGGGCGGGCGGAACATCCGAGCGGGTCCGCGAACCCGCGTCGGGAGCCCGAGACTCGAGCGCCGGCGCTATCGACCGCGATTCGGGGCGGCCGCGCCACGCTTCCTCGCGCGAAACCGAGTTGCCCGGCTTGCCCCGGTCGATCTCGGAAGGCGCTCTTGCCGGCCGGTCGGCGGGAGGCCGCGGCGCCTCGCGCTTGCCCTCAGGGGCGCGCTGCCGCCAGTCCTCCGCGGCTGGAGCCGGAGCGGACCGATCCGGCCCTCTTCCCTCGCGCGGGGCGATTTCCGGCCGTCCCCGACCCCTGTCTTCGCGGCCGACGCCCGCGACGTCCGGAGCCGGTGCGCGGCCGATATCCCGGCCCCGGCCCCGCCAGACGTCTTCGTTGCGCGGACCGACGGCGCCCGGCGCCTCACGAGCGGTATCTCCCGAGACGACCGGCGCTTCACCCGCCTTGCGGCCGCGCGCGAACACGGATCCCCTGTCGACGATGCCCCTCTCGGCGGCGCCTCGGCCGCCCAGGAACTCGGTGACGGAACGCCCTCTCTCGACGCGCGTCCCGCGCGATGCGAGCTCCTCCGAGCCGGGTCCGGCGATCCGGCCGCGGCCGGTCACGACGGCCCGCTCCTGCAGAGCGTCCTGAGTCGAAGGTGGGAGCGACCTCTCGCGCGCGAGGACCGGGGCGAGGCGCGCCGCGTCCCGCGACTGAGTGCGCTCGATCAGAGACGGAGCCTCCCGGATCCAGTTCTGAATCGCCCGCGGCATTGATTCGCCCCGCGCCGAGACGACGATCGGCTTGGCGGAAATCGCGATCTGATTGCCGAGCGTCGAAGCGATCCGGGTTCCCGGCACGACCGGGAGCCGGTCAAACGTCGTGCCCATCGACGGGGACGAGACGAAGTTCCAGCCGCGGAAGTCGACCCTCGTGGTGTTGAACGTGCCGGACAGCGCGAACACGAGGTTCGCCCGGCTAAAGCCGCCCGCCCAGCCCCAGGAGCGATAGTAGTTGTTGAACCAGGGGGAGTAGAACGAGTAGTACCCGACGGGGCACCATCCGACGTAGTTCCCCGAGTAACCCCAGTAGACCCACGCCGGCGAGTACGCGTAGGACGGCGCCCAGCACCAGTGATGGAAGCCGAGGTCGAAGAACCAGCTGCCGTAGTGGAATGGATACCAGCCCCAGGGATCCGACGACCACCAGGTCAGGCCGATGGGCGTGTAGTACCAGCACCCGGATGAGTACGGCGTCCATCCGATGGAGACCCGCGGGACCCAGACGTTCGTCGAGTAGGTGGAGTCGTAATCCCAGTCGCCGTAGCCGTCGAGAGCGACGACGTCGCTCGCGTAGTCTTCATCCACGTAACGGGCGGACACGCTCCGCGTGGTCTCGGAGGAGAGACCTTCCAGCCGGTCGGCGCACCACAGGTCGAACCGGTCGCGCGAGAACACGCCACGCGAGATCTCGGGCGTCTCGTCTCCCTGGACGATCAGGTATTGGCCCGCTTCCACCGTGTAGCTGTCCGCGCGGGTGCGGACTTCGGCGGAGCCGGCGCGCACGACGACGACCGTGCCGCGCCGCGGATCGGCGTTGACCCGGACCCGCGCGCCCGACGAAAGGTAGACGGTGGCGTCTTCGGTGTCGATTCTGGGGACCGACCCTTGGTCGGGGCCCGTCGCCGCCAGCACGACCGAACCGTCGCGGAGATCGATCGCCGAGAACTCGGCGTTCTCACCCTGTTGGTCGTTCAATGAGGAGAAGCGCGCGCGCGCTCCGCCGCCGACGAAGAGCAGGTTGCCGTCGGCGAGCCCGACCTCGGCACGACCCGCGTCGGAGACCAGGATCTCGTCTCCGGCGGAGATCGGCATGTTGCGCCGGGCCGTCACGCGGCCGTTCCAGCGCGACTGCACCGTCACGCCGCCGACCGTCTCCCGAACGTACGAGTAGCCGTTGCGCTGGCCGTCGGACGGACGGTCAGAGTTGCGGCTGGAGTACGTCGACCGGGAAGAGGAGTCGTATTGCGAGAAACCCGTCGCGACCGTCAGCAACGTCGTGGCCACGCCCAGGGAAATTCGCTTGATCGAACTCATCGGATCCTCCGGGGGAGAGAGATAGCGATGCCCGTGCCACCGGGGCGGACGGGCGCTTGAGATGTAAGTCCTCTCGAAACAGAGGCTTCCGGGCACGACTCCGAAGCTCCTGTTCGGCGGCTGTCCGGCCGCGCGGACACCTTTTGGACACGCGAGGACAGTCGCGGGATGCCTTGCGACGGGCTGCTACTCTCCTCTTCCATGTCGATCCGAGACCTGGTTCGCTGGGGAGACGCGCGCCTTCTTGCCGAAAACGAGGAAGTCCTCTCGCCCGACGGGGATCTCGCGGGGCTCGTCGCAGATCTTGTGGAGACCTGCCACGCCGCCCCCGGAGTGGGGCTCGCGGCTCCCCAGATCGGAGTCAACCGTCGGGTCGCGGTCGTCGACCTCTCGGTTGGCGAAGACGACTCTGCCGTCATCGTTCTCGTGAACCCGGTCATCCTTTCGACCTCCGGGGACCAGAAGGAGGAGGAAGGCTGCCTCTCGGTTCCCGACGTCTCCGAGAAGGTCGTGCGCCCCGCCCGGGTGGTCGTGCGGGCGGCCGACGAACATCTCCAGCTGCGGGAAATCGAGGGGAGCGGCCTGCTCGCCCGCGCCCTCTGCCACGAGACCGACCATTTGAACGGCGTTCTGTTCGTGGATCGGTTGAGAGGGCTGAAGCGGGAGCTGACCTGGAGGAAGATCGAACGGCGCCATGCCCGGGGGGTATGGTGAAGCTCCTCAACACGCTCGGGCGCCGGCTCGTGGACTTCACGCCGCTCGAACCCGGGCACGTCCGGCTCTACACGTGCGGGCCGACGGTCTACAACGTCGTCCACATCGGAAACCTGCGGACGTTCGTCTTCGAAGACGTGCTGCGCCGCCACTTCCGGGCGAGCGGCCACCGGGTGACCCAGGTCATGAACCTGACCGACGTCGACGACAAGACGATCCGCGGCGCTCAGGAGGCCGGCGTGCCCCTGGGCGACTTCACCGCGAGGTACTCCGATGCGTTTTTCCGCGACATCCAGCGGCTGAAGCTCGAGCCCGCGGAGCGATACCCGCGGGCGACCGAGCACGTCCCCGAGATGATCGACCTCATCCGGCGGCTTGCGGAGCGAGGGCACACCTACGAGTCGGAAGGGTCGGTGTACTTCCGCATTTCGACGTTCCCCGAGTACGGACAGCTCTCGGGCATCGACCTCGACCAGACGCGACGCGGCGACCGCGTCGCCGACGACGAATACGAGAAGGAAGACGTGCGGGACTTCGCCCTCTGGAAAGCGGCCAAGCCGGGAGAGCCTTCGTGGCCGTCGCCGTGGGGAGAAGGAAGGCCGGGCTGGCACATCGAGTGTTCCGCGATGAGCATGAAATACCTGGGCGAGCATTTCGATATCCACACGGGCGCCGTGGACAACATCTTTCCGCACCACGAGAACGAGATCGCCCAGAGCGAGGGCGCGACCGGCCACCCTTTCGTCGAAGTCTGGCTGCACGCCGAGCACCTGATCGTGGACGGCGAGAAAATGGCGAAGTCGAAGGGCAACTTCTACACCTTAGACGACGTGCTCGCCCGACGCGACGATCCGGCCGCCGTCCGGTACCTGCTCCTCTCAGTGCCATACCGCAAGAAGCTGAATTTCACGTGGGAAGCACTCGCGGGGGCGGCCGTCGCCGTTGACCACATTTTTACGACCTGGAGCCGAATCACGGATTTCGGCGCGGCGTTGGGATCCAAGCCGGCACCATTCCCCGCTGAAGAGCGTTCCGAGGAATTCCTCCGCGGCTTCCGCTCCGCGCTGGATGACGACTTGAACACCCCCCAGGCTCTTGGCGTGCTCTTCCCATTCCTGACCGAGATCAACAAGGCCTTCGACGAGCGGACGCTCGATGCGAGGGGGGCCGAGATCGCACGTCTCGCAATCGAGACCGCGGACAAGGTGCTTGGCGTGATTCCGTTTCACGTGCAAATGCGGGCGGAGCCCCTCCCGGCCGAGATCGAGGCGCAGATCGCGGCGAGAAACGCGGCGCGGAAGAGGCGCGACTTCGCGGAGTCCGACCGGATCCGCGACGAGCTCGCCGCCCGCGGGATCGTGCTCGAGGACACGCCGGGCGGGACCCGGTGGAAGAAGACCGCGTCCGTTTGATATCCTGCTGCCCGATGATCCGTCGCTCGATCTGGTGCTGGCGGGAGAAAAACCGGTAGGGCGAATCCGCGCCCTGCCGAAGACCTTTCGGGCGGGGCGAAGATGAAGTGAACAGACCCCCGGCTCGGAAGGGCTCGGGGGTTTTCGTTTTGAAGGAGACACTGCTTTCTCTTCCGGCGCATGTTGCGTCGATCGCCCCGCACGATCTGGCGGAGGCGAGGCATCTCGTCGCGTCGCTTCCGGGGCGCGCCACCGCTATCGAGTATCGCCTCGACGGCGCGACCGAGCGGATTCCTCCCGGCGCGCTCGTCGAGCTCGATCCGCGTCCGGCGATCGTGACGTGGCGAAGCGTCCGGGAGGGAGGGCACTTCGACGGCTCGCTCGAGGAGTACCGCGGACTCCTTCGGGAAGCGTACGCCGCCGGCGCCATCGTCGACGTCGAGCAGGAGAGTGGCCTCGCGGCGAGTCCGGAACTCCCGGATCGCGGACGAGTCGTCGTCTCGGCGCACTTTCCGTTCGGGCTCCGCGCCGGCTGGGAATCGCTCCTCTCGGCGATGCGGGAGACGCGGCCTCTTGCCGTCAAGATCGTCGCCGGGGCGGCGCACCTCCGCGCGAGCCTCGATCTGGCGGAGATCCAGCGCCGGTGCGCCGACGGCGCGACGTCGATCTTCCCAATGGGCCCGGCGAGCGCGCCCGGACGCATTCTGGCGGCTCTCTTCGGCGGCGCGCTCGTCTACGGGTCGGTCAATCGCCCGACCGCCTCGGGACAACCGCTCCTCTCCGACCTCCTCGACGTCTACGCGACGGACCATCGCCGGACTCCCGACGCGCTCTTCGGGATCGTCGCGCTCGACCCGTCGGGCTCGCTCTCTCCGCTCGTTCACAACGCGCTCTTTCGTTCGCGCGACCTGCCGTTTCTCTATTTGCCGGTCCCGGTGTCGGATTTCGAGCGCGAGCGTCCGCACGAGATCGAGCTCGATCCGCCGTTCCGCGGCTTCTCGATCACGCAGCCGTGGAAGGTCCGGGCGGCGGGAGTCGGAGCGTCGAGCGAGGACGTTTCCGCCACGGGCGCCGCCAACACGCTCTTTCGCGAGAGGCGGCGTTGGCGTGTGGAAAACACCGACGTCGACGGCGTTTTCGATCCGCTCTCCGACCACGACACGGGAGAAGGGCGGACGGCGCTCGTCCTCGGCACTGGCGGCGCGGCCCGAGCGGCGATCGTGGCGACGCGACGGCTCGGCTACGAGGTCGGCGTGACCGGGCGCCGCGACGAAGCCGCGGACGCGATCGCCTCGCAGTTCGGCGTCGACTCCCTCGCCTGGGCCGATGTCCCGGCGAGCGAGACCGACCTCTACGTCAACGCCACGCCGGTCGGTTGGCGGCCCGACGATCCGCCGGCCGTCCCGGAGCGGGTCCTCGAGGCGCGTCCGCTCGTCTTCGACTGCGTCTATCGCCACGACGGAGAAGAGACCTCGACGGTTCGCGCGGCCCGGGCCGCGGGCTGCCGCGTCGTCGCCGGCCTCGAGATGTTCGCGGTGCAGGCCGCCGCCCAGGCCCGGCTCTTCGGAGTGGAGGGCGTGACCCGCGAAGAAGTCGCCCGGATCCTCGCGGGAGCGCGGGCCGCATGAGCCGGCGGGAAGAGGAGAAGCGCGCGATCCTCGCTCGCCGGGACGGCCCGGCGTTTCCCGTCGCGCGCGCGTTTCCGAGCGACGAACGAACCCCGGTCGGCGTCTTCCGCCGGATGCGGAGCTCGGGCTCCGAGTGTTTCCTGCTCGAGAGCGTCGAAGGCGGCGAGGCGATGGCGCGCTACACGTTTCTGGGCGTCGCGCCGGCGGCACGCCTGACCGTCCACGGCGGGAAAGTCGAGATCGAGCGAGATGGCCGTCGCCGCCCGGCCGGTTCCGGCGCGCTCGAAGCTCTCCATGCGCTCGCCGTCCGCGAGGGCTTCGCGCCCGATCCCGATCTGCCGCCCCTCTGCGCGGGAGCGGTCGGGTTTCTCTCCTACGACGCGACGCGGCTCTTCGAGGAGATCCCGGACCGGCACTCCCGCGAAGGCGAGATCCCCGACGCGCTCTTTCTTCTCTTCGAGTCGGTGGTTGCGTTCGACCACGTCCGGCAGCGTCTTCTGCTTCTCACGTGCGCCGATCTCTCCGGGGCCGGAGACGACGAGCGCGAAGCCGAGGCGGCGCTCTCCCGGCTCGACCGCCTCGAGGAGTTTCTTTCTGTCCCCTCTCCCGACTCGCCGGGAGCAGGTCCGGGTGACGCGCGCAACTCCGGGTCCCGTTTCACGCCCGCCGTGGCGAAGGAAATGTTCCTGCGCGCGGTCGAAGCCGCGAGAGAGGCGATTTTCGCCGGCGAGATCTACCAGGTCGTCCTGTCGCAGCGCTGGGAGGGACTGCTCGGGGTCGACCCCTTCGAGGTCTACCGCGCCTTGCGGATGCTGAACCCGTCCCCCTACCTTTTCTACCTCGAGACGCGCGAGGCGGCCGTCTTCGGCGCGTCCCCGGAAATGCTGGTGCGCTGTCGCGGCCGCGCCGCGGAGACGCGGCCGATCGCGGGCACGATCCGCCGCGGGGAGACTCCCGATGAAGACGCCGCTCTCGCCGCCCGCCTCCTCGCCGACCCGAAGGAGCGCGCGGAGCACGTGATGCTGGTCGACCTCGGCCGCAACGACCTCGGGCGGGTGTGCGAGATCGGCAGCGTGCGCGTGACCCGGTACGCGGACGTCGAGCGCTATTCGCACGTCCAGCACCTGGTCTCGGAGGTTCGCGGCACGCTCCTGGCCGGAAAGACGGCGACCGACGCCCTCGCCGCCTGCTTCCCGGCCGGGACTCTGACCGGGGCGCCCAAGATCCGCGCGATGGAGCTGATCGACGAGCTCGAAGGCTCGCGGCGCGGAATCTACGGAGGAGCGGTCGGCTATCTCGACTGCGCCGGAAACCTCGACATGGCGATCGCGATCCGGACCGCGGTCGTGGAGAAGGGCATCTGCCGCATCCAGGCGGGCGCGGGGATCGTCGCCGACTCGGTGCCCGAGAACGAGTACCGCGAGGCGGAGTCGAAAGCCGAGGCGCTTTTCCGCGCGGTCGAGATCGCGCGGGGAGAGACCGGCTCATGATCTTCGTCGTGGACAACTACGACTCCTTCACCTGGAATCTCGTCCAGGCTCTCGGGAAGCTCGACCCCGACGTCCTTGTCGCCCGGAACGACCGCTTCGATCCGGAGGAAGTGGTCGGGAGGCGTCCGTCCGCGATCGTCGTCTCACCCGGCCCCGGCCGTCCCGAGCGGGCGGGACGAGCACTCGAGACGATCGCGGCGGCGGAGCGCGAGGGAATTCCTTTGCTCGGGGTCTGCCTGGGTCACCAGGCGATCGCGGCGCTCCACGGCGGATGCGTGGAACGGGCGGGGACGCCCCGGCACGGAAAGACGTCCCGGGTGCTCCACGACGGCTCGGAGCTCTTCGGCGGAATTCCGAATCCGTTCGAAGCGGGGCGGTACCATTCGCTGATCGTGCGCGAGGAAGGTCTGCCCGCCGAGCTGTCGGTGACGGCGCGGAGCGACGACGGATACGTCATGGCGCTCGCGCACCGCTCGAGGCCGGTGTTCGGAGTGCAGTTCCATCCGGAGTCCGTTCTGACGCCCGAAGGCGAAACCCTGCTGGCGAACTTTTTCGAGATTGCTCGCCGCGGCGCGATCCGAGGGGCGGATCGGCCGTGACGCCGAACGTCGCGGAAGCGCTCAAGATCGTGGCCGAGCGGCATCCGCTGTCGCGCGATCTTTCGGAGAGGGTCTTCGGCGACCTGATGGACGGCAAGGCGACGGAAGCGCAGAAGGGCGCGATCCTGATCGGAATCGCGACGCGCGGCGAGACGTCGGACGAAATCGCGGGAGCGGTCTCGGCCCTGCGCGGACGGATGCGCCGGGTCTCGACCTCGCGGACGCCGGTGCTCGACACGTGCGGGCCGGGCGGGATCGGCCGGGACATGTTCAACCTGTCGACCGCGACCGCGATCGTCGCGGCGGGCGCGGGAGCCTGCGTCGCCAAGCACGGCAACCGCTCCATCTCCTCGCGCGTCGGATCCGCCGACATCCTCGCGGCGGCGGGGGTCGCGATCGACCTCGATCCGGACCGCGCGGGCCGGCTGCTCGACGAGATCGGCCTCGTGTTCCTCTTCGCGCCCGCGTTCCACCCGGCCATGAAGGAGCTCGGCACGGTGAGGCGGGAGCTCGGCGTCCGGACCATCTTCAACGCTCTCGGTCCGCTCGCGAATCCGGCCGGGGCCACGCGCCAGATGATCGGCGTCGGCCGGCCCGAGCTCGTCCACCTTCTCGCCGATGCTCTCGCGACCCTCGGATCGGAGCGTGCGGTCGTCTTCCACTCCGCGAATGGACTGGACGAGCTCATCCCGGGCGTGCCGGCTTCGGGCATCGAGGTGCGCGAGGGATGGACGCGGCCCTGGAGCTACAGCCCGGGCGACGTCGCGCAGGCGACCGTGGACGCCGCGGAACTCGCCGGCGGCGACGCGTCTTCCAACGCGGCGATGCTCCGCGCCCTTCTGGACGGTGAGAAGGGTCCGCGGCGCGAGGCCGTTTTGTTGAATGCTGCTCTCGGCCTCGTCGTGGCCGACGTGGCGGACAGGTTGGACGACGGGTACGAGCGGGCGTGCGCCGCGATCGACGATGGACGCGCGTTCGCGACCTTCGAGAAGCTCCGTGCCGGCGGAACCGCGGCATGAGCGCGGTCCTCGACCGGATCCTCGCCGACAAGAGGCTTCGACTGGCGCGGGGAGAATACTCCGCGAAGGCGCCCGCCGCGGCGGGGAGTGACGGAGCGCGTTTCGTGGCGTCCCTGCGCGAGCCGGGCATCCGGATCGTCGCCGAGTTCAAGGCCCGGTCCCCTTCGGCCGGAGAGATCGTGAGGGGCGCGGACGGCAAGGTCGAGACGTTCGCGCTCGCTTACCGGCGCGGCCACGCCGCGGCGATCTCGGTGGTCGCGGAGCAGGACCACTTCGGCGGGAAGCCCGAGTGGGTGACGCGCGCGAAGAGGATCTCCGGGCTGCCCGTGTTGATGAAGGACTTCCTCCTCTCGGAGTTCGAGCTCGACTTCGCCGTCTCGCTGGGCGCCGACGCCGTCCTGCTCGTCGTCCGGGCGCTCCCGGAAAACGACCTCGCCGACCTGCGGCGGGGCGCCGCCGCGCGGGGACTCGCCGTCGTCGTCGAGGCGCACGGCCGCGAGGAGATCCCGCGCGCCGCGGCGGTCTCGCCCGACGTCCTGGGCGTGAACGCCCGTGACCTCGCGACGTTCGAGACGGATCTCTCCGCGCTCGAACCCCTCGCCGCGGAGATTCCGCTCGGGCCGTTGCGGATGGCGGAAAGCGGCGTCTCCTCGCGCGACGACGTCTCCCGGTTGGCGGCCGCCGGATGGGAGGCGTTTCTGATCGGGGAGACCCTCCTTCGCTCGGACGATCCCGAACAGACGCTCCGGGAGCTCGCGCGGTGACGGAGGTGAAGGTCTGCGGTCTCACGCGGGAGGAGGACGTCCAGGCGGCGTGCTCGCTCGGCGCCTCTTACGTCGGGTTCAACTTCTCCGATCTTTCCCCGCGCCGCGTGACGCCGGAGAAAGCGCGCCGGCTCGCGGCGTTCGTTCCACGCGGAGTGCGGCGCGTCGGCGTTTTCGTCGGGGAAAGCTATCCCGCGATTCGCGAAGCGATCGCCGCGGCATCCCTCGACCTCGTCCAGCTGCACCGGCCGCTTTCCGAGGAGGACCTCGAACGCGTCCCCCGCCCGGTCCTCGCGGTCGCTCACGCCGGGCGGGACGGGGAGATCCCGCCGGGAGTGGTCCTCGATCGCTGCGCGGGCATTCTCTTCGACACGTCCGTCGCCGGCGTGCCCGGAGGGACCGGCATTCCTTTCGATTGGACGCTGCTCGAAGGCCGCCGCTGGCCGGTCCCGTTTTTCGTTTCGGGCGGCCTTCGCCCGGAGAACGTCGGCGAGTCGATCCGGCGGACCCGGCCGGACGTGGTCGATGTGGCTTCCGGGATCGAGAGCGCGCCGGGCGTCAAGGATCCCGGCCGCATGTTCCTTTTCTTCGAGGCGGTCCGCCGGGCCGACGAAATGGGATGAGCGCGCGCGAAAAAAAGAGAAAAGGCTATTTCGGCGAGTACGGCGGCCGGTTTGCGCCGGAGACGCTCATGGCGCCGCTCGAAGAGCTCGAACGCGCCTTCGAGCGGTGGCACCGCGAGCCGCGTTTCCGGCGCGAGCTCGACGGGCTCCTGCGAACCTACGGCGGCCGTCCAACGCCGCTCTCGGAAGCGCCGCGGCTCTCGAAGAGCGCCGGCGGCGCCTCGATCGCGCTGAAACGCGAGGACCTCCTTCACACCGGCGCCCACAAGCTCAACAACTGCCTCGGTCAGGTGCTGCTCGCAAAGCGAATGGGAAAGCGCCGCGTGATCGCGGAGACGGGCGCCGGCCAGCACGGGGTCGCGACCGCCGCGGCGGCGGCGCGGCTCGGAATCCCGTGTCGTGTCTACATGGGCACGGTCGACATGGGGCGCCAGTCTCCCAACGTGTCGCGAATGCGGCTCCTCGGGGCGGAAGTCGTCGCCGTGGACTCCGGCTCGCGGACGCTGAAGGACGCGATCAACGAGGCGATGCGCGACTGGATCGAGAACGTCGCCACGACCCATTACGTCCTGGGTTCTGCTCTCGGCCCGCACCCCTACCCGACGATGGTCCGGGAATTCCAGTCGATCATCGGGCGGGAAGCCCGGGCGCAGTTCCAACGGCTCGCGGGGCGCGACCCCGACGCGGCAGTGGCATGCGTGGGCGGCGGCTCGAACGCGATCGGGCTCTTCTCGGCTTATCTCGCGACGCGCGTCCGGCTCTATGGAGTCGAAGCCGGCGGACGCGGCAGCGGGCCCGGCGATCATGCCGCCCGCTTCGCCGGAGGATCGGTGGGAGTCCTGCACGGCACACGGACGCTCCTTCTCCAGGACTCGGCGGGGCAGGTCCTTCCGACCCACTCGGTCTCGGCCGGCCTCGACTACCCGGCAGTCGGTCCGGAGCACGCCCACCTCGAGGCGCTCGGGCGCGTCGAGTACGGGAAGGTCTCCGACGCCGAAGCACTCGACGCGTTTCGGTTGCTTGCGCGAACGGAGGGAATCCTGCCGGCGCTCGAAAGCGCGCACGCCATCGCGTTCGCCGTGCTCCTCGCGGCCCGGATGCCGAAGAAGGCGTGGATCCTGGTGAACCTCTCGGGGCGCGGCGACAAGGACCTCGACATCGTCCTGTCCGCCTCCGGCCGGAGTTGACCTCCTCCCGCATCGCCCGCGCTTTCGCGCTCGCCCGCTCCGAAAAACGCGCGGCGTTCATCCCGTATCTGACGGCCGGAGACCCCTCCCCGGACGCGACCGTCGCGCTCGCCCGCGTGCTCGAGGATGCCGGCGCCGCGGTCCTGGAGCTCGGCGTTCCGTTTTCCGATCCGATCGCCGATGGCCCCGTCCTGCAAAGGTCCGCGGCCCGGTCCCTCGCCGCCGGCACGACGCTCGACGGCGTGTGGCGGATCGCGGAGCGGATCCGCCGCGAAACCTCGCTCGCGCTCGTTCTGTTCTCGTACGTGAATCCGCTTCTTCGTCCCGGGCTCGAACGCGCCGCGCGCGAAGCGAGCGACGCCGGTTTCGACGCGGTTCTCGTGACCGACCTCCCGCCCGAGGAGGCCGGCGGCGTCCAGCCGGTCTTCCGCGCGGCGGACCTCGAGACGGTGTTCCTGGTTTCGCCGACGTCGCCGAGAGCGCGGATGTCGCTGGCCGCCCGACTCTCGACCGGTTTTCTCTACGTCGTCTCGCGCCCCGGAACGACCGGGATGCGCGATTCGCTCCCATCCGATCTGCGTGAAACCGTCGCGCGCGCGCGGCGCGCGGCGGGGGACGATCTTCCCGTCGCCGTCGGCTTCGGCATCTCGACGCCGGCGGCCGCGCGGCTCGCCGCCCGGCTGGCCGACGGGGTCGTCGTCGGGTCGGCGCTTGTGGCGGCGGCGGAGGAGAACGTCGAGGACGCTGCCGGCGCAGTCGGGTCTCTCGCGCGGCGCCTCGTCCGGGCGTGCCGCCGGTCGGACGGGTGATGGGCGCCGAAGCGGAGTATCTGAAACTGTTGCTCAAGGCCGACCTCCCGGCCGCGGAGGTCGAGCGCATCCTGCGCGACCGTGACGCGCGGCGGTATCACGCGGTGCGCCTCGCGCTCGCCGGCCACCGCAATACTCCCCGCGCCGACGCGCTTTCGCTCATCGAAACGCTCTTCTGGCGAGCGCTGGCCCGTCTCTCCGCCGATACTCGCGTCCACCCGGAAGTGCGGCGGGCGGCGGACACCCAGCTCCTGCGCCGGCTGCCGGAGCTGGCCCTGGCCGAGCGGATCGATCTCGCCCGGTCCACCGGACGGGGGACTCTCCCGGCCCTCCGGCAGGACCCCGATCCCCGCGTCGTCTCCGGCTTCCTCGACAACCGGTTCACGGCGGAGCCGGACGTCGTCTTTGTGGCCGCGGCGCGGCGCTCCCGCCCCGAAACGCTGGTGGCAATCGCGGAACACCCGCGCTGGGCGCCCCGGCGGGGGGTCCGGGAAGCCCTCTTGAAGAACCCCTCGCTGCCTCTGGCGGCGGTCGAGCCGCTCCTGGCCCGGGCGGCCGAGCGGGAGCTCCTCGCGATGCGCGACGGCCCGGGTGAGCCGCCGGCCCTCCGCGCCGTCGCCCAAAGAGTTCTTGCACGGCGCGCGCGGGCGGACTAGCATCCATCTGAACCCTTTACGCCCCGGCAACAAAAGACAGGTTTTCTTCGACGGATGCAGAGTCCTCCCACGTCGGCCCCGAGCTTCGGAGACGACCTTCGCCGCGAGCGAATCGTGCGCGAAGTCTCACTGGAAGAGATTTCCGCCGCCACGAAGATCTCGCTGCGCCTGCTTTCCGCTCTCGAACGCAGCGATCTCTCGAAGCTGCCGGCGCCCGTCTTCACTCGAGGCTTCATCCGCGCCTATTGCCTTCACCTCGGCCTCGATCCCGTCGAGAAGATCAACGCGTATCTCGAGGTCCGTCCGAGCGACTCTGAGCCGCCGCTCGTTTCGAAACCGGGAAGCGGATCGCGATTTCTTCGCGGCCGTCGCTCGACCGCCGGAACGATCCTCGGCGGAGTCACCGCGGTGCTCCTTCTTCTCGGCCTGATCGCAAGTCCCGAGCATCACCGACCGAAAGTCGTGCGCGCGTCGACTGCGTCTCGGATCGAGCCGGTGTCGTTCAAGAACGTGGCCCCATCGAATGAACCGACTCCGCTGATTCGCGAGGACGGCCCCGCTCCCGAGGCAGCGATCGAGAAGACCGGCGTCGCCCTCGTCCTGGAGTCCGACGCGCCGTCGTGGATCGAGATCTCCGCCGATGGAGAAAAAGTATTCGGCGGCATGATGACGGCGGGGGAGAGCCGGACCTTCGAAGCAAAAAAGACTTTTCGTCTGACCCTCGGCAACGCGGGCGGCGTTCGCGTTTCGGTCGACGGACGTCCTCTGGCGCCGCTCGGCCGCCCCGGAGAGGTCGTGCGAAACGTGGTGCTCCCGGATTCGCCGTCGCGAGGGTAGCCCGTCCCCCGACTTGGAGACCAGCGGCCCCTCGAACCCCGACGACCTCGTCATCCTGCTGCGAAGCGGCCGCGCCCCGCGCGAGATCCGGCTTTTCGCGGCCCGCGGCCTTCTTCCGCTCGATCCGCACGATTCGCTTCGGGCGATCCTCGTGGTGTTGCGGGACAGCGATTCGGAGACGGCGTCCATAGCGCGGGAGACACTCCGGGCGACGCCTCCGGACCGACTGGCGGCTTTCGTCACCTCGGGCGCGCCGCGTGGAGACGAGCTCGACCTGCTCGCCCGCGAGAGCGACGACTCCTTCGTCCTCGAGGAGATCGTCCGCTGCAGGACGGTCGACGACGGGACCCTCCTCTTTCTGGCGCGGACGGCGGCCGGCCGGCCACAGGAAGCGATGATCGCCAACCAGGCGCGTCTCCTCGCCCGGCCGGCGCTCATCGAGGCGCTTCTCGAAAACCCTGCCCTGACCGGGGAGGGGCGGCGACTTCTCTCGGAGCTCCAGGAGGAATTCTTCGAAAAGGAAGCCCGGCGGCGCGCCGCCGAAGCCCGGCGCACCGAGGAGGACGCAGAAGCCGCTCATGCGCCGGAGCCAGAGAGCGCCGAGGCCCTCGGGGAAGAGGACGATCTCGAGCTCGACGACGAGGAGGGCGAAGCGACCGAGACGGAGGACGCGACGCGCGAGGAGGAGGGCGAATCCCTGTTCATCGGCGCGATCTACCGGCGGATCGGGCTCATGACGGTCGGCGAGAAGATCCAGCTCGCTTACGTCGGAAGCAAGGAGGAGCGTCGGGTCCTGATCGGGGATACGAACAAGCTGATCGGGATCGCGGTGTTGAAGTCCCGGGCGATCTCCATCAACGAGGTCGAGAGTTTCGCGGCGATGCGGAACCTCGACGAGGAGCTCTACCGTCGAATCTCGAACAGCCGGGAATGGATGCGAAAGCCGGCCGTCGTGTTGACCCTCGTTCGCAACCCGCGGGTTCCCATCGACATCTCTCTGCCGCTTTTGAAACGCCTGGCCACCCGGGAGCTTCGCGGAGTCATTCGCGATCGAAACCTCGCGCCGGTACTGCGAACCTCGGCCCGGAAGCTTCTCATCCAACGACGACGTTAGGTCGCCGAAGACTCACCGCGACACGGACCGAGTGACCGGCGGCACAACCGTCTCCGCTTGCCCCGAAGAACCCGTTTCCCTTATGTTAATGTCGAGGGCCCTCGAACTGCGATCAAGTCGGAAAACATGTTTCAGAACGTCGATTACTACGCGCTGCTCGGCGTGGACCGCGGGGCGACCGAAAGCGAAATCCGCCAGCGGTTTCGCGATCTTGCGCGCAACGCGCATCCTGATCGGGCGGCCCTCGCGGAGAAGGCAGAGGCCGAGGCGAAATTTCAGGAGCTCACGCGGGCGGTGAACGTGCTGACCAACGCAGAGCGGCGTCAGGCATATGACCGCGAACAGTCGATGGCGCAGCCCGCCCGGGTCTCGGACGACGCCGTCGTCCAGGATTACCTGGAGTTGGGGGGCGCCGCGTACCACGCGGGTGCCTACGCCCAGGCCGCCGGAAACTTTGCGCTCGCCGCGCAGCGCGATCCCAGGGACGTCCGGGCGCACCACTACCTGGGCCTCGCTTCGGCGCGTGCCGGAGACCTGCACGCCGCCGTGAAGGCTCTCGAGGCGGCCGTCGCGCTCGACCCCCACAACGTGGCGTTGCTGAAAGACGCCGGAAGGATTTTTCGTCAGGCGGGCCTCCTCGCCAAGGCGGAGAAGTCGTTCCAGGACGCCGTTCGATGGGACCCGACCGCCGCCGAAGCGCGAAGAGCGCTCGAGGAGATCCGAGCCGAGCGAGCGGACAAAGCGTGATACGGCGTGAGATCGGCGTTTCCCGGCCCGGTCGCGGACGCGCGCCGGCGGAGCGTTCGTAAGCGATGGGGACCGGCTCGACGACGACCGCGATCGACGCCTTCGGCCTGACGGACGTCGGCCGAAAGCGGAAGCACAACGAAGACGCGTACGCGCTCGACGTCAACGAGGGACTCTTCATCGTCGCGGATGGCATGGGAGGCCACGCCGCAGGCGAAGTCGCCGCCAAGATCACGGTGGAGACGATCGGAGAGTTCATCGCGGCAACGCGTCAGAAGGAGGAGGCGACGTGGCCGTTCCGGTACGACCACGAGCTGGAGTTCAACAGCAACCGGTT
>Ga0207684_10002972_pt1 | contig 16795 bp, 19 predicted proteins | sample KBSK5501metaG_FD_184342 | JGI IMG/M metagenome (GOLD analysis project Ga0207684, IMG submission 184342) | Corn, switchgrass and miscanthus rhizosphere microbial communities from Kellogg Biological Station, Michigan, USA - KBS K5-50-1 metaG... | ecosystem: Host-associated > Plants > Roots >...
TGCGGTGCTCCAAGACGATGGCGTCGACCAGGTAGCGAGCGAGAGCGGACATCCACCACCTCCGAAGTTGGTGGCGTCCACTATGTCTTGCGACATCTGTCCTCTATGTGGTGAAACCACACACCTCTCCCTCCGCCACCTCTCCGTCCGGTTCATTGAGAAGATCACGACGGAGCGCCCGCAAGTTCGCTGGGCGCGGCCTCAACGGCATATCCCGAGGTGCTGGACGTGACAATTTTGCGCCCGACCTCCTGGCGGGTCGAAACTTTTCGCTTCCTTGCCGCATCTAACTGGCAGCAAGCAATGGCGCTGGTGATGACCGTGGACACGACGCTCCGCGACGCGATGGCGGGAGACCCCGCCGCGTTCGACGTCCTGCTCGCCCCACTTCTCGATCCCGCCTACCGGCTGGCGGCCGTCCTCCTCGGCGACCGCACCGAGGCGGAGGACGCCGTCCAGGAGGCCGCGCTCAAGGCTTGGTCCCGGCTCCGCCAGCTGCGCGGCGACAGGAGCCGGCTTCGTACCTGGTTCCTGAGCGTGGTTGCCAACGAGTGCAAGATGAGCCGCCGGCGATCCTGGTGGTCGGTGATCCGACTGCCCGAGCTCGGCGGCAGCGGCCGCTCCGCCGAGGACGTCGCTCTCCGCGGCATCGACCTTCAGCGCGCCATCCGGAAACTCCCGCCTCAGGACCGCGTCGCACTCTTCAGCTACTTCTACCTGGACCTTCCGCTGGAGGAGGCGGCCAGCGTCATGGGGGTGCCAGTTGGCACCGCCAAATCGCGTATCTACCGGGCCGCCCGCCGCCTACGCCCGGGCGTCGCCCTGGAGGAGGTCATCGACCGATGAGAGACGAGATTCGCCGCGCGTTCGACGAGATCACCGAGGCCCCCCACCCGGCGCTGCGTTCGGCTCTCCGATCCCGGCTGATGGCGGGTCCGGCGCGCCTGCAGTCCCCGGTCTGGCGGATGGCCACGCTGGGGGCCGCCCTCGCTGTCGTTGCGCTGGCCGTCCTCGGGGGTCTGAATATGCTGTCCCGCGGCAGCGGGGCGCCGGCTCCGGCCGGTGGCGGAACCCCCACGCCGGTGACCTCGCCGAGCCCGGAGATCTCGCCTTCCCCGAGCCCAACGGCGGTTCCCTCCAACCTTCCCCCCTTCGCCTGCTCGAGCCTCAGCGGCGGCGGAGAGTCAATGCCGGCACCGCCCCATGCAGTCCCCAATGTGACCGACGTCAGGGTCGGCCCGGCGAATGGCTACGACCGCTTCGTCATCGAGTTCGACGCGGCGGTCCCCGCCTACTCGGTCACGCCGCAGGCCTCAAGCTCCTTCATGACCGACCCCAGGGGCGAGATTTTGCAGCTGCAGGGTTCGAGCGGCGTACTGATCGTGGTCCACGGCGCCAGTGGCTTCGACCTGAGCGGCAAGCAGACCTTCACGGGGTCGCAAGACCTGACGCCGGGCTACCCGGTACTCAAGGAGGCTCGCCAAGTGAGCGACTTCGAGCGCGTCTTCAGCTGGGGCCTCGGCCTGTCCAGCCCCAACTGCATACGCGCCTTCACCCTCACCGGTCCCGACCGGCTCGTCGTCGACGTCCAGTCGCCCTAGCAGGGGTGCTGCTAGTCGATTACAAGGGCTCCGAGCTACAAGCGGACGATTTTCACCGCGGCGAAATTGGTGAAGTCCTGGTCCTGGGTCCAGACCTCGCCACCGTGGGCCAGAGCCGTCGCCGCGATCCAAGTGTCGTGGACCCGAGGCTTACGGCCGGCCTGAAGCTCAGCTGCCGCCAGCCGTGCGTATGCGGAAGCGACCCAGTCGTCCGCCGGCAACCCCGAGGCCTGTTCTTCTTACGGCATTGATGGGTGTATCGTGGTGTAGAGATGCGCACCAATGTGGACCTTGACGATCGTCTCGTGAGCGAGGTCATGCGCCGGTACCGTCTCAAGACCAAGAGGGAAGCCGTCGACCTGGCTCTCAGGAGGCTGGTCGACGAGCCACTCGATGCTGCCCAGGCGCTCGCCCTCGAGGGCTCGGGCTGGGCTGCCGACCTTGCGGAGTTGCGGGAATCGCCGCGCGCGGTGAGCTGATCCTGGTCGATTCGTCGGCCTGGGTCGAATTCCTGCGCGCCACGGGCAGCCCGGTGAACACGCGGGTGCGCGCCCTGCTGGAGAGCCGCGCCCTGTTGGCGACGACGGAGCCGATCGTGATGGAGGTGCTGGCGGGAGCTCGGGATGACAGCCACTTGAGACTGCTCCGACGGCTTGTGCTGGGGTGCCAGATGATCCCGCTTCGCGGCCTCTCCGACTACGAGGAAGCCGCCGCTCTGTACCGCACCTGCCGGCGGGCAGGGCTGACCGTCCGGCGCCTGGTGGACTGCCTGATTGCAACCGTCGCCATCAACGCGGACGTGCCGCTGCTTCATGCCGACAGCGACTTCGAGCTTATCGCCCAGGGGACTGCGCTCCGGCTCATCGATGCCGGTCCGTGATGGCGGTTAACACGCCCCGACCCGGCCGCCGCCTCCCGGGGCTGGGGGACTACAGTGGGCTTACCCCGTCGGATGTATCCAGGGAGCGTGACACCATGTTTGGAACCGTCGCCAGGATGAAGTTCAAGCCAGGTTCGTTCGAGAAGATGCAGGAGATCATGCAGGGACAGCGGGACCGGCAGCCTAAGGGCTACCTGTTCACCGCCGTCTATCGAAGCCAGTCCGACCCCGACGAGATCTGGTTGACCGTCGGCTTCGAGGACGAGGCCAGCTACAGGGCCAACGCGGACGACCCTGAGACCGACAAGATGGCGCAGCAGTATCAGCCGCTGATGGCAGAGGCTCCGGAGTGGCACGACGGCGAGATCGTGTCCATGAACCAGGCGGAGACCAGAGCCTCGGTCTAACCGGACCCGCGGCTCTTCGGCGGCACCGCGACCACCTTTCCGTCCGCCCCGAGCTCACCCGTCGAGATGGTGCGGCTCGCAGAAGCGCGCCTCCCAGTTGCAGCCGGGAAGGTGCAGTACCGGCTCTGCGCCATCAGCACCCGACGTTGGGGCTCGCTGGCCAGGCGCTGGGCGCGCCCGAGGTCGAGCGCGACCCCCTTCTTGTCGACCGTGAGCAGGCTGACCGACCCTCCGCAGAGCAGCCGCCTGGCGGTCTCGCCGCTGATCGGTCCGGCGCCCTCCAACTGAGCGGGGGGGGCGCCGGGCTGGCCGGCAAGGGTCTCTGCCTGCACGACCACCGTCAGGTGGGGCTTGCGGCCGTTCACGCGCGGCAGGGTGCCGGAGTCGAGCTGGCGCTGACAGAGCTCCATCAGGGCGCCGGCGTTGCGCTGCTGCTGGGTGCGCCGGTCGCCTTTGGGCGGCACCCCGGTGAGCGCCTCCAGCGTCAGCCGCAGCGCGACTCCGCCTTCCGGCGGCAATGCGCCCTCCAGCCCGAGCATGCCGTCCGGCAGGTTGAAGAGGTGCAGCCGCCGCTTGCGCCGCTGCTCCAGCGCCTGTCGGGCCGTGCCCTCGGCATCCACGCGATGCCGGATCTCGCGGGCCGCCTGGCGCAGCTCGGCGGGATCCTTCGCATGCGCGGCCGACAGCAGCTCGGTTTCGGCGCCGGCGCCCATGTCGTCGGTGGCGCGCGCGATCTCGAGCGCATGCTCGATGCCGATCTCGCCTGACTCCAGCGCCTTCTGAGTGGCCTCCAGCTCGGCCAGCTGGCGCTTCGAGGCGATCTATGACACCGCGAATGTCCTTGATATCGGCCCCCACGGCGATCGGTGACATTGCATCCAGATCGTGGGCGGCGAGCAGCGAAAGGCCCTGTTCGAAGTGCGTCATGGCGACCGCAAACATCTGTTCGATCATAGCAGAAACCAGAAGCGATCCGGAACGCTCTTTACACGATTTAGATTTGTTCGAGCGCCGGATTCTGTGGCTCAATAGACGCGTTATGAGCGCCCGGGCGCCGCTCAGGGCCTGGTTCCTGAGCAGGCTCCGCCCGCGTCCGCCCCGGTGCGTCGCCTGCGGTGGGATCCCACCCGCCGGCGACTACCACTGGGACTGGTTCGGGCGCGCCTACTGCCTGTGCGACCACTGTCGCGAGGCTCCACCGACCAACCCACAAACTACCCGCCGCACGTAAGCTTCCGGCGCCTTGAGCACCATCGCGCCCGCGGTCGAACCGACCGCGCTGCTGGGATTCGACCCGCCCTCGCTCCTCGCCAACCGCGATGGGCGGATGAGCGGGCGCCAGCAGTTGGCGCTGCTCTGGAGCGCGCTCTGGCGGCTCGCAATCGCCGCCCTGGTGGTTCCGATCGGGATCGCGATTTCCGCCTTTGCCCGCGAGTTCTGGAGCCTGGCCATCCCGCTGCTCTTCGTCTTCGGGGGCCTGTACCTGGGTTGGCGCGGCTTCAGCTTCTGCGCCGACGCCGCGGACGGCGACGTGTCCGTGATCGAGGGCGACCTCATGACGCATGCGCAGAGAAACAGGAACGGAAGCCGTTACGTCGTCCGCCTGGGCCCGGTCTCGAAGAGCATCTCCAAATCGACCTACTTGCGGCTGCCCATGAGCTTTCGCTGTCGCGGCTACTACGCACCCGGTTCGCGCGCACTCCTGTCGGTCGAGCCGATCGAGGCGCCGGCCCCCAACCCGGGCCGCCCGTTCGGCCCCGGCAGCAACGCGGCCTGGGACCGGGTGCGCTGGCCAGTGCTGGTCGCCTTGCTCGCCGCGCCCGCGGTGCTGCTCGGCGCGCACCTGTACGCCAGCGCGCAGCCAGCGCACTTCAGAGCCCTGGACGGCGCCATCTCGGGCTATCGCGAGTCGCACGGTAGGCACACGAGCTATTACCTGAGCCTGAGCGGCGCCGGCGAGTTCACGATGCGCACCAATCCCGCCAACTTCACGCCGCCACTGCCGGACCTCAACCAGCAGATCGGGACGCCGGCCACGCTCTATGTGCGCGACCAGGACAACGAGGTCGCTGCCGTCCGCTTCAACGGCGACCAGCTGTTCCAGACCGACATCTACGCGGACCCTGGGCTCCAGAAGTCGGGCATGCAGCTCGGCGGTGGGCTCGGAGCGCTGCTTGGGCTCGCACTCCTGATCCCGGCCATCTGGCGCCTGGGGGGCGGGCCGCCAGCCGCCCCGCCGGTCCCCAAGCACGACACCCTGCACTGGGACCGCTCCGAGCGAGGCCTGGTCACGGTGCTGGCGTCCACGGTGGCCCTGGTGATGCTGGTCTACGCGGGCATCGCCGCGGGCTGGGCCTGGCTGCAGGTGGGCGGCGATTGGGGCGCCTGGTCGATCCTCGGCCTGGCGGCGGCGGCCGGCGCGGCCGCGGGCCGGCCCGTCTACCGCGCGCTGCGACCTCGCTATCCCGGCCGGCTGCCGCTGTGGTTCGGCCTGCTGGCCTCGGTCGTGGCGCCCGCAATCGTCCTGGCGGTTGGCGTCAGCCTGGTTCGGAACCCGCTTGCGATCACCGGGATCGCCCTCGTGGCGGTGGGATTCGTGGCAGCAGCCAGTAGGATGGCCGTAGCCGCCAAGCCGGCTTGAGATGGCGAAGCAGATGGCCCGCAAGGGCGCCACGGCGGAAGCAGGGGTAAAGGAGTCCGCCGTCAACGGCGGCCAATCGAAGGCGGCGCCGGTGGCCGCCCCGGCGCTGGTGTCGCCCACCAGCAGTCCCTTCCCGCCGATCGCGGACTACGCGTTCCTTTCAGACTGCGAGGTCAACGCGCTGGTCGCCCCCAGCGGCCGCGTGGAATGGATGTGCCTGCCCCGGGCAGACAGCACCAGCGTGTTCGCGGCCATGCTGGACCGCGCGGCGGGGAGCTTCCGCTTCGGCCCCTCCGGGATCGCCGTCCCGGCCGGCCGCCGCTACCTGCCCGGCACGCTGGTCCTGGAAACCACCTGGCGCACCCGCACCGGCTGGCTGCTGGTGCGCGATGCGCTCTGCATCGGCCCCTGGTACCACGACCAGCGCCGGTCCGGCACCCATCGCCGGCCGCCGACCGACTACGAGGCCGAGCACATCCTTCTCCGCACCGCCCGCTGCATCGTGGGCAGCGTGGAGCTCGCCCTGGACTGCGAGCCGGTGTTCGATTTCGGCCGGCGTGGGGCGCGCTGGGAATACTCCGGCCCCGACTACGGGGAAGCCGTGGCCAAGGGCGGCGACCAGGATGTCCCGCTGCGCCTCAACACCGACTTGAGGGTCGGCTTCGAAGGCCCCGGAGCCCACGCCACCAAGACCCTGCGCCAGGGCGAGCAGGCTTTCGCCGCACTCTCCTGGCCGCGCTCGCGCTTCTCGGTGTCGGAGGAGTTCTGGGCCGAGCACCCGCCGCCCCAGGACGTCGGCGAGGCCTTCAAGCGCATCGAGCGCACCGCCGACTTCTGGCGCGAGTGGATCAACCGCGGCGACTTCCCCGAGCACCCCTGGCAGAGCTACCTGCAGCGCAGCGCCCTCACCCTGAAGGGCCTCACCTACGCCCCCACGGGCGCCCTCCTGGCGGCGGCCACCACCTCGCTGCCCGAGTCGCCCGGCGGCGAGCGCAACTGGGACTACCGCTACACCTGGGTGCGGGATGCCACCTTCATGCTCTGGGGCCTCTACACGCTCGGCTTTGCCCGTGAGGCCAACGACTTCTTCTACTTCATCGCCGACGTCAGTCAGGACGACCGCGACCTCCAGATCATGTACGGGATCGGCGGCGAGCGCGAGCTCGAGGAGCACACCCTCGACCACCTCAACGGGTACGACGGCGCTCAGCCGGTTCGCGTGGGCAACGCTGCCTACAAGCAGGTCCAGAACGATGTCTGGGGCGCCGTCCTCGACTCCGTCTACCTGCACACCAGGTCCCGCGACTACCTCCCGGAGGTCGTCTGGCCGACCCTCAAGCGCGCCGTCGAGTGCGCCCTGGCCAACTGGCGCAAGCCAGACCGGGGCATCTGGGAGGTCCGCGGCGAGCCCCGGCACTTCACGTCCTCGAAGCTGATGTGCTGGGTGGCTGCGGACCGCGGCCACCGCTTGGCCACGCTGCACGGCGACCCCGACCTGGCGCAGCGCTGGGCGGCGGCGGCCGACGAGATGAAGGCGGAGATCCTCCAGAAGGGGGTGGACGAGCGCGGCGTCTTCGTCCAGCACTACGGCGCCAAGGCGCTGGACGCCTCGCTGCTGCTGATCCCGCTCGTCCGCTTCCTGCCCCCCGACGACCCCCGGGTGCGCGCCACCGTGCTCGCCATCGCCGAGGAGCTGACCGAGGACGGCATGGTTCTCCGCTACAAGGTGGAGGAGACCGACGACGGGCTTAGCGGGCAGGAGGGCACCTTCACCATCTGCTCCTTCTGGATGGTGTCCGCGCTGGTCGAGATCGGCGAGCTCAGCCGCGCCCGGGAGCTGTGCGAGAAGCTGCTCTCCTACGCCAGCCCGCTCCAGCTCTATGCCGAGGAGATCGATCCCCGCAGCGGCCGCCACCTGGGCAACTTCCCGCAGGCGTTCTCGCACCTGGCCCTGATCAACGCGGTCATGCACGTGATCCGGGCCGAGAGCGGGGAGGACGTGTCGCGGTTCGCGCCGGGCCATATGGTCCCGTGATCACCGGCGTCCACGCGATCATCTTCACGAGCGAGGCCGAGGCGGTCCGCGCCTTCTTCCGCGACACGCTGGGCTGGCCGCACGTCGACGCCCACGACGGCTGGCTGATCTTCAAGACTCCACCCGCCGAGCTGGCCGCCCACCCGGCGCCGCCCGGCCAGCGTCACGAGCTGTTTCTGATGTGCGACGACCTCGAGGCCACGGTCGCCGAGCTGAAGGCCAAGGGCGTCACCATCGAAAAGCCGATCGCCGACGAGGGATTCGGGCTCATGACCTACATCGAGGTGCCGGGGGGCGGCCCCCTCGGGCTCTACCAGCCCAAGCACCCGACGGCGATGAATTTGGAGTCCGCCTCCTAAGAACCGTACAAACGGGTCAGGCCAGGATCGCCGCTAGTTCTGGCACCCCCGGCAAAAGTTGAGGGGCTCCCGGTTGCTTCCCAGCTGGCTGATCCGGTGGCCGCACCGCGGGCAGTCCTTGCCGCCCTTGGCGTGCACCTTCATGAACTTGCGATCCTGCTTCGACTCGTCGTAATCGGGGTTGGCGAGGATCGCGCTCACGGCCCGGTCGAGCACGGCGGGGATGGCCTCGTACAGCGCCTGCTCCTCGTCAGGCTTGAGCGTGGCTCGCCGCCGCAGGGGCAGCAGGCGCGCCTCGAAGAGGATCTCGTCCGAGTAGGCGTTGCCCACGCCGGCCAGGAAGGCCTGGTTGCGGAGCAGGTCCTTCAGCTCATCGCGATAACGCCGCAGCCGCCGCCGAAACTCCTCCAGCCCCAGGTCGCCGACCGTGTCCGCCTCGGGCCCCATGTCGGCCCAGGCGGGCACCTCCCGCGCGGGATCGGCGGTCCAGTAGATGCGGCCCATGTCGCGGAAGTCGAGGTAGCGCAGCTCGCGCCCGCCCTCCAGCCGGAGCGCGAAGACCTGGTTGCCGGAGACCTTGTCCTCGGGACCGGCGAGGTCGAACCGGCCGCCCAGCATGGGGTTGATGACCAGGAAGCGGCCCTCGCCCCCGCGGGCCAGCTCGAGCTCGAAGACGAGGTGCTTGCCCCGGCGCCAGGTTCGGGTGAAGCGGCGGTATGGCGCCTCCTTCTCGAACTCCTCGACGGGGTACCGAAGCAGGTGGGCCTTCTTGGGGACCACCTCGCAAGCGGTGACCAGGGCGCCCTCGAGAGCGGGCGCGAGGACCTGGCGAAGAGCTTCCAACTCTGGCATTTCAGGCATCTGCCTTAACAGTTTCCACCCCCCTGAGCAGGGGTAAACATCCACTGAAATGCGTTTGGACAAATTCACCGAAAAAGCCCAGCAGGCGCTCCAGGCCGCGGCCGAGGAGGCAACCTCGCGGGCCCAGCAGGCGATCGAGCCCGAGCACCTGCTGCTGGCGATGGTGCGCCAGCAGGACGGCATCGCCACGCCCATCCTGGAAGCGGCCGGGGTGTCCCTGACCGAGCTGGAGCCGGCGCTGGTCTCGGAGGTCGAGCGCTTTCCGCGTGTCCAGGGCGGCGGACAGCCCTTTGTCTCAGACGCCCTGAACACCGTGCTCGAGTCCGCGCAGGGGGAGGCCACTCGTCTCCAGGACGAGTACATCTCGACCGAGCACCTGCTGCTGGCGCTGGTCGCCCGCCCGGCGCTCAAGAACCTGGGGGTCACGCACGACAACCTGCTCGGCGCACTCCGCAAGGTGCGCGGCAACCGCCGGGTCACCGACCAGGACCCCGAGTCCAAGTACCAGGCGCTGCAGAAGTACGGGCGCGACCTCACCGCCCTGGCGGCGGCCGGCAAGCTCGACCCCGTGATCGGCCGCGACGAGGAGATCCGGCGCGTGATCCAGGTGCTCTCCAGGCGGACCAAGAACAACCCGGTCCTGATCGGCGAGCCGGGCGTGGGCAAGACCGCCATCGCCGAGGGCCTGGCCCAGCGGATCGCGGCCGGCGACGTGCCCGAGAGCCTCAAGAACAAGCGCGTGATCGCCCTCGACCTGGGCGCCCTGGTGGCCGGGGCCAAGTACCGGGGTGAGTTCGAGGACCGCCTCAAGGCGGTGCTCAAGGAGGTCGACGACGCTGAAGGCCAGGTCGTCCTGTTCATCGACGAGCTGCACACCCTGATCGGCGCCGGCGCCGCGGAGGGCGCCATGGACGCCGCCAACCTGCTCAAGCCGGCGCTGGCGCGCGGCGAGCTGCGGGCGATCGGCGCCACCACCCTGGACGAGTACCGCAAGCACATCGAGAAGGACGCCGCGCTGGAGCGGCGCTTCCAGCCGGTCCTCGTCGACCAGCCCTCGGTCGAGGACACCATCAGCATCCTGCGCGGCCTCAAGGAGCGCTACGAGGTGCACCACGGCGTGCGCATCAAGGACTCGGCGCTGGTGGCCGCGGCCATGCTCTCGCACCGCTACATCACCGACCGCTTCCTGCCCGACAAAGCCATCGACCTGGTCGACGAGGCGGCTGCGCGCTTGCGCATGGAGATCGACTCCATGCCCGTCGAGCTGGACGAGCTGGAGCGCCAGATCCGCCAGCTCGAGATCGAGCGCCAGGCCCTCAAGAAGGAGTCGGACAAGGCTTCCCGGGAGCGCCTGCAGGCGCTCGAGAAGCAGCTGGCGTCCCTCCAGGAGGAGCGCGACACCCTGCGCTCTCGGTGGGACCGCGAGAAGCAGATCATCGGCCGCATCCGCGAGCTCAAGCAGAAGATCGAGGAGGTCCGCCACGAGGGCGAGCGCGCAGAACGGGCGGCCGACTTCGAGAAGGCGGCACGCTTGCGCTACGGCGCGGTGGTGCAGCTGGAGAAGCAGCTCGAGGAGGCCAACCAGCAGCTGCTGGACCTGCAGGGCTCGGGCGGCGCGCTGCTCAAAGAGGAGGTGGACGAGGAGGACATCGCCCAGATCGTCAGCCGCTGGACCGGCATCCCGGTGACCCGGATGATGGAGGGCGAGATCCAGAAGCTCATCCACATGGAGGAGCGGCTGCACGAACGGGTGGTGGGGCAGGACGAGGCCGTGCAGGCCGTCGCCAACGCGGTCCGCCGCTCGCGCTCAGGCCTGGCCGACCCCAACCGCCCCGTGGGGTCGTTCATCTTCCTGGGCCCCACCGGCGTCGGCAAGACCGAGCTGGCGCGGGCGCTGGCCGAGTTCCTGTTCGACGACGAGCAGGCGCTGGTCCGCCTGGACATGTCCGAGTACCAGGAGAAGCACACCGTCTCGCGCCTGGTCGGCGCGCCGCCCGGCTACATCGGCTATGACGAGGGCGGCCAGCTCACCGAGGCCGTGCGCCGCCGCCCCTACTCGGTGGTGCTCTTCGACGAGATCGAGAAGGCGCACCCGGACGTGTTCAACGTGCTCCTGCAGATCCTCGAGGACGGCCGCCTGACCGACGGCCAGGGCCGCACGGTCGACTTCCGGAACAGCGTGCTGATCATGACCTCGAACCTGGGCAGCCAGGTCATCCAGGACATGGTCAACCGCCCGTTCGAGGACGTGCAGCAGGCGGTGATGGGAGTGCTGCAGCAGCACTTCCGCCCCGAGTTCCTGAACCGCGTCGACGAGATCATCATCTTCAAGCCGCTGAGCCGCGAGCAGCTGGGCAAGATCGTGGGGATCCAGCTCCAGCGCCTGGAGAAGCGGCTCGCCGAGCGCCGGATCCAGCTGGTCGTCACCGACGCCGCCAGGGAGCTGCTGGCAGAGCGTGGGTGGGACCCGATCTACGGCGCCCGGCCCCTCAAGCGAACGATCCAGAAGCTGCTCCAGGACCGGCTCGCGATGCGGATCCTGGAAGGCGATTTCAGCGATGGCGACACCGTCGAGGTCGACGCCGAGGCCGGCAGCCTGGTCTTCCACAAGGCCGAGGCCAAGGTCCCGGTCGCGTAAGACCCGGCGGCGTCTCTACCCCGCCGTCGAGGATCAGGTCAGGATTCGGAGGCGGGGGACTCCTCGGCTGCGGGGTGGCCGTCGCGGCGGAGCGCGGTCATGCTGACGTTGCCGTTGAGCGTGGCGCCGTCCTCGATCGCCAGGCGGCCGACCTGGACGTTGCCCTCCAGGCTGCCATGGCCGGCCAGGAGGAGGCGCTCGGCGGCGATCACGTCGCCGGTCACCTTGCCGCGCACGCTCACGTTGCGCCCGCTGATGGGCGCGCTGACCCGGGCCGAGGGGTCGATCTGTACGTCCCCCGAGGCCGCCAGCTCACCTTCGACGGAGCCGCGCACCCGGATGTCGCCCTCCACCGTGAGCTTGCCCACCAGGCTGTCGCGCGGGCCGAGCAGGATGTTCGAGACGCCGGCCTGCGATGAGCCCTTGCGCCCGCGCCCGCCGCCTTCCCCCGCTTGCGTTTCTACTTCCATTTCACTCCTTGCCGGGACGTTCCCGAGGCTGGGCCGAGCTAGCATCTTAGCGGCATGGTCGGGTGCGCCGAGCCCCGCTCAGCAGACGCCCCACCCTTGAGCACGAACCCAGCCCCGAACCTCCTCACACACGTCGTCCAGTTCTTCGACGAGTTCGCACCCCAATACGACGATTGGGCCCACGGGCTCCATCGCAAAGCGGCGGAGCGGCTGGTCAAGCTGGCCGGCCCCGTGCCCGGCGAGCACGCGCTCGACGTCGGCTCCGGCACCGGCCTGGTGACGCGCGGGCTGTCCGGGGCGGTGGGCCGGCGGGGCACGGTGGTGGGGGTCGACATCGCCCCCCGGATGCTCGAGCTGGCGCGCAAGTCGCCGCTCGCCAACGTCCGGTACGTCTACATGCCGGCCGAGAGGCTGGTCTTCCGCGACGCCAGCTTCGACTTGCTCACCATGGGGCTGGCCCTGGCCTATCTGGTCGACCCTTTTGCGGCCCTGGCGGACGCTCATCGGGTGCTCAAGCCGGGCGGCCGGATCGCCGTCTCCTGCCAGCGGCGCGGCCTCTCCACCGAGGCGCAGAGCGAGTTCTTCGAGATCCTGGAACGGCTGCGCGCGGACCATCCCTTCATGCGGCTGCCGCGCCCCGCCGAGGATCGGGCCCAGTTCGGCGAGCCCGCGGTGCTGAGCCAGCTGCTGGACGAGATGGGGTTCGGCGATGTCCAGCTGGCGACCATGGTCACGGGGGGCCGGCCGGCGACGGCGTCCGAGTGGATCGACCTCATGAAGGGCGCGGGGCCGCTGCCGCACTCGCTGCTGGCGACGCTGGGCCCGGTCCTCCGGCGGCGGCTCGAAGCCGAGCTCGACCAGGTCATGGGCCGCCTCGACGAGGACGCCTTCCGCTACCACATCGCGGTCACCTTCGCGGTCGGGCGCCGAGACTGACCGCGACCTTTGAGGCCGACGTGCGGGCGGTGATCCTGGCCCTGCTCCCGGGCGAGGTCGTCAGCTACGGAGAGGTGGCCGCCCGGGCAGGCCGCCCGGGGGCCGCGCGGGCGGTCGGCAACCTGCTCTCGCGCACCGGCGGGCTCCCCTGGTGGCGGGTGGTGAGGGCCGGGGGCAGGATGGCCGCCGGCCACGAGTCGCGCCAATCGGAGCTGCTCGCCGCGGAGGGGGTGCTGGTGGTTGGAGGGCGGGTCGCCGATCGCGCGCTCCGGGCCCGATTGCGGCCCGATCTCACCGGGCAGCCCGCTCTGTCGATTCCGGGACCTCGGGTTCGTCTTGTGGGTAACACGAACGAGGAGGTTCTGACATGTCCGAAGCCAAGGAAGTCGTCCGCAAGATCGAAGAGGCGTGGGCCCGCAATGACGTCGCAGCCGTGAGCGCCCTGGTGGCGCCCGACATCGTCAACCACGATGCGCCGCCCGGGTTTCCGCCCGGTCTGGAGGGCGCCAAGGCGGGTCACGGGATGTTCATGGCGTCCTTCCCGGACCGCACCATGAGCATCGAGCAGGTGATCGGCGACGGCGACCTGGTGACCGTGCGCACGGTGGTGCGCGGCAGTCACACCGGTGCCGCGTTCCTGGGCATCCCCGCGACCGGCAAGCAGGTCCAGATCGAGGGCATCAGCATCTACCGCGTCGCCGGGGGCAAGGCGGTCGAGCACTGGGGCCTCAACGACGGGATGGGGCTGATGATGCAGCTGGGGGCGATGGCGCCGCCCGGCGCCGCCGTCGGCTAGGAGCCGGCCGCCAGGCTGCTGGCTTAACCGGGGTGGGGGGCGCATGATGCATGTCACCGACGCTCCCCGCCCCTTAATGCCTTTCGGGCAAGGGGTGCACCTAGGAACGCCTGGCGCTTGATGCCAGCATCCGGACCCGAAGGGAAGGAGTCGACTCATGTCCGATCAGAACAAGGTCGCTGCGCGCCGGATGATCGAAGAGGTCTGGAACCAGGCCAACCTGGGGCTCATCGACGAGCTGGTGTCTCCCAACGCGACTTTCCACGACGCCAACGTGCCCGGCGGCACGTTCAGCGGACCGGAAGGCATGAAGCAGTTCGTCCAGATCTATCGCGGGGCGTTCCCCGATGTGCGCATGACGATCAACGACCAGATCGCCGAGGGCGACCAGGTGGTTACCCGCTGGACGGCCACCGGCACCCACAAGGGCGCGCTGATGGGCATCGCCCCGACCGGCAAGTTCGCGACGGTGACCGGGGTCGATATCGACCGCTATCAGGACGGCAAGGTGGTCGAAGCCTGGGCCAGCTACGACATGCTGGGCCTGCTTCAGCAGTTGGGCGTCGTCCCGTCCCTGGCAACGGCCGGCGCTTCGCGCTGACGCTGATCCACTGAGAGGGGGCGGCCGCCGCGGCCGCCCCCTAGCAGGCTGATGAGAAGGCCATCAGCAGGCAGGCCTTGAGCAAGCGGTCGGGCTGGATCGAGGGTCGACCGCCTTCGAGGTACATCTGGTCGAAGAGCGGATCCAGCTGGGCGAGCGCGGCGTCGACCTTGGGCTTGACGCGGCGGATGGGGTGGTCAGGAGCGACGAACTGGTCTGGCGTTGCCGTGATGAAGCCGATCTGGCGGTCGGTCCTGCCGCGCATGCTGCCTCCTGGAAGACGTGGATGGTGACGAAGCGCGAGAGAGTTGCTGGCAGCTTAAATCCCCGCGCGCGCACGGGCACGCGCGCGACGCCGTTTCGGAAAGGCTACTGACCGTCACGTGCCCCGCAAATCACTGACGGTTGAGGAGGTCTTGGCCGTGATGGCGGAAACGCCGCGGCGCATCGCCGCGCTGACTGCCGAGCTGACACCAGCTCAACTACGGACCAGCCCGAACCGCGCTAGCTGGTCCGCCAACGATGTGCTTGCCCATCTCCGTGCGTGCGCCGACGTCTGGGGCGATTGCATCGCGGCGATCATCACCGAAGACAGGCCGACGCTGCGGGCTATCAATCCCCGTACTTGGATCAAGAGGACCAACTATCTCGAACTGGAGTTCCCGGATTCGCTGCGCTCCTTCCTTACGCAGCGTGCCGACTTGTTGGCGGTCCTGGAGTCTTTGCCGCCTGAGGGCTGGTCACGTTCGGCGACTGTGATGGGCGCAGGCAGCGCGCTGGAGCGAACTGTGCTGTTCTATGCGACGTGGTTGGCTCGCCATGAGCGATCGCACGTCAAGCAGCTCGCGCTCATCGCCAACTCAGCGCACGAGTAGCTTCTGCCGCGAGAAGGGGCTCCCGAGGTGCGCACTGGAGGGTGCTTATTTTCATAACCCTGCTAGACGCGTTGTTAAGACCGTACATCTGTTCGTTGACATGGTAAAATTACGTCATGTTGAATGGGGGTTGGGGGGCCGCATCTGGCACCTCCACGGTTCAGCTCCGCAACTCGATGCTCGAGCAGTTGGAGGCTGTCGACGTCGAGTCGCTCGCGCCTGAGGAGTTGGGCGCGGGCCTCAAGTTCATGCGTGCCACCGTCGACCTGCTCGAGCTGCAGGTCGCCAGGTGGCTGGCTGCGTTCGACAGCCGGCAGGCGTTCTACGAGCTGGGCGAGCACTCGACGGTGGATTGGATCCGCACCCACACGCACGTCTCGGGCGCCAGCGCGGACAGCCAGGTTACGCTGGCGCGCCAGCTCGAAACTCTCGAGCCCACCGTGGAGGCGGTCCAGCAGGGCGAGATCTCCTTCGAGCACGCCCTGCTGATCGCCCGCCAGGTGAGCGATCTGCCCGAGGCGACCGCCCTGCAGGCTCAGGCCGAGCTGCTGCCGGCGGCTGCCAAGAGCGATCCCCGCGAGCTGCGCAAGCTAGGTATGGAGATCCGGCATCGCGAGGATCCCGAGGGTGCGGCGCGCCAGGCCTACCGCCAGCATGAGAAGCGGCGGCTGCGGCTCTTCGATCACGCGGATGGAATGCTCGGCCTCGAGGGCGCGCTGCCGGCGCCCGAAGGCATGAAGCTGCGGCTCTGCCTGGAGTCCCTGATCGGCATCCCGGCGAAGGGTGACGAGCGGAGCCAGGAGCAGCGACACGCGGACGCGCTGATCGAGCTCTGCGGCCAGGCGATCGGGTCGGGCAAGCTGCCGCGGCAGGCCGGGCGCCGGCCTCAGCTGTCGGTGATCGTGCGCACCCAGTCCGGTTCCGAGGTCGCGGCCGAGCTCGAGGGTGTCGGGCCCATCAGCCTGGGCACGCTGGCCCGGCTGCGCGGCCAGGACCACGTGGAGCGGAAGCAGAAAGTCGATGGTCGGGGGGTGACGCTCAACTTCGGACGGGCGCGCCGCTGCCACAGCGAGAACCAGCGCCTGGAGATCTCCACCCGCTATTCGCGCTGTGTCGTCGGCGGTTGCAACGTGCCCATCCGGGACTGCGAGATCCACCATGCGGTGCCGGTCGCGGAAGGCGGCGACACCGATGCCAACCAAGGGGTGCCGCTCTGCCGGCGCAAGCACCACCCGCAGGTGACAGAGGGCGGCTACCGGCTCGAGCGGACGATCGACGGCGACTTCGAGCTGGTTGCGCCAGCGGGCGCCGCGTTTCGTCCGGATCGCTGGCGCGACCGTTCAAGACGGCGCGGTCCCTGACGCGCTTGATTGCGGCTGGCGAGGCCATACTGGTGGCCCGATCGTGGCTTAGTTCCCGTGCTGAAACTTGGCGGTCGAGGTCCGGCCTACACGGGGTAAGGCCGCTCAAGCCCGAGCCGTTTTAGTTCGGCCTTGTAGTCAATCCTTTCGTCGTACTCGCTCATGAGCACGTCGCGGAAGTCGGCAAGTGCGGTCTCGACTCCTAGACTGTCCTCTCCCCGAGTAGACCCGACACCTGGAGGTCTTTCCAGGAAGTAGGCGGCGACGCCATTCTGTGGGTGTTCCACCACCTTCAGAGGAGGCGCCGCCATGACCAATGATGACGTCATCTACC
>Ga0207684_10002973_pt1 | contig 16792 bp, 13 predicted proteins | sample KBSK5501metaG_FD_184342 | JGI IMG/M metagenome (GOLD analysis project Ga0207684, IMG submission 184342) | Corn, switchgrass and miscanthus rhizosphere microbial communities from Kellogg Biological Station, Michigan, USA - KBS K5-50-1 metaG... | ecosystem: Host-associated > Plants > Roots >...
CCTCGGTGCTGACGCCGCAGGCCGTCGACAAGCTGTTCGTCACGCTGCGCCAGCTCGCGGCGCAGGGCTGCTCGATCCTCTACATCAGCCACAAGCTCGACGAGATCCGCGCGCTGTGCCACCACTGCACGGTGCTGCGCGGCGGCAAGGTCACCGGCGAGGTCGATCCGCGCACCGAGACCAACGCCGGGCTGTCGCGCATGATGATCGGCGCCGAGCCGCCGCAGCTGCAGCACCGGCCGCCGCGGCTCGGCGAGGTCGTGCTCGACGTGAAGGGCCTGAGCCTGACCAAGGAGGACCACTTCGGCATGAGCCTCGCCGACATCCGCTTCGACGTGCGCGCCGGCGAGATCGTCGGCATCGCCGGCGTCTCGGGCAACGGCCAGCAGGAGCTGATGGCGGCGCTCTCGGGCGAGGACGCGCGCGCGCCCAAGGGCTCGATCACGCTCTTCGGCCGCGACATCGCCCAGGCTTCGCCGCGCCGGCGGCGCCACGCCGGACTGCATTTTGTCCCCGAGGAGCGGCTTGGCCGCGGCGCAGTGCCGACGCTCTCGCTCGCGGCGAACACGCTGCTGACGCGCACCGGCGCGGTGTCGAAGTCCGGCTGGATTTCCACGCATGACGTGAGTACGCTCGCCGCCGACCTGATCAAGCGCTTCAACGTGAAGGCGGGCGGGCCCGACGCGGCGGCGAAGAGCCTGTCGGGCGGCAACCTGCAGAAGTTCATCGTCGGCCGCGAGATCGACGCGAACCCGAAGCTCCTGATCGTCTCGCAGCCGACCTGGGGCGTGGACGTTGGCGCGGCCGCGCAGATCCGCGGCGAGCTGCTCGCGCTGCGCGACCAGGGCTGTGCGCTGCTGGTCGTCAGCGAAGAGCTCGACGAGCTGTTCGAGATCTGCGACCGGCTCGTCGTGATCGCGCAGGGGCGCATCTCGCCCAGCGTCGCGACGTCGGCAGCGACGATCGAGATGATCGGCGAGTGGATGAGCGGGTTGTGGGACAAGAGCGCAGACAAGAGCGGGGACAGCAGCGCAGACAAGCGCCCGACAGCCGCCGACAAGGAGACCACCCATGCTCAAGCTTGAAGTCCGCCCGCAGCCGTCGAAGCTGATGTCGATGGCGTCGCCGCTGCTCGCGCTCGCGATCACGGTCGTGATCGGCACGATCCTGTTCGCGCTGCTCGGCAAGGATCCGCTGCGCGGCCTCACGATCTTCTTTATCGAGCCGATCAAGAGTCTCTACGCGCTGAACGAGCTCGCGATCAAGGCGACGCCGCTGCTGCTGATCGCGCTCGGCCTCGCGGTGTGCTTCCGCTCCAACGTCTGGAACATCGGCGCGGAAGGCCAGTACATCCTCGGCGCGATCTTCGCCAGCGGCGTCGCGATGCAGGCCACGCCGTCCACCAGCGGCTGGTTCGTGGTGCTCGTGCTCGTCGCCGGCATCGTCGGCGGCATGGTCTGGGCGGCCATCGTCGCGCTGCTGCGCGACCGCTTCAACGCAAACGAGATCCTGGTCAGCCTGATGCTCGTGTACGTCGCCGGCTTCGTGCTGAGCTACCTGGTCTACGGACCGTGGAAGGATCCGGCCGGCTACAACTTCCCGCAGACCATCACGTTCCTGAAATCGACGCAGGTGCCCAAGCTCTTCACCGGCTATCGGGTCAACGCCGGCGTGATCGTCGCGCTGGTCGCGGTGGTGCTGTTCTGGGTGCTGCTGTTCCGGACGTATGCCGGCTTCCAGCTGCAGGTCGGCGGGCTCGCGCCGGCAGCGGCGCGTTATGCCGGGTTCTCGTCGCGCCGCGCGCTGTGGACCGCGCTGCTGATCTCGGGCGCGATGGCGGGCCTCGCCGGCGGCCTCGAGATCGCCGGCCCGCTCGGCCAGCTCACGCCGTACGTGCCGGCCGGCTACGGCTTCGCGGCGATCATCGTTGCGTTCGTCGGCCGGCTGCATCCGGTGGGCATCGTGTTCTCGGCCATCCTGATGAGCATGTTCTACATCGGCGGCGAGCTGGCGCAGTCGCGGCTCGGGCTGCCGAAGTCGCTGACGGGCGTGTTCCAGGGGTTGCTGCTGTTCACCTTGCTGGCCTGCGACACGCTGATCCATTACCGCGTGCGGTGGAAGAGCGTGCCGCATGCGCATGTGCCGGCGGCAGCCGTGTTGGCGACGACTTCTTCGAAGGGGGCTTGAGATGGTGTCTCTCAGCGCGAGAGCCCGCCGGTCCCGCCCGGCCGGCGGGTCCCTTTCATTTGCTGGCCCAAATGAAAGCAACCAAAGCAATGGGCCTGAACACCAGCGATATGAGCCCAAAGCTTCGGCGAGAACATCCGGTTGTTGTGTCAGGGTGCTGACCGGTCACGTTGAGGCGCTCTCGCCGCCGCAAGTCTTCTGGGCGGACGAGCCGTTGCTTGTACCGAGGTGCTCGCCATCGACCGAGTCTTGCTGCCATGCAATTCGGTCGGATGGCTGGTGTTCAGGCACTTTGCTTTGCCTACTTTCATTTGTGCCAGCAAATGAAAGTAGGTCGCCAGCCGGGCGAAATCCGGCGGGCTCTCGCCCCAAGCGAACAAGGAGCCACTGAAATGGAAGCATTAGCCCACCTGCTGCACGACACGCTGAACGCAGGCACCGTCCTCGCGTTCGCCGCCCTCGGCATGCTGATCAACGAACGCTCCGGCGTCGTCAACCTGGGTGCGGAAGGGATGATGCTGGTTGCCGCGATCGCCGGTTTCGCGACCGGCGTGCACACCGGCAGTGACTGGCTCGCGTTCGCGGCCGGCGCCGGTGCCGGCGCGCTGCTGGCCGCGGCGTTCGGCGTGCTCGTGATCTGGCTCAACACCAACCAGTACGCGACCGGGCTCGCGCTCAGCCTGTTCGGCGCCGGCTTCTCGGCCTTCGCCGGCATCAAGTACACGCAGCAGAAGCTTTCGGAGCGGCCGCACTTCGAGATCGCCGGGCTCGCCGACATCCCGCTGGTGGGCCCGGCGCTGTTCAAGCAGCACCCGATGGTGTACGTGGCGATCGCGCTGACGATCGCGCTCGCCTGGTTCCTGTACCGGTCGCGCGCCGGCCTGGTCTTGCGTGCGGTCGGCGAATCGCCCGAGTCGGCGCATGCGCTCGGGTATCCGGTGCGGCGCATCCGGCTGCTCGCGGTCGTGATCGGCGGGGCGCTGTGCGGCGTCTCGGGCGCGTACCTGTCGGTGGTCTACACGCCGCTGTGGGTCGAGGGCATGGTGGCCGGCAAGGGCTGGATCGCGCTGGCGTTGACGACCTTCGCGACCTGGCGGCCGGCACGTGTCTTGCTCGGCGCCTATCTGTTCGGCGGCGTGACGATGCTCGAGCTGTTTCTGCAGAACCAGGGGGTCGAAGTGGCGAGCCAGTTCCTCAGCATGCTGCCGTATCTTGCGACCATCGTCGTGCTGGTGCTGATCTCGCGCAATGCCGCGTTCATCCGCATCAACATGCCGGCCTCGATCGGCAAGCCGTTCTTTCCCGGAAGCTAGCGGCAAGTCCGTGCTCGATAATCGCCCGCGCTTTCGCTCCATCCTCACTCTGGAGACAACATGACTCGCATTTCCAAACGTTCGATCATCAAGGCAGCGGGCTGGGGCTCGCTCGCGGCGCTGGCGGCGCTGGCCGGCTGCGGCAAGAAGGAAGAAGCGGCGCCCGCCACCGCGGCGAGCGCGGCATCGGAGCCGGCCGCGGCGGCATCGGCCGCGGCGCCGGGCAAGCTGAAGGTCGCGTTCGCATACGTCGGCCCGGTCGGTGACGGCGGCTGGACCTACGCTCACGACAACGGCCGCAAGATGCTCGAGAAGGAGCTCGGCGACAAGATCGAGACCAGCTTCGTCGAGAAGGTGCCCGAGGCCGCCGACGCCGAGCGCGTGTTCCGCGACATGATCGGCCAGGGCAACAAGCTGATCTTCGGCACGACCTTCGGCTACATGGAGCCGATGCTCAAAGTGGCCGCCGACGCGAAGGACGTGAAGTTCGAGCACGCCACCGGCTACAAGGGCGCCGACAACATGCGCACCTACGACTCGCGCACGTACGAAGGTGCCTACATGGCCGGCGTGATCGCCGGCGGCATGACGAAGACGAACACGCTGGGCGTCGTCGGCTCGATCCCGATCCCCGAGGTGATCCGCAACATCGACAGCTTCACGCTCGGCGCGCAGTCGGTGAACCCCAAGATCAAGACCAAGGTCGTCTGGGTCAACGAGTGGTTCAACCCGCCGAAGGAAACCGAGGCCGCGCAGTCGCTGATCAACGGCGGCGCCGACGTGCTGATGCAGAACACCGACTCGCCCGCCGTGCTGCAAACGGCCGAGAAGGCCGGCAAGTATGCGTTCGGCTGGGACAGCGACATGACCGCCTACGGCCCGAAGGCGCACCTGGCCTCGTCGGTCATCAACTGGGGCCCGTACTACATCAAGGCCACGAAGGAAGCGCTGGACGGCTCGTGGAAGGCCGGGCCCGACACGTGGTGGGGCGTCAAGGAAGGCGCGATCGACCTCGTGTCGATCTCCGACAAGGTGCCGGCCGAGCTGAAGGACAAGCTCGAGAAGGTCAAGGCCGGCCTGAAGGACGGCAGCCTCGTGATCTGGAAAGGCCCGATCGTCGGCAGCGACGGCAAGGAGATTCTCGCGAAGGACGCGGCCGCCGACGACAAGTTCATGAAGGGCATCACCTTCTATGTGAAGGGCGTGGAAGGCAAGGTGCCGAGCGGCGACAAGAAGTAAGTTCGATTCCCTCTCCTTCCGAGGAGATGGCAGGGGGAGGGCCGCCGCGAGCGGCCCTCGTTGTTTCCCGAGACGTATGCCATGACCACCATCGATTTCGACGCCATCCCCCGCGCGCACCTGCCAGAGCTGCTGCGCGCCATGCCCAAGGCCGAGCTGCACATCCATATCGAAGGCTCGCTCGAGCCCGAGCTGATCTTTGCGCTCGCGCAGCGCAACGGCGTCGCGCTGGCCTACCCGAGCGTCGAGGCGCTGCGCGCGGCCTACGCGTTCACCGACCTGCAGAGCTTCCTCGACATCTACTACGCCGGCGCCAGCGTGCTGTTGAAGGAGGAAGACTTCCACGACATGGCGATGGCGTACTTCCGCCGAGCCGCGGCCGACCACGTGGTGCGCGCCGAGCTGTTCTTCGACCCGCAGACGCACACCGATCGCGGCGTGCCGTTCAAGACCGTGATCGATGGGCTGAGCCGCGCCTGCGAGAGCGCGCAGCGCGAGCTCGGCATCAGCGCGGCGCTGATCCTGTGCTTCCTGCGGCATCTCAGCGAGGAAGCGGCGTTCGCAACGCTCGATGAAGCGCTGCCGTATGTTGAAAATGCGCGTTCGCGGTTCATCGGCGTCGGGCTGGACAGCAGCGAGCGCGGCCACCCGCCGGAGAAGTTCGCGCGCGTGTTTGCGCGCTGCCGCGAGCTCGGTTTGCGTCTGGTCGCGCATGCCGGCGAAGAGGGGCCGCCGGAATACGTGAAGAGCGCGCTGGACGTGCTGAAGGTCGAGCGCATCGACCACGGCGTACGCAGCATCGAAGACCCGGCGCTGATGCAGCGCCTCGCGCACGAGCGCATGCCGCTGACGGTGTGCCCGCTGTCCAACGTCAAGCTGTGCGTCTACCCGACGATGGCGCAGCACCAGCTGCCGGCGCTGCTCGCGGCCGGCCTGTGCGCGACGATCAACTCCGACGACCCGGCGTACTTCGGTGGCTACCTGAACGCGAACTTCCTCGCGACCTTCGAGGCGTTGCCGCAGCTCGGCGCGCGCGAGGCGTACCGGCTCGCGGCCAACAGCTTCGACGCGAGCTTTGTTCCCGAGGCCGACAAGCAGGCATGGCGGGTGCAGCTCGACCGCGCGTTCGAAGCCGCGGCCGCGCGCGGCACGCCGACATGAGCCGCCGGGCCGCTCCGTGGGCCACGAAGAGGCCCACTTCGTGGACCTCGGCGACTTCCGGAGTGCGCAGCACGGAGGATGCCCAATGAGCACCGAGATCGAAGCGGGCGGCGCGCTGGTCGAGGCCGGCCTGGTCGCGCATGAGCTCGAGGGCACGAAGCCGGCCGGCGCGCATGCTGCCCACGGCGCCTGCCTGAACTGCGGCACGCCGCTGCAAGACCGCTTCTGCGCGCACTGCGGGCAGGGCGCGCATCTGCATCGCTCGCTGCTGCACCTCGTCGAGGAACTGCTGCACGGCCTGTTCCACTTCGATGCCAAGGGCTGGCGCACGCTGCCGCTGCTCGTCGCGCGGCCCGGGCTGCTGACGCGCCGCTACATCGACGGGCAGCGCATGCGCTACGTGTCGCCGCTGGCGCTGTTCCTGTTCACGGTGTTCCTGATGTTCTTCGCGGCGTCGATGACGGCGTCGCCGGCCGACGTGGTCATCGCCAACGACTTCGCCGGCGCGAAGGCCGAGGTCGAACGCGAGGTCGACAAGGCCCGTGCGATGGTGGCGAAACAGCAGGCCAATATCGAGCGCATCCGCCGGCGCGGCGGCAATGCGAGCGACGTGCGCGACGCGGAGGAGGAATTGGCTGACGCTCGGGCGGAACTCGCCGACGCAGAATCCGCCGTGAACGCCGTCGCGCTGGCGGCCAGCGCGGCAGCCGCGAAAGCCGATCCGGCGACGGCTGCGAAGATCGCCGCGCAGATGGCCGGCGGCGCGGCGGCTTCGGCAGCAACTCCCGCAGGCCCCGCGGCCTCCGCGCCCGACGCCGAGGCCACCGGCAGCGAGCACGCACCGGGCTGGGCACAGGCGCTGCGGCGCATGAAGACCGGTCATCCGCGCCTCGATGCCGCCGTTAAGCACGCGGCCGACAACCCCGAGCTCACGATCTACAAGCTGAAGAACACGGCCTACAAGTTCTCGTTCGCGCTGGTGCCGATCTCGCTGCCGTTCCTCTGGCTGATGTTCTTCTGGCGGCGCGGCATCGCGATGTACGACCATGCGGTGTTCGTGCTGTATTCGCTGTCGTTCATGTCGCTGCTGCTCGTCGCGCTGATGGCGCTCGGCGCCGCGCATGCCGGCAGGTCGGTCGCGCTGCTCGCGTCGATCGCGCCGCCGCTGCACATGGCGGCGCAGCTGAAGGAGACCTACCGGCTCGGTGTGTGGAGCACGCTGTGGCGGACCGTCGCGCTGCTGGTCGTGTCGGCGATCGTGTTCACGCTGTTCCTGCTGCTGATCGTCTACGTCACGATGGGGTAGGGCATGGGGTGGGGCATGGGGTGGGGCTATCACAAAGGGTGCTAGCCAAGTCCGCTTATCGGCGCCGGCGGACCGAGAGCAGCTACGCTCACACCTTTGCCCACAGGCGCCGCCAAGGCCACTCCCATGCTCGAACTGCTGACCGACCCGCAAGCCTGGATCGCCCTCGCGACGCTGACCGCACTCGAGCTCGTGCTCGGCATCGACAACGTCATCTTCATCTCGATCCTGGTCGACAAGCTGCCGGTCGCGCAGCGCGAGCGGGCGCGCCGGCTGGGCCTGTTCATGGCGATGTTCATGCGCGTCGGGTTGCTGCTCGTGCTGTCGTGGGTCGTCGGGCTGGTGGCGCCGCTGGTCACGCTGCTCGGGCAGGAGATCTCCGGCCGTGACCTGATCCTGATCGCCGGCGGGCTGTTCCTGATCTGGAAGAGCACCGGCGAGATCCATCAGTCGCTCGAAGGCGAGGAGGGGCATGCGTCGAGCGCGGTCAAGGCGACGTTCGCCGCGGTGATCGTGCAGATCATGGTCGTCGACATCGTGTTCTCGCTCGATTCGATCATCACCGCGGTCGGCATGGTCGACCGCATCGAGGTGATGATCACCGCGGTGGTGCTGTCGGTCGCCCTGATGATGGTGTTCGCCGCGGCGATCGGCAAGTTCGTCTCGGACCATCCGACGATCAAGATGCTGGCGCTGTCGTTTCTCGTCGTCGTCGGCGTCACGCTGATCGCCGAGGGCTTCGACCATCACGTGCCGAAGGGCTACATCTACTTCGCGATGGCGTTCTCGATCGCGGTCGAGATGCTCAACATCCGGATGCGCAAGCGCGCGCGCAAGCCGGCCGAGCTGCACGCGGCGTACGTGCGCGACGAGGCGCACTGATCGAGCGCAGATCGAGCGCTGATCGAGCCGAGCGGCTCGGCGGCCGAAGCGGCGCGCTCAATGCAGCGTTTCGTGCGCCGCCGCACGCGTGCATTCGCTCATCGCGTGCCAGCGCCGCTGCAAGCCGAGCAGCACCTGCCGGAAGCCGGGCGAGAGCTGCGGGTGGTCGAGCAGCAGGCCGAGGTTGTCGCCGATCTTGTCGCCCATCGCGACGCGGCCCTGCGGGTCGAGCTCGGCCTGCAGCGCCTGGCTGTAGCCGGTCATCAGCGCGAGCGTGCCGGCCAGCACCGCCTCGACGCTGGGCAACTCGTGTTCTTCGATGTGGGCGACGGCGGATCGGGGCATGGCGCTCTCCTGTTCGGACGGTCAGATGCTATATCAGATGAGAATCGTTCTCAAATAGACGCAAACGCCAGACCCGCGCGGCGGCCCGGAAATGGTCTGCGACAATTCCGCTGTCGCCCGCGTGCCCCCGCGGGCGACGCTCTTTCCGGATGGGGCCATGTAGAGGAACACCATGCTTCAAAACCTCGCCCGCGCCGCCGTGTCTCGGCGAGTCGCGATATCCCTGATGGCGACCGCGGCCGCGCTGGCCGCAACCGCCGCCGGAACCGCCGCGATGGCGCAAACCCAGCCTGCGCAAGGCCCGCAGAAGCCGCCGCTGAAGGTCGGGTTCGTCTACGTCAGCCCGATCGGCGAAGCCGGCTGGACCTACCAGCACGAGCAAGGACGGCTCGAGCTGCAGAAGGCGCTCGGTGCGCAGGTGCAGACGAGCTACGTCGAAGGCGTGGCCGAAGGCGCCGACTCGCAGCGTGTGATCCGCGACCTCGCGTCGCAGGGCCATCAGCTGATCTTCGCGACGAGCTTCGGGTACCTGGAGCCGACGCTGCGCGTCGCCGCCGACTATCCGCAGGTGACGTTCGAACATGCCGGCGGCTACAAGACGGCCGCGAACGTCAACACCTACAACGCGCGCTACTACGAGGCGCGCTATCTCGCCGGGCTGCTCGCCGGCAAGACGAGCAGGAGCGGCGTCGCCGGGTATGTCGCGGGCTTTCCGGTGCCCGAGGTCGTGCAGGGCATCAACGCCTTCGCGCTCGGCATGCGCGAGGCGAACCCGAAGGCCGAGGTGCGCGTGCTGTGGCTCAACACCTGGTTCGACCCGGCGCGCGAGCGCGAGGCGGCGCTGACGCTGATCAACCAGGGCGCCGACGTGCTGACCAACCACAGCGGCTCGCCGGCCGTGCCGCAGGCTGCGCAGGATCACTACAAGGACAAGGGCGTGCGCGTGATCGCCTACCAGGGCGACTTCGGCAAGTTCGCGCCCGATGCGCAGCTTGCCGCGATCACGTCGAACTGGGGCGCGTACTACACGCAGGTCGCGCGTTCGGTGATCGCCGGCACCTGGCAGCCGCGGCCCGTCTGGGGTGGCCTGCGCGAAGGCATGGTGCGGCTCGATGCGGTCGACCCGAAACTCGCGCCGGAGCTGCGCAAGAGCATCGACGCGAAGCGCGACGCCATCGTCGCCGGCCGCTTCAAGCCGTTCGCCGCGCCGCTGGTCGACAACGAGGGCAAGACACGCCTTGCGAGCGGCGCGCTCGACGATGCGCAAATCAGCGCGATGAACTGGTTCGTGCGCGGGGTCGTGGGGTCGGTGCCGCAGGCGCGGTGATGCTTTCCCGCCTCGCGGCCAGCGCACTCACCGCTCGGCCCGCCAGGCATCGGGCACCACGAAGCCCCGGTTCAGCAGCGTCGCCAGCCGGTGCATCCGCCACAGCCCGTCGATGAACAGGTAGTCGTTGCACAGGCCCTCGTCGTGAAAGCCGAGGCGCTTGAGCACCTCGGCGCTGCGCGAGTTCTCGGGCCGGTACGCGGCCTGGATGCGGTGCAGGTTGATGCGCGGCGAGAACAGCTCGCCGATCGCGCAGCGCAGCGCTTCCGTCATCAAGGCCTGGCCTTCATAGGCCCGATCGAGCGCGTAGCCGAGGTTGCAGCTCTGGAACGGGCCGCGCGCGATGTTCGAGAAGTTGATGGTGCCGATCACGCGGTGCGTGTCGCCGATCGGCTGCAGCAGCCAGCGGTAGCCGGTGCCGGCGGCGAACGCCGCGGCCGCGTCGCGCAAGCGGCGCGCCTGTTCGGCCTCGGTGAAGAACGCGGCATCGGTCGGCGGATCCCACGGCGCCAGATGCGCCCGGTTGCGTTCGTGGAAGTCGAGCAGCGCGCCGGCGAGGTGCTCGTCCGCCGCGACCAGCCGCAGCCGTGCCGTCAGCAGCAGCGGCTGCGCAATGTCGCGAGGCGAAACTTCCATCAGGCGAGGGTAACGGGTTCGGCGGATGAGGTGATTGTCGCCGTCGTGACCGAATCCAGCATGCGCGCCAGAAGCGCGGCCTGCGGCCCGAAGGCATAGGCGTCCATCGCGAGGCTGCCGAAGGTCACGCTGTCGTGCAGGCGCTGCGGCGTTGTATCGCGCCCACCGGCGCCGGCGGCCACGTACCACGGCAGCAGGTGCTCGTCGGTCGGGTGCATGTCGACGGCGGACGGCGCCCGCATGCGGTAGTCGAACAGCGCCTCCCAGTCGCGCGCCGTGCTGCGCTCCAGCATCCAGCGCCGGAACGCGGCGCTCTCGGCGATCTCCGGTTGATCGGCCTTCGCGCGCAGCCCGCCGGCGAACACGCGGCGCAGGTTGTGCGTGATGCTGCCGGTGCCGAACACGAGCACGCCTTGACCGGCCAGCGGCGCGAGCGCCTCGCCGAGCGCGAACTGCGCGGCCGGGCTTTGATCGGGGACGAACGCGAGCGGCAGCACCGGAACGTCCGCCGCGGGGTAGACGTAGCGCAGCGCGGTCCAGATGCCGTGGTCCAGTCCGCCCTGGGCCAGCACGTGCGCCGAGATGCCGGCGTCCGCGAGGCGCTGTGCGACCTCGGCGGCGAGCTCGGGTGCGCCGGCTGCGTCGTAGCGCAGCGTGGACAGCTTGGGGTCGAAGCCGCCGAAGTCGTAGACCGCTTCGTGGCGCGGCGCGGCCAGCAGCACCGGCGCGCGTGCTGCGGTGTGTGCCGAGATCGCGAGGATCGCCTTCGGCCGGCCGAACGTCGCATCGATCGCCGGCCCCAGGCGCTGCATGAACGCACCGGCCGCGCCGGGCTCGAGCGCGATCATCGGCGAGCCGTGCGAGACGAAGATCGGGGGCAGGGCGGCGGTCCGGGCGGCGGCTTGGGGTGTGGCCGAGGGGGTGGCGTTCATGCGGCAAATTACAGCACCGCGGCACGGCGCTGTCGTTCGAGGGGCTTGCACGCAGCGTTCGCCGGCCCGCATGGCCCCACAGGCGTCCAGACCCGGTGCGACTCGTGTAAGTTCCGCTTTCATGACTTGGCCCACGCCCGAGATCGCTCCCGAGATCGCCGCGCCCGCGGCGCTGCGAACCGTTTCGCGGCCGACATCCGCGTCGTCGGCCGCGCTCGCGTGGCGGCAGCTGCTGCGCGACTTTCGCGCCGGCGAGCTGCGGCTGCTGGTCGTGGCGGTCATGCTCGCGGTCGCGGCGCTGACGGCGGTCGGCTTCTTCGCCGACCGCATCAACGGCGGGCTGGCCCGCGACGCGCGGCAGTTGCTCGGCGGCGATGCGATCGTGGCAGCCGATCAACCCCCGCCGCCCGAATTCGAGGCGAAGGCGCGCGAGCTGGGCCTCGCGACGGTGGCCACCGCGGCGTTCCCGAGCATGGGCCGGGCGCCGGATGCGAAGGGCGGCGCGTCTCGGCTCGTCAGCGTCAAGGCGGTCAGCGGCGCTTATCCGCTGCGCGGCAAGGTGCACGTCAACGCCGGCCCGGGTACGGCCGACGTGCAGCGCAACAGCGCGCCCGAGGCGGGCAGCGTCTGGGTCGATCCGGCGCTGCTGGACGCACTGGCACTGAAGGTCGGCGACATGCTGCTGCTCGGCGACGCCAGCCTGCGCATCGCGCAGCAGATCCTGATCGAGCCCGACCGCGGCACCGGCTTCTCGAGCTTCGCGCCGCGCGTGATGCTCAACGCGGCCGACCTGCCGGCCACCGGCTTGATCCAGCCGGCGAGCCGCGTGACCTACCGGCTGGCGGTGGCCTCACCCGCGAACGACGACCAGGTGGTGCGCCGCTACACCGACTGGGCCGAGGCGCACATCAAGTCCGCCGGCGTGCGCGGCGCGCGCATCGAGTCGCTCTCGACGGGCCGGCCCGAGATGCGCCAGACGCTGGACCGCGCCGGCAAGTTCCTGAACCTGGTGGCGCTGCTGGCCGCGCTGCTCGCGGCCGTCGCGGTGGGCATCGCGTCGCGCGACTTCGCGAACCGGCACCTCGACGACTGCGCGATGCTGCGCGTGCTGGGGCTGCCCCAGCGCAGCATCGCGTGGCAGTACTTCATCGAGTTCGGCCTCGTGGGCCTGCTCGCGAGCCTGGCCGGCGTGCTGCTCGGCTACGCGGTGCACTACGTGTTCGTCTGGCTGCTCGCGGGCCTGGTCGATGCGGCGCTGCCGGCCGCCACGTGGTGGCCGGCACTGTTCGGCATCGGCGTCGGGCTGACCTTGCTGCTCGGCTTCGGGCTGCCGCCGGTGCTGCAGCTCGCGCGCGTGCCGCCGCTGCGGGTGATCCGGCGTGATGTCGGCGCGCTGAAGCCGGCGTCGATTGCGGTGCTGGCGGCCGGCACGCTGGGCTTTGCGCTGCTGCTGCTCGCGGTGGCGAGCGACCTCACGATGGGGCTGATCGCGGTCGGCGGGTTTGCCGGCGCGATTGCGGTGTTCGCATTGCTCTCGTGGGGCGCCGTGCTGCTGCTGCGCCGCGCGGTGCCGGAGGTCGGTGCACCGCGCTGGTGGACTCTGGGAGCCAGCGCGCCGCGCTGGCTCGTGCTCGCGACGCGCCAGATCGCCGCGCGGCCGGCGTTCGCGGTGCTGCAGGTCTCGGCGCTGAGCGTCGGGCTGCTTGCACTGGTGCTGCTCGTGCTGCTGCGCACCGACCTGATCAACAGCTGGCGCCAGGCGACGCCGAAGGATGCGCCGGATCGTTTCGTGATCAACGTGCAGCCCGAGCAGGCCGAGGCGTTCCGCCAGCACCTCGCCGCCTCGGGCGTGCAGCGCTACGACTGGTTCCCGATGATCCGCGGCCGCCTGATCACGATCAACGGCAACGCGGTCAGGCCCGACGACTGGCCCGACGATCGGGCCCGCCGCCTGCTCGACCGCGAGTTCAACCTGAGCCACGCGAGCGCGATGCCCGAGCACAACCTGCTGGCCGGCGGGCGCTGGACCGCGAACGAGGCGAACGCGGTCAGCGTCGAGGAGGGCATCGCGCAGACGCTGGGCCTGAAGCTGGGCGATACGCTGCGCTTCGACGTCGGCGGCGCGATCGCCGAAGGCCGCATCACGAGCCTGCGCAAGGTCGACTGGAGCTCGATGCGGGTCAACTTCTTCGTGATGTTCCCGACCGCGACGATGGGCGACGTGCCGATTTCCTACATCGCCGCGTTCCGCGCGCCGGCGCAGGTGCCGGGCTTCGACAATGCGCTCGCGCGCGACTTCCCGAACATCACCGAGATCGACGTGTCGGCGTCGATCGCACAGATCCAGCGCGTGCTCGACCAGGTCGTGCGCGCGGTGGAGTTCCTGTTCGGCTTCACGCTCGCGGCCGGGCTGGTCGTGCTGTTCGCCGCGGTCAGCGCCACGCGCGAGGCGCGCGCGCGCGAGTTCGCGGTGATGCGCGCGCTCGGCGCGAGCGGCAAGCTGCTCGCGCAGGTGCAGCGTGCCGAGCTGTTGGGCGTGGGGCTGCTGGCGGGTGTACTGGCCTCGATTGCCGCGATCACCGTCGGCTGGGCGCTCGCGCGCTACGTGTTCGAGTTCAGCTGGAATGCGTCGCCCTGGGTGCCGCTGGCCGGCGGCGCGGCCGGCGCACTGCTGGCGCTGGCGGCAGGCTGGTGGGGGCTGCGCGAAGTGCTGCGCCGGCCCGTGGTGCAGACGCTGCGGCAGGCGGTCGACGGCTGACCCGTCGCCACCCGCTTCGAGTTCAGGCAGCGAGCTTGAAGCGGCTGACCGCGTCGGCCAGCTTGTCGGCTTGGCCCTTCAGCGACTCGGCGGCGGCGGCCGATTGTTCGACCAGTGCGGCGTTCTGCTGCGTCATCTGATCGAGCTGCGTCACGGCGCCGCCGACTTCTCCGATGCCGTCGCGCTGCGCGGCCGCGGCGGCGGTGATCTCGCCGATGATCCGCGTGACGCGCTGCACCGAATCGACGATCTCGGTCATCGTCTGGCCGGCGTCGGCGACCAGTCGCGAGCCGCCCTCGACGCGCTCGACCGAGGCGCCGATCAGGCCCTTGATCTCCCTGGCTGCTTCGGCGCTGCGCTGGGCCAGCGCGCGCACCTCGCCGGCCACGACCGCGAAGCCGCGGCCCTGCTCGCCGGCACGCGCCGCCTCGACGGCCGCGTTGAGCGCGAGGATGTTGGTCTGGAACGCGATGCCGTCGATCACGCCGATGATGTCGGCGATCTTCTTCGAGCTCGCATTGATGTCGTCCATCGTGGTCACGACCTTGGAGACGACCGCGCCGCCGCGTGTCGCGACCTCGGCTGCCGAATCGGCGAGCTTGTTGGCCTGCGCCGCGGCGTCGGCCGATTGCGCGACCGTGTCGGTCAGCTGGCTCATCGACGCGGCGGTCTGCTGCAGGTTGGACGCGGCCTGTTCGGTGCGTGCGCTCAGGTCGTGGTTGCCGGACGCGATCTCGGCGCTGGCCACGTTGATCGAGTCGACCGCGTGGCGCACGCCGCCGAGCGTGCGGTTGAACTGCACCCGCATGTCCTCGACCTCGCGGATCAGCTCGCCGATCTCGTCGCGCCGCTCGCTGTGGAAAGGCTGCGTCAGGTCGCCGCCCGAGACCGCCGTCAGCGCCCCGCTGAGCTCGCGCAGCGGCCGGGCGATCCAGCGCCGCATCATCCAGAAGAGCGCGCAGCCCAGGCCGATCGCGGCCACGCCGAGCATGATCCAGAACGGCACCAGGCCGGCCCAGTGGCTGCGCATCGCCTCGCGATCCGAGACCTCGCCGACCACCCACCAGCCGGTGGACTTGTTCTTGCGCACCACCACCCACGCATCCTTCGCGCCGCCGAACAGCGGCGCGGCCTGCGCGATCGGCGCATCGTCGGCCTTCTCGAGCTGCGCGAGCAGGGCGGCCGCATCGGGGAACGCCTCGATGACCTTCTTGCCCTTGGCGCTCGGGTGCGTGACGAACACGGCATCGGCCGGCGCCTTCTTCGGGTCGATCACGTAGACGCCGCCGCTCTCGAAGAACTTGCTTTGCGCCACGAGCGACTCGAACGACGCCTGGAACGGGCTCAGGTCGAAGCCGATGAACAGCGCGCCGACCACCTTGCCGGCCTCGTCGTGGATCGGCTCGTAGCGCGTCATGTACGGCTTGCCGAAGAGGATTGCGCGGCCGACGTACGCCTTGTCCTGCATCAGTCCGGCAAACGCCGGATGGGTCTTGCCCAGCAGCGTGCCCAGCGCCCGTTCGCCGTTTTCCTTCTTCAGCGACGTGGTGATGCGCAGGAAGTCGTCGCCCTTGCGCGAGAACACCGTCGCCACGCCGCCGGTGAACTGGGTGAACTTGTCGACCGCGGTGAAGTTGTCGGTCAGCGAGGTGCCGAAGTTCTGCAGGTCGCCGGTCTCGGCGTTGTGCACGAAGGTCGAGTCGAAGTCCTGCTTGAGCACCGTGAACAGCCGCTCGACCATGGCCCGCGAGGTCATGTCGAACGCGTCGGCCGAGTCGGCAATCGACTGCGTCTTGTCGCCGACCCAGGTGACGATGCGCTCGTGCGTCTGCCGCGTCATGAGCACGCTCATCGCGGTGCAGATCGCGAGCAGCACGAGCGCGAGTCCGACGCTGCCGACGACCGAGACCTTGCGGGCGATCGAGCCCGTCGCGCTGCCGCGTTCCATTGCTGTTTTTCGTTCGAACGGCGTTGTTGTTGTTCGACCGGGAGAGGCTCAGTGGAGCTCGTTGATCAGCCCCATCTCGGCGCTGGCCATCAGGCCCTCGATGTCCATCAGGATCAGCATGCGCTCGGCGACGCTGCCGATGCCGGTGATGAAGCTGGTGTCGACGGCCGAGTTCATCTCGGGCGCGGGTTTGATCGTCTGCGCGTCCAGCGCCAGCACGTCGGAGACCGAATCGACCACCGCGCCGACGACGCGGCCCTTGACGGTGAGCACGATCACGACCGTGAAGCTGTTGTAGTCGGCGCTGTCGCAACCGAGCTTCAGGCGCAGGTCGACGATGGGCACGATCACGCCGCGCAGGTTGACGACGCCCTTGATGAACGACGGCGCGTTCGCAATCCGGGTCGGCTGCTCGTAGGAGCGGATTTCCTGGACCTTCAGGATGTCGATGCCGTATTCCTCGGCGCCGAGGCGGAAGGTCAGGAACTCGCCACCGGCGTGCAGCGCAGCGCGGGCGGCTTCGTGGCTGGCCACGTGGGCCGCGTCGGTCATCATGTTCATCGTGCTTCCTTGCAGTAGGTGGGAGTCGGCCTGGGTCGTTTCAGGCGCTGTCTGCGCTATCGGCAGATTTCGGTGCGGCTGTAGGCGTTTCGGCGGTGGTGGGCGACGGGCGTTACGCGGCGTGCGCCGCAGCGTCGAGCCGGAACGTGCCGACAACCTGCGCGAGCTTGGCTGCCTGCTCCTTGAGCGACTCGGCG
>Ga0207684_10002975_pt1 | contig 16790 bp, 12 predicted proteins | sample KBSK5501metaG_FD_184342 | JGI IMG/M metagenome (GOLD analysis project Ga0207684, IMG submission 184342) | Corn, switchgrass and miscanthus rhizosphere microbial communities from Kellogg Biological Station, Michigan, USA - KBS K5-50-1 metaG... | ecosystem: Host-associated > Plants > Roots >...
CGATACCGGAATGAACTTCTACGGCTGGCCGCGCGCAAAGGCGATCGCCTTCATGAAGGAGAACACCCTCCAGTCCGACGCCGAGATCGAGACCGAGACGCTGCGCTACTCCTGCGACATGCCCGCGCAGGCCCTCGCCTACAAGATGGGAATGCGCAAGCTCGTCGAGTTGCGCGAGAAAGCGCGTCGGGAGCTCGGCCCGAAGTTCGACATCCGCAAGTTTCACGACGCCGTGCTCTCCATCGGCTCTGTCCCACTCGACGTGCTGGAGAAGCACGTGGATTGGTTCATCGCGATGGAGAAGAAGGGCAGCGCTCAGCGTTCGTAGAGAACTCATCCCGACCGGTGGATTGCCGTTCCGCCGCTCGTGCCCGATGGCATGCCGCTCAATGGTTTACGACGCCCCCCGCTTTACGTGGTTGGGGAAAATGCCGCCAAGCGCAGACCCGGCCGAATCCGCTTGACCCACGATTGCGGCGGGGAATAGTCTCCTCCGCAAGTCTCAGACTTTAATGACAAAGCCGCAACGCGCATCGGCTCTTCACGTCTCGACTGTACTCGTCGTCGCGGCGGTCGTCTCCATCTCAGCCTTTCCGCCCCTTGTGAAATGGTCTTCACACCGGAAGCTCAGTTCTTACGCCTTGATCGGGCGGAGCGCCTGATCCGAGAGCCGTGAAGAAACTCGCATCACGTTTTCGCCCGTGGATGCTCGTGGCCGCCGTGCTTTCAGCGGGCGGGCTGTACGCAGCTCTCAGGATCCCTGCGGTACCGGCGGCGCTCTTCGTCGCCGACGCGGACGGCAACGAAGGTTCGGACGCCGATCTGCCTCCGCGCCTGCCTGGAGCGATCGACAAGGAAACCTACCTGCGCCTGCGCGCCGAGCACATCGGGCGGCTCCGCGGGCTCGAACCGGGATTTCTCTTCGATCCGTCCCGGCGAGTCGAGGCAATCCAGCAGTTGGAAACTCAGCTGAGCAATCGGCCTGTCTTCCCGAACGACCCGTTGTTGGTCTCGTGGACTCCTCTGGGGCCCGCGCCGCTCCCCAACGGTCAGACGCAGCAGTTCCCCGCGACGGCCCCAGTGAGTGGCCGCGCCACCGCCATCGTCGTTGACCCGACGAACTCGAACACGGTGTACCTCGGAACGGCGCAGGGGGGTGTCTGGCGTTCGACCGACGGCGGCTCCAGCTGGGCTCCGATCTTCGACACGGCGGACTCGCTCTCGATCGGCGCGCTCGCGCTCGCACCCTCGGATCCGAGCAAGCTGTACGTGGGAACGGGCGAACCAAACAACTCGGGGGACTCGTTTTTCGGAGTCGGTGTCTACCGCATCGACAACGCGAACACCGCGCCCGTCCTCGTGGGCCCGATCAATCCGCTGATCACGACCGGCAGCACCGTGGCCATCACCACGAACTGCTTCACGGGGCGCGCGATATCGAAGATCCTCGTGCACCCGACGGACCCGTCGACGATCTTCGTGTCCACGGCCGGGGGCGTTGCGGGGATCGGCGCCAATGGGCTCTCCAACGCGGTGCCGCCGCTTGGCCTCCTTGGGGTCTATCGGTCGACGAACGCCACGCTGGCCGCGGGCTCGGTCACGTTCTCGAAGCTCATCGTCAACACGGACAACAGCCTCGACAACCCGGGCACAGGCAACACGCCGATCTTTGACATGGTATTCGAGCCGGGTAACCCGGCCAACCTCCTGGTTTCCACGTCCGGGACCGTCACCGGCGGCGCCATCTACCGCTCGACGAACGCGACCGCCGCGACACCCACGTTCACGCAGACGCTTTTTCCCGGTTTCAACGGGCTGGTCATGAAGCTTGCGATCGCCAAGGTCGGCACGACCGTTACCGCCTACGTCAGCTCAAACGAGCCATCCACTTGCGCGGGGAACTCTGGCAAAGTGCGGAAGTCGACGGACGGCGGCGTCACCTGGCCCACGACCTTGGCGGCCGCCGAAGGCTTCTGTGATGGACAGTGCTTCTACGACAATCCGATCGCTGTCGATCCGAACAACGCGTCGATCGTCTATCTTGGCGGCAACGCCCGGAGCAACAGCAGCCCCTGCCCGGACGTCCTGAAGCGCTCTTCGGACGGCGGGACGACTTTCACTCGCGACGACACGGGCCTGCACGCCGATGCGCACGGCTTCGCGATGGACACCCTGACGGTACCCACCACGGTGTGGTTCGTGAACGACGGCGGCGTCTGGAAGCGCCCGGACGCCGTCGCCGGAACGGCCTGGATCAACGCGAACAACTCGCCGCTGAACACGATTCAATTCCAGAGCGCAGCGATTCACCCCACGGACGCGGTCTTGACGCTCGGCGGCACGCAGGACAACGGCACGGAGGCCCAGACGCCGGCGAGCGGCACCTGGGCTTCCGCCGAAAGCGGCGACGGCGGCTTCGCGTTGATCGATCAGAGCGCGACCGATACGGGCGCGAACATCAAGGCGATGTATCACACGTTTTTCAACCAGACGAACAATTTGATCGGGTTCGGCAGGACGGAGAACGGGGCGTGCCTTGGCGTCAAGGACTCCTGGGCGAAGCGCGGCTTCGGCTTCGGCGTGAACCCGATGGCGTCCTGCGACGGAACAGCATTCGCCGCGGCGAACGGCATCGCCGGCTCTGATGCCGTCAATTTCTACGCGCCGATGGCCCTCGGCTCGGGCACCCCGAACACGCTCTACTTCGGGACGGACAAGCTCTATCGCTCGGCGGACCGCGGCGACACGATGACTGCGGTGAGCCAGGTCATCTCGGCGGGGATACCCATCAGCGCCATCGGAATCTCGGCTGCGAACGACAACATCCGGATCGTCGGCACGCGAAATGGTCTCGTCTTCGGCACGACGGACGGCTTGAACCCGCTCACTTCCTTTGCGTTCACAGCGCCGGCCAACGCGAACGCAAGCACGAACAAGTACATCTCCCGCATCGTGATCGATCCCTCGAACGCGAATACGGCGTACCTCTCGCTCGCGTATTACACGAATCCATCCACGGCGGGGCAGGTCTGGAAGACCACGAACTTCAACGCCGGGACGCCGACCTGGACCTCCGCCAGCAGTGGAATCCCGAACATCCCCGTGAACGCGTTGGCCATCGACACATGCGCGAGCAACCCGAACCACCTCTGGGCGGGCACCGACATCGGCGTCTACGAGACGACGGACGGAGGAACGACCTGGGCGCCGTTTGGCACAGGTCTTCCGAGAGTCGCCGTCTTCGACCTCGCGCTGCAGCCGACGAGCAGGACACTTCGCGCCGCGACGCACGGCCGCGGAATGTGGGAGGCCATTTTAGGCACGACCTGCGGCGCGCCCACGCCGACTGCGACGAACACGCCGACGTCGACTCCGACCAACACGCCGACATCCACGCCAACGTTCACGCCGAGTCAGACTTTAACGAATACGCCGACGAATACTGCGACCAACACGCCTGTGCCGGCGACGAATACGCCGACCAACACGGCAACGAACACAGCCACGAATACGCCTACGAACACTTTCACGAATACCCCGGTGCCGAGCACGTTGACGCCGACACCGACTCCGACGATTACGCCAACGAGCACCCCGACTCAGACGAACAGCCCGACGATTACGGCGACCAACACGCCGGTCCCACCGACGAACACGCCGACGAACACTTTCACGAATACACCTGTGCCGAGTACGTTGACGCCCACTCCGACTCCGACGATTACGCCGACGATCACGCCGAGTCAGACGAACAGCCCGACGATCACGGCGACCAACACGCCGGTCCCGCCGACGAATACGCCGACCAATACGCTGACTCAGACTCCGACCAATACACCCACGAACACCTTCACGAATACTCCGGTGCCGAGCACGTTAACTCCGACGCCGACTCCGACGATTACGCCGACGATCACGCCGAGTCAGACGGGCAGCCCGACGATTACGGCGACCAACACGCCAGTCCCGTCAACGAATACGCCGACGAACACTTCGACGAATACCCCGGTCCCGAGTACGTTGACGCCGACTCCGACGATTACGCCGACGATCACGCCGAGTCAGACGGGCAGCCCGACGATTACGGCGACTAACACGCCGGTCCCGCTCACGAATACGCCGACGAACACTTCGACGAATACCCCGGTCCCGAGTACGTTGACGCCGACTCCGACGATCACGCCGACGATCACGCCGAGTCAGACGGGCAGCCCGACGATCACGGCGACCAACACGCCGGTCCCGCCGACGAATACGCCGACGAACACGCTGACTCGGACTGCGACCAATACGGCGACGAATACACCGGTGCCGAGCACTTCGACGCCGACTCAGACGAACACGCCGGCGGTCACAACGTCGATGACGGCGACCCGAACGGCGACGCCCTCCCCGACAGTAACGCCCACGCCGGGTGTTCTCCACCATGCCAACGTCTGGGTAGGCCTGCAGGACAGGGGTGACGAGGACACCGAGTTCGATCTGAAGGCCGAGGTCTTCAAGAACGGCACCCTCGTCGGTGCGGGTCAGCTCAACGACGTGTCGGGTGGTGGCCCCGGCGTCGGCAATTCGATCCTGAGGTCAATCGGCCTTGCGTTCTCGGCTTCGAACGTCACTCTCGTCACCGGCGACACGTTGAGCATCAAGCTGTCCGTGCGCGTCCGCGCGACGGATCGACGAGCTACGACGAGGTTGTGGTTCAACGACTCCAAGGTCGACAGCAGGTTCGACGCTCCGATCAACGGGTTGAACACGAACTTCTACTTGCGCGATGGCTTCGTGTTGACGACGACCCCGGGGTCGGGGCCGCCGACGAAGATCGACGTTTCCGCAGGCCCGGGCAATAACGCGTTCCAAGCCTTTGGCACCTGGGGCTTCACGCAGCCCTAGCCCGCTCCGTTAGCCGGCGGGAAGGCCGAGCATCACGCTCAGTGAGGCTCGTTCTGCAGGCGCGGGAGCGTGGCGGTTCGTGACGCCGGCAGCCGCACAGTGAACGTTGCGCCGCGGTCCGGGTTGTTAGCCGCGGTCACGCTTCCGCCATAGCCCTCGACGATCGCCTTGACGATCGCGAGTCCCAGGCCCGCGTGCCGTTTTTCGGCGTCGCCGGGCCGGTAACTGAAGAAACGCTCGAAAATCCTCTCCCGGTGAGCTTCGGGGATTCCCGGTCCTTCGTCGGAGACGGCGACGAGGGCGGCGCCGTCGGCGGAGCGCTGCAGAGTGACCCGCGCCGACCCTCCGTCTGCAGTCAGACTGGCCGCGTTGTCGAGCACGTTCTCGAAGACCTGTGTCAGGCGGTCCGGTGACGCACGCACAGTCACGATTTCTTCGGGAGACTCGTAGAGAATCCTCACCCGCCCGTTCTCGCGCATCCGGAAACGCTCCGCCACGCGGGCGAGCAGACCGTTCAGCGGCACCGCCACTTGCTCTTCGGCCTCCAGCCGCGCGTCGATTCGCGTGACCTCGGCGACCTCCGAGAGCTGGTGCTCCATGCGGGCGACCTCCTCCTGCACGATGTTCAGGAATCGCCGCCGCTCGCGGGGATCCTCGACCTCCCCGAGCATCTCGGTGGCGGTTCGGATCGACGCGAGAGGGTTCTTCAGCTCATGGGCGACGTCCGAGGCGAAGGACTCCAGGGATCGCAGCCGCTCCTCGAGCCGTCGGGTCAGCTCCTCCAGGGCGCGTGCCAGGTCCCCGATTTCGTCGCGGCGCCTGGGGACCCGGAATCCGCGAGTCAATCGACCGCGGCGGTCGAGAATCGCCTCGGCCTCATCCCGCAGCCGCCGTATGGGACGCGCAATCGTCGTGGCCATGACAATCGACAGCACGATAGCCGCCAGAAAGGAGAAGACACAGACCCGGAAGATCGCCGTGCGGACCGCGTAGAGGTCCTGGAGAATTCGGTACGTCGACTGGGAAACGACGACCGCGCCGATCACGCGGCCGCCGCTCTCGATGGGAATCGCGCTCGTCAGGGTGACGGATCGCTGGCCCGGCGTGACGCGCGTCGCGCGCCCATACCGGCCGGAGAGTGCGGCCTGGATCTCTTTTCCTTCGAGACGCGCGGAGGATCCCGGCGACTCCGGCTCCACCGCCGGCTCGGGAGGCAGCGCGATGCGCTTGTAGAGATCGTAGAGAAAGGCTCCGACGCGATAGAGCACGTTGCGGCGCGCCGGCGGCGCCTCCGGACCGGGCGGCTTGCCCAACCGAGGGCCGAAACGGCTCGTGTCTCCGAGCACGAGCCCCTCCCGGTCGACCACGCGCAGGCGCGCATCGAGCCGCCGGTTCAACTGCCGGAGCAGCCTCTCGACCTCGCCGCGCGGGAGGGTTTCGCGGACGGACAGGGCCGCCGCGAGCACACGACCCTGCTGAACCATCGATCGCTCCTGCGTCTCGAGAAGCTGCTTCTCGTAGATGTCCAGGTAGAGCAGGCCCGCGGCCGGAAGAAAGACGAGCAGGAGGTTGAAAGCGAGAAGGCGGACCGTGAGCCCGGAGAAGCGCTTCATGGGAATTGAGCTATTGATTCATTGAATCATTGTTTGATTGGGGCGAATCGAGATTCCGCACGACTCGCCCAAGTCAATGAACCAATGAATCGATGAGTCAATGAATCAATTCTGTGGTTCTTCCATCCACCGATATCCCAATCCGTGCACCGTCTCGATGGCGGCGAACTGGGCGTCCCGCTGCTCGAGCTTGCGGCGCAGCCGCTTGATGTGGCTGTCGATCGTGCGCTCGGAGACGTAGGCGTCGTTGGGGTAGGCCTCCTCCATGAGCTGCTGCCGTGTCTTGACGTGCCCGGGGTGGCGCACGAGCGCCTGGAGCAGAAGAAATTCCGTCACGGTCAGAGCCAGCGGCTCTGTCCGCCAGCGCGCGGTGTACCGCAGCGCGTCGAGCTCGAGCGGTCCGGCGCGGACGATCTTTTCTTCCTCGCGGCTGCCCGGGTCTCGCGCGAGGGCGGCTCGCCGGAAGAGCACCTTGACGCGCGCCACGAGCTCGCGCATCGAAAAGGGCTTGCAGAGATAGTCGTCCGCTCCGAGCTCGAGGCCGAGGACGCGGTCCAGCTCTTCGTCCTTGGAGGTCAGGAAGATGATTGGGAGTGATTCGGACTTGGCGCGCAGCTTCCGGCAGAGCTCTCGCCCGTCCATCCGCGGCATGAGGATGTCCAGAACCGCGAGATCGGGAAGCTGCTGGCGGAACGCGTTCCAGGCCTCCGACCCGTCGGCGTAGGTGTTGACGCGATAGCCCTCGCGCTTCAGCGCGAAGGCGACCGTCTCGCGGATGTTCTTCTCGTCCTCGACGACCGCGACGAGTTCGGTGCGGGGCTCCTTCACGGCGTTGGTTTGTCCTCGCGACGAGTGTAACTCGGCCGATCGTTGCCACGATTTCGCCACAAACGTCCTCCGCAATTCCCCGCCACCACCTCTCCGCCGGCCGGCCGCCGCGTTCTTCTAGAGGCATGGAGGTGTCGTCATGACTCAGGGTTCCGGCGCGAGGGCGCGGACGCGGTGGCTGCTTCGGTTCGTCATCCTCTTCTGGCTCGCGGCCCACGGGAAGGCCAAGGCCCTTCCGGATCTCGGCCCGCCCGTGAAGACCGATCAAGTCCGCTCGGGAAGCCTGCTCGTCAAGACGGACAAGGCCGGGGTGTTTCTTCCGGCGCCGGCGCTCGAGACCGACGTCGCGATCCGCGTGACGGGGATCGTGGCGCGCACGCGCGTGCGGCAGCGGTTCGCCAACGCGGCGGGGGACTGTGTGGAGGGCGTCTACGTTTTCCCGCTTCCGGAGGGATCAGCCGTCGACCACATGCGCCTTCGCATCGGAGACCGCGTCATCGACGGGCAGGTCCGCGAGCGCGAGGAGGCCAAGAAGGTCTACGAGCAGGCTAAGTCGGAAGGCAAGAAAGCCTCGCTGCTCGAGCAGGAGCGCCCCAACATCTTTACGGCATCGGTCGCCTCGATCGGGGCAAATGAAGAAGTCGAGATCGAGATCGAGTACCAGGAGACGCTGCGCTTCGACGCGGGGAAGTTTCATCTGCGCTTCCCGATGGTGGTCGCGCCCCGCTATACGCCCGGCGGCACGGTCCTCGCGTCGGCGGACACCGGAGGGGGTTCGGGCGCGCTGGCGGTAAACCCGGGAATGGGCTGGGCGCCCAACACGGACCGTGTGCCGGACGCGTCGAGAATCACGACCGCGGTCCTGCGCCCCGGTGAGACGCGAGTCAATCCGATCCGGTTGCGGGTGGAACTTCTGCCGGGCGTGAAGCTGCGCAAGCTCGAAAGCGTGACTCACGCGCTGCGCGTCGACGCCGCGGAGGCATCGTATGCGGTCTCTCTGGCCGACCAGACACTCGCGGCAGATCGGGACTTCGAGCTGCAATGGGAACCCGATCTGGGATCACGTCCGCGGCCCGCTCTCTTCGGCGAGACGCGGGACGGCCAGATCTATGCGCTCCTGGTCGTGATGCCGCCGGAGGCCACCTCGGTTCCCGCCGCCCGCCTGCCGCGGGAGACGATCTTCATCATCGACACGTCGGGTTCCATGTACGGCACCTCGATCGATCAGGCCCGCCGCGCGCTTCTCTTCGCGCTGGACCGGCTGGCACCCGAGGACCGTTTCAATGTCATCGAGTTCAACAGCATCATGAAGCGCCTCTACACCGAGAGCCGCCGCGCCCTGCCCGATTCCGTCGCGGAGGCGAAGGCCTGGGTGGGCAAGCTCCAGGCCGGCGGCGGCACCGAGATGCTTCCCGCGCTGGCCGCTGCATTCGAGGGAGCGGAATCGGGCTCCGAGGTTCGCCAGATCGTTTTCATGACGGACGGCGGTGTGGGCAACGAGCAGGAGCTCTTCGGCTACATCCGAAAGCATCTGGGGCGAAGCCGCCTCTTTACCGTCGGCATCGGGTCCGCGCCCAACTCTCACTTCATGACCAAGGCCGCCGAGTTCGGCCGCGGCACGTTCACGTATGTCGGAAGCGTCTCGGAGGTCCAGGAGAAAATGGGAGGGCTCTTCCGCAAGCTCGAGAATCCGGTCCTGACGGATCTTCGAATCGATTGGGACGACGCGACCGTCGAAGCGTGGCCGGCCAAGATCCCCGACCTGTACGCGGGAGAGCCGGTCGTGATCGCGGCGCGTCTCTCCAACCCGAGAGGAGGCGCGACCGTGACCGGACAGCGCGGCGGCGAGAGCTGGAGTGAGCGCGTCACGATGGCGCTCTCGACCGACGAGCGCGGCACCGATCGCCTCTGGGCCCGCCGAAAGATCGGTTCCCTGATGGACCGAATCGGCGAAGGGGCCGATCGCGAGAAGGTCAAGCGGGACGTCATCGAGGTGGCGGTCGCCCACCACCTCGTCTCCGACTTCACGAGCCTCGTGGCGGTGGACCTCACGCCCACGCTCGCGCAGGGAACAGTCTGCACGCCGAAGGCAGTGCCGGTGCATCTGCCGGCTGGCTGGGATTACGGCCATGTGTTTGGCGAAATCCCGCAGACTGCGACTCCAGGACCTCTCTACATTCTCATCGGCGCCGCCTGCGCCGCCGTGGCGATCGCGCTGCGGGCCCTTTCGTCAGGAGCGCGGTCATGAAGTCACGCAAGGCGCTGGGCCTCGCTTCCTGGGCGTCTGTCGTGACTGCCCTCTTTCTCTTCGGTCAGAGCGCGTGGATCTACGGCAAGGCGCGGGTGGCGCAGGTGCTCCTGCGGCGAGCGTGGACCGGAACGGTCCGGGGCGGAAAGGAGGTGAAGCCCTGGCCCTGGGCCGATACCTGGCCGGTCGCGCGGCTCTCCGTGCCCTCGTCGCGGCAGGACTTCATCGTACTGGCGGGCGCCTCCGGCCGCACGCTCGCGTTCGGCCCCGGGCACCTGGATGGAAGCGCGCAGCCGGGCGAGGACGGCAACTGCGTTCTCTCGGCTCATCGCGACACGCAGTTTGAGTTTCTGCGGCGTCTCGACGTCGGCGACGCGCTCGAGCTCGAGACTCGCGACGGCCGTCGTCTTCGGTATCGAATCTTTGAACGGCGCGTCACCCAGAAGAGCGATACCTCGGTGCTCGCGCGAACGGCGGAGCCGACGCTGACACTGGTGAGCTGTTATCCGTTCGACGCCATCGCCCCCGGCGGCCCGCTGCGATACGTCGTGCGCGCCCAACTCATGCAGAGCCGCGGCGTGAGAAGCCGCGTGGCGGCGCCCCGCGCCGCCACAGAAACTCCCTCTCCCTCCGGGAGAGGGGCGGGGTGAGGGGGAAACTCAAGCCGACGTCTACTGTGCTCCCTCTCCCCTCAGGGGAGAGGGGTTTCTCTCGGCAGCAAATCTCCCTCTCCCTCCTCCTTAGCTCTGTCGAACTTCGAGGACGAGTCCGGGAGAGGCCTGCCCGCCGAAGCTTTTGCGAAGGCGGGCCGTGGTCAGGGGAAGACTTAAGTCCGCGGCGGCACTCCCAGCCGCCGCGCGGCCTTCTTTGCCACGCTCCTCCGGAACCACCCGAACCGCGCCAGCGGCCTCGCCCATGGGCCGATCGCCTGGCTCGCCCAGCGCGCGAAGTCGAAGCGATCCAACTGGCGGGCAATCTTCCCGCCTTCGATCTCCAGCTCCGAGAGGATGACGTTGACAACCGGCCGTTTCCCGCCGAAGAAATATCGCGCCGTCCACTCGACGATGCCTCTGTCCCGATCCGCTCGCGCAATGGTGTACGCCACCGAGAAATTCTTGGCCCGCTTCGTCAGCCCGATCCACATCTTCCCGATGTCGGCTCCTCGAAGGCGAAAGACCTCATCCTCGAACGTGGCGCCCGGCGCGTACATCGAGGCCATCGTCTCGCCGTCCGCTCGAGCCAACGCGCTGTAAAAGCGTTCGAGGAGGGCGCGGGTTTCCTCGGCTGTCACGTGGCGATCTTAGCGGGTCTGCCCCCTCTCCCTCCGGGAGAGGGACGGGTGAGGGGCTGACTTTCCGGACGGATGCCCCTTCGTCTTATGCTCCTCGCGTTATGACGACGAACCAGCTGCGCCAACTGCGTGTCGTGCTCGTGGGTGGAACCGGCTTCATCGGCCCTCACCTCGCGGCGCAGCTTCTTCGGATGGGGCATCGGGTCATCGTCTATCACCGCGGCGACCACGAGCCGGCCCTCCCTTACGGAATCGAGCACGTCCACAGCCCTCTGGCCGCCCGGCCCGTCACCCGGTTTCCATCGGAGCTGACATCCCTCGCATGCGACGTCGTGGTCGCGATGCACCTCGTCGGCGAAGAGGACGCCCGATCACTTGCCGATGCCTTCCGCGGAATCGCGCGGAGGGTCGTGGCTCTCTCTTCCGGCGATGTCTACCACGCATACGGCTTCCTTCGCGGGACCGAGGAGGGAGCTCCCGAACCGACGCCGCTGACGGAAGAGTCGCCCCTGCGCTCGAAGCTCTATCCCTACCGCGGCGGCGCGGCCGGGCCGTTCGACCCCGAAACGTACGACAAGATCCTGGCGGAACGCGAGATCGCCCGCCATCCCGATCTTCCGGCCACGATCCTGCGGCTGCCGGTCGTCTTCGGCCCCGGCGATTACATGCACCGGTTCTTCCCGACACTGAAGCGAATCGACGACAAGCGGCCCGCGATCCTGCTCGAGGAGCGTCTGGCCGCTTGGCGCTGGACCCATGGTTACGTCGAGAACGTCGCGCACGCGATCGCGCTCGCCGTGGATCGCGAGAAGTCGGCCGGTCGAATCTACAACGTCGGCGAGGCGCGCACGCCTTTGGTCGCCGACCGGATGCGGCAGATTGCGGCAGCGACCGGATGGCGGGGGCGCGTGATCACGCTTCCCGCTGCCGACCTTCCGCCGTATCTGGTGATGCCGCTTCGCTTCGAGCAGAGTCTGGAGTACGAGACGACGCGTTTGCGGCGAGAGCTCGGCTACGAAGAGCCGGTCTCAGAAGAGGAGGCGCTCCACCGCACGATCGCGTGGGAACGGGCCAACCCGCCGGCCCAGATCGATCCCGCCCAGTTCGACTACGCGGCGGAGGACCTTGCCATCGAAAAGCGAGGCGCTGAGCCACACTCTGCCCCCTCTCCCGCCGGGAGAGGGTCGGGGTGAGGGCGTTATTCCTTCAGGAATCCCTTCCACACCTCCAGATACTCCCTCCCGCCAACAATATACGTATTGTTATGCGCCGCCCCTCGGATCACGAAGAACTGCTTCGGCTCCGCGGCCACCTCGAAAAGCCGCCGGGTCTGCTCGAAAGGCACGACGTCATCCTTCTCCGCTGCCACGACGAGCTTTGGAATCCCGATCCGTCTAATCTTCACTTCGTTATCGAACTTCGTACGGACAAGGAGGGACGGCAGGAAGGGATAGATCGTCTTCGCCATCTTGGGAATCGAGAGAAAGGGCGCCTCGAGCAGCAGCGCCCTGGCCGGCTTATGTAGCGCCGTCTCGATCGCGACAGCGGCCCCGAGCGACTCGCCGAAAATGGCAATCTGCTCCGGGGAGAACCCGCGGGCGCGGGCAGCCTCGTAGATCGCCTCGCCGTCGGCAGAGAGGCCGGCCTCGCCTGGGCTTCCCGTGCTCCTTCCGTAACCCCGATAGTCCACGAGAAAGACTTCCAGGCCGAGGTTCTCGACCAGCATCTTCGTCCGCTCGAGCCGGTGGCTGATGTTTCCGCCATTGCCATGGAAATACAGAAGAGCAGTCCGGCCGCTCCCGCGGATCCACCAGCCGGCGAGCCGGACTCCGCCGGCCGACGTGATCTCGAGTGTCTCCGCGCGCAGCCCGAAGTCCTCAGGCGCCGCTTCGTAGGCGGCGGTCGGAAAGTAGATCGACCGCCGCTCGATCATCGGAAGCAGTCCGATGAGCGCTCCGGCAAACAGAATCAACAGAGCGACGGCGACCATTCTCTTGATTACGGAAGCTTAGTCCGGCTCGGGAGCTTCTCCCTCTCCCTCCGGGAGAGGGTCGGGGTGAGGGGCGGACTTACGACGGTACCGTCAGGTCCCCCGGCAACCTCGGCGAAGAAAGCAGCCGCGCGAGCTCCGCCCAGCGTTTCTCTGGATTCTCCACCGTCCCGCCCCGCAACTCGATGTACCGGCGCACGAGGTCCTTTCCAACGGTGTAATTGATGACGTAGCTCCGATACTGATCGAAGAACCGCACGCGTTGCTCGGCTCGCGCGCGCGGCATCAACGCGTGGTCCGCGAGCCAGTCGGCGGTGCTCTTCGCGTCCATCTCCTCATCGAGGTACCGCCGCGCCGCCTCGTTACCGGCGTAGGCGAGTCGGTCTGCCAGCTTCCGCACGCGCTCGTAGGGGCCCGCGGCGGCGGGATCGAGTCCAGCGAGCGGAAAGAGAACCTCCTGTTCGAAAGCGACGCGCTCGGCGTCGGGGAAGGCGACCTCGACGCCGAAGTTCGCGCTTCCCTCGGCGATCAACCCCTGCGGCGAGAAGAGCGGATAGACGGTGAGCTCGATCCAACCGCGGTCCCGCACGAGATGCTTTTCGCAAAGCGAGTGGTAGACATGATGGCCGGGGTAGCCCTCATGCGCGGCGAGATCAATCGCGCGGTCGATGTAGATCGGAAGATCCGTGTTGACCTGGATCAGGCTCGAGTAGTTGCCCTGGTACCAGTTGTAACCTCCCCAGGACTTCCCGGTCACATACTCCACGCGAAAGCTCTCGCTGGCCGGAAGGTCGAGATGCTGCTGCGTTCGCCGGCGCGCCTCGTCGATCGCGGCCGAAAAGACGCGGTCAAGCCGCTCCGCCGGAATCGTGAAGGCCGCCTTGAATGCCTCGTACCGCTCGAGCAGCGAGCCCTGACCAGGAAGCTCCTTCGCGAGCTCCTCGCGTGTCGATTCAAAAAATGCCTCCGGGTGCCGCGGCGCGACCGCCCCGTACAGGGCTTCCGACTCCGCGTCGAAGGAGAACTTCTCGCCGGCGAGCATCTCCGCGCGCACGGCCACCGTCTCGAGCATCCGCGCGAGATATCTCTGCCGCAGCCGCCGCGCTTCGTCCTGCGCCTCCGTGATCGCCGCGACCCGCGCGAGCGCGACCGCCGCGTCGCGAATCTCTTCTAGCGGCTGAATCTGTTTCGCCACCTCTTCGCGCCAAGCCTGCGGCCCGTAATACGCATCCACGTAATCCGGATCGTGCCGCCCCAGCGCCAGCACGAGCTTCACGTAAGCCTCCGCAATCCGATTCATCGCGCGGAGGCTATCAAGGGGCGGCTTGCTCCCTCTCCCTCATCCTTCGCTCTGCCGAGCTTCGGAGGACGAGTCCGGGAGAGGGCCGGGGTGAGGGGTAAACTCCTCGCTGAAAACAGGTTTACGCTGTCATTCCGAGGAGCGTGAGCGACGAGGATTCTAGCCTCGATGGCGAGTAGCAAGAACGGTCAGAGGTGGGAGGGGAGTAATTCGGAAGAAGGGCTTAGCCCTGGAGCTCTTCGAAGTAGCCGTGAAGGTTGCGGAGAGCCTGGCGGTCGATCTTCTGGCGGCGCAGCGATTCTCGCAATAGCGTCATTGCCGCGAAGCCTTCGGGGACGAGTCTGTAGTCATCGATGAGCGGAAGTGCCTGGCGAATTTCCCATTCAGCTTGTTTTTCTTGACCGGTATCGAGGAGAAGGTCTGCGATGATTAGTTGAACGGCGGCAATGTCGGCACGCATCTCAAGATCAGAGAACTCACGCTGAGCGCTACGGTAGCACTCGATCGCCTTATCAGTTTCTCCGCGGGATCGCATCAGGTAGCCAATTCCCCAGTGGAGTTTTGCGAGACCGACATGGTTTCCCAAGCGGCGCAATATTGGCGCAGCTCTGTTTGCATCTACCCAGGCATCCTCCGCAGCTCCCATGATTCCGTGTAGCTGCGTCAGGTTAACCAAGGCGACGGCAAGAAGATTGTCATTTCTAAGAGCTTCGACGTTCTCAACAATTCTTCGATAGACTTCCGCGGCCTCAGAGAGCCGATCTGTTTCCTTCAGGACAGCCGCTTCAAGGAATTGGGTCTTCACCATATCTTCCGTCATTCCAAGCTTGTCGAAGGCCGCTACAAGCCCCGGGATGAGATGTATTAGTGCGTCAAAGTCTCGTTCTTCGGTTCTCAGCGCGAGACGCTGATATGTCAGTTTCGCGAGATTGCCTGAAGCGTTCTCGGTCCGGAGGAACCAAATCTCGGAAAGATCGAACCAGCTATGCGCCTCATCCCGTCGCGAGAGCTGGCGGCAAGCCGTTCCCGCGATTCGCGCTGTCTCTCCGAGGAAATATTCTCTTTCATCCAGAAGAAACGCGCTCGCCGGATAGCTCGTCTCCAACGGTTCCAAGAAGGAGTAGAGATAATGAGTCTCTTCAAGCGCTTTCGCTGGAGCCGATTCCAGTTGGACGCGGATTCTTTCCAGTAGCGGAAGCAATGTCTCAGGATCGTCAAGTGGAAGCTCTGCGAGACGAGCAGAGCGGTCTCTGATCGGGATCTCTAGAATTGTCTCTGCGACTTGCTTCCCTTCCTCAGGGGTCAGCCGTCGCCGACGGAACTGCCTAAGTTCGCCTGTCATGGTCGATCAGATGAACGCACTAAGCGCGCCAGGGTAGTCCAGTCAAAAGAAAAAAACCCGTAAGTTATTGTCGGTTAATCCGTTGAAGGCGGAAACGCACCTAGACAGGAATCATCGTGCTCAGCTTGATGACAAATTTCGTCGGCTTAGTCTCCGGCTTGGGCAACGGACGGGCGTTCGTGTTGTCCTCAGCGGGACGTGGCTCGGGAGCTCGGGCGGCCTGGTTGGAAGAAGCCATGATGGGAATCTCCTTTCGCAAAATGAAATCTCGACGCGACCTGCGCGCCGAGGAAAAAAAACCGGTTACCGGTTGCGCGGATTATGGCACTTCGGTGGGGAACAAGAGGGGCAATCTGCGGGAAGTTTTTCCCTCACCCCGGCCCTCTCCCGGAGGGAGAGGGAGCAGAACGGGATCACCCTCACCCTGGCCTCTCGCCCGGGCGCGGGGGAGAGGGGATCGCCGATCAGACTAAGCTCCTCAGCTAGAGAGGTTGCTGATGCAGATTAGGACTCGGGAAGCGGAGCTTCGGGTGGATGGGCGGCCGATGCGGACGGTGGTGGTCGCGCCCAACCTTAAAGGGCGGTATCCGGGCATCCTTCTTTATTCGGAGATTTTTCAGCTCACGGGGCCGATCCGGCGGTCGATGGAGAGGCTCGCGGGGCATGGGTTCGTCGTGGCGGGGCCGGAGATCTACCACCGCATCGAGCCTCCGGGGCTCGTGATTCCGTACGACGACGCGGGGCGCATGCGGGGGCAGGACGACGCGGCGCGGACGTCGGTGGCGGAGTTCGACGCGGATCGCGTCGCGGTGCTCGACTTTCTGGAGACTCAGCCGGACGTCGCGGCGGGCCAGCTCGGCGCGATCGGATTCTGCATCGGCGGACATCTCGCGTTTCGCGCAGCTCTCGATGCGCGCGTGAAGGCCGCGGTCTGCTGCTACCCAACGGGATTGCACAACGGCAAGGTCGGCAAGGACCCGGACTCCGGATCGCTCGCTCGCGCCAGCGAGATTCGCGGACAGATCCTCATCGTGTTCGGGGAGACGGATCCTCATGTTCCGCCCGAGGGGCGCCACGCGGTGGCGAAGGCGCTGGCGGAGGCGGGGACGAAGGATCACATCCATCTCGCTCCCGGAGAGCATGCGTTCATGCGGGACGAAGGCCCACGATACGACCCCGAAGCAGCGGATGAAGTCTGGCGGGAAGTGGTCGCGCTGTTTCGGAGAGCGTTGTAAGGCGACGTCCGTTTCGGGCGGGGGCGAGCCCCGCCCCTACGGCCGGGACATGC